>Ga0210024_1000145_pt1 | contig 60894 bp, 52 predicted proteins | sample CryGeymeta201525_FD_183988 | JGI IMG/M metagenome (GOLD analysis project Ga0210024, IMG submission 183988) | Groundwater microbial communities from Crystal Geyser aquifers in Utah, USA - Crystal Geyser metaG 2015-25 (SPAdes) (version 2) | ecosystem: Environmental > Aquatic > Deep subsurface >...
GTGAACAGCACGCCCACCTGCAGGCCAATCACCGTGATCACCGGGATCAGCGCATTGCGCAGCGCGTGCAGCGCCACCACCCGAAAGTTGGACAAGCCCTTGGCGCGTGCGGTACGGATGTAGTCTTCGCCCAGCACCTCCAGCATCGCCGAGCGCGTCATGCGCGCAATCACCGCGAGCGGGTTGGTGCCGAGCACGATGGTCGGCAAAATCAGGTGCGTGACCGCTGACCAGAAAGCGTCCATGTCATCGGCCAGCCAGGTGTCGATCAGCAGGAAGCCAGTAACCGGCTCGATGTAGTACATCACCGAGATGCGCCCGGACACGGGGGTTAGGTCGAGCTGCACCGAAAACAGCAGGATCAGCAGCAGCCCCCACCAGAAAATTGGCATCGAGTAGCCGGTGAGCGAAATCCCCATCACACCGTGGTCCAGAATGGTGTTGCGCTTGACCGCCGCCAGTATGCCCGCCGGAATGCCAACGATCAGCGCAAACAAAATGGCGCAAATCGCCAGCTCGATGGTGGCCGGAAACAGTGCCATGAATTCATTGAGCACCGGCTCGTGGGTGATGATGGATTTGCCCAGGTCGCCCTGCAACACGCGGCCAATATAGATGCCATATTGCACCAGCACCGGGCGGTCCAGGCCATAGGCTTTGAGCAGTTCGGCGTGGCGAGTGGCGTCAATGCCGCGTTCGCCAGCTAACGTTTCGATGGGGTCGCCGGGCACCATCCGAATCAGAAAAAACGCGACCAGCGTCATGCCGATGAAGGTGGGAATGATCAGGCTGAAGCGGGTCAGAAAGAAACGGAGCATTGATCGATGGTCGGTGGTCGGTATTGGTGAGCAGAATCATGCCACAAACAAAAGGCCGACTTGCGTCGGCCTTTCAAGACATGTTTGAGGCAGGATTATTTCAAATGCTTGCCAATCAGGCCGGCCATTTCAAACATGGTGACCTGAGCCTTGCCGAAAACTTCCTTGAGCTTGGCATCGGCGTTAATCAAGCGTTTGTTGACGGTGTCCTGCAACTTGTTGGCCTTGATGTAAACCCACAGTTGTTTGACCACTTCAGTGCGCGGCAGTGGCTTGCTACCAACGACAGCAGCCAGAGCAGCGCTGGGCGTCATGGCTTTCATGAAAGCAGCGTTGACGGTTCGCTTGGCAGCAGGCGCCTTTTCGGCAACCTTTTTGGCGGGTGCCGCTGCCTTTGCTGGAGCTACCTTTTTAGCTGGTGCGGCCTTGGTCGCAGGTGCCGCTTTTTTTGCCGGCGCTTTTTTTGCAGTTGCCATGTGGGTGTCCTTTTCGTAGTTGATCAAACGCCAGCAAAAAAGATCGGCTGGTTGGTGCCGAATCCTACTGGAGAAACAACGGCTTTCCAAGAGGGGAGATGCTAATTTTTCCAGTAAAAAGTCATTTATGTTGCGTTTTTTACCGATTTACAATTTTCAGGACCGTTCAACCCTTGAGTATTGTTTTTTATGAACCCCACTTTTGCCACCTGTGATTTGTGCGATGCCCACAAAAATGACGTACCCGAGCTGTTTCGGGTACTGCCGCCAGTGTTCCGGGACTATGGCGCACGGCTGGTTTTTTGCGGCCCGGTGGTGACCGTCAAATGCTTTGAAGACAACTCGCTGGTCAAGGCGGCGGTCGATTCAGTTGGCCATGAAGACACGCCCATGGGGCGCATCGGCAAGGTGCTGGTGGTTGATGGCGCGGGCTCCTTGCGCCGCGCCTTGTTGGGTGGCAACCTGGGCGCAGCGGCAGCCAGAAACGGCTGGGCCGGCGTGGTGATTGACGGCTGCGTGCGCGACGTGGCCGAGCTGGCTGCGCTGGATGTTGGGATTCGTGCGCTGGCCAGCACGCCGATGCCAACCGAAAAAAAGAACCAGGGCTTGAAAGATTTGGCGGTGCAGATTCAGGGCGTTTGGGTGCATCCTGGCGACTGGTTGTATGCCGATGCTGATGGCATGGTCGTCAGCGCAACTAAGCTCGTTTAGCCCGCCCCGGCAGGGTGGCCAGCAGCACGCCGGCCAGGCACAGGGCAAACGCAAACAGTTGCACGCCGCTGAGCCGTTCACCCAAAAAGAGCATGCCGACCAGTGCCGCTGAAATGGGCAGCATGACGGTGAAGACGCCAGCGCGGGCTGCGGCAACAGTTTTGAGCCCGGTCATCCACAGCCACACGGTCCAGACGCTGGCGGCCAGCGCATAAAACAGCAGCAGCAGCCACATCGGTGCAGGCACCTCGGCAAAGTGAAAGCCCCAGGCGGCATACAACCCAAACGGGGTCATCAGTGCAAAGCCCCACAAGTTGATGAGCGCGGTGATGCGTTTGGGTGACAGCGTGCCGGTGAGCTTTTTGCCGATCACCGCGTAGCTGGCCTCGCACAGCACGGCGGCAAACACCAGCAGATTGCCCCACAGCGCGTTGTGCCCGGCAGGCGCAGACACGTCAGCTTTTGACATCGAAAACAAGCTGATGCCGATCACGGCCAGCGCAATCGCCGCCCACACGCGCAGGCCGATGCGTTCACGCAAAAACAGCCAGCTCAGCAGCGCCACGACGCTGGGCAGCGTGGCCATGATGATGCCAGCCGACACGGCGGTGGTCATGCTGACGCCGTACAACATGCAAATGGTGAACAGGAAATTACCCAGGAACGACTCCAGAAACAGCAGCCCTTTGGTGTTGCGGCTCAGAGGCGCTTCACCTGCCGGCCTGATCAACCAGTGCGGCATGGCCAGCGCGCCAATGCCAAAGCGCAGCCACGCCAGCAACATCACGGGCAGCGCCAACACCAGCGGCTTGCTCAGCGCCACATAGCTGCCGACCAGCGACATGCTGGCGGCCAGTAACAGGTAGGCGAGCCAGCGCGGCGCGGCGCGGGCAAAATCTTGGCTGTGTGGTGTCACGTTTTGGCTGGTGTGGTGGTCAAAGTGGCTTGCAACATGGTCGCGCAACCTGTCTGAATAGTTTGGCGCAACGGTGGATTGATCGATGGTAGGTGAATTGGCACCTTGAACGCGCCTCAACCCCGGATAATTTGTGGTGCCGCTGTTGGCGGTGCAACCTGCTCAGCGAGCGCTCATTTTCAAGGATGTGTTCATGTCAATCGGTGAATTTGCCTACGCCAACAACAGCAACCGTTTTCTGGCGGCGCCTGAACTGGCGCAGCAGCCTTTTGCCGTGGTCGGTGTTCCCTTTGACGGCGCGGTGACCAATCGGCCCGGCGCGCGCTTTGGCCCGCAAGCCATTCGCAGCGCCAGCCTGATGCTGTGCGACGGCTTGCACCCGCACTTTGAAGTCACGCCGCTGGGGCATCTGGGTGACGGCCATGACATGCGTCTGCCCAACGCCTCGCCGCTGGCCGAAGTGCGGGCGTTGATCCAGGCCCGGGCCAGCGCGCTGATGGCGCGCCACCACTGCGTCTTTCTGGGGGGTGACCACTCCATCACCTTGCCCCTGCTGCGCGCCGCCCATCAGCAACATGGCGCGCTGGCGCTGGTGCACTTTGACGCCCACTGCGACACCTGGACAGACCATTTTGGCGAACCCTCGGGCCACGGCACCTGGACTTATGAAGCGCTACAGGAGGGCCTTGTGAGTCCGCAGCATTGCGTGCAAATCGGCTTACGCTCCAGCGGTGCGCGGGCGGCGCGCGAGTATGTGCAAGACCAGGGCGGCCTGATCTTTACCGGCCGCTCGTTGCGCGGGCTTGACGGCGCAGCACTGCAGCCGGTGATCGCGCAAATTGTGGCGCGCCTGGGCGACCGGCCCTGTTACCTGACGCTCGACATCGACTGCCTAGACCCCGCCTTTGCGCCCGGCACCGGCACCCCTGAGCCCGGTGGCCTGAGCAGCGCACAGGTGCTGACCCTGCTGGAGGATTTGGCGCCGCTGAACCTGGTCGGCATGGACTGCGTTGAAGTGGCGCCCGCCTATGACCACGCCGAGCTCACCAGCATCGCAGCGGCCACATTTGTCTGGACCTATCTGTGCGGCCAGATTGCCAAACTTGCCTGAAAGTGCGTTTTGATGCTGCTCGACTCCGACACCCAGCTTAACCAGCACAGCTACTACGAAGCCAGCGTGCAGCGCGAGGCCGCTCAGGCACCTTTGCAGGGCAACATCAGTGCCGACGTGCTGGTGGTCGGTGCCGGTTTTGCCGGCTTGTCGGCCGCCATCGAACTGGCACAGCGTGGTTACCAGGTGGTGGTGCTGGAGGCCGACCGGGTCTGTGCCGGGGCTTCGGGGCGCAACGGCGGCCAAGCCATTGTGGGCTATGCCAGCGGCCAGGAACCCTTTGAAGCGCAACTCGGCAAAGCGCGGGCGCGGCTGGCCTGGAACTTGTCGATGCAATCGGTTGACCTGATCGACCAGCGCATCGCCGCCTTTCAGATTGACTGCGACCGCCAGCACGGCTACCTGTATGTGGCCGACTCGGCGCGCAAGGCGCGCGCGCTGGCCGCCGAGATGCAAGCCATAGCGGACTACGGTCTGGCAACCGACTTTGCCAGCGGGGCCCAGGTGCAGCGCCACATTGCCAGCCCGCTTTACCGCGCCTGTGCCTATGAGCGCAAGTCGGGTCACCTGCATCCGCTCAAATACGGTCTGGGCCTGGCGCGCGCCGCCAGAAGTTTGGGCGTGCAAATTTACGAGTATTCGGCGGTCACTGGTTTGCAGCGCGGCGCAAAATTGACCGCCACGACAACGCAAGGATCGGTTAGCGCGCCCTTTGGTGTGCTGGCCGGCAACTGCATGCTGGCTGAATACGGCCCGGCGGTGGCCCCCGACATTGCGCCGCGCATCATGCCGGTGGGCACCTACATGATCGGCACCGCGCCGCTCGACCCCGCACTGTGCCAGCGCTTGATCCCCAGCAATGCGGCGGTGTGCGACAACAACTTTGTACTCGATTACTTTCGCTTTAGTGCCGACCACCGCATGCTCTTTGGCGGGCGCGTCAGCTACACCACGCGCACGCCGGCCAATTTACAAGCGGTGATGGCCGCACGCATGGCCAAGGTGTTTCCCGAGCTGAGCAAGGTGCCAGTCGAGTTCTTGTGGGGCGGCTTTGTCGACATCAGCATGAACCGCGCGCCCGACTTTGGCCGTCTGGGCGACAACCTGTATTACCTGCAGGGTTTCAGCGGCCATGGCGTGGCGCTTACCGGCCTGGCCGGACAACTGGTGGCGCAAGCGGTGGCGGGCCAGGCCGAGCAGTTCGATGTGTTTGCCCAATTGCAACACCGCCGTTTTCCGGGTGGGTCGCTGCTGCGCATGCCCAGTCTGGTGCTGGGTACGCTCTACCACCGGCTGCGCGATGTGCTGTGAGCAGGCAATTTGAACTTCCGCAAGTCTGGTCCCGCTGCCCGGGCGCCGACCAAGGCTACATTCCACTTTTCAAACCTGTGTGACCGGTATTGAGAATTTGGCACGCCCAGTGACCGCCATAGGGCAACTGCCCGGAACGTTTGCACTTGGTCGTCAACAGACACCGAAAACCGATAGCCCCTCAAAAATTTCCGGTGTGCGGCATAGCCTCGCTGGCTTCATGCGGCTCACAGGTCAGTCAGTCCACCAGTGCGCAGCACCTGGACCGCTACCGCGCGCCACAGCACCTGTGCCTGCGGCACCACCAGCGTCAGCCGAGTCTTGGCCCGTGTCATGCCGGTGTAAAGCAATTCTCGCGTCAGCACCGCCACCGGCCGGTCTGGTAACACCAGGGCCACATGCGCAAATTCAGAACCCTGCGATTTATGCACTGTCATGGCAAAGACGGTTTCTACCGCGTCCAGTCTGGCAGGCAGCACCCAGCGCAGGCCGCCTTGACCGTCCGGAAAGGCCACGCGCAAGCCATTGGCGTGCGGTAGGCACAGGCCGACATCGCCATTCATCAGTTTGAGCGCGTAGTCGTTGCGCGTCACCATCACCGGACGGCCAGCGTACCAACCTGCATCATTCAACCCCAGGCTGGCGGCAATACGCTGGTTCAGGCTGTTCACACCCCAAGGGCCGTCACGCACTGCGCACAGCACCTGAAAACTGGCAAACGCTTGCAGGGCGGCCAGTGCCTGGGTGTCGCTGCATGGGCTGTTTTTGAGGGGTGCAAGTTGTTCCAGCCAGGCTTGCCAGCCGTGTTGCACCAGGGCTTTCAAGCGCGTGTCGTTGGCTTGGGCGGGCCGGAGCCGGGTGACGCTGCCTGTCGCGTCAAGTTGCCAGAGGGGCGCTTGCTGCCAAAGCTTTGCTGCGCCGGCGCTGTCGCCCGCATTCACCGCGCGGGCCCATTGGCCAATGCCACTGTCGTCTGCAAAGCGGTGACTTTTGCGCAACATGACAGTTTGCTGCGCCAGGGCCGAGCCGTTGCCGGCCCAGGCGCTCACGTCGGCGCCGGTGGCTTGCGCCAGCCAGGTCAGCGTGTCGGCGGTGTAGTTGCCCTGGTCGGCAGCGGCACAGAGCTGGCCCATGACGGCACCGGCTTCGACCGAGGCTAACTGGTCCTTGTCGCCGAGCAAGATGAGGCTGGCGTTCAAGGGCACAGCGGTCAGCAGGCGGGCCATCATGTCGAGGTCGATCATGGAGGCTTCATCGACCACCACCAAATCCACGGCTAGCTCTGGCACCGCGTCTTGCGCCAGGTTGCTGCGCACTTGCAGCAACTTGTGCAGGGTGACGGCCTGGGTCGGAATGTTTTGCTGCAACTGAGCGGGCAGCTTTTGCACCGCTGAAGCAATCGATTCGCCCAGCCGCGCTGCCGCCTTGCCAGTGGGTGCCGCCAGCGCGATGCGCAAGGGCGCATGCTGGCGCGCCGGGTCGGCTTGCAGCAGCGCCAGCAGGCGCACCACGGTGGTGGTTTTGCCGGTGCCGGGGCCACCCGTGATGAGGGTGAAGCGCTTGCGCGCGGCCAGTGCGCAGGCCACCTTTTGCCAATCCGGCGCGGCACTTGGCTGGCCTGCGTCGAACAGTAGTGACAACGTTTCAGTCAGATTGGCAGGCACCGGGCAGGCTTGTGCCAAGCGCGCAGCAATCGAAGTGCGGATGCTTTGCTCGGCCTGCCAGTTGCGGCGCAGGTACAGACGTGCACCGTCGCGCACCAACGGGCTATTGGCGCCTTCAGTCCAGGGCAGGCTGGCCGCGCTCTGGCGCAATTCCAGAGAAAGCGTGGCCAGATCCAGACAGGCGTGGCCGAGCCCGAACTGGTGGCTAACCTTGGCGGCCAACTCGCTGTGCAGCGGGTCAGGGCTGGGTTGAACGTCTTGCAGAAATGCTACCAGCGCCCGGTCCAGCCCGGTCAACTCTGCGGTGTCGGCTTCAGCGGGTAGGGCGTTCATGCGCTGGTTTCCTGGGTTGCTGTTGATGCTTGGCTGCTAGCAAATGCCGCGTCGAGCGCTTCGATCAGCGCTTTGGGTGGCTTATCAAAATACAAGCCAGCGCCAGCTTGGTCAATGCCACGCAAAAAGAGGTAAGCCGCACCGCCAATGTGCAAGTTGTAGTCGTAATGGACGCCCAGGCGCGATTTCAGCAGCCGGTGCAGCGCCAGCAAATACAGCGCGTATTGCACGTCGTAGCGGTGCGCCAGCATGGCCTGCTGCAGTTGCGCCGGGTCGTAGGTCGGCAGTTTGTTGGACTTGTAATCGAGCACGTAGTAGCAGCCCTCAAACATGAACACCAGGTCTATGAAGCCGGTGAGCATGCCCTCCAGTTGCCGCTGCTGCATAGCTTGGCGCGGCTGGCCGACCAGCACATGCTGTGCGATCAGGCGGTCCAGTTGTGCGCTGCCCAGCGCGCTGACCTTCAGGCTGAAGGCCATTTCGGCCCAGTGCTGGTCACTGTTCAAATGACCCAAAACCAGCTTGGTGGATGCCAACACTGGCACGGGCGTGTTGACGACGGCTGGCACCCAACTGCGCAGCAAGTCGCACTCGGATTCATCGAGCTTGAGCGCTTGCGCCTTGCGGGTCAGCAGCTTGTGCCAGTCAGCGGTGATGGCATCCGGCGGCGTGTTTTGCGCTGCTGGCCAGCCCTGTTGCGCTTGCCACTCCAGCAGGTCATGCAGCAGCGTGCCGTAGTGGCTGCCGGCAGGAAAGGCATTCAACGGCGGTGGCGGCAAATTGAGTTGATCGTGCTGGTCCCACAGCTCAGGCTGGTCTGGCAGGTCTGATTGCCCGGACAAATCGGTGTCTTGGGGCAGGGCGCTGTCAATCTGTGCATCGCCCAGGCGTTCGTCTTGCGCAGAACCTGCGGCCAGTGCTGGGCTTGCACTTGCCACATCACGCGTGAGTGCGCTGAAGCTGGCACTCCACCAGCGGCTAAAAAGCAAGCGATGCGGTCTCAGTGCCGGTTGCCAGTGCTTGCTGCTCGCGGCGGGTGTGTATGCGGTGGCATTGGGCTCGGGCGTGTCTTGCACCACGATGTGTTCAGTCTGCCAGGCTGTCAGGCACTGCGCCAGGTCGCCACTGGCTTGACGGCCCAACAGCGCCGACACCGCACTTTTGACCTGGATGGTTTTGCCCTCCACATCGCCCCGGGTGGCGGTGATGCCCAGCCACAACGCCTGCTCGGCGCGGGTCAGGCCAACGTAGAGCAAACGAATGTCTTCGGCCAGGCGCGGGCCATCGTCCTGACCCTTGTCAACCGCGCGGAAATTGGCCACAAAGGGCAAGAACACCAGCGGGTATTGCAGCCCCTTGGCCTTGTGCAGGGTGACGACCTGCACCAGGTCGGCGTCGCTTTCAAGGCGCAACTGGGCGCTGTCGCCACTGGCTTGCGGGTCGCGCAACTGGTCTTCCAGGTAGCGCTGCAGGGCAGCAACGCCCTGCAGCCCGAGGCTGGCGCTTTGCAGCAAATCGCCCAGGTGCAGCAGGTTGGTCAACTGGCGTTCGCCACTGTTGCCCTGCGGTTTTTGCTCGGCCTTGTCCTGCGCGAGCAAGCGCGCCGGAATGGCTTGGTCATGCAGCAACTGGTGCAGCATTGGCAAAAATCCCTGGCGCTGCCACACGGCTTGCCAGGCGTGAAAGCGCTCTGTCAGTGCGTCCCAGGCGGCCTCGTCAAGAAACAGCGCTTCCACCTCGCGCCAGGGCAGGCCCCAGAGCCCGGTGGCCAGCGCGGCCCGCACCCAGTGGCTGGCACGCGGGTTGGCCACCGCCCGCAAGATGCGCCACAAATCCAGCGCCTCGGGGGTGGCAAACACGCTGTCGCGCTCCGACAAATACACGCTGCGCACGCCACGGCTGGCCAGCGCGCCTCTAATGGCGCGGGCCTCGCGCCAGTCGCGCACCAGCACGGCCATGGCACCGGGCTGCGCCGCACCGGCGTTGAGCAAAGCGGTCATTTGTGTGGCAAAGCTGTCGGCCATTTGCCGCATCCACACCGCCTTGCGCTGGATGTGTGGGCTTTGCAAGTGCCAGACCGTCATGGCCACTTGGCGCTGGCCCGCCACTTGCAGCGGTTGCACCAGGGTGTTAGAGGCCGTCACGGTGTCAAAAGGCACGTCACCAAACGGCTTGATTGCATGCTCAAAGATATGGTTGACGGCCGCTACCACGCCGGGTGTGGAGCGGTAGTTGCCGCTCAGCGTGTGGATGGCCTGGGCTTGCTGGCGCGCGCTAAGGTAGGTGGCGAGGTCGGCGCCACGAAAACTGTAGATGGCTTGTTTGGGGTCGCCAATCATGATCAGCCCGGTGCTACCAGCGTCTTGCACTGCGCTGCCGCAGGCACCATAGATTTTGGACAGCGCGCCGTACTGCCACGGGTCGGTGTCCTGAAACTCATCGACCAGCGCCACTGGAAACTGCGCGCGGATGGCGCTTGCCAGCCGTCCGTCAGTGGCTTGCAGCGCGTGGTACAAGTTCTGCAGCAGGTCAGAAAAATCAAACTGCGCCAGCCGGGCCTTGGCTTGGTGGTAGGCGGCAGCCACCTCAAACGCGGCGTGAGCAAGCAGCAGCTCGGTCACCTGGGGTTGCTGGTTCAGGTGATCGCACAGGGCTTCGAGGTGGTCAAACACCGGCTGCTGGCAGGCGGGTTGCCAGCCTTTTTGGCGCAGCACGCCGGTGGCAAAGCGCTGCAGCAGGGTTTGTGCAGCATCGCGCTCCTTGGCGCTCATGTCGTCGAGCAGCGGCCCCTTGGCCCAATCCGCCAACTTCGGCGGCCAATCCTTGCGGTAGCCTTTGATGGCTTTTTGGGCGATGCTGTCGTTGAGCAGCGCGATGACGGTATCGGTGCAGGCGCTGCGTGCCGTGTCTTCAAGCTGTAAAAACCTGGTCTGCCAGTGTTCCCAGTCGCGAATCACCGCGTCTGGCGGAGCCGGTGTTGGTGCATTGGGTTGGGGCGCGCGTTCTTCGAGTTTCCATAGTGGCATGATTGCCAGCATCAGTTCCTCTGGCGTGTTTCCCAGGTCCTTGAGCGCCCCCAGTTGCGCGGCAGTTAGCGGGTAAAACCACTTGCGCCAGTAGTCTTGTGCCGCACTGAGTTTGAGTGCCGCGCTGTCTTCAACCCGGCTTTGCTGGAACAGGCTGGCGCTGTCAAAAGCGTGGGTTTTGAGCATGCGGCTGCTCCAGCCGTGGATGGTGAAGATGGCGGCTTCGTCCATCCACTGCGCTGCCAGGTCGAGCCGTTCGGCGCAGGCTGGCCAATGCGCTACCTCGATGTCAGCGCGCAGCTTGCGTAAAAAATCATCCACCTCAAAATCAGCTTGCTCGCCGTGTTGGAAAAAGCGCGCCGCTTGCGCCAGGCGCGCCCGAATGCGCCCACGCAGCTCGGCGGTGGCGGCCTCGGTGAAAGTCATCACCAAAATTTGCGGCGGGTACAAACCGCTGTCTGGCAGTGTGTGGCCCGGCGTGTGGCCCAGCACCAAGCGCACATAGAGTGCTGCCAGCGTCCAGGTTTTGCCGGTACCCGCCGAGGCCTCGATCACCTGCAAAGAGGTGAGCGGCAGCGTCAGGGCATCGAGTTTTTTTACGGCAGGCATGACGGCAGCTAGGGTGGGCGTGGCTTCGGTCATGGCTGGGTGTCCTCGCTGGCGGGAGCTTGCAGTTGCCGCGCCATGTTGCCATACAAGCATTCGGCCCAAGCGGGCAGCTCGGCTTCAAGCGCGTCATAGCTTTCAAAAGCGCGCGCCAGGTAGGCTGATTCGGCGCGTTCGCCAGATTGGTAAGCGCCGTCAAAAACCGCCTCTGCCACCTCATGCGGGTCTTTAGGGGTTTTGTCGGGCTTGTCCTCGGCCAGGCGCTCAGCCTGGCGCACGGCTTGCAGATACGCCCAGCCGGTCTTGCAGGCAGCAGGCAGCGGGCGCTGCCAAGCTGCCTGGTAGGCCAGTACCAGTTTTTCCAGCATGGCCCGTGCGTCGGCGGCAGTCATGGGCTGGAACACCACCTCGCCATCCAAGCCGAGTTGCACGCTGGTCAGGGGTAGGGCGCTGGCACAGGCTGCCAGGTGCTGCAGCCACAAGCCGACGACGATGTGGCAGCGCGCGGTTTGCTCATCCTTTTTGCCCTCCAGCACAGCGCCAACGCGTTGGTCGATTTGCAAATAGCCAAGGTCGCTGCCGTAAAGCCCGGTCAGCGTGCCGGTCAGATGGGCGTCACCCACGGTCAGGTCGATCGACTGCGCGGGCAGGGCGTTCGGGTAGCGTTGCAGCCAGTCGCTGCGCCGATCCAGCACCACTTGCGTTTTGGTTTGCAGCTCAGTGGCCAGGCGCTGGCCAAAGGCGGCCATCGGCAGTTGGCCCGATAACGCCAGTTTTTCCAGCGCCTGCGGCAAGTCAGCGGCATCAAGCAGCGCTTGCCCGACCTGGTGGTGCTGCAAGCCATTGAGCGCAAAAGGCTCCTCGGCTTGCTCAAGTTCATCGACCGTGTCAAGCCGCACTTGCAAGCGTGATTTGAAGAACACCTCGACCGGCTGGCGCAGCAGTTGGCGCAGATCGGCCAGCGTTAGCTGGCTGGGTGCTGCAACAATGGCGATGCTGTTATCGGGCGCCGGGGGTGTTGCACGGTCATGCACCCGCGCCCAGTCGGTGGCGTAGGTCTGAAAGCCTGATTCCTGCAAAAAATAGGCTTCAGAAAAGGCCTGCAAGGGATGTTGTTGAACTTTGGGCGCGGCTTGCCAGCCGGCTTGGAGGTGGTCGATGAGTTGTGCCACAAGTACCGAGGGCGGCTGCTCGGCGTTGTCGGCTGCGCTGTGGCCTTGCCAGCTCACATAAAGCTTTTGCCGTGCTGACAGCAGGGCCTCAAGAAATAAGTAACGGTCGTCCTCGCGGCGCGAGCGGTCACCGGCGCGCCAGCTCTGCGCCATCAGGTCGAAGTCGCGCGGCGCTTGCTGGCGCGGGTAGTCGCCGTCGTTCATGCCCAGCAGACAAATCACCTTGAAGGGAATGGCGCGCATCGGCATCAGCGTGCCAAACTGCACGCCGCCGCCAAAAAAGCGCTGCTGCAAACTGCTTTCCTCGATCTGCGCCAGCCAGTGTTCGCGCACCACGTCCAGCGGCAGCGGGGTGTCAAGCCGGGCCGCTTCGCAGGCTTGCAGCCAACTCTCCAGTGGGCTCAGACAGCGCTGGAGCAGGCGCTCGTCGGCATCGTCGCTGGCCGCAAAAAAGCGCGTGACCAGGTCGGTCAAAATTGGCCCCCATTGCGCGGCTGGCTTGTTACCGGTGAGCGCTTGCAGGGTGGTGTGGGTGGCTTCCAGCCAGTCGAGCAGGGCGCTGAGCACGGGCGCATCGAGCCCGCCCAGCGCGGGTTGCGGCAGCGTGGCGCCCCACGGCGCACCGGCGCCCACCGCGTAGCCCAAGAGCAGTCGGCGCAGGCCAAAGGCCCAGGTGTTCTGGTCCAGGCCCGTCACGCCTTCGGGCACGCCCCAGGCCATGCGGTGGCTGGCATCCAGCCCCCAGCGCACGCCGGCCTGCGCCAGCCAGTCGTGCAGCTGCGCCACGTCGGCCTCACTCAGGCCAAAGCGCTGGCGCACCGCTGCCACTTCAAACAGCCCCAGCCAGTCGGCCAGTGACAGGCGCGAGGTGGGCAGCGCCAGCAGTTGCGCCAGCGCCTGCACCAACGGCGACTGGCGCGGCGTGGTGTCGGCCAGCGCATAGGGAATGTGCCGCGCCTGCCCCGGCGCAAAACGGCCAAAGACTGCCTGGATGTGCGGCGCAAGCGCGGCCATGTCGGGCACCATGACCATCACATCGCGCGCTTGCAGGGCGGAGTCTTTGCTGAACCAGTCCAGCAATTGGTCGTGCAGCACTTCGACCTCGCGCTGTGCCGAGTGGCAACTGACCAAGCGGATCGAATCATCGGGGGTGTGAGCCCGGGGCGCGTCTGTCAAGGGCGCCAGGTTGAGCACGTCGGATTGCAGTTGCTGTAGCAGGCCGGGGTTGGGCTGGTTGGTGGCCGGATCGGTGAAGACATCGACCCGGTTGAGTTGTTGCCGGTAGCGCTCTGGCGCGTCAAAGCCGTCGAGCAAATGCAGGTAGTCGCGGCCCTGTTTGCCCCAGGATGCCAGCAGCGGGTGGCCTGTGCCGGGCAGCGGCTTGGGGTTTTGCCGATGCCGCACCTGAGCGCGCAACAGGTCATGCCCCGCCACGATGTCACCCCAGTAGTACTGACACGGGTTTTGCACCAGCAGCAGCACCTGGCAGACTTCGCCCAGCATGGCCAGCGCTTCGACGGTTTGCATTGGCAGCGACGAAATACCAAACACCACCAGCCGTGGCGGCAAACCGGCCGGGCGCTTGGCCGTGGCCTGGAATTGCTGTGTCTGTGCCTGGATCGTGGCCATAAAGCGCTCATGCACGCCAGCGCGCGAGGCATCGGCCAGCATTGGCCCGACATCGGCGCGCAGATCGCGCCACAACTGGGCTTGCCAGGCGTGCTCTGGGCTCAACGCGCCCGGCTGGCCGCGGTGGTCGCGCAACAGGTCATGCCCGGTTTGGCCAGTCGCCCAGTCGGTCAGCCAGTCGGCGCGGTAGCTTTGGTAGGCATCGAACACATCGGCCACTTGCAGCGCCAGTTGGTAGCGTTTGCGGCCGTCGGCATCACCCGCCAGGTAGCGCTGTAGCGGTGCATAAACCGGATTACCCGCTGCCAGTTCGGGCAACAGGCGCACCAGGCGCCAGAGCAACAGGTGCTTGTCAAACGGCATTTGCGCCGGAACGGCAGCCGCACCCAAGACCTTGCGATACACCTGCCACAGGTAGCCGCTGGGCAATTCGAGCCGGGTGGCGGCGCAAATGCCTAAAGCGCTGTCGTCGGCCAGCGCCATTTCCAGCCAGTGCTTCATGCCGTTGCTTTGCACCAAAATCACCTCGGGTGTTAGGGGCGGCAGTGGCTGGGCGTGCAGGAATTGGCAGAGCAGGTCGCGCAGGTCTTCTAGGCGGTTGCCGTGCAACACCATAAAGCCGGGTTTGAGCGATTGGGTGTTGGCGCTGGCGTTGGACATGGTCATATTTTGGTGCTACAGCGCGTCAAGGCGCTGGCGATGGTTTGGGCCAGCAGCGGCCCGAAGTGCTCGATTTCGGCCTGCGGCGCGTAGCCGTAGCCGATGATCAGACCGCGCAAGCGGGTTTCCTCAAGGCAATAGCCAGACAGCGGCCGCACCGTCAGCCCGAGCTTGGCCAACTGCTGCGCCAGCGCTTTATCGTCCAGTGTGTCGGGCAGGCGCAGGCACAGGTGCAGGCCTTGCTCGGCCCCGGTGATGCGGGCCAGCGGCCCCAGGCAGGGCTGCAATGCGGTCAGCAAACTGGCGCGGCGTTGGGCGTAGCTTTGCCGTGCGCGGCGCAAGGCGCTGGCGAAATGCCCCATCTCGATGAACTCGGCCAGCGCGGCCTGCAGTGGCATCTGGCCCGGGCGATTGAGGTCGTAATGGGCTCGCTTGAAGTCGGCAGCCAGGTTTTTGGGAACCACCAGGTACCCCAGTTTGAGCCCCGGGTAAAGCACCTTGGAAAACGAACCGAGATAGATCACGCGCTGGTCGGTATCGAGCCCGGCCAGCGATGAAATGGGCGGGCCGCTGAAGCGGAATTCGCTGTCGTAGTCGTCCTCCAGGATCCAGGCCTGGTGCTGGCGCGCCAGCGTGAGTATTTGATGCCGTCGGGCCAGCGACATGACGGCGCCGGTGGGGTATTGGTGCGACGGCGTGACATAGATCAGGCGCGGCGGTGTGGCGTCATCAGCGGGTCTGGGCGCAATACCCTGCTCGTCAACTGGCACCGCATGCAACGCCAGCCCGGTGGCCATGAAGGCCTTGACCGCTCCCCAGTAGGCCGGGTCTTCGAGCCAGACCGCATCGCTCTGATTGGCCAGCAACTGCGAACACAGCGCCAGCGACTCCTGCGTGCCGCTGGTGATGATGACTTGCTCGATGTCCAGCGGCACGCTGCGAAACACCCGCAGGTAGTCGGCCACGGCGCGGCGCAGCGGGGCGAAGCCGCCCGAGCTGCTGTAGTCGAGCATGTCGGGGTAGGTCATGCGCCAATGCTTGTTTTGCAGGCGTTGCCACAACGCCACCGGAAACGCGCTGAAATCGGCAATGCCCGGTGTGAAGGGCTGAATCTCCAGCTCGGTGGCGCAAAACGTGCTGCTCAAGCGCATGCCGCGCTCCGACAGGCTGGCGTGCCGGCCGGGCGCGCCGCGCCGCTGCGGCGCAGCGATTCGGGGCACGTTGTCGCTGACAAAGGTGCCGCTGCCGATGCGGCTGACCAGGTAGCCCTCGACTGTCAACTGGCTGATGGCCGCCACCACGGTGTTGCGCGACAACTGCAGGTCTTGCGTCAGGTCGCGGCTGGAGGGCAGGCGCTCGCCGGCGGCCAGTTTGCCGTCAAGCATCGCGCGCCTCAGCGCCTCGTAAAGTTGCCGGTGCAGCGGCAGCCTGGAGGGCGGGTCCAGCCGGGTGATTTCGGTCAGCAGCAGTTCCGAGAGCATGTCGAGTGGAGAAGTGGCACCATGGCCAAGGTTTAAATGGCTCTGATTGTGAACCAATTTCAGGGCCACAATGATTTTTATAACAACGCGCAAAATAGGTGACACGTTTCACCCTGGAGCAAACCATGAATGCCAAGAAGTCAATGAATTTCAACGATCTGGAGCAATGGCTCAACGAGCGCCGCGTGACCGAGGTGGAGTGCCTGGTGCCCGACCTGACCGGTGTCGCCCGTGGCAAGATTTTGCCGCGCGTCAAGTTCACCGAAGACCGTGGCATGCGCCTGCCGCAGTCGGTGGTGGCGATGGGCGTCACGGGCGAGTTCCCCGAGAGCGGCCCCTATTACGACGTCATCGATCCCACCGACAAGGACATGCAGTTGCGCCCCGACCCCTCCACCGTGCGCATCGTGCCCTGGGCCAGCGACCCTACTGCTCAGGTCATCCACGACTGTTTTGACCACCAAGGCAACCTGGTGCCGTTTGCGCCTCGCAGCGTGCTGCGCCGGGTGTGTGACTTATTTGCCGCTGAGGGCATCAAGCCTATCGTGGCCCCCGAGCTGGAGTTTTACCTCACTGCCCGCAACACTGACCCCAACACGCCTCTACGCCCGCCCATTGGCCGCAGTGGCCGCAGCGAAACCTCGCGCCAGGCCTACAGCATTGACGCAGTCAACGAGTTCGACCCGCTGTTTGAAGAAATCTACGATTTTTCAGACAAGATGGAGCTCAACGTTGACACGTTGATTCACGAAATCGGTGCTGGCCAGATGGAAATCAACTTTTTCCATTCCGAGCCACTGGGGCTGGCCGATGAAGTCTTCCTTTTCAAGCGCACGGTGCGCGAATCGGCCTTGCGCCACGACATGTACGCCACTTTCATGGCCAAGCCGATTGCCGGCGAGCCCGGCAGCGCCATGCACGTGCACCAGAGCATGCTCGATGTGACCACTGGCAAGAACATTTTCAGCAACCCTGACGGCACGCCTTCCGAAGCCTTCATGTACTACATTGGCGGCCTGCAGCGCTATATTCCGGCGGCCATGGTGCTGGTGGCGCCCTATGTGAATAGCTACCGGCGCCTTTCGCGCAACACCGCCGCGCCGATCAACATCGAATGGGGCTACGACAACCGCACCGTGGGCATTCGCTCGCCGATTTCATCGCCCGAGGCGCGCCGGGTTGAAAACCGCGTGATTGGCGCTGACGCCAACCCTTACGTGGCGCTGGCCATGACGATGGCGTGCGGCTATCTGGGGCTCAAGAACAAGATCAAGCCCAAGGCCGAGATGAAAGGCGATGCTTATCTGTCACCGTACTCGCTGCCGCGCAGCCTGGGCGAGGCGCTGGACTGGCTGCGCCGTGAGTCTGATTTGCACGAGGTGCTGGGCAAGGAATTCATCACCGTGTATTCGGAAATCAAGGAGCTTGAATTTGACGAATTCATGAAAGTGATTTCGCCCTGGGAACGTGAGCACCTGCTGCTGCATGTGTAACGTGCTTTTCTTTTATCCCACCGTTTGTTGACTCAAGGACCGCCACCATGAACGCTTTCACCTCTGCGCAAGCTTTGTCCACCGCTGAAATTCAGGCCATGGACAGCGCCCATTTCATTCACCCGTTCACCGACCACGGTGACTTGGCCACGCGTGGGGCGCGCGTCATTGTCAAATCCGAAGGCATTTACGTCTGGGATTCCGAAGGCGAAAAAATGCTCGACGCCATGAGCGGCCTGTGGTGTGTCAGTGTGGGTTACGGCCGCAAGGAATTGGCCCAGGCGGCCTATGACCAGATGCTGACGCTGCCGTTTTACAACAGCTTTTTCCAGACCACCAACCTGCCGGCAGTCAAACTGGCCACGCGCCTGGCCGCACTGGCGCCCAAGGTGGGCGACCGCACCTTCGAGCATGTGTTTTATTCAAGCAGTGGCAGTGAGAGCAACGACTCCAACGTGCGCATGGTGCGCCGTTATTGGGATCTGCTGGGGCAGCCGCAACGCAAGGTCATCATCAGCCGCAAAAACGCCTACCATGGCAGCACCATGGCCGGGGCATCGCTGGGCGGCATGAGCAGCATGCACGCGCAGGGCGACCTGCCGATTCCCAACATCACCCATATCGAGCAGCCGTATTTTTTTGAAAACGCTCTGCCGGGCGAAAGCGCTGATGCGTTTGGCCTGCGCGCTGCCGGTTGGCTGGAAGAAAAAATTCTCGCGCTGGGTGCCGACAAGGTGGCCGCCTTCATTGCCGAGCCGATTCAGGGCGCTGGCGGTGTCATCATCCCGCCGGCCACTTACTGGCCCGAGATTCAGCGCATTGTGGACAAATACGGTATTTTGCTGATCAGCGACGAGGTGATTTGTGCCTTTGGCCGCCTCGGCCACTGGTTTGCCTATGAAAAATTTGGCTACAAGCCCGATCTGGTGACCTTTGCCAAGGCCGTCACCAGCGGCTACATACCGTTGGGCGGCGTCATGGTGGGCAATCGCGTGGCCCAAGTGCTGATCGACAAAGGCGGCGAGTTCAACCACGGCTACACCTACAGCGGCCACCCGGTGGCGTGCGCCGTGGCGCTGGCCAACCTCGACATCATGGAAAGCGAACAACTTCCGCAACGGGTGCGCGACGACATTGGCCCCTACCTGGCCACCTGTTTTGCAGCGATCGCCGAGCATCCGCTGGTGGGGCTTGCCGAAACCTGCGGCTTTACCGCAGGGCTGGTGCTGGTCAAAGACAAGCAAAACAAGACGCTTTTTGACGAAGAACTGGGGGTTGGCATGATGTGCCGGCGCCATTGTTTCGAAAATGGTTTGATCATGCGCGCCGTGGGGGATCGCATGATCATCGCACCGCCATTGATCATGACGCGCGCCGAGATCGACGAGATGATGCGACTGATTCGCCTGGCATTGGACTTGACGCAACAGGAATTGACCCAAAAAGGGCTGATTTAAGCGTTATCAGCGCAGATTTTGCTGGTCTGGTTTTTGCTAGGCTTAAACTGTTGTGGCGTTCACCATTTCTCTTGGTTTCTCTCAGTTCCTCTTATTTTTGGAGTGTTTTAATGATGAAAAAATACCTTTGGTCGTTTGCGCTTTCTGCCATCGTTCTGGCGGGTTGCGGCAAAAAAGAGGAGCCACCAACGCCGGCTCTGGCGCCAGCGCCGGTCGCCACTGCCCCGGCTGCGGCACCGGTCAACACTGAAGAAAAAGTGCTCAACATCTACAACTGGGCTGATTACGTGCCCGAGGGCATGATCGCCACCTTCGAGAAAGAAACCGGTATCAAGGTGAACTACGACACCTTTGAGACCAACGAGGCGCTGCATGCCAAGCTGGTGGCCGGCAACTCGGGCTATGACATCGTGGTGCCGGGCTCGGTGTTTGCCAAGCCGCAAATTGAAGGCGGCCTGCTGCAGCCGCTGGACAAATCCAAGATTCCGAATCTGGCCAACCTGGACGCGCCCATCCTGGCCACGCTGGCGGCCAAAACCGACCCGGACAACAAATACCTGGTGCCCTGGGCCTGGGGTTTCACCACAGTCGGCATCAACAAGACAAAAGTAGCCAAGGCGCTCGGCGCCATGCCGATGCCGGAAAACGCCTGGGACCTGGTGTTCAAACCCGAGTACACAGCCAAGCTCAAGTCCTGCGGCATTGCCTACCTGGACTCGCCCACCGAGATCATTCCCGTGGCCCTGCACTATCTGGGCAAAGACGCCTACTCGAATGATCCAGCCGACTACAAACTGGCCACCGAGATGCTGGCCAAGGTGCGCAAGGACGTTCGCATCTTCAGCTCGACCATGATCGACGACATCGCCGGCGGCAAGGCTTGTGTGGCCATCGGTTGGTCGGGTGACATCAATATTGCCGCTGTGCGCGCCAAAGAGAACCAGTCCAAGGACGAAATCGAGTCGATGTTGCCCAGTACTGGTGCGTTGATCTTTTTTGACACCATGGCCCTCACCAAAGACGCCAAGCACCCCAACAACGCGCACGCGTTCATCGACTTCTACCTGCGCCCCGAAAATGCGGCCCTGATGGCCAACGAAATGAACTACCCCACTGCCAACAAAGCGGCCATGGATCAAATCAATCCAGAAATCGCCGGCAACAAGACGATCTTTGTCGAGGCCGACTATTTTGCCAAGATGATTCCGCCGAGCAGTTTCAGCAATGAAGCGCGTGAGGCCATGGCCAACGCCTACAACAGCTTCAAAAAAGGCAAGTAAAGCAACGCTGAGATGCCGCCAAAGGGCTGTTTGTACGCGCGGTATGAACGGCCCTTTTTGTATCTGTTGTGATGTGCACAAGCAAAGGGCTGACCATGGCTGAAGTGGATTCCAAAAAAAACTACCTCGTCACCGAGAAACTGGTCAAACGCTTTGACGAAGCGGTGGCGGTGGACGAGGTTGACCTGTCCATCAACAAGGGGGAAATCTTTGCCCTGCTGGGCAGCTCGGGCTGTGGCAAATCGACGCTGTTGCGCATGCTTGCCGGCTTCGAGACGCCGACCTCGGGACGCATTCTGCTGAGTGGTCAGGACGTGGCCAAATTGGCGCCGTACGAGCGACCGTTCAACATGATGTTTCAAAGTTATGCGCTGTTTCCACATCTGGACATCTGGGAAAACGTGGCCTTCGGCCTGAAACGCGAGGGGTTGCCCAAGAGCGACATCAAGCAGCGCGTTGGTGAGATGCTTGATCTGGTGCAATTGGGCGCTTACGCCAAGCGCAAACCGCACCAGCTCTCGGGCGGGCAGCAGCAGCGGGTGGCGCTGGCGCGCAGTCTGGCCAAGCGGCCCAAGGTGTTGCTGCTGGACGAACCGCTGGGTGCGCTAGACAAAAAACTGCGCGAGCAAACCCAGTTTGAGCTGGTCAACATCATTGAAAAAGTAGGGGTGACTTGCGTGATGGTGACGCACGACCAGGAAGAAGCCATGACGATGGCTGGCCGCGTTGCCGTCATGAGCAAGGGCAGGGTGCTGCAGGTGGGTTCACCGCAGGAGGTTTACGAATACCCTGTCAACCGCTTCGTGGCAGATTTCATTGGCAGTGTGAACCTGTTTGATGGCACGCTCAGCTTGGACGAGCCGGACCACTGCGCTGCGCAGACCGCTATTGGCGAAATGCACTTGGGACACAGCCTCAGCGGCACACTGGGCATGCCTGTGGTGGTGGCGGTGCGCCCTGAAAAGGTGAGCATCAGCAAACTGCCACCGACGAATGTCAGCCACAATCTGTTTAGCGGACGCGTCAAGGAAATTGCCTATTTTGGCTCTTACAACACCTACATCGTCGTCACGCCCCAGGGCGTTCGGGTCAAAATCACCGAGCCCAACGGCTCGCACCTGGACTTGTTGGACATTACCTGGGAAGATGACGTTCATTTCTGGTGGGACGACACCGATGCCGTTCTGCTACGCAACTGAGGGGCATGGCTATGGCACATCAATGGGTTGCGCCGGGTCGCCGTTTCGTTATCGGCGTGCCTTTTGTCTGGCTGATTGTCTTTTTTCTGTTGCCGTTTTTGATTCTGCTGTACATCAGCTTTGTCGATATGGGCAACGACATTTCGCCGTTCAAGCCGATCTGGGATTCCAACACCGGGCTGCTCAAGCTCAAATACGAAAACTACTGGTCCATTTTTCGGACTGGCGACGGCGGCGCCCTGTTTCAGACCATCTACATCGAGGCCTATGTGCGCTCGATCTGGTACGCCCTGTGCACCGCGCTGCTGTGCCTGGTGATCGGCTACCCGTTTTCGTATTTCATCGCCCGCGCAAAACCCGGCGTGCGCCCAGCCTTGCTGATGATGGTGATGTTGCCGTTCTGGACCTCTTTTTTGCTGCGGGTCTATGCGTGGAAAGGCATCCTGGCAGACCAGGGCGTGTTGAACCAGATTTTCATGGGGCTGGGCCTGATCAACGAGCCGCTGCAAATGCTCTACACCGACGTCTCGATGCTGGTGGGAATGACGTATGTCTATTTGCCCTTCATGGTGCTGCCGCTGTACGCCAACCTGGTCAAGCTGGACCCGCGCCTGCTCGAGGCTGCCTACGATCTGGGTGCCTCGCCGCTCGGTGCGTTCTGGCTGGTCACTGTGCCGCTGTCCAAAGCGGGCATCATCGCCGGCTTCATGCTGGTGTTCATTCCGTCGGTGGGCGAATTCGTCATTCCATCGCTGCTCGGTGGCCCCGAGAACATCATGATCGGCCGGGTGGTCTGGGATGAAATGTTCAGCAGCAACAACTGGCCGCGCGCCACCGCGCTGGCAGTGCTGATGATCGGGCTGATCGTGGTGCCGTTGGCCATTTATTACCACTACACCGGAGAGAGGGAGTGACCCCCCTGCGCCGCTTCGCGTCACCCCCCCCTTAACGGCCCTTACACGGTATTTTTGAAGGAATTTCAATGAATCGTTACCTTGAAAAGCACTTCGGCAAGCTCTGGCTCGGGGTCACTTTTTTGTTCTTGTACCTGCCCTTGTTTTTCATGATTGTGTTTTCGTTCAACAGCACGCGCCAGGATGCGGTTTTTACCGGCTTCTCGCTGCGCTGGTACGAGGCGCTCATGCGTGACACCAAGATCGTCAATGGCTTCTGGCTTTCTATCAAAGTGGCCACCTTTGCTGGCGTTGCATCGGCCGTGCTGGCCACTTTTGCCGCTTTTGTGCTGGTGCGCTACCGGCGCTTCTCCGGCCGCACGCTGTTTTCGGGCATGGTCAACGCGCCGTTGGTGATGCCCGAGGTGGTGATTGGCCTGTCTTTGTTGCTGCTGATGGTGGGCGTGCAAAACGCTTTTGGCTGGCCGCAGCGCGGCATGCTGACGATTGTGCTTGGCCACACCCTGCTCGGCATGGCCTATGGCATGGTGGTGATCCAGTCGCGTTTGCTGGAAATGGATCGGTCCATCGAGGAGGCCGCCATGGACCTCGGCGCCAAGCCGTTGCAGGTGTTTTTTCTGATTACCATGCCCAACATTCTGCAGGCTGTCTTTGCCGCATTTCTGCTGGCCTTTACCCTGTCGTTCGACGATGTGGTCATTGCCGAGTTCTTGTCTGGCCCAGGCGTGAATACCCTGCCGCAAGTGATTTTTGGCTATGCCCGGCGTGGCATCAACCCGACCATTTACGCGGCGGCCACGCTGCTGATCGTGTCGGTGACGCTGGTGGTGATCGGCTACAGCGTCTGGGTGGCGCGCCAGACACGCCGCCATGAGCGTGAGATTGCTGCAGCCACGCGCGCCGAAATGGCTGCACTGCAAGCCGGCTAACGTGAAAGAACGTCGTCATTGCGAACGAAGTGAAGCAATCCAAGACTCCCGAAGGCATGGATCGCCACGCTACGCTCGCGATGACGCTGCTCTTTCATATTTCGGGGTGACTTGAATGCCATCACCTCTAGCAATTTTTCACACCTCGCCTTTATGAGGCAAGTTTTTTTACTTTTGAGCTTAACCAAATGACAACACACATTTATGACGGCCGTGCACTGATCAACGGTGAACGCGTACCTGCGCAGGACGGGCAAACCTTCGACTGCATTTCGCCCGTCGATGGCCGCGTACTGACGCAAGTGGCGCGCTGCGGCCAGGCCGATGTCGATTTGGCCGTGGTGGCGGGGCGGGCGGCATTTGACGACAAACGCTGGTGCGGTCTGGCGCCGGCGGTGCGCAAACGCATCATGATCAAGTTCGCCGACCAGTTACTGGCCCACGCCGATGAACTGGCGCGAATGGAGACGCTCGACATGGGCAAGCCCATCCAATATGCCCGTAGTGTTGACGTCAACAGTGCAGCCAATTGCCTGCGCTGGTACGGCGAGGCAGTGGACAAAATCTACGACGAAATTGCGCCCACCGCCAGCACTGCGCTGGCGTTGATCCAGCGCGAGCCGATGGGCGTAGTCGGCGTGATCGTGCCCTGGAACTACCCCATGATCATGGCTGCCTGGAAGATTGCCCCGGCGCTGGCCGCCGGCAATTCGGTGGTGCTCAAACCCAGCGAAAAATCGCCTTTAACAGCGCTGCGACTGGCCGAGCTCGCGCTGGAAGCGGGCATGCCACCGGGGGTGCTCAACGTGGTTCCAGGCTTTGGCGTTGAGGCTGGCTCGCCGCTCGCCCTGCACATGGATGTCGATTGCATCGCCTTCACCGGCTCCACCCGCGTGGGCAAGCAAATTCATGTGATGGCAGGGCAAAGCAACCTCAAGCGCGCCTGGACCGAGTTGGGTGGCAAGTCGCCCAACATCGTGTTTGCCGATTGCCCCGATCTGGACCGCGCGGTGCAGGCCGCGGTTGGCAGCATTTTCTTTAACCAGGGCGAAAGCTGCAACGCGCCCTCACGCCTGTTTGTCGAGGCCAGCATCCGTGAGCAGTTTCTGGAAAAAGCCCTGGCACTGGTGCCCGGCTACGCGCCCGCCAACCCGCTCGACCCTGGCACGGTGATGGGCGCCATCGTCGATCAGACACAAATGAAATCAGTGCTGCGCTACATTGAACTCGGCAAGCAGGAGGGCGCGGCACTGCTGGCCGGCGGCGAACAGGCGCTGCTTGACACCGGTGGCTGCTACGTGCAGCCAACTATTTTTGCTGGTGTCACGCCAGGCATGACCATTGCTCGCGAAGAAATTTTTGGGCCAGTGCTCTCGGTGCTGTCGTTCACTGACACCGCTGAAGTGGTGCGTCAGGCCAATCAAAGCATTTATGGCTTGCAGGCAGCAGTCTGGACGCGCGACATCAACAAGGCGCACGGCGTGGCGCGCGCGCTCAAGGCCGGCACGGTCCACGTCAACCAATACGACGAAGACGACATCACCGTGCCGTTTGGTGGCTACAAGCAAAGCGGGGTAGGGCGCGACAAGTCACTGCACGCGTTTGACAAGTACACCGAAATCAAGACCACCTGGATTCGCATCGACAGTCCGGTCTGAAACCATTGCCTCTTTGAGCCAGCCACACCATGCCACAACCCGACTCTATTCAAGCCACCATCGACGACTTGTCGGCGCAAGGAATTCACAGCATCCTGACCCAGTTTTGTGACTTGCACGGCGTTGCCAAAGGCAAGCTGGTGCCGCTCGACGATTTGAAGGAATGGGTGGAAAACGGCGCCGGGTTTGCCGGCCCGAGCATCTGGGGCACCGGTCTGGGGCGCTTTGGCGCGCGCAGCGAATACTATGGCCGCGTGCAAGTCGAGTCGTTGCGGCCCTTGCCGTGGCTGCACGGCGTGGCCCATGCCGTTTGCGACGGATTTGCGGGCGGTGAACCCTTGGCCACCTGCTCGCGCCAACTGCTCAAACGGCAACTCAGCCGTCTTCAGGCGCGCGGCTGGACCCTGTGGGTGGGTATCGAGCCCGAGTTCTTTTTGTTGCGCCAGGATGAGCAAGGCGATTGGCACGGTGCTGACTCGCGGGACAGACTGAGCAAACCCTCGTACGACCTGAAGGCCATTCATCGCAATCACGCGTTTCTCGACAACATGCGCCAGACCCTGACGCAACTCGGCTTCAGGCTGCAGCAAATCGACCACGAGGATGCCTGTGGCCAGTACGAAATCAATTACTGCTTCCATTCGGCGCTGGAAGCTGCCGACCACTACATGCTGTTCAAGATGGCGGCGCACGCGGTGGCGCAACAGCACGGCTGCGTTTTCAGCTGCATGCCCAAGCCCTTTGCGGCCATGCCGGGCAGTGGCCTGCACTTTCACATGAGTATCACTGACGCGCAGGGACAGGCTATTTTTCAAGACAAAAGCGATGCACTGCAACTCAGCCCCACGGCCTACAGTTTTATCGCCGGCTTGTTGCAACATGCCGACGCCCTGAGCGCCCTGTGCGCACCCAGCGTCAACAGCTACAAGCGGCTGGCTTGCAGCGACAGCGCTTCGGGCAGCACTTGGTCACCGGTTTGGAAAGCCTATGGCGACAACAACCGCACCTGCCTGGTGCGCAGCGTCGCCGGACGACTCGAATGGCGCCTGCCCGATCCGTCTTGCAACGTCTATGCGGCCATCGCTGCAACGCTGGCCGCCGGGCTCGATGGCATTGATCAAGGCACGATTGCCCCAGCCCCCTGTGATGAAGATTTATACGAACGATTTGCCAGTGGCCAGGCCATGCCCGCACGGCTGCCGCGCGACTTGAGTGCCGCGCTGGATGCGCTGGCGTCTGACACGGTGCTGATGGACGCCGTCGGGCAGGACTTCTGCCAGCAGTTCCTGGCCATCAAACGGCAGGAGTGGAGCGGCTTTAGCCAGTCGGTGAGCGATTGGGAGCTCAGGCGTTACGCTGGCTTCTATTAGTTTTGCAATGCGGTAAATTAATTCCGTATTGCGAAATTACGCCATCGTGAACCTAACGAATTAAATCGACGAATAGAAAAAAGCGTTTTGCATTGCAAAATTAAAAACGCAAGTCATTGAAATAATTCAATTAAATAAAAGTCTTGTATAAGACATAAGATGTAGAAATAGTCTTCTATAAGACTAAAATAAATATCAAGACGTCGGATGCTTCACCCAGCAGATGACCCATTTTTTCATCAACTCAGGAGTGACCTCATGCCACAAACCGTTACCGAACAATTGAGCCGCGAACAACAAATTGCCGCCCTTGAAAAAGAATGGGCCACCAACCCACGCTGGAAAGGCATCAAGCGCGGCTACAGCGCCGCCGACGTGGTACGTCTGCGTGGTTCTTTCCCCATCGAGCACACCCTGGCACGCCGTGGCGCCGAAAAACTGTGGGATTTGCTGCACAACGAAGACTACATCAATTGCCTGGGTGCGTTGACCGGTGGCCAAGCCATGCAGCAGGTCAAGGCCGGCGTCAAGGCGATTTACCTGTCGGGTTGGCAAGTGGCGGCTGACGGCAACACGTCGCTGTCGATGTACCCTGATCAGTCGCTGTACGCGGTCGATTCAGTACCAACCATGGTCGATCGCATCAATAATGCTTTCCGCCGTGCCGATGAAATCCAGCACTCCAAGGGGATCGATGCAGGCGACAAGGGCTACACCGATATGTTCGCCCCGATCGTGGCCGACGCCGAAGCCGGTTTTGGCGGCGTGCTCAATGCGTTTGAATTGATGAAAAACATGATCCGTGCTGGCGCAGCTGGCGTGCACTGGGAAGATCAGTTGGCCTCGGTCAAAAAATGCGGCCACATGGGCGGCAAGGTGCTGGTGCCCACCGCTGAAGCCATTCAAAAGCTGGTGGCTGCCCGCATGGCTGCTGACGTCTGTGGGGTGCCTACTTTGGTGATTGCCCGTACCGACGCCGAAGCCGCCGACCTGCTGACCAGTGACTACGATGCCAATGACAAGCCGTTCCTGAGTGGTGAACGCACTGCCGAAGGCTTTTACCGTTCTCGCAAGGGTCTGGATCAGGCCATTAGCCGAGCAGTGGCCTACGCCGATTACGCCGACCTGGTGTGGTGCGAAACCGGTACGCCTGATCTGGAAGTTGCCCGCAAGTTTGCCGAAGGTGTGCATGCCAAGCATCCCGGCAAGATGTTGGCCTACAACTGTAGCCCGTCGTTCAACTGGAAGAAAAACCTGGACGACGCCACTATTGCCAAGTTCCAAAAAGAACTCGGTGCCATGGGCTACAAGTACCAGTTCATCACGCTGGCCGGCATCCACTCCATGTGGTTCAACATGTTCGACTTGGCACAAGACTACGTCAAGCGCGGCATGACCGCTTACGTTGAACGCGTGCAAGACCCTGAATTTGCAGCGCGTGACCGTGGCTACACCTTTGTGTCGCACCAGCAGGAAGTGGGCACCGGTTACTTCGATGATGTCACCACCGCGATCCAGGGTGGCAAGTCCAGCGTGACCGCGTTGACCGGCTCCACCGAAGAGGCACAGTTCCACTAAAAAACTGACCCGAGGAGGTCAAGGGCTGGCGCTCCCTTCATGGGAGTGACCAGCCTTTTTGAGGTTGACGAGTGCGGGTAAAATCGCACCACACAAACGCGGCACTTGCCGCGTTTTTTAGTTACCTGGACGCTTCAAAACCATGCTTTACATCACGCTCCCCGACGGCTCGCAACGCGACTACGATTCTTCTGTCACCGTGGCAGATGTAGCGGCCTCCATTGGCGCTGGTCTGGCCAAAGCTGCGCTGGCGGGCAAGGTCGATGGCAAGGTGGTAGATACCAGCTTTGTGATCGACAAGGACAGCAGCCTGGCCATCATCACTGCCAAAGACGCCGATGGCCTGGAGGTCATTCGCCACTCCACCGCGCACTTGCTGGCCTACGCCGTCAAGGAGCTTTTCCCCACGGCGCAGGTCACCATCGGCCCGGTGATTGAAAACGGCTTTTTCTACGACTTTGCGTTCGAGCGCCCATTCACGCTGGACGACCTGGCCCTGATCGAAAAGCGCATGACCGCTCTGGCTGCCAAAGATGAACCGGTGGTACGTCGGGTGCTGCCGCGCGATGAGGCTGTGGCTTATTTCAAAGGCCTGGGCGAGCACTACAAGGCAGAAATCATTGCCAGCATTCCTGCTGGTGAGGATGTCAGCCTGTACCGTGAAGGCGCTTTTGAAGACTTGTGCCGCGGGCCGCACGTGCCTAGCACCGGCAAGCTCAAGCACTTCAAGCTGATGAAGGTGGCGGGTGCCTACTGGCGCGGTGACCATAAAAACGAAATGCTGCAGCGCATTTATGGCACGGCCTGGGCTACCAAAGACGAGTTGCAGCAGCATTTGACGATGCTCGAAGAAGCCGAAAAGCGCGACCACCGCAAGCTGGGTCGCGAGCTCGACTTGTTTCATGTGGACGACCATGCGCCCGGCATGGTGTTCTGGCACCCCAAGGGCTGGGCCATTTGGCAGGCGGTGGAGCAGTACATGCGCCAGGTTTATCGTGACAACGGCTACCAAGAGGTGAAGGCGCCACAACTACTCGACAAGGGCCTGTGGGAAAAAACTGGCCACTGGGACAAGTACCGCGACAACATGTTCACCACCGAGTCCGAAAAGCGTGACTACGCGCTCAAGCCCATGAACTGCCCGGGTCACATCCTGATCTTCAAGCAAGGCCTGAAAAGCTACCGTGATCTGCCGCTGCGCTATGGCGAATTCGGCCAATGCCACCGCAACGAAGCCACCGGTGGTCTGCACGGCATCATGCGGGTGCGCGGATTTACCCAGGACGATGGCCACATCTTTTGCACCGAAGACCAGATTCTGGCCGAATGCGTGGCTTACACCACGCTGCTGCAAAAGGTGTACCTGGACTTCGGCTTCAAGAACATCATCTACAAAATTGCCACCCGGCCTGAACAGCGCATTGGCTCCGACGAGAGCTGGGACAAGGCGGAGCATGCGCTCATCGAGAGCCTGCGCGCCTCGGGGTGCGATTTTGAACTGTCGCCGGGCGAGGGCGCCTTTTACGGCCCCAAGGTTGAGTACACCCTGAAAGACGCCATTGGCCGCCACTGGCAGTGCGGCACCATCCAGGTTGATTTCTCCATGCCCGAGCGGCTCGACGCCGACTATGTGGGTGAAGACAGTGCCCGTCATCGCCCGGTCATGCTGCACCGGGCCATCGTTGGCAGCCTGGAGCGTTTCATTGGGATTTTGATTGAAGAAACCGCTGGCGCCCTACCAACCTGGCTCGCGCCGGTGCAGGTCGAGGTGCTCAATATCACCGACGCACAGGCCGAATATGCCAAAGATGTCGTCAAAACGCTGCAAAATCAAGGCTTTAGGGTAGGGGCTGATCTTCGCAATGAGAAAATCACGTATAAAATACGAGAGCATTCAATGCAGAAGGTGCCTTATCTGGTCGTCATTGGCGACAAAGAGATGGCCTCTGGTGCTGTTGCAGTGCGAGCCCGAGGTGGACAAGACCTTGGCGTGATGTCGGTAGCCGAGTTTGTTGAAAAGCTTTCGGCTGATGTTGTGCACAAATCAATCGTTTGATTTTTTGAATTGTTCAGGGGCTGGCTTTGCCAGTTGTTGCCACACCGGATGTGGCAGTTTTTGTAAAGGATTTAGTCATCGCTACCGAATATCGTGATCGCCGTCACCGCGAAGAACGCAAACACCGATTGAATCGGGAAATCATGGCGCCGGAGGTTCGCCTCTCGGGTGTGGAAAACGAACCCCTGGGTGTGGTCAACATCAATGACGCGCTGCGCATGGCGGGCGAACTCGACGTGGACCTGGTCGAGATTGCTGCAACCGCCAATCCGCCAGTATGTCGGTTGATGGATTACGGCAAGTTCAAGTACCAAGAGCAAAAAAAAGCTGCTGAAGCCAAGGCCAAGCAGACCGTGATCGAAATCAAAGAGATCAAGTTCCGCCCCGGTACCGATGAAGGCGACTACAACATCAAGATGCGCAACGTCCGGCGCTTTTTGTCCGAAGGCGACAAGTGCAAGATCACTCTGCGGTTTCGGGGTCGCGAGATTACGCACCAGGATTTGGGAATGGCCTTGCTCAACCGCATTCGTGATGAGTTAGGCGATTTGATTTTGGTCGAGCAGTTTCCCAAGCTCGAAGGGCGTCAGATGATCATGATGATCGCGCCTGGGCGTAAGAAAGTGGCTGCGCCCAAGCCGGTGGTGACCGAAGTCGCGGCCAGCACGTAAAGAATTGGGGCAAGCACCCGTAAGGTGTTTGTCACTTTAAAAGTGGCTCGGGGCCATCAAGGCTGCAAAGTGTTTGCAGACGCCTCACGAGCACAATGTAAGAAGGAGCATGAAAATGCCCAAAATGAAGACCAAAAGCGGCGCAAAAAAGCGTTTCCGCGTTCGTCCAGGTGGCACCGTTAAACGCGGTCAAGCCTTCAAACGTCACATTTTGACCAAGAAGTCCACCAAGCTCAAGCGCCATCACCGTGGTACGTTGACTGTTCGTGAGACCGAAATGGGTCGCATGGCACAGATGCTGCCCGGCCGCGGCCTTTAATTAACGACGAACAAGGAGTACTCACATGCCTCGCGTCAAACGTGGTGTAACGGCTCGCGCCCGCCACAAAAAAGTTCTGGCCCTTGCAAAAGGTTTTCGCGGTCGCCGCGGTAATGTCTTCCGTGTCGCCAAAGAAGCGGTCATGAAGGCTGGGCAATACGCCTACCGTGACCGCCGTACTAAAAAACGTGTCTTCCGTCAGTTGTGGATTGCCCGTATCAACGCCGCTGCTCGTCAGTGTGGTATGACATACAGTCAATTCGCCAACGGTCTGAAGAAAGCCAGTATCGAGATCGACCGCAAGGTTCTGTCTGATATTGCGATCCATGACATGGCCGCTTTTGCCGGTATCGTCGAACAAGTCAAGGCCAAACTGGCTGCTTGATCAGTAATGGTTGCTATTTAACCTATAGCTCCTTGCAAAACAGATAAGGGCTAGAGCTTGAAAAGGCCCTAGCCCTTTTTCCTTGGATTTGTGTTTTCTAGAGAAATTATGAACGACTTGACCGCTGTTGTTGAACAAGCCCGTGCCGCTTTTGAACTGGCCCTTACCCCGGCTGATCTTGAAAACAGCAAGGCTGTTTTTCTGGGCAAGTCCGGCCGTATCACCGAACTGATGAAAGGCCTGGCCAAGTTGCCGATTGAAGAGAAAAAATTGCAGGGTGCCGCTATCAACCATGCTAAACAGGGCATTGAGACCGCACTCAACGCGCGCCGCCAGGCGCTGTCCGACCGTGAACTACAGTTACAGTTGCAAGCCGAAGCGCTCGACGTGACCCTGCCCGGGCGTCAGCGTGGCACTGGTGGCCTGCACCCGGTCTCGCTAACCCTTGATCGCATCGAGGCCATATTTGGCTCGATGGGTTTTGAGGTGGCGCAAGGCCCCGAGATTGAGTCTGACTGGTTCAACTTCACCGCGCTCAACACCCCCGAAGACCACCCGGCGCGCTCCATGCACGACACCTTCTATGTCGAAGGCGGCAGTGAGCACGCACCCAATTTGTTGCGCACCCACACCAGCCCGATGCAGATTCGCCACGCGGTGCAGCACGTCAAAAAACACCGCCTGGCCCAGGGGCATGCCGTCGATAGTGGGCTTTACAGTGGTGCCATGCCAGAGATCCGTGTCATTGCGCCCGGGCGCACCTACCGCGTCGACAGTGATGCCACCCATTCGCCCATGTTCCACCAGTGCGAGGGGCTGTGGGTGGGCGAGGCCATCAGCTTCAAAGACCTGAAGTACGTCTTTACCGATTTCTGCCGCACCTTCTTTGAAAATCCTGACCTGGTGTTGCGCTTTCGGCCGAGCTTTTTTCCGTTTACTGAGCCCAGTGCCGAGATCGACATCCAGTTCCCCAGCGGCCCGCTGGCCGGGCGCTGGCTCGAGGTGGCGGGCTCCGGCCAAGTTCACCCGAATGTGATCCGCAACATGGGCCTGGACCCCGAGCGCTACATCGGCTTCGCCTTCGGCATGGGCCCGGACCGGCTTACCATGCTGCGCTACGGCGTCAACGACTTGCGGCTGTTTTTTGATGGCGACATCCGCTTTTTGTCGCAGTTCCGTTGATCTGTCCGGCGATGTTCCATTCGTTGGTGTTTGCTGGGCAAAGACCGCTACCGCAGACTGGGCGGATCGCGTTTAGATAAATTATTTGATTGACTGACTATGCAATTTCCTGAATCCTGGTTGCGTGAATTTTGTAACCCCGCTTTAAGCACCGCTGAACTCGCCGACACCCTGACCATGGCCGGCCTCGAGGTGGAAGAACTCAAACCCGTGGCGCCGCCCTTCAGCCACATCGTGGTCGGTGAAATCAAGGAAGCGGTGCAACACCCCAATGCTGATCGCCTGCGCGTTTGCCAGGTGGATGTAGGTCAGGCCGAACTGCTGACCATTGTCTGCGGCGCGCCCAACGCCCGCGCCGGCATCAAGGTACCTTGCGCACTGGTGGGTGCTGAATTGCCGCCCGGAGACGACGGCAAGCCGTTTCTGATCAAGGTCGGCAAGCTGCGCGGCGTGGAAAGTTTTGGCATGCTGTGCTCGGCAAGCGAACTCAAGCTCTCGCAAGACCACGGCGGTCTGCTTGAACTGGCCGTCGGGGCAGCAGTGGGCCAGGACATCCGAAAGCATTTGCTGCTCGACGACACGCTGTTTACCCTCAAGCTCACGCCCAATTTAGCGCATTGCCTGAGCGTTTATGGTGTGGCGCGCGAGGTGTCGGCGCTCACGGGTGCGCCCTTGAACACACCAAATTTTCCCAAGGCCAACTGTGCCGGCACTGAGGTGCTGGCGGTCAAGGTCAGTGCAACTGATTTGTGCGGTCGTTTCTCTGGTCGGATCATTCGCGGCGTCAACCCCAAAGCCGCCACGCCGGCCTGGATGGTGGACCGCCTCGCGCGCTGCGGCCAGCGCAGCGTCACCGCGCTGGTTGACATCTCCAACTACGTGATGTTCGAACTGGGTCGGCCGTCGCACATTTTTGACCTTGACAAAATCCATGGCGGGCTTGATGTGCGCTGGGGCCAACCAGGCGAACAACTCAAGCTGCTCAACGGCAATACGGTCACGGTCGACGCCCAAGTGGGGGTGATTGCAGACGCGGTCCAGGTCGAGTCCCTGGCCGGCATCATGGGCGGCGACGCCACTGCAGTGTCGGATGACACCCGCAACATTTTTGTTGAAGCCGCTTTCTGGTGGCCCAAGGCCATTGCCGGACGCTCGCGCCGCTTCAACTTTTCCACCGATGCCGGTCACCGCTTTGAGCGCGGGGTTGATCCTGAACTGACCGTAGAGCACATTGAGCGCATCACCCAGTTGATCATTGACATCTGTGGCACGCCAGACACAGCATGTGGCCCGATAGATGACCAGCCTGTCGCCATGCCCCAACCCGTCAAAGTAGCCTTGCGCGTGGCCCGTGCAAGCAGGGTGCTGGGCATGACCCTGACGCAGGACCAATGTGTGAAGGCGCTCACCGGTTTGGGGCTGCCGGTGACCGAAGGTGACGGCGTGATCGAAGTCACCGCGCCGTCTTACCGCTTCGATCTGCAAATTGAAGAAGACCTGATCGAAGAAGTCGCCCGCATCATCGGCTTTCACAACTTGCCGCAAACGCCGCCGCAAGCCCCCATCACGGCCAAACTTCGCCCCGAGAACCAACGCTGCCCTTTTGCGGTACGCCGCGCACTCGCGTCCTTGGGCTACCAGGAAACCATCAACTTCAGCTTTGTTGAAGAACGCTGGGAGCATGAACTGGCGGGCAACCTGAACCCGATCAAATTGCTCAACCCGATTGCCAGCCAGATGAGCGTGATGCGCTCAAGCCTGCTCGGCTCGCTGCTGCAGGTGCTCAAGTTCAACCAGGACCGCAAGGCGCAACGCGTGCGGGTTTTTGAGCTGGGCCGTGTTTTTCTGCGCGACGCTTCAGTGGGGAGTTCTGACACCACGGTGCAGGGCTTTGACCAACCGATGCGTGTCGCCGGAGTGGCCATGGGCGCGTTGGATGCGCCTGAGTGGGGCAGCAAAGAGCGCCAGGTTGACTTCTTCGACGTCAAAGGCGACCTGGAAGCCCTGTTCGCGCCGACCCGCTTGAGCTTTGAGTCCGCCGAGCACCCGGCCATGCACCCCGGGCGCTGCGCGCGCGTGCTGTGTGCCGGATTGGCGGTGGGCTTTGTCGGCGAACTGCACCCCAAGTGGCGACAGTCGCACGACCTGGTGCAAGCGCCAATCATGTTTGAGGTGGATCTTGAGGCGGTGCTGCGCCGCCAGGTGCCGCGCTTTGAATCGGTACCCCGCTTCCAGGCGGTTGAGCGCGACATTGCGGTACTGGTCAATGAATCGGTGACCCACGACGCCCTGATGCAAGCCATCTGGGCAGCTCCTTGTGGAGGTGTGCTGCAAGATGCCGTGCTGTTTGATATTTACCGACCCAAACCCGCAACCGCAGCAACAGAGCAAAGTGCGCTGCCCGAGAAAAGCATGGCAATCCGTTTGACTCTTCACGCACAAGAAGCTACGCTGTCCGAGCAGCAAATCGACGCAACGGTTGCGGCAGTGCTTACCACCTTGAGCGAAAAATTGGGCGCGCGACAGCGTGCTTGAATCCGCTATCACCACCTAGCCAAAGAGCGAGACATCAATGGATATTTCGGTTCAATCCCTGGAAACGCCAGCCCTGACCAAGGCGCAACTCGCAGAACTGCTGTTTGAACAAATCGGCTTGAACAAGCGCGAGTCCAAAGACATGGTGGATGCTTTTTTTGATCTGGTGTCAAGCAGTCTGATTGAGGGTGATGACGTCAAAATCACCGGTTTTGGCAATTTCCAGATACGCACCAAGTCATCGCGGCCTGGACGCAATCCGCGCACTGGCGAGGCAATTCCTATTGCCGCGCGCCGGGTCGTCACGTTTCACGCCAGCCAAAAACTCAAGGAACAAATCCAGAACGGGTCTGGCTCAAGTGCATCTGGCGTTTGACGACCAGTTAACAACATGAAGCCAAGCCGTCTTTACAGCCGGGTTGTACTTGGAGTACGCTCAACGTTTTGTAGCTCAGATTGTTGATTCGCATGGAGAATTCGCTCCCCCTGATTCCGGCCAAACGCTACTTCACCATTGGTGAAGTCGGTGAACTGTGCGGCGTCAAGCCGCATGTGCTGCGCTACTGGGAGCAGGAATTCACCCAACTCAGGCCCATGAAGCGGCGCGGCAATCGCCGTTACTACCAGCACCACGAAGTCCTAATGATCCGGCGCATTCGCGATTTGCTCTACGACCAAGGCTTTACCATCAGCGGCGCCCGCAACAAAATGCAGGAACTGCAGCATACCGGAAACGGCGATCAGGACCACGATGTCAGCCTGTTGGAATCTTCTGCAGACTTGCCCGAAGGCGACGTTCTGCTACAGACCTACCCCGAGGCTCAGGCATCGCTGGACAAACATGCACAACTTGATTCCTGGCGCCTCGTGCGTCATGAGCTCAATGAAATCAGGGACCTTCTGAGACTCGATTTTTAATGCGCCGAGGCGTAAATTCACAAGCCCAAAATTACTACTTTCCATGGCTATAATTCAGGGCTTCGGTGTGTGGCGCAGCCTGGTAGCGCACTTGCATGGGGTGCAAGGGGTCGAAGGTTCGAATCCTTTCACACCGACCATATGAATCAAGGACTTAGCTTAAAAATGAGCTAAGTCCTTTCTTCTTTGTGGAATCAATTTTATCCATTGTCCCAACCGTGATTAAAGCTTGGCCTAGATCGGTCTTTGCCATAACTGCCAATCGCAAAATATTTGTGGTCCGCGACTACCAGCAAAATGAGGTTGGTCTGTTCAATGCAAGTAAAAATAAAGTTGGCCTGGCAAGACCAGTTATTCAGAGTCCAAGGGAAGTTCGACATGCTCGGCGCAATCGCAGGGGGACATCATTGGGTCCAGTTACGAGTTCAAGGACTACAAATTCAAGAACTTTCAAACGCTGTTCCATAACTGCCCTCCAAGACTGAGCGGGCAAAGGCCGCTTTGGAGTAGGCAGATCGCCAATTTCTACGAGCAGAAACGCTGCAATGTGGGTACCCGTTTCAGACGCTTTGCTGACGGGTCAAAAAGCAGTGCTAAAAAGTTTGAGCAGTCAGGGCTGTAGACCCCACAGATTTACACCGCGACACCAAACAACATGCCGACGCCAGACGTGATGGCCATGGCCAGTGCGCCCCAGAACGCCACGCGCACAATACCTTTGGCGATGCTGGCGCCGCCGGTGTAGGCGGCCAGGCCACCAAGAACCACCAGAAATAACATCGAGGTGGCTGCGACCACAGGCGTCAAAATGTCAAAAGGGACCAGCCAGGCGGCCAATAACGGCAAACCGGCACCTACGACAAATGAAAGCGCCGAGACCAGCGCCGCCTGCAACGGGTTGGCGCTGTTGGCGTCAGAAATGCCAAGTTCGTCGCGGGTGTGGGCCGCCAGTGCATCATGGGCCGTCAACTGCGTGGCAACCTGCCTGGCCAGGTTGGGGTCCAGTCCGCGCTGCACGTAAATCGCTGACAGCTCGGCAAGTTCTCGCGCGCCGTCGGTGGCCAGTTCTACGCGCTCGCGGGCAATGTCGGCCTGCTCGGTGTCCGACTGCGAACTTACCGACACATATTCGCCCGCTGCCATCGACATGGCGCCAGCCACCAGCCCCGCCACTCCCGCCACCAGCACCGGCTCTTGGGTGACACTGGCAGCGGCCACACCGAGGATCAGGCTGGCCGTGGAAACAATGCCGTCATTGGCGCCCAGCACCGCCGCGCGCAGCCAGCCTACGTGTTGCGTACGATGGTTTTCGGGAGAAGTGGCCATGATGGTCGTCGTCGGTAAGGAGTTCTTGGAGTCAGGCGGGTTTGACCCCGAGTATGCGCCCGGTCAGCTTGCCTGCCACTGGCGCCAGGAAAAAGATCACCGGCACGCCCACAAGGTAGGCAATGGCAAAGGCCCTCATCCAGCGTTGAACAAAGTCAGCACTCAGGCCGACGTTGACGAAGGTAATGACCAGTGTCATCAGAAAAATCATCATGGCGCCCATCACCAGTGAAAACACCAAGTGGAATTTCTTTTGCGAATTCATTTATTTGCTATTCCTGTTTCGGGTTTATGCTGCAAGCCATTGCTCAATCTTGTCACGGCTGGGCACACCGCCCGCGTGCACCACCTTGCCGTTGATCACCACGCCGGGCGTGCTCATCACACCGTAGCCCATGATATCGCGCAGCTCTTCGACCTTGGTCAGTGTGACAGTCACGCCTTTGGCTTGGGCGATCTGGTCGATGAGCGCAATGGTGGCCTTGCAGTTGGCACAGCCGGTGCCGAGAACTTTGATGTCCATGGTGTTTTCCTTGAAGTTGAAGTTGAGATTGAGATTGAGATTGAGATTGAAAAGATTCGCGTTTACAGGACAGCGTTAAAAACAAATCCGACCAACAGGATGCCCGCAGAGACGACCCCGACAAAAGTGGCAATCAGCCGCACCTTGAGCACCTTGCGCAGGATGATCATCTCGGGCAGCGAGAGCGCAATCACACTCATCATGAAAGCCAGCACCGTGCCCAGCGCGGCGCCCTTGGCCAACAGCGCCTGCACGATCGGGATCACGCCGGCAGCGTTGGTGTACATCGGCACGCCCATGACCACAGCCAGCGGCACGCTCCACCAGGCATCACGCCCCATGAAGTTGGCCATGAAGTCCTCGGGCACATAGCCGTGAATCAAGCCGCCCAGCGCGATGCCGACCAAGATGTAAGGCCAGACCTTGCCGACAATTTCTTTCACCGCGTGAAAGCCACCCTCGATGCGCTCACCCAGCGTCATGCTGGTGGCCTCAAAGTCTGCCGACATTTTGGGCATGTCGCGCACCCAGTCTTCCAGATGCGCTTCCATCTTCAGGCGGCCAATGATCCAACCCGCCACGATGGCCACGCTCAAGCCCAGGCCCAGATAGAGCAGGGCGACTTTCCAGCCGAACATGCCGAACAGCAGCGTCAAGGCCACTTCGTTGACCATCGGCGCCGAGATCAGGAAAGAAAATGTGACCCCCAGCGGTACGCCTGCCTGCACAAAACCAATGAATAGGGGAACCGCCGAGCACGAACAAAACGGGGTCACGATGCCCAAGGACGCTGCCATCACATTGGCGACACCCTCGCTGCGACCAGCCAGCAAGGCACGCGTGCGCTCCGGCGTGAAATAGCTGTTGACCATGCCCATGACAAACACCACCGCTGTCAGCAGCAGCAGCACCTTGGGCGTGTCGTAAAAGAAAAACTGCAGCGCACCGCCCATGTGGCTGTCGCGCTCCAGCGGCAGCAGCGCCACAAGCGCCTCGGAGGCTGGAATCAAAGTGTTGTACAAGCCCAGCCAGACGATGGCGGCCAGGATCAGGAAGGCAACGGGCTGGCGCGTGGGCCAGGATTTGCGGGGTGCGGTCAGGGTGTTCATGCCAGCGAAGACGGCAGATTGGTAAAAAAGACGCAGGTAATCAAAAAAATCTTTGTTGCTTACGCAGTTCGGCACGGGGCCACCGTGGCTGTGGCAATGGCTTGTCTATTGGCGCGGAACAAAATCGGCCACTCGGCCGATCGCATCTACCTGAACTTGACAGGCCAGGCTCATTTGTGAACGCAGCCGCACGCGGGCACGCTGCACCCGGGATTTGGCTGCGCTCAAGCTCAAGCCACTGGCTTGGGCAAAGTCGGCTTGCGCCATGCCCTGCAGGTCGCACAGCATGATGGCTTCGCGGTCTTGCGGGCTGAGTTCGGACAGCACCCGAGGCAGGCAGGCAGTCAAGGTGTCGACCGTGTCGACGTCATCGCTCTGTGCTGTCAAGTTTTCGGGCAAGTCCACCATATGGTGCGCCACACGCAATTGGTCGGCCAGCAGGTTGCGCGCCACCTCGAATAGCCAGGCACGGGCGTTGGTTAATTCACAAAAGCGTTCGCCCTGGCGCAGCGCTTTTAAAAAAAGGTCTTGCAGCAGGTCGTCGGCCAGCGCATCGTTGCCGACTCGGTGACGCAGCCAGCCGCGCAGTTCGGCAGCGTGCAGGGTCCAGGCGGAGGTAAGGCAGTTCATGCCTTGAATTTAGCATGCCGCGGGCGAGTACCATTCGCACCATGACCGAAATATCCTGCTTTACCGGCAACGACTTGGCAGCCTTTGCCTTGACCTTGATCACCTCGCGGCAAAATATTTTGCCCAGGCGCCTGGCCGCGCCTGGCCCCGCCGAGAGCCAAGTGAACGACATGTTTCGCGCAGCCGCGTCTGCGCCCGACCATGGTGTGGTGATGCCGTGGCGTTTTGTGTTGGTGCCGCAAGACAAGCGTGTGGCGCTGGCCGATGCCTTCGGCCTGGCCTTGACCGAGCGCGATGCCGATGCCACGCCCGAGCAGGTCGAGCAGGCGCGCGAGAAGGCCTTTCGCGCGCCTTTTCTGGCGTTGGCCATTGCCCGGCTCGGGCCCTGCGAGCCCGACATCGATCCGCTTGAGCGCATGGTGTCGGTGGGGGCCGCCATTCAAAATTTTCTGCTGAGCGCGCACAGCATGGGCTTTGGCAGCAGCCTGACCAGCGGCCAGGCCATGCACTCGGCGGCCTTGCGCCAGTTGTTTGCCCTGACCGAGGGCGAGCAGGCGGTGTGCTGCATCAACGTTGGCACCGCCAGCAAACGCAAACCCGCGCGTTTGCGACCGGATGTGGCAGAGTTTGTCAGCAGCCTTTGAGCTTCGGTCGCCCTGAAACCAGAAAAAATAGACCATATGCCAAACGTCCCGACAACCGATTACGCCGCACCCCTCGTTCAATTTTTGCCGCCAGACGATTCGCAGCGTGCCACCCTGCATAACGAGGTGCACGCCCGGCCTTCGGCGCGCGTGCGCCTGCCGGCGCTGATCGTCTATGTGGCGGTGCTCAACGAGGGTGTGAGCCAGGCGACAGAATGCGCCCATCTGAATCGCCTGCCAGGCCAGTCGGCTCTCACACCCGAGCGTTTGCAGGACAATTTTTTGCGTTTGCGGCTGGATGGCTTTACGGTCAAGTGGGAACGCCACTCCGAATTTACCCGCTATTCCATCGTGCAGCCGCTGCCCGAACTAGCGCTGCTCGGGTCCTGCGAGCCCGATGTGATGGGCAGCCTGGCGCTGCCGGCGCAGTGGCTGGCACAGATTCCGGGGCGCACCGTGGCAGCGGTGCAATTGGTGATGGTCCACGCGCCGCTGGACGATGCCACCTTGCTGATGGCGCAGGCGATGCGCTGGTTTGGCGGGCGTACGCTGGTGGCGTCCCTGTTGGGCAGCAATGCCGCCCTGGCGAACGGGCAGGGCGAAGAGCCGGCCAACCGCCACGGCTATAACCACCCGATGGGCCATTCGTGGGCGTTGACACAGTTCAGGTTGCAGCCCGACGGCTTCGAGCGCATGCTGGTGATTGCCCCGGAGGGCACCAGCCAGACCCGCGCCGGCCGCATTGCCGCGCGCCTGCTGGAACTGGAAACCTACCGCCTGATGGCGCTGCGCGGTTTGCCGGTGTCCAAAGCGTTGGGTGCGATGCTGGCGCAGGCTGAGGGCGACCTGGTGCGCATCACCGGCCAACTCGAAAACAAGTCGGTCTCTGACCAGGAACTGCTCGACACCCTGGTGTCGCTGGCCGCCAGTGTGGAGCGCGCCACCGCCGAAAACAGCTACCGCTTTGCCGCCACCCAGGCTTACTATGGGCTGGTCAACCAACGCATCAGGGAACTGCGCGAAAAAGCCATTCCTGGCACCCAGACCATTGGCGAGTTCATGCAGCGCAGGCTCTCGCCGGCCATGGCCACAGTAGCGGCCACCGGGCAGCGGCTGGCCTCTTTGTCGGAGCGGGTGGCGCGCACCAGTGACCTGTTGCGCACGCGGGTCGACATTGCCACCGAGGTGCAAAACCAGCAGCTCCTGGCCAAGCTCACGCGCGGCCAGGAGTTACAACTGCGCTTGCAAAGCACCGTCGAAGGCTTGTCGATTGCCGCCATCTCTTATTACGTCATCAGCTTGCTGCTGTATGGCGGCAAGGCGCTCAAGGCGGCCGGGCTACCGGTGAATCCAGAAATGGCCGCCGGTGCGCTGGTGCCAGTGGTGCTGTGGGCGGTGTGGCGCACCACGCGGCGCATTCATGCCAAGCTGCACGTTGAACACTAAACCTCAGAAAATTGACAAAAGTCAGCCTCTTTGCCACGGCCTTAGGGCATAACTGGCTTTCAGAAAACCGAATTTACCGACCTTCCAGGAAACACCCATGAAAGCCTTTCAGGACTACTACCCCGAGAACCTGTCGCATTGCTATGGTTGCGGCGCCAAAAATAACCACGGCCACCGCATCAAGACGTTTTGGGAGGGCGACGAAACCGTGACCCATTTCACCCCCGAGCCGTTTCACACGGCCGTGCCCGGTTTCACCTATGGCGGCCTGCTGGCCTCGCTGATCGACTGCCACAGCACCGGCACCGCCGCTGCTGCCATGTACCAGCAGGAGGGCCGCGCCATGGACACGCTGCCGGCATTTCGCTTTGTTACCGGCTCGCTGCATGTGGACTATTTGAAGCCCACACCGATCTCCGAAACCCTGGAAATTCGCGGTCGCATCAAGGAAATCAAGGGCCGCAAGGTGGTGATCGAGTCCATCGTTTATGCCGCGGGTGTGGCGACAGCGCGCGGCGAAGTGGTGGCCATCCAGATGCCCGACAACTTTGGCGTGGCTACGGCCTGAACATGGGAGAGCGATCATGGCGAGCAATCAAGAATTGGAAATGGCTGAACGCAGAGCGCATGACCCGCGTTTTGTCAGCCAGCTCACGCGCAACACCTTTGCCCTGATTCTGGCGGGCGGACGTGGCAGCCGACTGCACGAGCTGACCGACTTTCGGGCCAAACCGGCGGTGCCGTTTGGCGGCAAGTTCCGCATCATCGACTTCACGCTGTCCAACTGTGTCAACTCGGGCGTGCGCCGGGTGGGGGTGGCCACGCAGTACAAGTCGCAAAGCCTGATCCGGCATTTGCAATTGGGCTGGAGCTTTCTGGATGGTCGTCTCAATGAATTCATCGAGATCATGCCGGCGCAGCAACAGTCAGATGAAGAACACTGGTATCAGGGCACGGCCGACGCGGTGTTTCAGAACCTGCGCGAAATCCGCCATGCGCGGCCTGAGTACGTGCTGATTTTGTCGGGCGACCACATCTACCGCATGGACTACGGCCGGGTGCTGGCAGCCCACGTGGCGCGCAAGGCCGACCTGACCGTGGCCTGCATCGAGGTGCCTTTGCATGAGGCCAGCAGCTTTGGTGTGATGTCGGTGGACGAAGCCGACCGGGTGCTTGACTTCACCGAAAAACCGGCCCAGCCGCAGCACATGCCGGGCGACCCCGCGCATGCGCTGGCCAGCATGGGGATTTATGTTTTCAACACCGATTTTTTGATCGAGCAATTGCTGCGTGACGCAGACGACCCCAAGTCAAGCCATGATTTTGGCAAAGACATCATTCCGCACTGCGTCAAACGCTACCGCACCTACGCACAGAACTTTGCCGCGAGTTCTGTCACTGAGCCTGGCAAAGCGCATTACTGGCGTGACGTCGGCACGCTCGACGCTTACTGGGCGGCCAACATGGATCTGGTGCAAGTCACACCCGACCTCAATCTGTATTCTGAAAACTGGCCGATCTGGACCTGGCAGCCGCAAATGCCACCGGCCAAATTTGTCTTTGACGACGACACCCGGCGCGGCCAGGCGGTGGATTCAATGGTTTCCGGGGGCTGCATTGTCAGTGGCGCAACCGTGCGCCGGTCCATGTTGTTTTCGGGTGTTTATGTGCACAGTTTTGCCAACATCGAAGACTCGATGATCTTGCCAAATGTGCAGGTGGGGCGCCATTGTGTTTTGAAGAAATGCATCATCGACAAGAATTCCGAACTGCCGGATGGCACCGTGATCGGCGTTGATCCGGAGCAGGACAAAAAACGCTTTCGCGTGACCGATTCCGGCATCACGCTGGTGACCAAGGAAATGCTGGGCCAGACCGAGCGCGGGATTCGCTAAGCTTGGCGGCAAATTGATGCTGTGGCGCGTGACATTCGTCACAGACGGTTGGGCGTTTTTGCTGATGTAATGCACGCCTTGTTCAACTTAAGGAGTCAAAAGATGAATACAAAAAATTTACCAATGGGCCGGTTTGGTTTTGCGCTTGTGGGTGCTGCGCTGTGGCTGAGTGTGCCGGCGCTGGCGCAAGACGATCCGTTGCTCACCGAGGCGCGCAAGGTGGCCGGTGCAGTGCCACTCAAGCTGCTGGAAGTGCTCAACACCCAGATCGCCAAGGGCGGCCCGGCCTCTGCCGTGGCTGTGTGTAACGAAAAAGCGCCCCAAATGGCCAAGACGGCGTCCGCGCAAACCGGCTGGGCGATTCGTCGTGTGAGCTTGCGCAACCGCAATCCCAAGGCGGTGCCCGATGCCTGGGAATTGGCCGCTTTGGAAGACTTTGACCGCCGCACCGCTGCTGGCGAAAAGCCGGCCACACTTGAGAAATATGAATTGGTTGAGGTGGCTGGCGGCAAAGAATACCGCTACATGAAAGCGCTGCCCACGCAACAGGTCTGCCTGGCGTGCCACGGCGCCAGCGCAGATTTGGCTCCTGAAGTCGCTGCGAGAGTACACGCGCTTTACCCGGCTGACAAGGCCACTGGCTACGCTGTGGGCGACATCCGCGGGGCTATCACTATCCGTAAACCACTTTAAAAGGATTGGTTAACGGACCTGATTTGTTTTTGTTTTTCGGAGATTGATATGAAAACCGCCCACGACCTCGTTGCCGCCGCCAAAACCCGTGTGGAGGAGATTTTGGTGACCGACGCTGAGCAAGCTATTCGAGAAGCCGATGTGCTGGTGGATGTGCGCGAAGCCGATGAATTTGCCGCTGGTCATTTGGCCGGTGCCGTGCACATTTCGCGCGGCATGCTTGAGTTCAAATTCAGTGCCAACCCGGCGCTGCAATCACGCGACCTGAGCCTGCTGCTGTACTGCAAAACCAGCGGCCGCGCCGCGCTGGCGGCCGTAGCTTTGCGTGACATGGGCTACCTGAACGTGAAGTCGATTGCAGGTGGTTTTGACGCCTGGGTGGCAGCGGGCAAACCGGTCGCCAAGCCAGAAACACCGTCGTTCGAGTAAACATCAATCCAGCGATCTGCCTTCGCCTGCTTCTTCCACCGTTTGCCCGTCTCGGATGTGATAAATCCGCTTGAAGGTGGGGATGATTTTTTCGTCGTGCGTCACCACAATGATCGCCGTGTTGGCCCGAACCGCCATCTGGTTCAGGATACGCATCACGCCCAGGGCGCGTTCGCTGTCCAGTGGCGCTGTGGGCTCGTCTGCCAATATCACCGGGGGGCGGTTAGCCAGCGCGCGGGCGATCGACGCTCGTTGTTGCTCGCCGCCGGAAAGCTGTGAGGGCTCAGCTTTGGCGCGGTGCTGCACATCGAGCGCGGTGAGTAGTTCCAGTGCACGGGAGCGCGCCGCGGCATTGCCCACGCCTGCCAGCATGGGTAGCAGCGCCACGTTGTCGGTCACATCCAGAAACGGAATCAGGTAGGGCGCCTGAAAAATAAACCCAATGCGGTCACGCCGCAGCGCACGCAGGTCTGGCACTTGCCAGCCGTTGTCGTAAATCACGTCCTCGCCCAGTGTCATGCGCCCCGAGGTGGGTTCAATGATGGCGCCCAGGCATTTCAGTAGTGTGCTCTTGCCTGAGCCCGAGGGCCCCACCAGCCCCACCACCTCACCGGGCGCCACCACCAGATTGACGTTTTTCAGGGCAACGACCGCGCTGTCGCCCTTGCCGTAGACCTTGCGCAGGCCTTCGATGCGGATGCCGCCGGTGTTTGTGTTGTCTGTGTTCATGGAGTTCATCCAATCGCCTCGGCCGGATCGACCTTGAGCGCCGCGCGAATCGCCAGCGTACTGGCCAGGGCGCAAATGAGCATGGTGGCAACCAGGCCGGTGATGGCATCACTGGTCGTGAGCAGCACGTATTTGGGAAAGATCGGCGCCCAGAGGGTGGCGACGATTTTGCCCACCATGAAGCCGATCAGCCCCAGCCCCAAGGCCTGTTGCAGGATCATGCTGGCAATGGTCATATTGCGTGTGCCAATCAGTTTCAAGACCGCGATTTCACGGATTTTCCCCAGCGTCATGGTGTAGATGATAAAGGCCACAATGGCTGCGCTGACCACCGCCAAGATAGCCAGAAACATGCCGATTTGTTTGGCCGACGTGGCAATCAGCTTGGCCACCAGAATCTCTTCCATGCCAGCGCGGGTATACACCTGCACATGCTTCCAGCGTTTGAGCGAGTCGGCCACTTCATCAGCCCGCCAGCCCGGTTGCAACTGCACCAGTACCGCGTTGACATTGTGGCTGCTGGTTTGCAGGTTTTGCACGGCATCGAGCAAACCCGGCACCCCGGGGCGGTTGAAGGCGGGGTTAGCGGCGGTGCGGGTGCGGTCGTTGACGATGGTGTCGTTGTCTTTTAAAAACTGCGCTTCCTGCGCGTCTTTGAGGGGCACAAACAGCATCGGGTCGCCACCTGAGGACACCATGCGCTGGGTCAACCCCACCACGGTGTAGCTGTGGCGGCGCAGACGCACCGCGTCACCCAGTTTCAGGCCGGTTTTGATGTCAGCCACCGCTTCGTAGTGGTTTCGGGTGAGCTGGCGCCCCGCCACCAGGTAGCCGGGTGCACCGGGCTGCCCTGGTTCCACGCCAACCACCATGGTGCGCGCTTCCACACCATCTGCGCGCTGCACTTGCATGGTGAGGTAGGTCACGTTGGCGGCGGTGGCCACGCCGGGCATGCCGCGCACGCTGCGCACCACATCGTCCTTGATGCTCGATGCCTCGGCATACGGGCCCTGGGTGTCTTTTTGCACCACCCATAAATCAGCTTGGCTGTTGGTCAGCAGGGCCTGCGCATCGTCGACCATACCGCGATAAACCCCGGCCATGGTCAGCGTCACGCCAATCAACAGCCCCAGCCCCAGGCCTGTCAGCGCGAACTTGCCCCAGCCATGCAGAATGTCACGTCCGGCCAGGCTGATCATTGGGCGGCTCCGGGCTTGACCAGTGCGTCCACCACCGAGATGCGCGCGCCACTACTTAAAGCTTTTTGGCTGTAAATCACGACGTGATCGTTTTTATCCAAACCCTCAAGCACCTGCGCCTGACCGTCCAGGCTTTGTATGCCGATCTGCACTGGGGCAAATTCAGGCTTGCCGTCCTTGACAAGCCAGACCCCGCTTTGGCCTTTTTGATGCTGAATGGCGGCGTTGGGCAGCAGCAGCGCGGGCGCGGTGGCGGGCAGTTGCAGCGTGACCTCGGCCATTTCCCCCACCGACAGATGCGCGGGCGGCGCATCAAACGCCACCTGGGCAATGCGCTCTTCGGTCACGCTGTCGGCCAGCAACTCAATGCGTGCCACCTGGCCGGGTAATGCGGCTTGCGGGTTGGATCGCAACACAATGCTGGCCTTGACGCCGTTGGCAAGGCCGCTGGAGCGGCCTTGGTCGACGCGCAGCTTGACCCACAGGCTGGCCGGATCCATCAGGCGCAGCACCGGCTGGCCTGCCACCACAGTGCTGCCTGCTTCAGCGTCGCGTGTGGTCACCACGGCATCGGCCGGGGCAAACAGGCGCACGTTGTCGCGCTGTTGTGCCAAAGCGGCGCGCTCGGCTTTGAGGCGGGTTTGGTCTTGCCCAGCCCCCGCCAGATTGGCCTGCGCCGCCTGCACCGCAGCGTTCGCTGAAGCCTGGGCTTGCAAAACCGCATCGAGTGCGCCGTTGCTGATGAAGTTTTGCTGTGCCAGGTCCTGGTTGCGCTGGGTGGTGGCAGCGGCCAGTGCGCTGCGCGCCTTGGCGTCCTGCACTTGGGCTTGCGCGGCAGACTGGGCGCTGCCGGCCCGTGCCATCGCGGCGTCCAGAGCGGCCAGGCGTTGGCTGAAGTCCACCGGGTCCATTTCGGCCAGCAGTTGCCCGGCCTTGACTTTGTCGCCCACATCCACCAGCACGTTCAGCACGCGCCCGGGCACGGTGGGGCCGACCATCCAACTGCGCTGGGCTTCGACGGTGCCGATGCCAAAAATTGACGGGTTCAAGGTCCCTTCAATCGGATGCGCCACGGTGACTTTGATGGGAGCCAGTGGCCCGGAGCGCAGCAACACATAAACCATGCCGCCAATCAAAACGAGAGCGGCTGCGCCTATGGCAAGGCGGCGTAAAACAAGGGATTTAGATGTCATGGCGGGTACTTTCAAAAATCAAAAAGAAGGGCTCTCAAAAGCAGGTCTGTTTTCAAACAGGCCCTGCGTAAAGATGGCAAACACCTCAGGCGCCTGGCGCGCCATGGCGGGCAGGTCGCCGGAAATCATGGCCTGCATCATCAGCCCCTGAACGGCGCCGATGAACAGCACGGCAGCGGCCTGCAAGTTGGTGCCTTTGGCTAGAGTGCGCTGCTGCACGGCTTGTTGCAGCAGCTGCATGAGCAACGTGCGGTAGCGCTGCATCAGCATCCGCACGCTGCCTTTGAGCGGGGTGTCACCGCTGTGCTGTAGCTCCTGAAAAATCAGCCGGGGTACGCCGGGGTAACACGTAATAAAGTCCACATGCGCCATAAAGACCGCGCGTAGCGCTGGCAAGGCGGTGGGTTCGGCACCGGCAGCAGCAGCCTGCAGGCGCGCCATCAGAGTTTCAGCCACCCAGTCGAGCACCGCCAGCCAGATCGCTTCCTTGCTGGCAAAGTGTTTGAACACGGCGCCCTGCGAAATGCCCACCGCGCGCGCCAGGTCGGCTGTGGTGATGTCGGCCGGACTGCGTTGCGCGGCCAGCAGCAGGGCGGCTTCTACCAAGCTTGCCTGGCGCACTTCGGTGCGCTGTTTGGTTGGTTTGTCCTGAACTTCCATGACATTTAAAGTAATTGATCAATTACCTATTCTACGTCGTGTGGCTTGTCCTTGGCGTGAAGCGTGGGTAAAGTTGTGTTTTGCTTTGCTGTGCCGCGCGCGGCAGCCGACTGGGGCGGCTTGTTCTGCACTGCGCGCGGTAACCGGTGGGGGCGGCCACCTCATACTGGGGTACCAGAAATCGGTGACCACCCCCACCGGTTACCGCGCGATGCGGTGATGTGCTTAGATTGCCTAAGACAAATGCAAATGCAAATATTGCTACAGCTGCATTTCACCAGCACCGCACTGCGTCTAGCGCAGTGGCTGGTATTGGGGGCTGACGATTTCTGGTACTCCAGTATGAGGAAGCCGCCAATGCCAGTCGCTGCGCGGGTTACCGCTAACAACACATCAATCAAGTCATCACGATGCAATGAAGGAAAAGTCAGGGCAGCAACACCACCGGCTCCAACGCCTCACCCTGCGCCAAAATTCGCCCAATCACAGCCGTCTGCCCATACCCCGCCGCCTTCAACGCGGCCAAACAAGCCGCAGCCCGGTCAGCCGGCACGCTGGCCAGCAGGCCGCCGGCAGTTTGCGGGTCAAACAGCAACGGGTAACGCGGGTCGTTGACGAATTCTTCCTGATTGCGCAGCGCCCGGCGCAGCCGCACATTGGCGGGTTGCAGTGAACTCACAATGCCCGCCGCAACAGTGTCGAGCGCGCCGTCCAGCAGCGGCAGCGCCGACAACACCAGCTCGGCATCCACCTTTGAGGCCCGGGTCATTTCGACCAGATGGCCCAGCAAACCAAAGCCGGTCAGGTCGGTGCAGGCGGTGGCGCCAAAGTTGCGCAGGCACTCGGCGCCTTGCCGGTTTGACAGCACCATGGACTGCAGCGCGGCATCGATCCAGCGCCCCTTGGCGGCCAACCGGGCGTGCGCGGCAAACAGTGTGCCGGTGCCAATCGGCTTGGTCAAAATCAGCACATCGCCAGGCTGCATGCCGCCTTTGCGCGTGATGCCCACCATTTGCGCGTCGATCAGCCCGTTGACGGCAAAACCCAGCGCCAGCTCAGCGCCTTCGCCGGTGTGGCCGCCCACCAGCGCGCAGCCGGCGTCGTTGAGCACCTCGACCGCACCGCGCATCATCTGGAACAGCAGGTCTTCCACCTTGGCCTCCAGCCCCGGCGGCACGGTGGCAATGGCCGTGGCCGACTGCGGCTCGGCGCCCATGGCAAAAATGTCGCCCAGGGCGTGGTTGGCGGCCACCTTGCCGAACAGGTAGGGGTCATCGATAAAAGCGCGGAAAAAGTCGACTGAATGCACCAGCGCCATGCCGGGCGGCACACGCACCACGGCGGCGTCGTCGGGGTCCTTGATGCCGATCAGCACGTCATCGCGCTGCACCACTTGCAGTTGCCCCAAGGCCCGCGACAACACCGTGGCGCCCACCTTGGCGCCGCAGCCGCCACAGCGCATGGCGATGGCCGAGATCGCTTGCAGGGCTTCGTCCGGGTTCAGTGCCAGTTTGGATGTCGCATTGGGTGGCGGCGCCTCCGCCTTGACCTGCATGCTTGCGAATGCCGAGAAATTGCGCATGAAACGCTGGTCGATCCAGTCTTTCCAGCGCCACACCCAGGCGCCCCAGAAACCCAGCGCCCCGCGCGACGCCACCGCATAACGGTTGCCCGTGCTGATCAGCGCCAGCCAGCGCGATTGCGGGTGGTAGGCCAGCAAGGCGCGCCCCTGCACGCTCAGGCGCAGGTTGTCAGCCAGCGGCCGACCCATGCGCACGGCAAACACACCGGCTTTCTCCAGCGGGTGGTTTTGCATGGCGGCAATGTCGCCGGCGGCAAAAATGGCCGGGTCAGTGAGGGTTTGCAACTGGTCGTTCACGCGCACGAAGCCGCCCGCATCCAGTGCCAGGCCGGTGCCCTGCAGCCAGGGTGCACCACCGGCTTGCGTGACCCACATGGTCTCGTCCGCCTCGACCACCTGGCCACTTTCGCAAATCAGCCGATCAGGCTCGACCTGGGTCACCTTGGCGTTGAGGTGCACCTGCACACCGCGGTCATTCAGCACCCTGGCAAACTTGCCGCGCACCCGTGCGTTGTGCGTTGGCATGATGCTATCGGCGGCGCTGAGCAGGTGAAATTGCAGCAGATCGGGGTCGCGCTCGCGTGCCACCAATTCGCGGCGCAAGCGGTATTGCATCGACAACAGCAGCTCCACCCCCCCAGCCCCGGCGCCGACCACGGCGATGCGCAACACACCCTGGGTATGCGCCTGCACTTTGGCCAGCAGTGCCAGCCAGCGCTGGTTGAAGCGGGTGATGGGCTTGACCGGCGTGCTGAAGGCGTCGGCCCCGGGCACACCACTAAGGCGCGGCGTCGAGCCGATGTTGATCGACAAACAGTCGTAAGCCACCGGCGGACGGTTTCGGCACAGCACTTTTTTACCCACACGGTCAATGCCCACCACCTCGTCGCGGTAGAGCCTGGCGCCGGCAAATACGGCCAGCCGTGCCAGGTCGATGTGCACTTGATCGTAGCTGTAGTGGCCCGACACATAACCCGGCAACATGCCGGAGTAGGGTGTGTGCACATCGGTACAGATCACGGTCAGGCGCACGCCGGGTTCGGGCGCCATGCCAAAGCGCTTGAGCACGCCCACGTGGCTGTGGCCGCCGCCGATCAGCACGATGTCTCTGGCAATGGGTTGGTGGGGGTGTTGCATCAGGTAAAAATGTTCAGGAAAATTCAAAAGGGTGGGCTGGACTCAGAGGCGGGTCGGCGCTGCCGTGAGCTCGGTCACCAGTTGCTGCACTGCCAGCTGCTCGGTCTGCGGCGCAAACAGCGGCGCACGCGCTGCGCACTGGGCCTGCAAGTGGGCGTAAAAAGCTGGCTCAGAGTGGCAGCGGCGCAGCAGGGCGACCAGTTGATCTGCATGGCTCCAGTCAAAATAGCCCGCGTAATCCACGCCCAGCATACCGACATTGCCATCGATGCGCGAGGCCAGCACCGGCGTGCCGCAGCGCACCGCTTCCATCAGCACATGGGCGCCGCCTTCCATGCGGCTGGTGTGCACCAGCATATGGGCGCGCTGGATGTGTCGGCGCGTGGTTTCGTGCGGCAAAGCGCCAAGCCAGCGGTAGCCAGGGCAGGCGATGACCGTGGCTTGGGCAAGCGCCGCCAGCGCGGGGTCCAACGCGGCGCCAATGTGGTCGATGTAAATGGCGTCTTGCGGCGTGAGCAGCCGGGCGGCGGCAAACAAGGTTTGCGGCGACTTTTCATCGCGCAGGTGGCCAACCATCACCGCCTTGAGAAAACGCGCTGATTTGGTCAGACGCTTGCGCGCCGCTGTCGACTGAAAAATCACCTGGGCGCGGGGTTGCAGCGCCGCTGGCAACGCCGCCAACCCCAGGGCTTGCAACACCACCAGGCGCTGCGCCAACTGCAGACATCGCTGGGCTTGCGCATCGGTCTGAATGTCGCGGTACAGGTCGGTGCCGGTGAGCATCACGGCCAAGCCGGGCACCGGCAGCAGCGCAGCGGCATCACCCCGGCTCTGTGCCCAGGCCAGGATGGAGGCCGCCGAGCGCCGCGCGTGCAAGGCGACCATGGCGCTGTCTTGTGCCGCTGCCGGGCCGTCCGGCCACTGCGTCACGATGCGCGCTGCAAAGCCGGGCTGGCTGGCGCTGGGGGTCTGCAGGAATTTTTGCCAGCGCCGCGCGGTTTGCCAATTGCCGTTGTTGGCATCGGCCAGCGCCGGGCTCACAATCACCACCTGTTTCTTCACAGAGGCCATCAGTCATGCCCCCCGAGTCGATTCCAACCCAGCTCCGTTGGCAGTTCGCCCAAGCGGCGCGCACTGCAGATGCGCCCGCGCTGGCGCAGCACTTGCGCGCCAGCCGCGCCCGCACGCTTGCTTTGCTGGACGCCTGTGCGGCCGCGCTGGGGCCACTGCTGGCCGTGCCTTGCACCCAACAACTCAATCCGCCGCTGTGGGAAGCGGGGCACATCGCCTGGTTTCAGGAATTCTGGCTGGCGCGCAACCCGCAACGCCGACAGGGGGTGCGGGCTGATCTGCAGGCCGTGCGTGCGCCCGCGTTGTTGCCGCAGGCTGATGCGCTGTACAACTCCAGTCTGGTGGCGCATGACAGCCGCTGGCACTTGCCACTGCCTGACCTGCAAGCCACCCGGGCTTACCTGCAGGCTTCGCTGGACCAGACTCTGGCCTTGCTGGCGGCCGAGGCCAGCGACGATACCGCCTTGTATTTCTATCGCTTGGCGCTGTTCCATGAAGACATGCACGGCGAAGCCTCTGTCTACATGGCACAGGCCTTGGGCATCGCCTTGCCGCCAGCGCTGGCAGGCGACCAGGCAGCGCGCATCAGTGGGCCGGTGCAGGCGCTCAACGTGGCGGCAGGTGACTGGACCTTGGGCTGCACAGGAAGTGGCTTTGCCTTTGACAATGAACTGGCGCCGCATAGCGTGCACCTGGACGCCTATGCCATCGACGATCGACCCGTGTCGTGGCGACGCTATTTGCCTTTTGTGGAAGCGGGTGCTTACGCCGACCCACAGTGGTGGATTGAGGCGGGTTGGCAGTGGCTGCAAGCCGGGCAGGGCGCTGCTTTGACGGGGCCGCGTTATCTTCGCCCGGTCGCCCAGGCCAATGGGGCGCTGGGGTGGGAGCAATGCTGCTTCGGCCAGTGGCAGGCGCTGGACCTCGATGCGCCAGCCTGTCATCTGAGTTATTTCGAGGCCGATGCCTGGTGCCGCTGGGCCGGCCGCCAGTTGCCCACCGAGGTGCAGTGGGAACGGGCCGCCATGACACAGCCCGGTTTTCACTGGGGCGAGGTGTGGGAATGGACCGCCAGCACTTTCAACCCCTACCCAGGTTTTGTGGCACACCCCTACCTTGACTATTCGGCTCCCTGGTTCGGCGACCGGCCGGTGCTGCGTGGCGCCAGCCGGGCCACGTCCGAGCGCATGGCGCACCCGCGTTACCGCAATTACTTCACGCCCGAGCGCAATGACATCCATGCCGGGTTCAGAACCTGTTCCGCTTGAAAAAGGGGCTTGGTTGATGGTCATTACAGGCCTGACATTCGCGCCAGCATCAGGCGCTGGCCCACATCACGGCAAAGCGCCCTGCATCCACTGTGGGCGCATCGGTCCACACCAGGGGCTCGGCAAAACCAGCCTCACGCAACAACTGTGAAAAGCCTGCCACGGTCCACTTGTAAGAATTTTCAGTGTGGATGCGCTCGCCCTGACTGAAGGCGCGCTGGCCACCCGGCCAATGTACCGTCAGGTCGCGCTGCGCCACCAGGTGCATTTCAATGCGCGACTCAAGGTGGTTGAACAGCGCATGGTGCGCCCAGTCGGCCAGCCGCAGGTCGGTGCCGAGCAGCCGATTCAGTTTGTAAACCAGGTTGCGGTTGAAGGCGGCCGTAACACCCAGGGCGTCGTCGTAGGCGGCTTCCAGTTCTGCCGCATCCTTCACCAAATCCACACCAATCAACAACCCGCTGCCCGCCACCGGGCCACAGGCAGCGCGCACCTGGCGCAAAAAAACCAGCGCCTGGCTTGGGGTGAAATTGCCAATGCTCGACCCCGGGTAAAACAGCAGTCGTTGCCCGGCGCTTGGCGCACCTGCCTCGGGGGGCAAATCCAGCGTGTGTGAAAAATCCAGCCCGACGCCGACCATGTCCATCGCCGGGTACTGGCGCTGCAAACTGGTGAGGGTGGCGCGCAAAAAATCGGCCGAGATGTCAACCGCCACGTAGCGGCTGGGGGTCAGCGCGCCAAAGAGTGCGGCGGCCTTGCCACAATTGCCCGCGCCCAGGTCGATCAGCGTGGCTCCCGACGGCACAGCCCGGGCCATGGTTTGGGCATGGGCTGAAAAAATTCCGGCCTCGGTGCGCGTTGGGTAGTACTCGGGCAGCTCGGTGATGGCCTCGAACAGGCGCGAACCCAGCGCGTCGTACAAGAACTTTGGTGAAACCGTGGCGCCACCGGGCAGCAGATTTGCCGTCAGGCCCTCTAGCAGTTCCTGGCGGATGTGTTCGGCACTGTCGTGGTGCAACTGGACGAAGACAGGTGTTTTCATGGATTGGTGCGAGTGGCTGGGGTCTGATCGTAGCGCCACGGGCTGCCGTCAGCATTTCCATTACCATTGCGCCCGGTTTTGACGCACCTTGACATGCGCCATCCTCATCAACTTATAGAAATGAAAGCTCTTTATGCTCACAACTTCACGTCGCTTCGCCGCGCGCGCCCTGCTGGCCTGCACCGTTTTGGGTTTTGCCACCCAGTCCTATGCTCAGCAGGTCTTCAAGATCACCGCCATTCCTGACGAATCACCCACCGAACTGGCGCGCAAAGCCGCACCGCTGGTGGCCTACCTGTCGCAAAAACTCGGCATGAAGGTGGTGTTCACCCCGGTGTCCGACTACGCTGCCGCCGTGGAAACGCTGGTCAACAAGCAGGTTGACTTGGCCTGGTTTGGCGGTTTCACTTTTGTCCAGGCCAATGTGCGCTCGGGCGGCAAGGCGGTGCCGCTGGTGCAGCGCGCGGAAGATGCCAACTTCAAATCGGTTTTCATCACCTCACAGCCCGACATTCAGACGCTGGCCGACCTGAAAGGCAAAACGCTCAGCTTTGGCTCGGCGTCGAGCACCTCTGGCCACCTGATGCCGCGCAACTATTTGCTTGAGGCCAAGATCAATCCCGACACCGACCTCAAGCGCGTGGCGTTTTCGGGCGCACACGACGCCACAATTGCTGCCGTGGCCGCCGGCAAGGTTGACGCCGGTGCGCTCAACATTTCGGTCTGGAACAAGTTTGTGACCGACAAAAAAGTCGACACCAGCAAGGTTCGGGTGTTCTACACCACGCCCGCCTACTTTGACTACAACTGGACCGTGCATGCCGACATGCCGCAAGCCCTCCAGGACAAGATCACCCGTGCATTTCTGGACCTCAACAGCAGCACGCCAGAAGGCAAGGCACTGCTGGAGCTGCAACGCGCCAGCCGTTTCATCCCCACCCAGGCAGCCAATTACAAGGGCATTGAAGCGGCAGCCCGCAGTGCCGGTTTGCTCAAGTAATGACGGCTATTTGCCTTGTCACTGCGAGCGAAGCGCGGCGGTCGTGCCGTTTGAAGTCATGGATTGCTTCACTGTGTTCGCAATGACGGGTTTTGCTGACGTTGCCCTTGGCGCTCGGGTTTAGTCATGGAGATTGCATTACAAACCTGCTCGGCTCAGCATCCGTCAGCTCAAGCAACAGCGGCCCCCGCGCTCAAGGCGATTGACCTGACGCTGGCGCAGGGCGAGCAGGTGGCCATCATCGGCCCCTCGGGCGCGGGCAAGACCACGTTGCTACAGCTGATGGCCTGCGCGCTCAAGCCGACCCGGGGTCAGTTGCTGCTGGACGGGCGCGACCCGTGGACGCTGGGCACTGCAGAACTGCAGCGCCTGCGTGGCCAACTCTGTCTGGCGCCGCAAGTACCGCCCTTGCCGCCGCGCCAGCGGGTCATCACGGCCGTGCTGGCCGGTTTGCTGCCGCGCATGGGCTTGTGGGAAAGCCTGGGCAGTTTGCTCTACCCGCAGAGAATTGAACTGGCCGAAGCCGCGCTGGCGCGCTTTGACCTGGCTGAGAAATTGTTTGAACGCGTTGACCGGCTCTCGGGTGGTGAGCGCCAGCGCGTCGGGCTGGCGCGGTTGGCTGTTGCCAATGCGCGCCTGCTGTTGGTTGATGAGCCGCTGTCGGCACTCGACCCCGAGCGCGCCCGCCAAGCCTGCGCGTCGATCACCGCAGTGGCGCGCGAACAGCAGGCCACGCTGGTCGCCACCTTGCACCACGTCGACATGGCTTTGCAGCACTTCCCGCGCATCATTGGTATGCGTGACGGCGAGGTGGCGTTTGACCTGCCCACGGCCGAGGTGAGCCCCGAACGTCTGACTGATCTGTACGCACGCCATCTCGACGAACTGGCCGCGCCGGCACCGCCACCTGAAATGGCGCCAGCCAGCGTGCCCGCCGTGCCCTTGACCTGTCGTTGAGATGCTGACTTTGACCGCAACGACCGCCGCACGGCGCGACCCAGCCTGGATCGGTCGGCTGTTTGCGCTGCTGGCCACCGGCGTGGTGGCCTGGCCGCTGCTGGTGCTGGCTGAATTCAGACCCTGGACCTTGCTGAGTCCCGAGAGCCTGCGCCCCACGCTGCATTTTCTCGGGGACTTCTTCCCACCCAAGCTGGAACCCGAATTTTTGCTGTTGGTGGCGCGCGAGACCTGGCGCACCGTGGCCATCGCCACGGCGGGCATTGTGCTGGCGCTGGGCTTGGCCATTCCGCTGGCGCTGCTGGCGGCGCGCACGCTGTCGATCTCGGCTTTGTCGGGCCGCATGGCGTTCTTTCCCGCCGCGGTTCGCCAGGCTGTGCGCTGGCTGCTGATGCTGCTGCGAAGTGTGCCCGAGTTGATCTGGGCGCTGATTTTTGTCCGCGTTGTTGGTTTGGGGCCCACCTCGGGCGTGCTGGCGATTGCGCTCACCTATGCCGGCATGTTGGGCAAGGTGTACGCCGAGATTCTGGAGTCCAGCGACGCGCAGCCGACACAAAACCTGTTGCGCAACGGCAGCGGCCGGCTGCAGGCCTTTTTCTACGGATTGCTGCCCCAAAGCGCCACCGAACTCACCAGCTATACGGTCTACCGCTGGGAATGCGCCATCCGATCCTCGGCGGTGCTGGGCTTTGTCGGCGCTGGCGGGCTGGGCCAGCAGATGGATGCCTCCATGAAAATGTTCAACGGCAGCGAAGTGGCCACCATGTTGCTGGTCTTCATGGCTCTGGTCTGGCTGGCCGACCGTGCCAGCAGCCTGCTGCGGGAATCCCTGGCATGACCCCCGCGCGTCCACCCCCGCTGTGGCATTGGCGCTGCAAGGCCTGCTGGCTCAACCTTGGGCTGCTGGTGTTGGTGCTGGCCAGCTTCACATCGCTGGATTTGCAATGGGGCAAGTTTTTGTCAGCCGATGCGCTGGCGTCGATGGGGCGTTTTGTCAGTGAGCTGCTGGTGCCGCAAACGGCCCCGGCGTTCCTGCAAAAAGTGCTCTGGGCCAGCCTGGAGACCCTGGCCATGTCGGCGCTGGGCACGGCGCTGGCGGCCGTGGCTGGTTTGGCGCTGGCACTGCCTGCGGCCAGAACCCACCCCGGTGACGCGGCGCGCTGGCGTGGCTTGACCCGGCTGCTGCTCAATGCGCTGCGCAGCATTCCTGAACTGGTGTGGGCCGCGCTGCTGCTGATTTCGGCTGGCCTGGGTCCGCTGGCCGGCACGCTGGCGCTGGCGCTGCACACCACCGGCGTGCTGGGCCGCCTGTTTGCCGAGACTTTCGAGAACCAGCCGACCGGCCCGGCCGATGCCCTGCGCGTGCGCGGTATCGGCACGGGCAAGGTGTTCTGGTACGCCGATTTTCCCCAGGCCTTGCCGCAACTGGTGAGCTACACGCTCTATCGCTGGGAAAACAACATCCGCGCCGCAGCCGTGCTGGGTGTGGTTGGCGCCGGCGGTCTGGGGCAAATGCTGGCCTTTCACATGGGCTTGTTCCAGATGATGGAAACCAGCACCGTGCTCATCGCCATGATCGTGCTGGTGGCCCTGGTCGACGGCCTGAGTTACTTCAGCCGCTGGATATTGCAACGCTGACGTTGAGGTTTTTTTGTGGTCGACTTCAGTCGACCATGGCAGACTCAAATCTGCCCCATAGGGTTCATGGACCGGCTCGACACAAGCCCAGCGGAAAGAAGTTTGGTGGCCGGTGCCGCATTGCCACTTGTTCTTACAATACTTCAGGGTTTACTTATGTAAGCTGACTTGTTCCGCACCTACGCTGGGCTCTCAAAACACTACAGTGAACTGTTTGCCAAATTGGCTGATTTTTTTTTAAAGCAAGGAGCTTTATGAGCACGTTTGATTCCATTGGCCTGATGAAGGACATCAATGAAAATTTGGGGCCGTTTCGCAAAGCGCAAAGCGACACCATGCTGGGTTTTGGCCAAATGGCCAAGGCCGCCATGGCAGAAGGCACGGTCAGCGCTAAGCACAAAGAGCTGATCGCGCTGGCCATTGGTGTCACGCAGCACTGCTCGGGTTGCATCGCGTTTCACGTCAAGGCGCTGCAGCGGCTGGGTTGCACTCGCGCCGAGCTGGAAGAAGCGCTGGGCGTGTGCGTTTACATGGGTGGCGGCCCCGGCCTGATGCTGGTGGCCGAGGCGCTGGCGGCCTGGGACGCGATGAAGCCATCCTGATATTTTGCGGGTCAGACCACTCGCGCAGCGACGTGCTCTGACCCCAACTGATTGTGGATGTCCTTGCGGGTCAGACCACTCGCGTAGCGACGTGCTCTGAACCCAACTAATTTCAGTTCAGCCGCATGCCACTGACCAGTTGTGTCACGTTGTGCTGCATCATCTTGAGGTAGGTGGGGGCTGGGCCGCTGGTTTCAGACAATGCATCGGAATATAGCGTGGCACCCACGCTCACACCCGCGTCCTTGCTGAGTTGTTCAATCAGTTTCGGATTGCTCATATTTTCCATAAACACGGCCTTGATTTTTTCGCGTTTGATCTGGCGAATCAGCTGCGCCACGTGTTTGGCGCTGGGCTCGCTGTCGGTGCTCACGCCTTCGGGGGCCAGCATGGTGATGCCATAGCGCGCAGCGAGGTAGCCAAACGCATCGTGCGAGGTAATCACCTTGCGTTTGGCCGGGGTAATCGCGTCAAACTGCGTCTTGGCCTGGGCATCAAAGTCCTTGAGCTGTTGGGCATAAGCTGCGGCGTTGGCCTGGTAGATGGCGGCGCCACTGGGGTCGGCCTTGGCCAGACCGGCGGCGATGTTGTTCACATACTGCACCCCGTTCAGCGGGTTTTGCCAGGCGTGTGGGTCGGACTCGGCGTGCGATGTGTCGTTTGGATAGCCGGCTTCAGCGGCCATCTGGCGCGGCTGCACGCCCTTGGAAGCTACCACCGTTTCGCCCTTGTAACCGGCAGATTGGGCCAGTTTTTGCGCCCAGGGCTCAAAACTCAGGCCGTTCACCACAAACAATTTGGCGCCTAGCACTGCCTTGGCATGCTCCGGGCTGGGGGTGAATTCGTGCGCGTCGGCATTGGGCCTGGCCAGTGTGGTGACTGCCACTCGCTCGCCGCCCACCACTTTGACCAGATCGCCCAGAATGCTGAACGAGGCCACCACGGGCATGGGTTCGGCGGCATTGGCTTGCGCGGCAAAAAGACCGCTGGCCGCCAGTGCGGACAGGGCGAAAATTTTCAAAGTGGTGCGTTTCATGGATTTCCTTTCAGTGATAAGTCATCAACCGGGTTCAACCCACCCGGTGCGGGCGTTTGAGGGTTTGCGGCAGCCAGCCGCCGGGTGACACAAGCAGTGAGACCAGGTACAGCACACCGGCGCAGCCAATGATGGTCGGGCCGCTGGGCGTGTCGAAGTGGTAGGACAGCAGCAGCCCGGCCACCCCGGCCACGGCGGCTTGCGCGCTGGCGTTGAGCAATTGCGCGGCCAGGCTGTCATGCCACAGCCGGGCGGACACGGCAGGAAGCATCATCAGTCCCACGGCCATCAAGGTGCCCAGGGTTTGAAACCCGGCCACCAGGTTGACCACCACCAGCATCAGAAAGCTTTGTTGCCAGACCCAGGGGCGGCCGCCGCTGCTGGCAGCCGATGCGGCTAAAAACACCGGGTCAAAGGTCTCCAGCACCAGCCCTCGGTACAGCGCAGCCAGGGCCAGCACGCTGACGCTGGCCACTCCCGCCACCAGCAGCAGGCCTTGCTCATCAACGCCCAGTGCACTGCCAAACAAAATGTGCAACAGGTCAAGCTGGCTGCCCTGACGCGAGATCAGCGTGACCCCCAGTGCCAGCGCCAGCAAGTACATGGCGGCCAGGCTGGCATCTTCCTTGAGTGCGGTGGCGCGGCTGACCACGCCTGCAATGCCTGCCACCAGCAGACCCGCCACCACGCCGCCCAAAGCCATCGCCGGCAACGACAAGCCCGCCAGCATGAAGCCCACCGCCACACCGGGCAACACCGCGTGGCTCAAGGCATCGCCGAGCAAGCTCATGCGCCGCAGCGTCAAGAACACACCCAGTGGCGCGGCGCTGATGGCCAGCGCCAGCGTGGCTACCAGCGCCCGGCGCATGAAGGCAAATTCGGCAAACGGGCCGACGGTCACGTCCCACAGGGTTTGCAGTGTGGTGCTCATGGGTGTGGCTCCGCCACCACTTCATCGCTGTGGCAAATCTCGGCCTCATCGTCCCAAGCCTCGGCCAGGGCACGCGCGCGCTGCAAATTTGGCTCGGTCAGCACCTGCGCGGTGGGGCCCCAGGCCACCAGCTCGCGCGCCAGCAGCACGGTCTGGTTAAAGTGCGCGTGCACTTGCGCGTCGTCGTGCAGCACGGCAATCACGGTGCGGCCTTCGGCTTGCCATTGGTGAATCAGGTCCAGCAGCGCGGCGGTGGTGCGCGAATCCATGGCGTTGAAGGGCTCGTCCAGCAAAAT
>Ga0210024_1000156_pt1 | contig 58674 bp, 59 predicted proteins | sample CryGeymeta201525_FD_183988 | JGI IMG/M metagenome (GOLD analysis project Ga0210024, IMG submission 183988) | Groundwater microbial communities from Crystal Geyser aquifers in Utah, USA - Crystal Geyser metaG 2015-25 (SPAdes) (version 2) | ecosystem: Environmental > Aquatic > Deep subsurface >...
GAGATGTTCTATAATAGTAAACGGCGTCATTCTTATCTTGGATATCTGAGTCCCAGGGAGTACGAGCGTATGTGGCTTTTAAGAAAGGCCGCTTAAATAAGTGTCCATTTTTACTTGACCACCTCAGACAATACCTAACAAATTATGGGAACCGGAAATGTGTGAATTAAGTGAAACGTTTGGGCTTCACAAGTTCAGCCCAACCTACGCGAGCTGTCCCGATGAGGCCAAAAAAATCTTGCCTTATTTAGCAGTTGGTTGTATGATCTACACTATCATAGGAGGTATTACTAATGGCTAAATTACCAACGATCGTTCCTATTACTGATCTTCGCCAAGATGCAACCGCTATCGTCAAGCGCGTTGCTGCCTCACGGGAACCTGTATTTATTACACAACGTGGTCGTGCGGCCGCTGTCATTGTAAGCATGGAAGCATACGAGCATACCCAGCATGAGTTGGAGATCCTGCGTTTGCTTGCCCGTGGTGAGAAAGAAATTGAAGCTGGAAAAGGATACGATCTTGATGCAATTCTTGCGGAAGCCGATTTACTTTTAAAGGCATGAATCCTTGAAAATTCTCTTTACTCCTGCGGCACGAAGTCAATTTCTTGCTGCTATCTCTTATATTTACAGAGAGAATCCATCAGCAGCCATCGCTTTCCGAGAAAAATCTAAAAAAGTATTGTCCAGGCTCAGAAAATTTCCCCATTCAGGCAGAGCTCTGCCGGAGTTTCCCGAACTACCCTTTCGTGAGGTCATTGTGGCACCGTACCGTTTTTTCTACCGTGTGAAAGAAAAAACTGTTTGGGTTGTTGCTGTCTGGCATGGTGCACAACTTGCTGATGAACCATAGAATGATGAAGAAGAGAAAAGAAAAAGGCGTTGATTGAATCGTGTGCTAAAAAGAGATCACCCCGCACGAGTCTGCACGATCTTATATGTTATCGCATATCTTCTTGTAATCCTCCGGGGTATCCATATCCAGGATCACCCCCTCATCGGTCACGGGGATGACGCTCACCCTGTCCGGATCTTTATGGACGACCTCCCGCAGGCTTTGAAGTGAGAAGATCTCCCTGACAACCGGCATGGGGAAGAGGGTCGGGTGTCCCCGCCTCCCGAGGAAGCTTGGGATCATGATTTTATCCGGGTCTTCGATGTGGGATCGGACAAGGGTCCGAAAGGTTTCTACGGAGACCAAAGGGTGGTCGGCAAGACAGATGAGCACACCGGATGAGCCTGTATCTACTTGATGAAGGCCGGCCCTCACGGATTCTGCCATGTCGCTTTCTATATTCCGGTTGAATGCGATCCTGACAGGAAGTCCATCCACGGCCTTTGCAAGCGGGTCTCCGTCCATGCCGAGGACAATCACGATGTCTTCGATCCCAGAGGCGATGATCGTTTCAAGGCAATGCCTCGCCACCGGTTTTTCTTTCAACGGCAGAAGCAGTTTTGATTGTCCCATCCTCGTGGATTTCCCTGCTGCAAGAAGGACCGCCGATACCCGATGAGACATTCCGCCTCCTCTCCTGGATCAACTGCGCTACAATGCTGATGGCAATCTCCTCGGGACTCACGGATCCGATGGCAAGGCCCACAGGGATGACGATACGGCCCAGTTCCTCTCTTGAGAATCCCAGGCCTTCAAGGGTCTTGAACAGGACGGCTCTTTTGCGCTTGCTCCCGACGAGGCCGATATACTTTGCCTCTGTGCGCAAGGCGGCCTGTAATGCCTCAAGGTCATGATTGTGCCCCCGTGTGGCGATCACGACATAGGTATTCCTGCCAGCCGGAACCGTGGAGAAAACCGTTTCAAAGTCATGAACAAGAATCTCGTGCGCCGAGGTGATGCTCTGCGGATTGGCATAGTCTTCACGGTTGTCCACAACGGTGATCCGGAACCCTGAGAACCTTGCCACTTTGGACAGGGCCTTGCCCACATGCCCGGCGCCGAGGACCACCAGGCTGGGTTCGGGATGCTGGGGTTCAATATAGACAAGGACCTTGCCTCCGCAGATCAGGCCGCCGTGTTTTTCCGTGAGATGGAAAGGAATCATCCGGGTCGAACCATCCCGGATGGCCATGAGCGAGGCCTGAATGACCTCGGCCTCAAGGCATCCCCCACCGAGGGTGCCGAGGCTGGTCCCGTCCTCCCGGACGAGCATCTTGGCTCCCTGTTTTTGCGGAGAGGAGCCCACGCACTGCACGATGGTGGCCAGGACCGAAGGTTTACCATTTTTCATGAGCCTCAGCAGCTCTTCATAGATCTCCATTTGTCCCTCACACCTTCTTCATGGCGCCGAGAACGGCGGCAGGCGTCATGGGAAGGCGCCTCAGCCGGATCCCCGAGACCGCAAAGAGCGCATTGGCCACGGCCGGAGCGATCGGCGGGACACCCGGTTCCCCGATTCCTCCCAGGTCTTCACCGCTCTCCACGATGTGTACCTCGACCTCCGGGGCTTCATCCATCCGCAGGATGTCATAATTGTGAAAATTTGAAGATTCAACACCCCCGCCGGAGAAGGACATCCCTTCTTTCAAGGCGGCGCTCAGCCCCATGAGGATGCCGCCTGTCATTTGTGCCTTGACGATATCCGGGTTGATCACATGCCCGCAGTCCACAGCACAGACCACCCGGTGCACCTTGATGGTCCCGTCTTTTCGGTCCAGAGAAACCTCCGCCACCTGGGCCACATAGCTCCCGAAGGAGAAGTGCATGGCGATCCCCCGGCCATCACCCTGCGTCAGCGCCTTTCCCCAACCTGCTTTTTCCGCCGCCACTTCCAGCACTCGGCGCGGGCGGGGATGTTTCTTCAGGTGATTCAGGCGGAAAGTCAGGGGATCCACACCCGCAGCATGGGCGAGTTCGTCTACAAAAGACTCCACGGTAAAGGCATTGTGGGAACTCCCCACGGAACGCCAGAAACCGACGGGTACCGGGGTGTCGATACGGATATATTCCACATGAAGATTCGGGATCTCGTATTCCATATTGCTGATCCCTTCGACGGCCGCAGGATCGATGCCCTCCTTGACCTCGTCCGGAAACACGCGGGCAAAGATGGAGGGGCAGACGACCTTATGCGACCATGCAGTCATGTTTCCCTTATCATCAATCCCTCCCTGGATCCTGCAGCAATTGCCGGGCCGGTAGAAGTCGTGTTGGGTGTCTTCTTCCCGGGTCCAGATGACCTTGACCGGCTTCCCGGCGGCCTTGGCCAGATGCACGGCTTCCTCTACAACATCGAGTTCAAAGCGCCTGCCGAACCCTCCGCCGAGATAGGTGGTGTGAACCTGGATCTGCTCGGGCTTGAGCCCGGTGATTTTGACCGCGGTCTTCAGCACGCCGGACTGGTTCTGTGTCGGCACCCATATTTCACATTTTCCATCAGCGATACTGGCCGTGCAGTTCATGGGTTCCATGGTGACATGGGCCAGAAAGGGAAGGAGATAGGTCGCATCGACCTTGCGGGCGGACTGATTTAATGCCGCCGTGGCATCCCCGTCGTCCCTGGCTTTGATCCCCTCCTGATCGAGTCTGCCCAGAAAAAGCCTTTCCAGGGATTCCGTGTTCATGCCGGGATCCTGTCCATCGCCCCATTTGACCTTGAGGCTGTCCCTTCCCTTCCATGCCGCATCGAGCGTATCCGCACACACGGCGATACCGCTCTCCAGTTGCACGATATTTCGCACACCGGAGACTTTTTTTGCGGCTTCCTGATCCGAGGAAATCGCCTTCGCACCGTAGGCCGGAGGTCGGGCTATGGCGGCATAGAGCATACCGGGGACAAAGGTATCCATTCCGAACCGGGCCGAACCGCTGATCTTCTCCTTCAGGTCAACCCTGGGCATGGGCGAGCCGATATATCTGAACTGATTCTCCTTTTTTAATTCAGGGTTTTCAGGTACGGGAACCTTGGCGGCCTTGAGGCAGAGTTCTCCATAGGTCATGGCCCGTTTGGTCTTGGGGTGTCTTACCTTTCCAAGGTCGGCCTGGCACTCCCCGGCAGGGACACCCCATTCATTGGCCGCGGCGGTGATCAGCATTTCGCGGGCGGCCGCTCCGGCTTTTCTCAGGGGTTCATGCATATGCCTGATGGAGGTGCTTCCCCCTGTGGCCTGCGTACCCCAGACGGGGTCCCTGTATCCGTCGCCGGCCGGGGCTGCCTGAACCCGGACCTGCTTCCAGTCGGCCTCCAGTTCGTCGGCCACGATCATGGGGAGCGAGGTGTAGACACCTTGTCCCATCTCGGACTTGGAGACCACCACCGTGACGATATTGTCCGGGGTGACCTGAAGCCAGACACTCGGCTGGAAAGCCCCCGGCTCATCCATGCCCGCCTCTGCAGCGGAGAGGATCCTGTAGCCGGAAGGCGTCATGGTCACGGCCAGGGTCAGGCCGGCAGCCTTTAAGAATTCCCGTCGGCTCATGGCAGTCCTCATTTTCCTCCCTCCTTTCCGGCCAACTGGATGGCCTTCCTGATCTGGGGATAAGTGCCGCAGCGGCAGAGGTTCCCGTTCATGAACTGCCGGATTTTATCTTCAGAGGGCTTCGGGTCCCCTGAAAGCAGGGCTGCCGCCTGCATGATCTGTCCGGGCTGGCAGTACCCACATTGCGGGACCTGAAGTTTCAGCCATGCCTCTTTTACGGGATGATTCTCGGGGAGCCCTTCAATGGTTGTGATCTTCTTTCCGTTCAGCTTTCCCGCTTCAATCTGGCAAGACCTTTCTGCCTTGCCGTCAATATGGACCGTGCACGCACCGCACATCCCGATCCCGCATCCGAACTTGGTCCCTGTGAGCTGCAGATGCTCCCGGATCACCCAGAGCAGCGGGACATCCGGGTTGACATCAACCTCATGATGTTTGCCGTTTATCTGAAGAGAAATCATGGGCACCTCCTCTTTTCTAAAACCGGTTTATGGGTTCAGTCATGGGTTGTCATGGTGTTTGGGTAATGGAAGCTATTAAAGACGATCTTTTCGTTTTTGGCAAGTCCGCACTCTGAGGGATGATTTGTTAGATCGCGGCTGAACGGACAGTCTTATGTAAAAATAAGCGGAAATCGGTTTAGTTTTTTATTTTAAGTTGACAGGTGCGCTGGCTGTTGAAATCTTTGTAGAACCCGGCCTGTTCATCGCTCCGGAAGGCAATTTCGGTAATCCGCTTATCAGAGATAATATAAACGATGAAAAATAGGGCGTTGATTGTATGAGCAGTGCAATGATCCATAGGAGAAGGTCCCTGGATTCAGAACCCTGCATGTAGGCGATGGTTCCGGCTGAAGTCCAAAGTAAAAACATCAGCACAAATTCTTCCCATGCAGAGGCGACCGCTTTGATCAACGCCTGGGCGTTTTCCATTTTCGGTGTGCGGAAGAACGGCTTGCCGCTGCTGAAAAATCCGATGATAACCGCTTTGGCGATGGTATGCGACAGCGCAAGACCCGCGAGCGCTGCAGCAAAGGTCTGCTTCACCGTGGCGCCGACCCTGACACGGTAGAGATAGATCATCTTGGCGACCTTGAAGCAGAACAGGGACATCGGGAGCGCTGCAAAAATCACCAAGGGGGGGTCCACAAGTTTCGGTGCGATGATCATGGCTGCCGACCAGGCCAGGGCGCCAAAAGTAAAGAAGATATTCACGCCATCGGCGATCCATGGAAGCCATCCGGCAATAAAATGATAACGCTGGCCATAACTCAGGCTGCTTTTTCTGAATCCAAGCAGGATGCCGGCATGGCGGCGCAAAATTTGAATGGCGCCGTAGGCCCAGCGGAAACGCTGTTTCTTGTAGTCAATAAATGTATCGGGCATCAACCCTTTGCCGTAGCTTTGCTGGTTGTAAGTGGCTTCATACCCCTTTTCAAAGATCCGGAGTCCTAACTCCGCGTCTTCCGTGATACACCACTCGGCCCAGCCCCCGACTTCTTCCATGACATGTTTTCGGACCATGGTCATGGTGCCGTGCTGGATGATGGCATTCCGCTCATTGCGCGTAACCATGCCGATATGAAAGAAGCCTTTGTATTCCGAATAGCACATGGATTTGAACACGCTGGCTCGATCATCCCGGTAGTCCTGAGGCGCCTGCACAATGGCTATCCTGGGATGTGAGAATTGCGGAACAAAATCTCTGAGCCAGGACGGGGCCACCATGTAATCGCTGTCAATGACGGCAACAACGGATGCGTCTTTATCTGTATGAGCCAGCGCATAGTTTAAGGCGCCGGCCTTGAATCCGGGAAGAGGATCCTCATGAAAGAAACGGAATCGAGTGCCCAGTTTTCTGCAATGCGCCTCGACGGGCTGCCAAACCTTGGGGTCTTTTGTGTTATTGTCGATGATCAGAACCTCGTAGTCCGGGTAATCCAGCGCTGCCAGCGCGTTCAGTGTGTCGATGACCATGTCCGGAGGTTCATTGTAGGTGGGAATATGTATTGAAACCTTGGGCAGATCTTCCATGGAAGGTTGCACCGGTGTAAAGGGCCGTCGGCGCCCGATGACCCAGATCGCCTCAGCCCACTCATGGGCCTCGGTTAGTAAAACCAGGATGACCCCGATCATCCCGATGACGAGCAGGATTCCTACGGTGATGGTCACAACCGTCATGTACTGATTCATATAGTCATAGACGATCCAGACAGCGGCTGTGGCGGCGGCATAGGCTACGACCGCAAGAAAACTGCGGCCCCGTCTGCTCATGTTTCTGCTGTCCATCAGCAGGATGACAAACGTAATGGCGGCAACCAGAACGGAGATGCCTGCAAGAAGATGCCACTCCGGAATCTTGACGATCGGGGCCGCAAAGGCAAATTTAGGCTGCCGTTCTTCATTGTAGACACCCCAGTAGGCTCCCACCGCGCCTTCGGAGGTCCGCTTCCAGGGTTGGTCGAACGCTTCCATAATATAATAGGTATATTTCTCTTTTTGAGCCCTGGCCAGGAATTGGCGCAGGAAGATAGCCTCGTTGGCATCCGTCGCGACAGCGGCCTTTCGTGTACGGCCATTGCTGGGCCAGCCCACTTCGGCGAGGACGATGGGCTTGCCTGGAAAAGCGGCCTTCAGCTCGTTGGTGCGTTCGACCACGTAGTCAACAGCTACATCCAGATAAACGCCTTCCCAGTAAGGGAGCATGTGTGCCGCAATATAATCCACATGTTCGGCGAGTTCGGGGTACTTGATCCAGACATGCCAAGGCTCTGCGGTACTGACAGGAATCGTCAGCGCTGCCCGGACCCGGTCAAGATAGTTGATCATTAATTCCACGGGTACGTCTCCCCGGAGAACAGCCTCATTTCCTACTGTGACTCTCACCACGTTAACGTTCTGGTTGGCAATTTCAATTAATTTTTCAATCTCGATCTCGTTTTTTTCGAGATCCTGGCTGATCCATGCGCCCAGGGAGACGTTGATCTCGTACTTATGGGCCAAGGCAGGCACCTCGGCAAGAACGCCGTCCACTGTGTAGGTCCGTACGGCATGTGTTTTGCCCGCCAGGAGAGCCAAATCCTCTGAAATTTCCTGGGCCGTCGGCATGATTCCAAGGAATGGATCTTGATTTGCCCTCATGGGTGAGAAAGAAAAACCCTGAATTTTTTCAGGCCAGACAGGTTCTTTTTCGGGTTGATTAAGAAACGCCCAAAGGCTGATGGTCAATGCTGCAACAGCCGTCATGATAATAATATTCATCACTTTGAACATAATGATTTTACCGTTTTTTTGTTATAGTAGTCTCCGACCGTAATTTTTAATATTATCTTATTTGAATCTTCAAGTCAATGTCCATTGACCTTTCATAATCTTTTACATGGTAAAAACCAGCCGTCTCTCATCCAGGCTGAGGGAACTGTTTTTGGAATTCCCATGCCGGGATTTGTGATGATTCCGGGTATTGACAATCCTGGACAAAGCATGTAGAGTGTGGAACAAATTCCGGAAAATTTTGGGGTCCTATCCGGGTTTCAGGGGGCATGATCAGAGATCTATAGGTGGAATTCCTCCCTTTAAAAAAACCAGGGCCTATTACAGAGCAAGGAGGCATAGGGTTCATCCATGAAAAGAGCTTTGATCAGTGTTTCAAACAAGACAGGAGTCACGGAGTTTGCCAAAAAACTGAAGATTATGGAGTATGAGATCATCTCCACGGGTGGGACAGCCAAGCTCCTGAACGAGAAGGAGATTGCGGTCAGGTCGGTATCGGATTTTACCGGATTTCCGGAAATGCTGGATGGGAGAGTCAAGACCCTTCACCCCAAGATTCACGGTGGACTGCTGGGAAAGAGGAATGTCCCTTATCATGTGGACCAGATGAAAGAGCAAGGGATCGAGCCCATAGACCTGGTGGCCGTGAATCTCTATCCGTTCGAGGAGACCATCTCCAAACCCGGGTGCACTCTGGAGGATGCCATCGAAAACATCGATATCGGCGGTCCTGCCATGATCCGGTCTGCGGCAAAAAACTATCCGGATGTCATTGTGATCGTTGATCCACGCGACTACGATTGGGTGATTCGAGAAATGGAGGAAAACAACGGCGTTCTCTCCATGAAGACCCGGTACGCCCTGGCATGCAAGGTCTTTGGCCACACGGCCCGTTATGACAGCATGATCTCATCGTATCTGAGCCATGAGGGAAGCACACCGCATTTTCCCGAGATGCTGAACCTTCAGTTTGAAAAGGTGACGGAGCTCAGGTACGGAGAAAACCCTCACCAGAGAGGGGCCTTTTACAGGGAGATACATATCCAGGAGCCCTGTGTCTCCAATGCAGTCATTCACCAGGGGAAGGCCATGTCTTTCAATAACTATCTGGATGCCGACTCGGCCCTGGATCTGGTCAAGGAATTTGAAGAGCCGGTTGCGGTCATCATGAAACACAACAACCCCTGTGGTGTGGCATCCTCCGGCGAGCTCCGGGAGGCTTATATTCTGGCACGGGAGGCGGATCCGGTCTCGGCCTTTGGCGGGGTCGTGGCTTTCAACCGCCCAGTGGATGAAGAGACTGCGAAAGAGATCGTCTCCACCTTTGTGGAGGTGGTGATCGCTCCCGGGTACAATCCGGGTGTTTTGGAGATCTTCGGAACCAAGGAGAATATCCGGATACTGGAGGTGGAGATCTGGGGCATGGAACGGATTCACGATATGGACCTGAAGAAGATCGTCGGCGGGCTGATCTATCAGGACAGGGACCTTGGAAGCGTGGATATCCGGGATATGGAGATCGTTTCAAAACGCAGGCCCACGGAGGAAGAGATCAAGGCCATGTCTTTTGCCTGGAAGGTTGCCAAACATGTCAAATCGAATGCGATCATCCTTGCTCGGACGAACAGGACCGTGGGGATCGGCGCCGGCCAGATGAGCCGTGTGGATTCCACTCGTCTTGCCATTGCCAAGGCGCAGAGCCCCACCCAGGGGTGCGCCCTGGCCTCGGATGCCTTCTTCCCTTTCCGGGACGGGATAGACGAAGCGGCCAAATCCGGCGCCACAGCCATTGTCCAGCCTGGGGGGTCTATTAAGGATAACGAGGTCATCGCTGCGGCCAATGAATACGACATGGCTATGGTGTTCACGCGCATGCGGCATTTCAGGCATTAAAATAGCGGCCTGTTGCCCGATCTGGCAACAGGCCGCTATTTTAAGGTGCCCCCGTAGCTCAGATGGATAGAGCACAGGACTCCGGTTCCTGGTGTCGGAGGTTCGAATCCTCTCGGGGGCGCCATTTTTCTCTTAATCTTTAAGAGGATGTAGGGTCGCCCATTTAAGAAGGATGAATATCATGGCAGACGAGCACAAAGGGATGACCAAGGCGTTAAGCACGGCATTGAAAATGGAAAAGGACGGCATGACCTTCTACAAGGAGGCGGGCAAAAAAACCAAGAATCCGCTTGGTAAAAAGATGTTTCTTTCTTTCGTGGAGGATGAAAAACGGCACTATGACATGATCTCCGCCCTGGCCAAGGGGATGAACATCGATAAGGAACTCAAGCAGGCCGGCTCGGCCGAACGGATCAGGACGATATTCGAGGAGGCCGGTAAGGAAATGGATACCCGCCTGGGTTCAGACCTCGGTGATACCGAGGCCTTGAGGTTTGCCGTCAGCATGGAGGACAAGGGATACCACTTTTATCAGGATTCTGCCGTGCAAGCCAAAGACGCAGGTGAAAAGGCCCTTTTCGAAAAGCTGGCCCGTGAAGAGAGCCGGCATCATGAGATTCTGGAAAATGCATTAAACTACCTTGAAAAGAGCGGCGAGTGGTTCCTGTGGGAAGAGGGGGGGCCTATTGAGGGAGGTTGATGCGGCCCTAAGTGGTCCTATTCGTAAATACGGCGGCGAGGGTCGTAGGGCGGTCGAGTCAAAGTTCCGCTCCTTGCCGAAGGCTCGTAGAGCGGTGTACCAGAGGGGTGCGCCTCAGTCGCGCGCGGAGGTGAGCCCGCCCTACGACCCTCTCGGTGCGTCACCCTATTTACGAACAGGACCACTTAGAAATGGACCCCGATCAATGGAACCGCTCTGTCCTTAGGCCTATCCTTTCCGTTTTGAAGCGTATAAATCAGATGCAGGGAGATCCTCCGAAGGCCGAGCTGCAGGTTTTTGTCCTGGGTGGTTGCAACGCCGGACCAGACGATCCGTTTGCCGCAAACATCCACCAGCTTGCAGTTCAGCCCCACAAGGACCGACGTGTCCACTGTATTGATCACCTGGAGTGGAAGAAAGTTCACCGATCGTGTATCTTCCTCAAGCTCGGTAATGGACGTGATCATCACGTAATCCGCACCGAGCGCGTCTCCCACCTGAACGGCCTGACTCACGGAGTAATTTGTGAAATCAATCTTGTGTTCAAGCAGGACTTCCTTGATAAAGATCTTATCGATGATCCGAAATCCCGCGTTCCACAGTTTGACGGAAAGCATTTCAGCCGCCGCTTCATTAGCCGTAGAAGAGATCCCGCTGAGGCTCTCTTCCTGATGGATCAGCGGGATAACGGCTAAGATGCTTTTCGGATTGATCTGAAAATCCGGCTCCCGGAAGGTGTTGATGGTCACCGCCTTTCGGATCCTTGCTGTGCGAAGAGATGCGCACCCTGCAGTAAGACTCAAGAGCAGGACGATCCATGCCGCAGCCAATATCCATTTTATGATCAAGCGAATGTTCATCTGCTGGCCTGAGTTTCCAGAGAGGCGATCAGTTCCTTTGAAATACGCTGAAGGGCCTTCTGGAAGTTTTGATCCTGTGTTGTCGCAATCCCGATCCAGATGACTTCCCCGTTTTTCAAATCGATCATCCTGGAGCTGACTCCGATGTTTGCAGAGGTATCAATGCTGGTCAACACTTCTCCGGGAAGAAAGGTAATGGCATTGGAGGCCTGGAGGTTTTCAAAGAGATTGGTCAGAATCAGAAAGTCGGCATGCAGGGTCCGTCCCATCTCCAGCATATCTATCAAGCGTGTGACGGAAAGATCGGTTTTTTTCTCTTTCAGATAATCATTGATGACGGCCCTGTCGACCACCTTGAAACCTCTGTTGAGGAGTTCCAGAGAGAGGATGTCCGCTGTGACCTCATTGGCCGTCAGCGTAGTTTTGGAAAGGGTCTTTTCCTCCTTGGCCAAGGTGAGCACCATGACCGTGTTACGTCTGTTGACAGGGGTTTGTTCTTCGAAGTGGGTATCAATGGTCACCTCTTGCTGGACTCTCGCCTGCTGAAGCGGAGCGCAGGCGGGAATGAGTAAACCCATGGAGACAAGTACGATGAAAAATCTCTTGAAAAGATGCATAAGAAATGTTTGTTTCTTCGATCGTTAACGCTCTCATTCCCGCTGCTTGGATAAGATATAGGAGACCAGATGGTTGATTCGATCCGCGATCGCCGTCGGGTCCGGAGTTTCTCCTTTGTTGAAATAGACGGCAGGCGTGCATTGGGAGAGCTGTTTTTTCAGAAATTCATCGCATTTTCTGGCGGAAAAAAATATGATCGGCACTTTTTTTGATGACGGGCCCGTTTTTTTCTTTTCAATGGCCCGCAGGGTCATGGCAGCCTTCAGCCCGTCCAAAACCGGCATCTGAAGGTCAAGAATGACCAGGTTCACCCCTTTTTCTGAAGAGATCCGCTTGTTGAATTCCGTAAGAAATACCATGCCGTTCTCAAAGGAGAGGACTTCCCTGGCCAGCCCTTTTTCCTTGAGGATCTGCGTCATGAGGTTTCTGATCGTGCTTGAATCGTCGGCTGTCAGGATGCAGTCGGCCATGGCCCCGCCCTCCTTTTCCTTAAGTCCGAGGACAAAACCGCAGTAGAGGCAGGTAATCTCCGTGTTGCCGTCACGATAGACCATATTGGTCGGAACATTCTCTCCGCAGCAAAGGCAGTATTGCGCGTCACCCATTGTTTTTTCCACGACCAATAAGAGATTTACTTGGTATGCAGCAGGCGGTCCAACTCTCCGCTGAGGTCAAGCTCTCGGAGGTCATCACATCCGCCTACAGGGGTTCCTTGGATCAGGATCTGAGGGACGGTCTTCTTCCCGGTCAGTCGGATCATTTCCTGTTCACGATCCTGGTCTTCTGTGATGTCGATCTCTTTGAACGGGACCCGTTTGTTGTTTAAGAGCTGTTTTGCCCGCATGCAATAGGGACATGTTTTGGTTGTGTAAACAACCACCTTATTTTTCATATAAAACAATTATATAATTATTTGGTTATAAGTGTCAATTATATATCCAAGGCCATCATATCCTTCGCAACCCAAACCTCTCCCTGATAAAACCGGCGGCACTGAGCCGCCAAATCCACCCCCTCGCATTCGGGGTAAAGATGGGTCAGCACGATCCTTTTCACTCCGGCCTCTCGGGCGGTCTTTCCCGCTTCAGCGGGGGTCAGGTGCCCCGGACATTTCTGTCCATCCGGAAAGGAAGACTCGACGATGGCCAGATCCGCATCTCTCACGAGTTCGACCAGACCGGGGCAGACATCGGAATCTCCTGAGTAGGCGAGAACCCCGCCTGAACGACTGGTCAGCCGGAACCCCACGCTGTGCTCTGTATGCCGGACCCGGACGGCGGAAATCCGGAGGTCCCCCAGGACGGCCTCGTCCTTTCCCATTTCATGGATGTTGAGGGAAAATCCTTGAGGGGAGATCCAGTTCCCATAGATCTTTTGAAGTTGTTTGATTTGTTTGATCAGGCCTCTGCACCCCAAGATCTGAAGCGTTTTCTCCCTCCTGATGCTGAGGTTTTTCAACGCGAATAAAAGAGAGACCAGTTCCGCCGTGTGGTCCGGGTGGAGGTGGCTGATCAGAATGGGACCGATCTCCTTCAGCGGAACACGGATACGGTCCAGCTTGGCCAGGGTCCCCATCCCCAGATCCATAACGAGGTTGGTATCTCCGTCCTGGACGAGGTATCCGGGGCCGCCTCGGGCTGCGGAGGGGAGACCGGTCCCGGAACCGAGAATGGTCAGCTTCATGGAGAGCCGTCCTTTTTTTTCGATGAAAGGCTTAAGGCCACGGCAACCAGGATGTCATCCACCACATCTCTCTGCTCCTGGGTATAGTAGACCTCCATGGATTCAGACCGGATATACTCCCGTGTAGCGGGGTCCTCCCTGAGAGCATCGACGAGCATATCCATAAGAGGCCGGACAAACCCTTCTCCTCCCTTCCGGCGCAGCCTGGCAGCCTCGAAGGTGATCCCGCGAAAGGTGGCATTCCTCACCTCCGGATTTTTGTGGCGGATAAATTCGCGGATCATGCGGACGGCCTGCTCCCGGATCTCCGGATTACCGAGTGGATTGATCTGGGCCAGGATATATTTTGTCAGCAGGATCAGGCGGTCCCTGTAGTTGAGGGCATCGATTTCATAGATGGATTGGATGGTTGACAAACATTTCTTCCGTTTCTCTATGTCTGTGGAGAGAAACCGGCTGAAGAAGACGGAGTCGCGGCGTATGGTGTTGACCAACTCCCTGTACAGATTCCACTTCCGTTTGATCGATCCGAGATGCCAGTCATGAATCCTCTGGAGCGTGGTCAGAATATCCTCGGGTGGAAGGAGATAGGCAAGGAGGGTTTCGCATTCCTTACTGACCCCATGCACCCGGCATAACGCCTGGATCTTGTTGAGGGTTTTTTCGTCCATTTTTTTGCGGCCGTCTCATACAGAAAAACAGTGCATCACTCTGAAAAAATCCTGCAGCACGGGTGAATGCTACCATAAAGAATTTTGACGATTTTGTCAATTTTTATCCATAGATTCATAAATTGAACAATGGTTGTGTTTATTCTTGAAATTCAGCAAAATATCTGCTATCTTCTCCGATCAAGCCGGAACGTTACCTTTCAGTCCAGAAAATGGCTTTTAAAGCGGGATTTGTCCTTGAAATTGCATACCTTGCAAGCAGTGATCTTTTTTTGAAGATTAAGAGGCTGCCGGCGGCCCCGATGGATCAAACTCAAGGATAGACCTTATTAACCTCGCAGGGGTGATGCCATGGGTGAACAGGAACAAACCGTGGTCCGTGTCCAGGCCCTAAGATCGAACACGGAGGTCAACGAAGCCATGGTCACTCCTATCATAGATGGAATCTCCCGCCTGACTTCAGTGGATTTTCACCAGTACAAGAGAAACTTCGTACAGCGGCAGATACGACGCCAGGTTGTCAAGCGCCGTCTGAGGACCGAAGAGAACTATCAAGAACAGATTCTTGCCGGCCAATATACGGCCGAGGCATTGATCAACGGGATGACTGTGAATGTCACCTGTTTCTTCCGTGACCCGCCGCTCTTTGAATTCTTGATGAAAAATATTTTCCCCTTATTGTGGAATCGGCGCCGGAACCGTAGTGAGCGTGAGTTCCGTATCTGGATCATGGGCTGTTCTACGGGTGAGGAGGCCTATTCCGTGGCCATGGCGCTTCATGAGAGCGTAGGGTCCGACCTCTCTAAAGATAAGGTCCGGATCTATGCCACGGACTTGGATGAAGTTGTGGTGCATCATGCAAGGCGGGGAGAATATGAATCAGCCGATCTGAGCCGCTTGGGGCCGGATTTCATAGAACGGTATTTTCTTGCAGGAGAGAAGGTCCGCGTCATTCCGGAATTACGCCGGCAGATCACCTTCGGGCGGCACGATCTGTTAAAAGATCCTTTCATCCGTCATCTGGACATGATCTTCTGCAGGAATGTCCTGATCTTCCTGAACCGAGAGGCCCAGGAGGGGATCTGCGAGAAGATGTACGATGCCTTGAATCCCGGCGGGGTGATGGTCCTGGGGCGTGCAGAATCACCCACCAAGAAATATTGCAATAAGGGATTCGTCCCACTATGCCGTCAAAACAGGGTCTTTCAGAAAATCGAGCCCCATGGGGAAGAAAAGGGGCTTCAGGGAAGGAGCATGAGATGAGAATCCGCACCAAGATTGTTTTGGGACTGTTCATCGGCGGGGCCATACTGCTTGCAGGCAATGCGCGGATCATTCAGCATTATCAGAAGTGGACCTCGGTTGAGCGGCTCCATAGGGATTATCAGGCCCGATTGGATCATCTTTTTGAGCTGCAGCATGCCGTGGACGGCCTGATCCTGACGCTGAATCAATATGCCGTCAAAGGAGATCCTAAAGGGCAGAAGGAGTTCTTCAAAAACTACGGGACCGTTTTTCAACAGGCCCGTATTTCAATCCAAACGGAACAGAAATTGTATGATCAAGAGGACATTCTCTCACTCAATGCCCAGCTCGATGAGATCCGTCAATCAGCGGCTGCTCTTTTTGCCATACGGAATCCCATCGGCAATCCGGAGGCCGAAAAGTTCATCCTTCAATTGGAGGCATCAGCCTCGATCGCTGAGACGGCTCTAAACAGGATGATCAAAACATTGGGAACAAGGCTGGATGATGCCCGGCGCCGGAGCTCCATGATGTGGAGCCGTTTTTTCTCCATCATCTATTTTATGTTTTTCTTGCTGATTATTGTGGTTCTATCCGTGCTTTTTTACATTCCCAGAATAATCGCCCGTCCTTTGCGTCTTTTGATGCAGGCGGCAAAACGTGTAGGGGAGGGGGATTTCTCTCAATTGCTGGATGAAAAGAGGAAAGATGAGTTCGGAACCTTGAACAAGACCTTTAATTTTATGTTGAACGCCCTGAAGGAACGGGAAGGCGCCCTGGTCGGTAAAAACCTGGAACTTAAAAAGGTGATTGAAGAATTAGAGGAGACCAATGAAAAACTTCAATTGAGCAATGAAGAGCTGGGGTCAACCAATGAAGAACTCCAGATCTCAAGCGAAGAGCTGGAGTCAACCAACGAAGAACTGAATGTCTCCAACCAGGAATTGGAGACCACGGCGAGAGATCTGACACAGGCCAGAGAACTTCTGGAGAGGAAGAATGAGGAGTTGAAAGATGCCCGAGACTATCTGGACAGCATGATCCGTCATACCCATAGCGGGATCTGTGTGATCGGCCGTGACTACAAAATCGAATCCGTAAATCACGCCCTGGAAGAGATGATGGGTTATACGGAATCCGATTTGATCGGTTCCTACTGTTATCGGATCTTTCATGGCGCTTCAGAACCTTGCCCAAAGTGCCCCGTAGAACAGACCTTTCAAACAGGAACCACGACCAAGTACCATCACACGCACGTCCGGAATGACGGAACCGAGATCATTCTTGATGTTGCGACGACCCCTCTTTTCGACAAGGAAAACCATGTGGCGCGTGTCCTTGAGACCATCAACGACGTCACCAAAGTAATCAGGCTGAACCGGGAGCTACAGGATCAGAAGGATCAGATGAGCTCCATTCTGATGAATATGGCCGAAGGGGTTGTGGTTATCAAAGAGAACCACGATATCGAATTTGCCAATGATCCGCTGAAAAGGGAATTCGGAGAGGTCGTCGGACAGAAATGCTATCAGGCGCTCAGGGGATTCAACAGCGCCTGTCCGGGAGAAATCTGTTCTTTGCAGGAGATTTTAATCAAAGGAAAGATGAGATATGAAATCACCAAGAAAAACGGAGACGGGAAATACTACCGAATGACCTCCGCCCCGCTTAAGAATCCGGACGGGACCCTCTCCATGATCCAGATACGCCAGGATGTGACTAAGCAGATGAAATTTGAAGAGGAGCGGAAGCAATATACGGAACAGATTGAACAGATCAACCAGCATATGGAGAAAGAGGTTGAGAAAAGGACCCTGGAGCTCAGCAAGGCCAATACGGAATTAAGGGTGGTAAACGACAGGCTCAAGGAACTGAACCGGGAAAAATCGGATTTTATCGATATCGCCGTGCATGACCTCAGGACCCCGTTGACTTCCATCATCAGCTACGCCGACCTCCTGCTTAAATACCATGAAGAGTCCCAGGAGACCCGAACGGAATTTCTGGATATTATCATGAAAGAGGGCTTCCGGATGAAGCAGTTGATCAATGATTATCTGGATCTCTCCAAACTGGAATCGGGTTTTGTGGACTTTCAGGAACAAGAGGTCGATATTCATACGCTGATCAGAGAGATTTTACCGGCCTTTGAATCAAGAATTCAAGCCAAGCAGATCCGGATGATCTCTAAACTTCCTTCGTCCATGCCCGGTTTGAAAGCGGATGCCGACAGAATCCGGCAGGTCTTTGTCAATCTCATAGACAATGCCGTCAAGTACACCCTCGCAGGAGGCGAGATTCATATCGTCGGAGAAGTCCTGGAAAAACAGCGGCTCCTCCGTTTCAGTATTCAGGATTCCGGACCGGGGATTGACGAAAAGGATCAGAAAATATTGTTTAAAAAGTTCGGCAAAGCCATGGACCGAGACATCCGGCAGTACCAGGGGAGCGGTCTCGGGCTTTCCATCGTCAAGACCATTGTAAAACATTATGGCGGGAATGTATGGGTGGAGAGCCGGAAGGGGGAAGGTTCCTGCTTTATGTTCACACTCCCGTTGGATAGAGGATCCGTCCAGGTGCAGCACGTGATTTCCGTGAATGGAGATACCACGGAGCTTATCCGGCAGATGGGACCGATCTGGAAGGATTATCTGGACCAAAATTACATCTGTGCCTATTTCGGCTCGCCCATGGATATCGACCGGATGAAGGAAACCCTATCAGCCCAGAGCCTCAATGTCTATGAACTCATGGAAAACGAACAGATCATCTTCAGTCCTGCCAAGGAGCCGCTTCTGAGTCATGGAAAGTGCGACGGCGAGCACCTGTATGAATGCGCCAGCCGGTTCTGCGACCGGATCATGCAGCTCCCCTGGAATGGGCTTGTGATTGCGAGGGACATGACAAGGCTTATACCGGATGAAAAGGCAAAGCAGGAGATCTTTTATTTTGAAAAGAAGATGGATGATTATTTGAAGCAGTGCAGGAAACCGATTGTCCTGATCTGCCGGTACCATCCGGACCATTTTTCCGAAGCCGAAATTTCCAGTCTCTCGCAGAACCATCCCTATCGTTTTTCCGAAGGGAGGATTGTGGCCGGCTCTGCATAATCAGAAAAGCAGTTGAAGCTGAAGTTCCCAGAAATCATTATTCAGATCTTCCACGGCCTCGTCCTGCCAGTTGTAGTCCCCCTGGAGTTTGAAGTTATTCCCGTTGATGTAGTAATTAAACCCGAGGGTATACCGGTCATAATCGTTCTGGGATTTCACCTGATTGTTCGGGTCATAGGTTTCATAGCGTGCATTCAAAGAGAGCTTCTTGGGGACCACAAAATACCCTCCCTGAACATACCATCCGTCAGCGGTCACGGACCTGGCCTGCCGTGCATTGGTGAACGTGAGCAGACCATCGGCAGCGAGTTTTCTCCGCAGATATTCGGCCTGGAACACCGCCTGTCCGATGATCCACTGGCTGTCCACTTCCCATGCCGCCTCCCAATCCGAGGCCTTCCAGGGGTTCCCCGCAGTCACATCGAATAAGGCCTTCTTGGTGTCGTCCTGAATGAACCGCTCACCGTTGGTCGGCTGTTTCTGATAGGCGGCGCTGGCACCGAACGTAAGGTATTTGAATCCCTCTTCCCTCTTCACCGGCGTGAGGCTCAGGCGGCTTACGTAGAGATACTGATCATTATCGTTTCCAGAACCCACACGCGCTGAAGTCAGATCGGACCCGGAGAGGAAGCCGTTCCCGTCGGCGATGTGATTCCCGTTGAAAATACCGAAGGCATAATTTACGCTCGGCTCCGTCATGTCCGCTTCGGCAAAGGCATCCTGATAATGTTCGGTAAAGGAATACTTCTCGTACATCACCCCGATGTCCCTCCGGAAACCCGCATAGTCTCCTATGTTGGACCGGTTCATAAATAGAAACCTGGCAGAGGAGGCCAGCCACTGCCTGCCGAAGGGGACCTTGTATTGGCCCATGCGGACATGCCCCCATTCCGGGCTGATATTGTACTGCAGATAGGCATCCCAGACACGCCCGTCCGTCCCCTGGTCAAAATTCAGGTGGATGTAATAGTCCACCTTGGGAACGGCCGTGCCCGAGAAGAAGAGTCGGACGCGTTGCAGTCGAAAGCCGTTGGCGTCGAGAGGGGGGATCTTCGTGGATGGGTCGAAGTCCTCGATATTCATATATCGGAACTGAACCCTCCCCTGGATCTTCACGGGGGCCATCTCATCTTGTGCTTTTTTTTCTTTCTGTTCCTTGATCCGAGTCTGGATCTTGGCGAGATCCTCGTCCGTCAGAAGCCCCTTATCCTTGAGGATCTGAATGAGCTGCTGGGTGTCCGTGCCGCTGTTTTCCATGCCGTCTGCCGAGGAGATTCCCGGCAGAAACATTAAAGCGGTCAAACAGACAGGAAGAAATATACGTAGCAGGGTCGGCTGAGGATATTTGACCTCCATATTATGGCTCCTTTTTTAAATTCATAGAAAAATATTTAAACTTTCTTTGTGTCGGCAAGCATCTGAACCTCAGCGCTTGACGGTTGATTCATCACCTCCTTCAGTGAACCAACCTGAGCAACCTTCCCATGAGAGTACACGATAATTTTATCCGCAAGAAATGAGGCTTCATCAAAATCATGGGTTACGAGGATGACGGGTATGGCAAACCGTTTCCTCACCTCCTGGAGGAAGCCCCGCATTTCCAGCCGGAGGGGATGATCGAGGGCGGAGAACGGCTCATCAAGCAGCAAAGCATCCGGCTGACGGATAAGCGCACGCGCAAAGGCGGCCCTCTGTTTCTGTCCTCCTGATATCTCGGAAGGATAGCGGTCCTCAAGGCCTGTAAGCTTAAATGCCTCGATCATTTCTTTGGCCCTTGAGACTTTTTCGTCTTTGGGTATCTCAGGAGCTCCGAAGATAATGTTTCTGAAAACCGTCATGTGAGGAAATAAGGCAAGGTCCTGGAATACATAGCCGAACGCGCGAAGCTGTGGCGGATCATCAATACCGGCGGAGTTGTCAAAATAGGTTTTACTATCCAAACGGATCATGCCATCATCAGGCCTTATCAGTCCTGCGATCATCTGCAAGGTCAGTGACTTACCCGACCCGGAGTATCCAAACAGGACTGCGAGTTCATCCCCAATCTCCCATGCCGCATCAAGAGTAAAGCCTTTGACCTTCTTTTTCAGACTGACCGAGAGTCCCATCATATGCTCCGCTTCGTGTAGATATTTGCGATATAGAGAAATAGGCCGGACATGATAGTAAGCAGGATAACCATGGTATGCGCTTGAGTCCATTCATCGCTGATTGCAAGGCTGTAGATAGCAAGCGGCATCGTGTCTGTCTTGCCCGGTATATTGCCTGCAAGCATAAGAGTCGCCCCGAACTCTCCCATAGCCCGTGCAAAAGAAAGAACGATCCCGGCAATGATGCCCTTTTTGGCAAGAGGCAGAATAACCCTGAGCGCTGTTTCAATCTCTCCGTGTCCGAGTGTATAAGAGGCATTGATAAGATTTCTATCCACTGACTCAATCGCCGCTCTGGCTGTCTTGACCATAAGCGGCAAGGCAACAACAAATGACGCAAGGACGGCGGCATACCATGTGAACATGATTGTGAAGCCTGTCCGGTCATATATCATTTTACCGATCAATCCATTTCTCCCGAATATAACAATAAGATAATACCCGGTAACCGTAGGCGGAAGAACAAGAGGAAGGGTAAAAATAATATCAATAAGCTCTTTGCCCTTGAAATCTTTCCGTGCGAGAAAATAGGCGGCCGGCACACCGGTCACGATGATGAACGCCGTGGCAACCCATGCCACCTGTAGTGAAAGTCTCGCTGAAAAAAGGATAGAATTATTCAAGTCCCCATCCATGTTATTACTTCATTCCAACTGGAAGAACAAAGCCATACTTTTTCATGATTGGCCTGCCTGCCGGTCCGTTTATAAAATCAGCAAATCCCTTTGCTTCTTTGGGATTGCGGCCGTTTTTTATTACAGCCATTGCCTGTTCAATCCGAGGATGCAGTTCTTCAGGAATAAGGGTAAAGTTTGTATTTGAACCTATGCTGACGGAGAGGGCGACAATTCCTGCATCCACACTCCCGGTTTCAACATAATCAAGGGTCTGACGTATATTTTCAGCCAATACCAACTTATCTTTTAGCCTTTTCCAGATGCCGATCTTCTCCATTGCAGCCTTCGCAGCCATTCCGTAAGGCGCATGAGCCGGATTGGCAATAGCGATTTTTTTGACCTCAGGCCTTAATAAATCCTGCAAAAAACTTAACTTTGCATATGACTTTGGCGTGGCGAGGGTAATTCGTCCGACTGCATAAAGCTTCCTGGTTTCAGGCAGTATGAGACCTTTTCCTTCGAGGGAGTCAATGTAGCTTTTGTTTGCAGCGGCAAAAAGATCAACTGGAGCGCCACCTTCTATCTGCTGCGCCAGCAGGCCTGTGGAGCCAAAATTGAGTAACACCTTTACTCCGGTTTCCTTTTCATATACTGCCCCGATCTCCTTGAAGGCACGGCTTAAATCAGCGGCCGCCGATACGATTATTTCCTTTGGTGATTCTGCAAACGTCACAGATGAGAATATCACTGCGATAAAAAGCACAACTACTGATATACGTGAAAATCCTCTAAGCATATTGTTACCGCCTCTTATCTTTTGTCTTAATTTACCGTTTACTTTTCGACCGCATCAGTTTTTGTTCCTCATGCCTGAGGAAGTTTTGGAAATCCTTATGAAATTCCCAGAAAAGTTTGATTGCATGCTCTCCTTCAACAGTCAGAATGGCGCCTCCGCCTCCCCTGCCGCCGGTCGCTGCTTCAACAAGCGGCTGACTGGATTGTGTATTCATCGAGTCCACAAGTTCCCAGGCGTTTCGGTAAGACATCTCCATAGACTTGGCAGCCTTTGTAATAGAGCCGTACTCATGGATTCTTTCGAGAAGGACAATTCTTCCATATCCCAGGAAGGTTCCTTTTTCCCCATCAATCCAGATACGTCCTCGAAAACCCGGCGATATCTTTCCTTTGTGCTTTTTGTGCATTAGCGTTATATACAGCATGGAATAACGATAAGTCAAGGAAAATATGAATTAAAAAAACAATAAAGAAATAACCCGCGTTGTTTACAGCATAAAAAGAGCGGAAAACGGACGCCGATTTTTTAGAAGGTGATGGTTTCTCCCTGCATCATCTCTCCGGCCAATGTCGGGATATGGGTGATCAGGAACCCATCCATGATCTCGTCCGCAGGGATCTCATAAGCCTTCACACAGGCCCCGCAGACATACATAGGGATCTTTGCTTCAAGAATCATGGGGAAGAGTTCCCGAACCGGCGTCAAATATCTCCCTTCAATGGTCTCGGCCACGCCCTTTCTTGCCATTAGGGCCCCCTCGAAAATAAAAAAGAGGGTCAGATCAGCCCCTTCACTGATCAGAGACGCTGCCAAGGCAATCGCCGCGTTGGCCCGGTCGTGATTATCCGTGGAGTGCGTGATGACTAAAGTGATTTTTTTGCTCATGGTGTTTCCCTTTCTTTTCATGGATTCGCAAATACGGGGTTACTCCCTATGTGCATCCGAATTCTCTACCTCCCGGTAAAGACCTGATAGAACATTCTCAAACCGGTGATCGCAATGATGACGGCGATCAGAATACGCAGCGTCTGAACCTTTGTCTTTTTGCTCACGGCGCCGCCGATCTGCGCCCCAGGTATGGTTCCTGCAACGAGCAAAAGCGCCATGGGCCAGATAATCTGCCCAGTCGCAAGTTTTCCAATGGTCCCGGCAGCAGCCCCCAGTAAGACAATCCCGAGTGTGGATCCGATGACAATTCGTGTTGGAATCTTAAGGATATAAATCATGATCGGGATGAGAATGAACGCACCGGGCGCGCCCACCATTCCGCCGAAAAAACCCACAAACAAACCGACAAGCGCCGCGGCCGGCTTATTGAAAGTGATAGACTCCGGGTCAATCTCCGAACCCTGTTCCCGTTTCGGGATAAACATCATCACCGCTGCAATCAAGGCCATTACAGCAAAGATGCCGAGAAGAAAGATAGAACTCGATCTTTTGGACAAGATAGAACCGGAAAGAGCGCCGGCGACCATGGTGATTCCCATGGTTGCAATCAGTTTCTTGCTGACAAAACGGTTCTTATGATGGACGATCACACCCGAGATCGACGCGGACAGGACCTGGACCATGGAGATGGCCGCCACGGTCTTCATGGTGAGCTGTCCCACGTGGAGGAACGGCGGCACATAAAGCAGCAAGGGAATCATGAAGATCGCACCGCCGAGACCGAGAAGACCGGATAGAAACCCGCCGCCCAGGCCAAGGGTAAATAAGGTGATACCTAAGTTTGCCGTCATCTTTGACCTCCATTCTCACAGCGTAATTTGCTTGGGAACCTTCCTGATGAATTTTTTAAGACATCTTCATCCATGTTTTTTAGGTATCATAGAGACTCTCAAAGGAAAATCAGGGACAACCTCTTTTTTTGGTTTTAAAATGTCAGGTTCATGTCAGCCTTCACAACCACTTCTTTATAATATGTAGCGGGGTCCGCGATTTCAACTCCTTCCACAAAGTTGTCTCTGTTCATACCGAACAACGGGACATTCAAAGGGCAGGCGAGCAGCCTTGCACCTTCCATATGCAACATAACAAACAGATCTTCCACGGTCGGGAGGTTCATCTCTTCCATCTTCTTCATCACTGCATTGCTTACCTCTTCCGGTGCGTCGGGCATACATTTAAGGTCTTTTACTTTATCCTTGTGAATCGCATTTACGCCGCGCGAGCCGAAAAAGATAGTTACCTTTGAGCCCTCCCTCAGAAGGCTCAGCGCCGTCATAAGCGCATTGTAAACCTGACATAATTCATCATGAAAACACATTACCGACACGTTCTTTATTATCTTCTCCATCTTTACACCCCCATCTGTAGTTAACAGCCCCTCAATATCTGATACTATGTCTTCATCCCGGTTATTGCATTAGTTACTCTTGAATAAACGATCAGTCAAACTTTTCTTTTGCGGCTCCGGTGTGGATAATCCCAAATGTCGGCAGATAACGGCTTCAAGTTTATCCACCGAAATATTCGATCCCGCGATAACAATTTCGTTCCCCACCATAATGGCCGGCGCCGCTGGTAAACCCTGCTTAAGATACTCTCTGGTGCGGTATTCCGCCCGGGGTTTTGTGATGGTTTCTATTTCTATTTCGTATTTGATGCCCAAACTGGGCATCATTTGCTTAAAATGGTTTCACGTTTTGCCATTCGGTTCATTTAGGAAGAATCTAACTTTAATTTTATTCATGTTTTTCTCCTTTTCTATGAATCCTTTATGTGATGAGAAGTTCATACCCGATCTTGACGGCCGTGGCTGCAATGATCACAGCCAGGATTTTACGGAGGACGGCTGTCGGTGTTTTCTGACTTACGGCCGCGCCGGCCTGCGCCCCGATCAGTACCCCTGCAACCAGGACCCCTGCTTTTAGATAGGGGATCTGGTTGGTTCCCATCCGGCCGATCAGAACCGAGACCGAGGAGACCATACCGATGACCATGGCTGTCCCGATGGTGATTCTTGTGGGGATGCGGAGGATATAAATCATGGCCGGAATGAACAGGAAGGCGCCTCCCTGACCGATGATGCCGGATAGAAGGCCGATGGACAAGCCGACGGCCAAGGCAAGAGGCCTGTTGAATATCAGATTCCGTACATCGGACTCCTGCCCGTCATATTCGGGAATTGGGAAGAACATCAGGATGGAAGCCGTCAGGGCCATGAGCGCAAAGAGGATGAGGATGGCCTCCGAAGAGACGACCTTGGAGCCGAAGGACCCTGCGAGGGACCCGGTTCCCATGCCGGATCCCATGACCCAGGCCAAAGGAGCGCTGACTTGTCGATGTCTTTTATGGGCGACGGCTCCGGACGCTGCGCCGAAAAAACTCTGGACCGAAGTCATGCCGGCCACTTCCTTCATGGAGAGGGCGCCCAGGCGCAGCGCCGGGGGGACATAGAGCAGGAGGGGGACCATGATGATCCCTCCCCCGATTCCCAGAAGTCCTGAGACAAAACCTCCGGAGAGGCCGAGCAAGAAGAGTATGGCCAGAAGACTCGTATCCATATCATTCAGTATGGGATGATAGGGCGGGAAAAGCAATTAAGTATTATTTGGGAAAGAATAAAGAGAATTTATAGCTTATTCTTTAACTACCTGTCAGGGGGGTTCTAAAAATTCCGGAAGAAGAACTCACCCGAAGAAGAATATACTTAAGGCAAAGACGATGTAGTATTTATTCTTCAGGATTTTCCAAAGCTTTTCCTTGAGATCTGATTTGAACTTTTCAGACGGTTTAATCGGCATTTGATCCGCCTCATGAAATTTTTCAAGCTCCTCAATCTCATCTGAACAGTTCAATTGCTGTTTCTGATCAGGATCATGCAGCCATGAATGTTTGGTGACTTTCTTTGCCATGCTGCTTTAACCTCCGTATATGACTTCATGATGACGATGTGCCAACAGGGCCTCCTCGAATTTAAAAAAATCGGTGAGGCTGATATCTTCATTCCGGATCGGATGGGCATCCCCCTTCTTTTGCTGCGATTTGACTGGGTTCATGTGCCTTCGAGTGATCCTGAAGATCCACTGATCCAGAGAGAATCCCTTGGTATATTGATCGAGTGTGCCGACCAATTCGATAAAAATCTCCTCGGTCATCTGTTCGGCCAGTTTTTTCTCGCCCACATGAAAAAAAGTATAATTATAAATCTTCGGGAAATAGGTCTCATACATCATTTCAAATGCCTTCTTGTCCTTTGAGAGAACCCCCTCAATAAGCGTGGTATCCGGAAATTGCATATCGCCCCCTAATTTTGCCTGGTTAATCAATCCGTTTCTGTCTATATAGTGGTTTGAAAAGGGGGAAAGTCACAAAAAAAATGATAAAAAACCGACTTTTTCTGAAAAATAAATGAAAAGTTTTATTTTGTCTGTAACAGGCAGGCGCACGAAAATGAAGGGAAAGTCTTATCCTTAGTGGTCCTGTTCGTAAATATGGTAACGTACCGAGAGGGTCGTAGGGCGGTCTCATCAAGGCGCGCGACTGAGGTGTACCCCTGTGGTACGCCGCAAGGAGCGGAACGCTGATCCGACCGCCCTACGGCACTCGAATGCGACCGTATTTACGAATAGGGCCACTTAGGATGGGTCTTCAGGTTCTTCTCTGATGGTCGTTTTTCTTAGATTTTTAAGATAGTCAAGATATTCTTCGGGTTTTTCCAAGAGTTCAATCCCCATTCCGCTCCGGCGGACCCTGGAGATTGACGCCAGGGTACGGCTGGCATGCACGACCTGCCCCTCCAGACGGATTACATGGCCGTTGGGATGATCTATCTCGAACTCGAGCAGGGTTCCCGGGGCAAAGGGCCGGTTGGTTCGAATAAAGAAGCCGTTGACTGAAAGGTTGCTGGTAAATGCGGTTTTGTCACATCGGCCTTGTCCGAACCTGATTCTGGTCCGGCTGATCTTTCTTGCAACCCTTCTCTTTTCGGACATAGGCTCCTCAAATAGGGATCATCTTGTATATCTTTGTAACAAAAAAAATTGCATAAAGCAATAGAAAAACCTTATTGAGACGGATGATTGCATGGGGGCCTACGGCATTCTTTGCTGTCGATGACTCTCTTACGTACGAAGGCATGATATTCACCATGGTCTTCCGCAATCCCGAGGAATTCATTCCCCGTGGTATGGCACCAGCTCGGCATATCCTCAACGATTCCCTGGTCGTCGGCGATGACCTCCAGGACCTGTCCGACCTCCATTCCCTTGATGGCCTGACAGGTCTTGGCGATCGGCATCGGGCAGATCAATCCAAAGGCGTCAAGGACTACATCCGCTTTTACGGCTGTCGTTTGCTTTGTTCCCATTGCTTCCTCCTTACCTTATATCAGAAGATTGATTTTAGCGTTTTCAGCATCGGCCAGGAACGTTGCAACGCCGGCTATACTGTCCACCACAGGGAGGAGATCATCCTTGGTGAGTCCCATGAATTCCATGGATTGTGTGCAGGCGATAAACTTGACCCCCATCTCCTTGCACATCTTCACCATCTGGTCGATGGATGGAAACTTAGGATGGGCCATCATCTTCTCCAGTGAAGGATTCGGTTTCTGATAACTGTCTCCGGTCTTGTCTTTTTTTAGGAGTTCGAGCCCCCAAAAGGTGAAGAAGAGAACCACATCCATCCCCATGGAAGCCCCGCCCAAGGCAAGATTAAAGGTAGCGATCAGTTTGTCAATCTCATTGCTGAAGACGATCAGGGCCATTTTTTCCGCCATACAGGTTCCTTTTTATTTTTATTTCGCGCCGCCGAGGGCATGTTCCCGGTAGTTCTGGATGGCGGCCTGGATAGCCTCCGCCGCCAAAACCGAGCAATGCCGCTTATGCGCAGGAAGCCCGTCAAGAGCCAGGGCCACGGCATCGTTGGTCAGTTTTTCAGCCTCTTCAAGGGTCTTTCCGATAATCATTTCCGTTGAAATGCTGCTGGTGGCAATGGCCGCAACACAGCCGAAGGTCTTGAACTTGGCCTCCTTGATCTTGCCATCCTCCACCTTGATCTGGATCTGCATCATATCCCCGCAGGTTGGATTTCCGACCTGGCTTTCTCCATCCGGATTCCGGATTTCCCCCATGTTTCTGGGATTATTAAAATGGTCCATGACCTTTTCACTGTAATCTGAATGCTGCATAGTCTTCTCCTTTCGATTCCCTATCCATGTCAGGAACGATTCCCGGGATAGATGGGAGACATCATTCTGAGCCTTTTAATGACCGGGGGCATCTCGGCAAGGACATAATCAATATCTTCTTCTTGGGTTTCCCTGCCGAGACTGAACAGGAGGGATCCCTGTGCCGTGGCATGGTCCACACCCATGGCCGTCAATACATGAGACGCCTTCAATGCCTTGGAAGAACAGGCGGACCCGCTGGCCGCCATGATCCCCCTGGAGACCAGCATCATGATCATCCCTTCACCTTCCACATATCTAACGCAAATATTCAGAAAGCCGGGAAGACGTTTCTCCGGGTGACCATTCACCTTCAATTCATCGATTTGATTGATCAGCCCCTTTTCCAGTTTGTTTCGTAATGCGGCGATGCGTTTCATCTCTTCAAGAATTTTTTCTTTTGCCATGACCGAGGCTTTTCCCAACCCGACAATGGCGGGGACATCTTCGGTGCCGGCTCTCCGCCCCTGTTCCTGTATGCCCCCGTGGATCAGCGGCTGGATGCGGGTCCCCCTACTGATGAAAAGGGCGCCGGACCCTTTGGGTCCGTAAAAGTGCTGCCCTGAGATGGTGAGCAGGTCGACGCCCAATGCTCCCACGTCGACCGGGATATGTCCCACGGCCATGCGGGCGTCGGAATGGAGGGGGATCTTTTTCCCGCGTGTGATTTCTGCAATTTCACGGATCGGCTGGAGGGTTCCCACTTCGTGGTTGGCCAGCATCACGGAAACCAGGATGGTATCTTTCCTGATGGAACGGCCTACCTCATCAGGGTCTACCATCCCATATTCGTCCACAGGGAGATAGGTGATCTCGAAGCCCAGCCGTTCCAGCATCTTGCAGGAATGAAGCACACCGTAGTGCTCAATGGCCGATGTGATGATATGCTTTCCTTTCTTTTCCATGGCCATGGCAATCCCTTTGACAGCCAGGTTGTTGGCCTCTGTGCCGGATGCCGTGAAGAGGATCTCTTCAGGTTTGGCATGGATGAGGTCCGCCAATTCCGCTCTGGCCTGCTCGATAGCCTTCTTCGGGGCCGTACCGAAAACATGGAAGCTGGAAGGGTTCCCGAAATGCTCCAGAAAAAAGGGCTGCATGGCCTCAATGACCTCGGGATAAGGGCGTGTAGATGCAGCATAATCAAGGTAGACGATTCTGTTCATGGCGCGCTCCTTTTGCTGAGAAAGACCTCTTTTGAGATCTTTATGACCCTCCGGACAACGACTTTTCCACCAAATTCGCAAGGGTAGTCCCTGCGAGGACGCCGACCATGGCGTTTTGAGCATCTTTCCAGACATCCTGAATCCGGCAGCCGGTGTCCTCACTGCACAGGCTCTCTTCCATGGCACAGCGGTTTAGCGCAATGGGGCCTTCAATTCCTTCGATGATATCTTTGATCGTGATCTCTTCCGGAGGGAGCCCAAGGGTATATCCCCCTTTAAACCCGCGGTGGGATCGGACGAGCCCGGCCTTGGTCAGTATCTGAAAAATTTTTGATAAATAACTTTCAGGAATATTCTGGGTATTGGAGATATCACTGAGAAGCGTCACCCGATCCTTGGGCTGCATGGCCAGGTAAAGCATTCCTCGTATGCCATATTCTCCAGCCCGTGTGAGTTTCATAAAATCTCCCTGAATACAGGACAAAAAGTGTCCAATTTGTCTTAATTATAACCAAGTTTTTCCGGCTGTCAAGTTGAAAAAACTAATGAGAGAAAAAAACCGATCGGATGAAGACGGTTCATGAGTATTTCATATTTTGGATCTGCCGTCCAGAAAAGGATATTCGATGAGGTTCAATTGAATAGGGAGGGCAGGCCGGCAGACTCTGCGGCCCGTCCCGGAGATATGCCGATGCGTCTCATGCGCCATCCATGATTTCAAGAAAGGCTTTGAGACATACCGGGCAAGGAGGCATGTTTTTCAAGGACAGCGCCTGGTCAAACGATGCTTCGTCATATCTCCGGAACGGGCCTCTTGTCTGCCGGCCTGTGGTGCAAGAGGCCATGCACTACTTTGTTACGTATGAGAGATCCTTTCCGAGATAGCTCATGCTCGTAGGAATAATCATCTCCAGATCCACCAAGTCACTCAGCAGCATATTCCAGTAAAACCACCGGAAAAAGAGCTTTCCCATGTGGTTTAGCCGTGTCTCTTTCAACAATGAGAAGGGGCCGAAAGTAGGGAGCGGGAATCTTCCGGGAATCGGCTCCTGCTTGTAGTTGAAATCAATCAAGTGCGCCTTTTTGAAGCCGGTTTCAATAAAACAGTTGGAGTGCCCGTCAAAATCCGGGAGCGGCGCCCTTCCTTCCATCTCCCTCAGGAGGTTTCTCTCCACGATTCCTGCCTCGAAGTGGGCCACGGATCCGGCCTTGGAGGTATTGACGTTGGTGCAGTCGCCGATCACATAGATGTTGTCGTACTTCTGGGATTTCAGGGTGTTCGGATGCGTGAGGGCATAGCCGTTTCCATTTCCCATGCCGGCCTGATCGATGACTTCCGCCCCCACATTGGGCGGAATGGAGGCGAGGAAGTCAAAACGGACCTCCTGCCCATCATGGGAGATGATCTTCCCCTGGTCCGAACGGACCTCGGCCACAGGGAAGTTAGGGGTTACCTTGATCCCCTTTGCCTTGAACATGTCCCCCAGCATACGTCCGGCCACCGGTTTGGTAAAAACTCCCTGCGCGCTGGTGACCACTTCCAAGTCCACTTTATGGCGGATCCCTTTGAGGTGAAAGAAGTAGTCGGCCAGGCAGATAAACTCGATCGGCGCAACCGGGCACTTTATGGGATATTCTGCAATGTTCAGGACCAGCCTCCCTCCATCAAAATCCTCCAGGGCCTTCTGCATATCCAGGGCTGACGGCATGGTATAGTAATAAAATACGTTTTTGCCGTAGCCTTCCTCAAGCCCCGGAACCTCTTCCGGCGCGATCCTGCAGCCGAGGCCGAGGATCAGCCAATCATACTCAAACGACTCATCTGCGGTCTCCACGCGGTTATTTTCCGGGTCGAGTCGGGTGATAGGTTTATTTATAAAGTTTACGTCCTTGGGGAGAAGATCCTTGGTATTTTTCACGCTTCCTTTTTCATCGGTGTAACCGTGTAATTTGAAAGGAACAAAAATCAGGCCCGGTTGATAATAATGTTTTTCGCTTTTGTCTATGACGGTGATGTCCCATTCAGAGACTTTGAGTCTCCGGCGCATCTTGTGTGCCATCATGGTTCCTGCTGTGCCAGCCCCTAAGATCAGAAGTCGTTTCATGGTCTTTTCTCCTTTTGCTGCCGGTTATCAAAACGAAATTAAAAAAAGGCCTATCCATCTAAAATTCTATGGATAGGCCTTCCTGATTTCCTATCCACTTCGGCAGCCATGGATGCCTTTATTTTCCGGCCCATGGCTTTGCTCCCCGTGACGGGTCGCCTTTATCGGTGGATATAATACTATTTTAACTTATAATATCATTTTGTCTGACTTATAGTTTTATTATAGATTAATTATGTCAGTTTGTCAATGCTTCTATACACCCATGAGTATGCGATTAGAGTCGAATAGGGGAATCACGGAATCGCCCGGTGAGGTTCCGGAGAGTTTCAGGAAGAGCATGACAAAAGAATTATTTATTCCAAATAAGGGCCGAAAGTTCGAGATAATTCTTTGAATGTTTAAAAAGTTGAATTATAATGTATATAAACAACTTAGAAGATAACCAAACATTTTAAAAATCTTCAATAGCGTCATCGGGCAGACGATATGACAAGACCAAAGGATATCTACGATCTTTTTTCGATCTGGTCTCCATATAAGAGAATTTCCTATACCATCAACGGCGTGATCATGGGACTGGGAGCGCCTTTGGGTTGGCTTTTTATACTCCTCCTGTTTTTCCGTCCTCCGGGTTTCTCCATAGCGGATTTCATGATTCATGAGATCACGTATTCACCACAGCAGGTTTTTCTATACCTGTATATGACCTTCGGAACCTCTTTAGTGATGAGTGTGACCGGGTATCTGGTCGGCAGAGGCTTTGACTGGAATGAAGAGAAAACGGATCAACTGCACCGGGTTCAAAGTCAGATTGAAGAACAGAAGAAGGAATTCGAATCCCGGTTTAAACAGCTCCGCAGCGACATGTCCAATCTGTATCAGATCGGAGCCGACATACAAAGGACCCTGAGCAAGGACCAGGTTTTGAAACTGATCGCCGAGGGAGCGAACCGAATCCTGAGCTTTGACAGGATCAATATCTTCATGCTTGATCAGGAGAGAAAGGTTCTCGAATGCAGGGAGTCCAGAGGGCATCAGGGGACAGGCTGGAGAAACCTGCGGATTCCCCTTTCCGAAAAAAGGGGGGCCCTGATCAAGACGATCCAGGAGAATAAGGTCTATCTCATCCAAGATATATCAGAGATGTCTCCCGACTTTCGTCTGGGACCGCCGTTTGACCGGATCCCCGAACTCCGGTCCAAATCCTTTGCCTGCATCCCCCTCCGGGAGCGGGGCGTACCGATCGGCCTGATCGCGGTGGACAATAAGTACCGGAGAAATCCGATTCGGGACGAAAACCTCTCGACGCTGCAGATCCTTGCCGATCAGGGGTCTATTGCCCTGACCAACATCTCTCTGTTTCAAGGGATCCATGGGCTGCACCGGGAATTGGGGCGGAACTTCACGGAACTTCTCAATCAGAAAGGGCAGTTTTCAAAGATCGTCAAGGAACTTTCAAACCGGGCCGAGATGATATCAACCCATATTCAGCAGCTTGCAAGGAGCACCGAAGGACTTTCAGAGACGGTCAACAATACATCCGCTTCTGTGCACGAGATGTCCGGTTCGCTGAATGAAGTGGCTTTGGGTGTGAAGATCTTATTTGAAGAGGCGGAGAATACCGTTTCCTCCACCACGGAGATGAACCAGTCGATCCGGGAGGTGGAAACCCACGCCAAGGAGTCCAGTTCTCTCTCCGAGCAGGTCAAGAAGGAAGCCGATGAAGCGGTCTCCTTGGTACAGGACTCGATCCGGGGGATTGGGAAAATCCATGATATCGTCATGGAGTCCGTTGAAGTCATGGGGAAACTCGGCCGGAAAGCAGAAGAGATCGGGCATTTTTTAGAGGTCATTAATCATATTAATGAAAAAACCAATGTCCTGGCGCTGAATGCATCCATCATTTCTGCCCAGGCCGGCGAACAGGGGAAGAGTTTTGCTGTAGTCAGCAACGAGATCAGGGCCCTTTCAGAACAGACGGCGACCTCATCCAAAGAGATTGAACTCATGATCATATCGGTACAGGATGAGGTTCGTAAGGCCGTCACCATGATCCAGTCCATTCCCAGCCATATTGAAGTCGGTGTCCAGCTTTCCCGCCGATCCGCCGATGCCCTGGACAAGATATTGAAGCGGGCGCTCAACTCCATGGAGATGACACAGAAAATTGAACAGGCCGCTCGTGAGCAGGTCAAGAGCACAGAGGTGGTCTCCCATGCTTTTGACCGGGTCAAGGAAATGATCCAGCAGATGACTAAGAGTATCGGTGAACAGAATCAGGGGAGCCGTGTCATCGCCCAGGCCAATGAGAACATGAGAAAGCTTACCGAGGATGTGGCCAAAGCCACTGCCGACCAGTCTGATGGGCTTCAGACCGTATACCGGATGGTGACCCAGGTCTCCGACATGGTGGACGCTTTGTTTATGGAAGCGGAAAAGAGGAAACAGGAAAGCGAACTCATTATTCAGGGGATTCATGTCTTGTCTTCAGAGGTCAAGGAGATCCAGCCATGATGTCGGACCCTTCAGTCATTGATTATGTGGCCAAGGACGAGGTCCATAACAAGCTGGTTCTGATTATTCAGGAGGACCGCCCGTGGGCCGATGTCCGGACCATGCACAGACAGCTCAGAGCCAAGATCGATACCTACTACGGTTACATCATGGATCCGGCCTTTGCCAGGGAATATCCCGGGATCCAACCCGAGAATGTGATGATTACCCTCTTCTGTACAAAGAATCCCGGCCCGGAAAGCCTTCAGTTCTTCCAGTATGTCCGCCAGGTTCTCGCCCAGGACAAGATCAGCTTTAATTACACCGCCCACTCTATGCCCCCTCTGGGGGGATCGGGCATGGTTCATTGATTTTGTTTTTTTGATTCCCTGAAAAAATTCCTCCTGCCGGACTCCTTGAACCGAACCAGTCTGGATAGGGTCTCATTGACCGGCGTGGGTATCGCATGTTTTTGACCCAGGCGGGCAATGGCGCCGTTTATGGCATCAATCTCCGTTTTTTTTCCATGGCGGATATCCTGGAGCATGGAAGGAAAATGAGAAGCGGTCGGGGGGATCAGCCTGTCAAACAGAATCTCCAGATAGGCCTCCGGGGAGGGCCAGTCCAGAGTGATGTGATCTGCATTGGCCACGGCAAAGGCCTCCACGATGATCTCCCGCATCAGCGCTTTTGTAGATTCGTTTTCAAGAAGTTTTCCGTAGTTGATCTCAAGAATGGATGCAGGAGCGTTCAGCGCCGCATTGTAGAGCACCTTGCCCCAGATATACCGTTCTATTTCCCGCGTAGCCATGCAGGGGATTCCGGCCCCATCGACGGCCGCCGCAATTTCTTCTGTTTTCCGGGCAGGAAACCGGCTCCCCCTCATGGGTCCCACCACGACGCGGTCTGCATAGACCGTGACCGCAACCTCGCCGGGATTGCGGATCTCCGCTCCGAAGATGACCCGCCCCCCCAGGGTCCTGTCCGGGCCCACGATTTCGGCAATGGTCTCCAGGTTTCCCAGACCGTTCTGCAGGGAGAGGATCGGAACCGGATCCAGGATATGGCGGTCAAGTTCGGAAACCGACTCCCGGGTCTGGTAGGACTTGACCGTGAGGAGGACCAGATCGAGCCCCCCTTCGTCTGGTAGCGAACTCAGTGTCCGCAGGTTGGTGACCGTATGATCGCCCCAGATCCCGGAGATGTGCAGGCCTTTGGCCTGAATGGCCTCCATGTGCCAGGGACGCCCGACCAGGGTCACTTCATGGCCGCCTTCGGCCAGAAACCCGCCGAACACGCTTCCGATGGATCCAGCGCCCATGACCAGGATCTTCAAGGTTTTTCGCTCTCCTTAATAAAGAATTTGAAAAAGGAGAAATTTGTTTTTTCATTTTTACAAAATAGGTTCCATCACGGGGTCTTTCTGATATAGAAAAACCTCGCCTCGGGATCAGACCACCTCAATCTTTTTGGTCTCCATCCAGTATCCGTGGATATTGCAGAGGATCTTGACATGGATCTCCGTGGATTCTGAAAGAGCAAGATTCAGGACAATGGACGGGGTGACCCCCTCGTAAGAGAGATTGATCTCGGCCAGAGGGATGCCGCCCTTTTTCATGACATGAATCCATTCGATATGGTGCGGCTTTTCCATGGGGTGGATGACCCTGCCGATTCGGATATGGAGGTTGAAGGACTCCATTTTTTTTACCAGGTCGGGGACGTCGATCAAGGGGACGTGCTTCATCTCCAGTTCCGAAATGATCTTCGGGTCTTTCAGGGTCTGATAGACTTCCTGCGATGGTTGAGTCATCTGGGGGAAGGCAGGATGTGCTTCCATGAGAGCCAAAGTTCCTGCAGTCAGCGCCATCCCCGTTTCCATAAATTCCCGCCGGCTGAAATTTTTCATGTCTCTCCCTCCTCAGTTAAAAAGCGCTCTGCATCCAGGGCGGCCATGCACCCCATGCCCGCCGCGGTGATGGCCTGCTTGTAGACCGGATCGACCACGTCACCTGCCGCGAAGACACCGGATACGCTGGTGCGCGTTTTCCCCTTGAGAGCGATGTACCCCTTTGCATCGAGCTCGATCTGTCCCTGGAAGACTTTGGTGTTGGGCGCATGCCCGATGGCGATGAAGACCCCTTCGCAGGGGATGTCCGTGACCTCTCCACTCTTGACATTTCTGATCCGGAGTCCCGTGACCTGTGCTTTGTCCTCGCCGAGGATCTGTTCGATCACTGAGTCCAAAACGAAATGGATTTTTTTATTGGCCGAGGCCCGGTCCTGCATGATTCTCGAGGCCCGGAATTCATCTCTCCGGTGTACGACCGTGACCTTGCTCGCAAATCGGGTAAGGAAGATGGCCTCTTCCAGGGCCGTGTCTCCGCCCCCGATCACGGTGATCTCTTTGTCTCGGAAAAAGAACCCGTCACAGGTCGCGCAGGCCGAAACCCCTCGGCCCATCAAACGTCTTTCGCTCGGAATTCCGAGCAGCCGGGCCGAGGCCCCGGTGGCGATGATCACCGTCTTGGACCGGATCTCCTCATGGTTATCCAGCCGGATCATAAAAGGGCGGGTTGAGAAGTCCGCGGATTCGACCTGTGCGGAGATGATTTCGGCGCCGAACCGGAGGGCCTGTTTCTTCATCTCCTCCATCAACTCAGGGCCCATGATCCCCTGGGAAAAACCGGGAAAGTTTTCTACCTCGGTGGTGATGGTCAGCTGCCCGCCGGGCTGGGGTCCTTCTATCAGCAGGGGTGCGAGATCAGCCCTCGCGTTATAGATTGCCGCGGTATAGCCTGCGGGTCCTGAGCCGATAATCAAGATATGACGGATCATTCCTTCCTCCTATGCCGATTATGAATATGTTCGGGATTGTAATCAACCTTTGCGGGTTTGTAAAGCGCTTTTCTGAAACAAGAGACGGCCGCTGAACCGAGTCACGATGGCTGGAAGACCGTCAGGCTTGATTCAGAAAATCATAAGCCGGCCGTGCCGGTCGTAAATCCAGGGATGGATCAGAAGGGCCTTCTTCAAGATTGATTCTCTCTTCTCTTTGCCGTATGATAAACAGGTATTGCCGTGGGTATGAAATTCTACAATCCGAGATTGAAAGAAGGAGTGAAAAGGGAATGGGTAAGATAAGAAAACCGCATCCGGTCATGCTTTTTATCGGGATGCTCTCCTCGGATGTCGTCCTTATGGACGAAGCAGTCATGCTGCTTCAGACTGCGTTCGGCCCGATTCTTCATCAAACTTCGGATCTCTCCTGGAGGCACACCGATTATTATGTTGAAGAGCTGGGCGAAAATATCTTCCGGAGGTTTCTGTTTTTTCAAGACCTGATCCTGCCGGACAGGATCGCCGGCATCAAGGTCGAGACCAACCGGATCGAAGAACGGTATATGAGGAGAGTAGAGGGGAAGCCTCTCCGTCGGATCAATCTGGACCCCGGGTATCTCGACGCATCGAGGATTGTTCTGGCTACGACCAAGGATTTTTCCCACAGGATCTATCTGGCCCATGGGATCTATGCCGAGGTGACCCTGTGCTTTGTCCGGGGGAGCTTCCGCCCGTTTGATCATACCTATCCGGACTACCGTTCCGGGGAGACCCTGGAGATCTTTCACCGGATGCGGGAGCGGTTTGTTCAAAGATATAAAAAGAATGGGATTTGAGGGTGACGCTTATAGCTTCATAAGCTCCACGTCCCCCCAAACCCCCATGGATTCTCCTGCAATGATGAGCCCGCCCTGCACGCCGGGGATGGATGCAAGAAAATCGAGCCCCTTCTGGATATCCCGGGGGCTCTGCACGCGATTTCCGGCAGCCGTGGCGGCCGCATCGGCCAGGGCCGCAGACGAGGAGAGAACCGTGACGGCGTCACACTTCCCGAAGCTGAGGGAGTGCCCCACGGTCCCGGAGGAGGTACAGATCCCCAAAGGGGTTTGGTCATGTTTAATCCGGATTCCGATCCGGCGGCTGAAAGAGGAACGGCCTGCAAAGATGGAGACCGTCCGCTCCTCAGCGGACGCGAGGAAGATGTCCCCTCCGTTCTCCACGATCAGCTCTTTGGATTCCCTGAGAAGGTCCCTTCCCACAAATTCGGCAATGGCGCCGGCTACGGCGGCCATGGGGCCTACGCCCGCGGTCTTGCCGGCCGTGGCCATGACCTGAATCAGATCAAAGGCCTCCGGTTCCACGTCCAGGGGTTCAAGGGTAGTCAGGAATTCGGGATGATTCCGGATATAATGCTCGAGATGGCGGCGATATTGCCTGACGATTGAGAGGGCCGAGTCCTTAAGGTCGGAGTCGGCGGAGATCCAGAGGTCGGTCTCCTTGACCATCACATGGAACTGGACAAGGCCGGCGCCTTGCATGAAGCTGCGGTATGCCCTTTTCTCATAGGCCATTTGAAAGTTTCAACATCTCTTTGGCATGCTGTACCGTGGTCCGGGTCATCTCGATCCCGCCGAGCATCCGGGCGATCTCCTGAATCCTATCCTTGCTCTCGAGGCGGCGGGCCGTGACCCGGGTCCGTCCGTCCTGAACTTCTTTTGCAATATGGTAGTGGGTGTTTCCCTGACTGGCGATCTGGGGAAGGTGGGTAACGCAGATGACCTGGCGGTCCCGGGCCACAAAGGCAAGCCTTTTCCCGAGGACTTCCGCAATGCCCCCGCCGATACCGGAGTCGACTTCATCGAAAACCAGGATCCCGACCCGGTCCACGCCGGCGAGCACCGTCTTGATGGCCAGCATGATCCGAGAGAGTTCCCCGCCGGAGGCGATCCGGGAGAGCGCTTTGGGTTCCTCTCCCACATTGGGTGAGACCAGGAATTCCACCTGGTCCATGCCCTTTGAGGTGAGGGCCCGGCCTCGTGTATCCGCAGGATCTTCGGGCCTGGCCGGATATTTTTCCATCTGCGCCACAAACCGCGTCCCGGACATCCCCAGGACGGCGAGTTCCTTCTCCAGCGCGCGCTCCATGCTTCGAGCTGAGCTCCTGCGGGATTTCGAGAGATCTTCAGCCAGCTTTGCTGCGGCAGTGAGGGCCTTATTGCAGGCCTCATTCAAGAGAGAGTGGTCCGCCTCGTCTCCGGTCAGCCCCTTCAGATCCTCTTCCGCGGCCTGCCTGAATTGCAGGATCTCTTCGATGGTCGGGCCGTACTTACGTTTCAGGTGACGAAGGCCCTCCAGCCTCTCCTCTACGGCTGCGAGCCGGTCCGGGTCCGGTTCTATGCGGGAGAGATAGTCCCGGAGGGTACGCGCCATGTCCTCGATACGGTACTTTACCTCTTCCCCCTGCTTGGACAATGCCTCGATCCTCATATCGATGGAGGAGAGTTCGCTCAGGCTCCCTATGATCCGGCCGATCCGGTCCGAAACCGCGCCTTCTGATTCATAAAGCTCGGCATAGGCCCCCTGGGCCAGGGATGCGATCCGTTCCGTGTTCCTCAGCACCTGGATTTCCCGGATTAGGTCCTCTTCTTCGCCGGGTTCCGGATTGAAATCCATGATCTCCCTGATCTGGTACTGAAGAAAATCGATCCGGCGCGGGAGGTCCTTCCCTTCTCTCTCAAGACGATGCAGCTTTTCTTTAAGGCGGGTGAGTTCAAGGTAGACTTCTTTGTATTGCGACAATATGGGGGAAAGACCGCCGAACGCATCGAGGAGATCAATATGATGCTCCCGGTTCAGGAGGGAATGGTGTTCGTGCTGACCATGGATGTCCACGAGGTTCTCGCTGATCTGGGAAAGGATCCCGGCCGTGGCAGGATCCCCGTTCAGCGTGATCTTTGCTTTTCCGGATCGGCTGAGGTTCCGGTGGACCATGAGCTCTCCGTCCGGTATCTCGATGCCCAAGTCCCGGATCCGCTGGATCTGTTCGGGCTGTCCGCGCAGATCAAAGCAGGCGGTGATGCGGGCCTGCTCCTCTCCGGTCCGGATCATTTCAGGCGAGCCCCGTCCTCCCAGAATCAGGCCCAGGGCGCCCACGAGGATGGATTTCCCCGCCCCGGTGTCTCCGGTAATGATGTTCAGTCCGAGGTCGAATGTGAGTGAGATATCTTCTATGATGGCGAAATTCTGGATACGAAGATCACGGAGCATCCCTGTCCCCTCATAGAAGAATCTCGAGCAAGGCATCGATCCCGTCCACGCCGACGAGTTCCATGCCGAGGGCATCCACTTCGGAGAGTGAACGCTTGGGTAAAATGCAGCGCCTGAATCCGAGTTTGGCGGCCTCACGGATCCTGGCCTGGGGCCGGCTGACCGAACGGACTTCTCCTCCGAGACCGGTCTCTCCGAAAACAAGGGTCTTCTCTCCCATGGGGATCCCCCTGAAATTGGAGACCACGGCGGAGATGATTCCAAGCTCCGCGGCCGGTTCGGTCAGGGTGATCCCGCCCACCACATTGACGAAGACGTCCTGGCTGTTCAGGGGGATGCCGGCCCGCTTCTCCAGGACGGCGATCAGGAGATTCACCCGGTTCTTGTCCACTCCGGTGGTCATCCTCCTCGGAACGCCGAACTCCACGGGTGTGACCAGGGCCTGAAGCTCGACAAGGATCGGCCGGGTTCCCTCCATGCTGGCCACGACCACGGACCCGGGGACGGCGCTCTGGCGTTCTGCAAGAAACATCTCCGAAGGGTTCTTGACCTCTACAAGGCCTTGTTCCTTCATCTCGAAGACGCCGATCTCCTGAGTGGACCCGAAACGGTTTTTGATGGTTCGGATGATCCGGTAGGCATGTCCCTGGTCCCCCTCGAAATAGAGGACCGTATCCACGATATGCTCGAGGACCCTGGGCCCTGCAATGCTTCCGTCCTTGGTCACATGGCCGATCAGAAAGACTGAGATATCCTTTTGCTTGGCCATGCGGGTGAGGATGCCGGCGACCTCCCTAACCTGGCTGACAGAGCCCGGGGCGGACTGGATGGTGTCCGTGTAGACCGTCTGTACCGAATCGATAACGACCATGCCGGGGGAAAGGTCGGAGATGACCTGCATGACCCCCTCAAGACAGTTTTCGGATAAGAGCTTAAGTGAAGAGCGGTTGATGCCGAGACGGTCGGCTCGGATCTTCACCTGCCGGAGGGATTCTTCGGCCGTGACATATAGGATCTCCTGTCCCTGACGTGACAAGGAGTCGGCGATCTGAAGCAACAGGGTGGATTTTCCGATGCCGGGGTCGCCCCCGATCAGGGTCACCGAGCCCTGGACCAGCCCGCCCCCCAGGACGCGGTCCATTTCAGAAAGTCCGATCGGGATCCTCTCTTCCTGATCCTTGCTGACCTCACCGAGCGAGACCGGTTCGGGCCGGACATGATTTTTGGAAAAAGTTCCGGATGCCTCACGTTCTTCTATGAAACTGTTCCATTTGCCGCAGTCCGGACACCGGCCGATCCATTTGTAAGTCTGGTATCCGCAGGACTGGCAGGCGAAATAGCTCTTTATCTTGGTCATGATGGGGTTTTACTCTCTTCCGTGTTTAAGTTTAACCATGCAGAAATTGGAAATCAATATTTTTAAACATGAAACGTCAACCGGATCAGTTCTTGACCGGGAGGAGGCTCAAGAGATCCTTGATATCCTCGTCCTCGAACTGGATCCCCGCCCCGTAGAACAGGGAAGAGTCCTCGTTGTTCAGGAAGTTGTCATATCCGGCAGTCAGATAGAAAAATTTCAGGAAATTGTAATCGCCTCGGACCTTGGAATGGGGCCCGCCCCCGAAGCTGTTTTCTCCCTTCAGGTCCCAGACATCCAGATGGAGCGCTGCCTGATTGCCGAAGAAGGTATGATCGACCCCGAGACCGCCGGTAGTCTCCTCAAGGCCGATCCGGAAGGAGGTCTGGCCGAAACTCCTTCCGAACATCGCCGTGTACATCAACCTGTCCGAGGTCTTCTCCTCCAATACGGTCTGGGTCACGTCGGTCGGGTAGTAGGCCGACCCGGCGCCGGTTCCGGTATTGGTGATATGGGAGGTCGTCAAGGTTTGGGAAAAATCACCCTTGGACCCTTCAGGACTGACCAGCTCGAAAAGGTAGAACTTGTCTTTTCTGGGCTGCAGCTTGAGGGAGACGTATGCCTTGGAATCCTTGGCTTCAACAAGATCTTCATTGCGCAGCGACACGAAGGTCTTGTATTTTTTCTTGACGCCGAGAACGTCGTTGGCCGAGACCAGGGCATTGTTCAGGTTTCCCGAGATGTCGTCCTCATTGACCAGCCGCCCCAGTGTCCCTTTGCCTTCGTCCACTTTTCTGAAGATGCTGTCGATGGACTCGCTTGCCGTTCGGGCGTGGCTTACGGTTTTTCGGAAATCATCCCTGTTTTGCTTGACCGTCTGGTTCAGGTTCGCTGTGAGTTCGTCGATGTTTGCAAGAACGCGGTCAAAGCGTTCATTGTTCCGCTCCACAATACGGTTCAGGTTTCCGCTCAGGTCCCGAAAGTTCTGCACGATCTCACGCATCGAGAGTTCGCCTTCCTGGGTTCCCAGCGCCCCGCGGAGGGAAGAGGAGACGGCCTTGACGTCGTCCGCGATCGAGGAGAGCTTGCTGACCAGCTTCCCGATATCCTCGCTTCCCGGCGGCGCCATAAGGGTCTCCCCCTCCTTGATGGACTCCCCGGATTTGCCGAGCGAGATCTCCAGATACTTGTCGCCCAGGAGGCCGAGCGAGCGGATATAGGCCTTGGAGTCCCGGTCGATCGAGATCCCGGGATCAATCCTGGCAATGACATTGGCCTTCCCATCCTTGAGCTGAATGTCATAGACCTTGCCCACCTCCACACCGGCGATTTGGACCGAGGAATCCTTGCTCAGCCCGGCCGCGGAATCGAAGAGAAGATTGATCATCTTCCCCGATTTTTTCCCTACATGAATTTCCCCGACACGAAAAGACATATAGGTCAGGATCAGGATCCCCATGAATACGAAGAGGCCTACTTTGGCCTCGGCACTGAGTTTCATTTGGCGCTCCTTTCCATCAATTCTTTTTCAAGATCTTCAGTGATCGGGCCCACCGCGCTGCCCGCTATGAACTGGCGGACATAGGGATTCTCCGTGGCCTGGATCTCCGAGGGGGCGCCGATCTGCAGGATCTTCCCCCTGTAGAGCATGGCAATCCTGTCCGCTATCTTGTACGCACTGACCATGTCATGGGTGATGGCTACGGAGGTCACATTCAGCTTTTCCCGCATGTCGATGATCAGGTTGTTGATCATATCGGCGTTGATGGGGTCGAGGCCGGTGGTCGGTTCATCATACAGGAGGATCTGAGGTTCCATGGCGATGGCCCTGGCCAGACCCACCCGTTTCTGCATACCGCCGGAAAGTTCCGACGGGCGAAGGTCTTCCACATCATAGAGCCCGACCATGGCCAGCTTTTCACGGGCTTTTTCCCGGATCTCCTTGTTCGACAGGCGGGTATGCTGTTTCAGACCGAACCCCACGTTTTCCCATACGGACAGAGAGTCGAACAGGGCGGCCGCCTGAAAGAGCATCCCGAATTTTTTTCTCACCTGGTTCAGCTCATGTTCACTGACCTGAGCAATATCTTCTCCGGCCACGTAGATCCGCCCCGTGTCCGGACGGAGGATGCCGATGATGTGCTTGATCAGGACGCTCTTGCCGGATCCGCTCCCCCCGATAACGACCATGCTCTCACCTTCCTTGATCTCCAGGTCCACTCCCTGAAGCACATGGTTCTCGCCAAAGGATTTGCTCAACTCTACAATTTTAATCATGGCTTTTTAATTTCCAGCAGTCCGGGTTCTCCCCATCTCGGTTTTTTTCTTTCCCCTGCTCCGGACCGGATCAAAACAGGATGGCCGTCATGAAATAGTCCGAGATCAGGATCAGCATGGAGGAGATGACCACGGAACCCGTGGTGGCTTTTCCCACCCCTTCGGCTCCCCCCTGGGTGTAAAAACCTTTGTAGCAGCCGATCAGGGAGATGATCAGGCCGAAGACGGCGGCCTTCAAGAGGCCGCTGTAGATGTCGTTATACTCCAGGTAGTCCCAGGTCCTACGGAGATAAACCGTCTGATTCGCGTCCAGGATGGTCACGCTCACAAAGAGCCCCCCGTAGATTCCCACGATATCCGAAAGGACCGTCATGATCGGGAGCATCACCAGGCCGGCAATCAGCCGGGGAACGACCAGATATTTGATCGGATTGGTTGCCAGGGTGTAGAGGGCGTCAATCTGTTCGGTCACCCGCATGGTTCCGAGTTCCGCCGCCATGGCCGATCCGGCCCGGCCGGCGACGATCAATCCGGTCAGCACAGGTCCGAGTTCCCGGGTCATGGAGAGGGCCACTACCGTGCCGACCAGGCTTTCTGCATTAAAGCGCTGGAATCCGGTATGGGTCTGAAGGGCGAGGACCATCCCGGTAAAGGTGGCCGTGATCAGGACAACCGGGATCGAATGGACGCCGACCTCCAGCATCTGTTTAATGGTATTCTTGAAAAAGAAAGGGGGCTGGAAAGTCCAGACCAGGGCATTGAAGAAAAGCATGATCACCTTTCCGATCTCTTCAATGCCATTCAGGATCCAGCCGCCCAGGAGTTCCAGGAAGTCAGACACATAACCGGTCCCTTGACCTTTATTCTCCATGTTCACCTCTTCCGTAGACACGGGGGACCCTGCGGCCGATGCCGCAGAGGACCTCATAGGCAATGGTATTCCCCCATCGGGCGAGGTCCCATGCCGTGATTCGGTCTCCTTTGTCCTCTCCGATGAGGGTCGCCCGGCCTCCCAGGTTTGCCTCCGGGATATCGGTGACATCAATCAGGGTCATGTCCATGGTGACCCTCCCCACCACGGGGGCCCTTCTCCCGTTCACCAGGACCTCGGCCCGGTTGGAGAGGGATCGGGAATACCCGTCTGCATATCCCACGGCAAGGGTGGCGATGCGGCTCTTCCGCCGGGTGACGAAGGTGCGCCCATAGCTGAGCGGGGTTCCGGCCGGGACTTCCTTAAGGTGGATGATTCTGGTATTCCACGAGAGGACCGGCTGCAGGTCCACTTTGCCTGGAAACGAATCCGACGGCATATACCCATAGAGCATGATCCCCGGCCGTACCATATTGAAGAGCGCCGGCGGGAAACTCATGACGGCCGCGCTGTTGGAGATGTGCCGGAATGGAATCCGGATCCCGAGATCTGAAAGATGATCGAGAAGCGCCTGGAACTTCTTGAGCTGCCCTTCTGTAAAGGCCTTGTCCTCCAGGTCTGCATCGGCAAAATGGGAAATGATCCCCTCCACGTTCAGCCCCGGGAGTTGGGCGATCTTCGGAATGTCCTTCAGGGCCTCATCCGGGTTCAGCCCCAGGCGTCCCATGCCGGTGTCCACCTTGATCTGGACCGGGATCCCATGTCCCAGGCCCTGAACCATCCGGGAGAGTTCTTGGGCCCAGGGAAGATGGTAGAGAACCGGGGTGAGATTCCAATCCAAAAGCAGGCTATGCTCTTCAGGGAAGACCCCCCCTAAAACCGTGATGGATCCATCTATGCCGGCCTCCCTGAGTTTGATCCCTTCTTCTACGGTCGCCACACCGAAGAACCGGATCCCTTCCTCCTTCAGCGCCCGGCTGATTTCGACGGCGCCGTGCCCATAGGCGTCCGCCTTGACGACAGCAAGGATTGCTCTCTCAGGGCCCGCCAACCGCATGACCTGATGAAGATTATGCCGCAGGGCCTGCAGGTTGATTTCAGCTATAGTGGGACGTGGACTCGGCATAGTCCTTTTCCTGTTCCCGGGGGCTGTAGTTTTGAAACAGGGTATATTTCTTTTCAAAATGAAGGGGAACCATTCCTGTGGGTCCGTTTCTCTGTTTCCCGATAATGATTTCGGCCTTGCCCAGGTTGTCCTCGGTCTCTTTATAGACTTCATCCCGGTAGACAAATAGAATCACATCCGCATCCTGCTCGATGGCGCCCGATTCGCGAAGGTCCGAAAGCTGAGGTTTTTTATCCTGCCGGGTCTCCACGCCCCGGTTCAACTGGGACAGCGCGATGACCGGAATACGCAGTTCCTTGGCCAGGGCCTTGAGAGAACGGGAGATCTCGGAGATCTCCTGTTCACGCCGTTCCGAGGAGGTCTGCCCGCGCATCAGTTGCAGGTAGTCCACGATGATCAGAGAGATGCCGTGTTCCATGGTCAGTCTTCGGCTCTTGGCCCGCATCTCCAGCACGGAGATGGCCGGCGTATCATCGATAAAAATGGGCGCCTCGGAGAGTTCTCCCGCTGCCAGCGTCAACCTCGGCCAGTCGGATTTCGAAAGCTGGCCGGTGCGTAAACGGTGGGCGTCCACTTTTGCTTCTGCACAAAGCATGCGTAAGACCAACTGTTCCTTGGACATCTCCAGGGAAAAAATAGCCACGGGTTTTTTTGCCTTGATTGCCGCATACTGGGCGATGTTCAGACAAAGGGACGTCTTTCCCATGGATGGACGTCCTGCGACGACAATCAGGTCGGAGGGTTGGAATCCCGATGTCTTGATATCCAGATCCGTAAATCCGGTCGGAATGCCGGTGATCAGTTCCTGCTTCTCATAAAGGCGCTCGATGACCTCGAAACTGTCTTTAAGGATGCTGCGGATATCCACGAATCCCCTGCGGATGTTCTCGCCTGAGATTTCGAAGATCCGCTTTTCCGCGGACTCCAGCAGTTGTTCCACGCTCAACCCCTCACTGAATCCCTCTCGGACGATATCTGTGGCCACGTGGATTAATCTGCGGGCGATCGATTTCTGCTTGACGATACGGATGTAATGCAGGATGTTTGCCGCCGTAGGAACGACATCGGTCAGTTGGGAGAGATACGCCGTTCCGCCCACGCTATCCATGAGGTTCTTTCGTGAGAGGTGCTCCCGCAGGGTCACCAGGTCTATGGCCTCGCCGGCCATGTTCATCTGGGTCATGGCGGCGAAGATCTTCTGGTGGCCGGTCGTATAGAAATCGGCGCTGACGATCTGCTCCAGGGCCTTGTTCATGGCCGTGTTCTGAAGCAGGATCGACCCCAGCACCGCCTGTTCGGCCTCGATGTTCTGAGGAGGGACTTTCTCCAGGATTTCTCCGGATGGGAGCAAGGTTTGTTTCCTCACGAATTCATAAGTTTTTTTGGGAAGCAGCCGGCGAATCTTTCCGAATCAATTCATGGTTGAGACATCAAAAGAAGTCATTCCTTATCTTCTACGATCCAGACCTTCAGATTCGCAGTCACCTCCGTATGCAGTTTGATGGGGACACTATAGACTCCGAGTTGTTTGATCGGTTCTTCCAGAAGGATTTTCTTTTTGTCGACTTCGATCCCTTCTTCCTTCAAGGCATCTGCAATATGCAAGGTCGTGACGGAACCGAAGAGGCGGTCGTTTTCACCCACCTTTTGTGAGATCGTCACGGAAACGGATTCTATCCTCTGTGCAAGCGCCTCGGCCGACTTGACGGTCTTCATGATCCGGTCCTGCACCAGCTTCTTCTGATGTTCAAGCGCCTTGATATTACGCACCGTAGCCTCGCCGGCCTTTCCCTGAGGGATCAGATAGTTCCGTGCATAGCCGGGTTTGACCTGCACCATATCGCCGATCCTTCCAAGATTTTCAACATCCTCTCTGAGAATGACTTTCATGAATAACACCTCCAAAATAACGATAAAATTCTGATGAAATATATAATAGGGGTGAAGACGTGTCAAGGTCAAAACGTTTTGAAAAGACCTTGCGGGCGGACCTTTCAAGCGCCCCATTCAAAAATCATTGTGATATATCGGATTTTTGTGTTAACCTGAAAAAATTGAATCAGGAGCAGTGATGGCCCGCCCGTTATCCCTATCTTATATCCGGGTTCCTGCGGCTTTCGGAGCCGTGGGCGTTTTTTCCACGGGGAGAGGAATCTGCAGGATTACATTACAGGAAAGCACATTCCAGGATTTTTTAAACGAGGCCGTAAATGCGTTCCATATGACACCCGCGCGTGAATGTGACCCATTGCATGAGACGGCAAGAGAACTGGAGAACTACTTCCAAGGGAGAATCCGGCAGTTTCACTCAAAAATCGATCTGAACAGGATGACCCCTTTCCAGCAGCGGGTCCTGAACGCCTTGCGTGAGATCCCCTTCGGGGCGAAAAGAAGTTATCAATGGGTGGCGGAGCAGATCGGTCATCCCCAGGCATGCCGGGCCGTGGGTGCGGCCTGCGCGGCCAACCCGGTTCCCATCCTGATTCCATGCCATAGGGTGATTTCCAAGGATGGCGCCCTGGGCGGTTTCAGCGCAGGATTGAAGATCAAAAAATCTCTCCTGGACCTGGAGCGCCGCATCTGCGGGGATACCCGGTAAGAGATTCGGAGATATGGGATCATGAAGCTTGCGGATGAAGTGAAAAAAATGAAAGCTGCGCGATTTTCAGTTGCGGCAGCCATTTTCCTCTCTGTCTCCAAGGTTTCAACCGCCTTGATGCTCAACTCTCTGGGGATGCTCTCGTCAGGCGTGGATTCTCTGATGGACGTTCTTGTCTCGACGATCAATTTTATTTCCATGAAGCAATCGGTCCAGCCGGCCGATTCGGAACATCCATACGGTCATGGAAAGGTCGAGAACATCGCCTCTCTGTTTCAAGCCCTGTTCCTTGGGATCGCCGGATTACTCCTGATCGGAGAGGGCATCCGTGAGGCGCTTTACGTTCGCCGGGCCCCTGATTTCGGCGCGGGCATCCTGGTCATGATCTGCTCCAGTATCATCAGCTTTTGGGTGGGGAGGAGATTGGCAAGGATCGGCAAGGAGACCGATTCTCCGCTCCTGCAAGCCGATTCCTTTCATTTTGTCATGGATACCTACACCAACACCGGTGTAGTGATCGCCCTGATCCTCGCTCAACTGCAAGGGAGGATCATCTTCGACCAGATCATCGCGATCCTGATCGGGCTCTGGGTGATCTATTCGGCATTTAAGATTTTTCGTTCTTCCACGGATGCCCTCATGGACAAATATATACCCGAGGATATTCAACGAGAGATCAACAGAATTATTCTGAGCCACTCCCCGGAAATCATTGAATATCACAAGATGAGAACAAGGCGGTCAGGCTCCCTGAAACTGATCGACCTTCACCTGGTTACCTGCAAGGACAAAAACCTGGACGAGGCGCACAGGATTACGGACCATATTGAGAAGGAGATCGAGGCGCTCATCAAAAACTCTGATGTGGTCATCCATGTAGAGCCCTGTCACTTGGAATGCCCGGCCCGAAAGGAAGCATGCAAATTTTTGTATCATCCGGAATCCGGGGGGGGAATGAAACCCGCTTAATCCACGTCCACCAGGACCCCCTTGATTTTCTGGCCGTTAATAAAAGTCTTCTTTGAGCCCGGCTCTGTCAGAAAATGATTATGACCGCACATCAGACATTTATAAAAAAAAGGCTCGTCTGAAATTGAAAAATTACCCGTGCCATTGGATTCATACATGAGATTGGTCTTATACATTTTTGATGAGCATTTTGGGCAGGTCATGTTTTTCTCCATATTTTATAAAGAGTCATAATACAATACAATATATATTATTAATATTATATTTGTATTATATACGTCTTGTGGAATTTGTCAAGAGATTATTGAAGGTGGGAGAGGGTCCTTCTGTTTGAAGGGGTTCAAATCAAGAGGCGTAAAAAAAAGAGGGGCCTCACTTTTTTTGAGCCCCTCTTCATCAAACAATCGTTCTGAGCTTTGGGTTATTTTGGCTCAGTTTCTGGCATTCCCGGCATATTTTCCTGGGTGTTTTTCTCCATGGGCTGACCGGCCTCCGTGTCAGGATTGGCGGCGCCTGCAGGGGCCTTCTCGGCCGGCGGGGTTTCGGTCGCTACTCCACTGGGCTCTGTTTCGGGTGCTCCTGCGCTCGGCGGGGTTTCAGCCTGAGGGGCTACCTCTTCAGTGGGCGCGGGACCCGCTTCTTCAGCCTTCCCCATTCCGCCGGCTTTCTCCTCCATAGCCGTTCCGGTCTCCTCAACCGCCTGTCCAGCCTGCCCCATGACGTCTTGTGCCTGTTCTTCTGCTTTTTTGCACGAAGTCAGTCCAAAAAGACCGATCATAATAAACAAACTGACAGCCAAGGATAAAAAGAGTATGGATTTTTTCATCATGTATCACCTCCTTTCATAACAGAATGTAAATAAAATTTTTTCCTCTGTTTTTAAGTCTGAGAATATACCACGTTTTTAAAGAATGTAAAGCACAAACTAAAAAATCTTCATTGAGGGATAACGATGCCGTGAGAAGATCATCCGGCGGCCGTGTTCATGGCCGCCGGAGAGGAGAAAAGTCTTGCGTCTTAAATATCAAAGTAAAGGTAAAACTCATAGGGATGAGGGCGAAGCCGGATGGCATCGATCTCGTTTTCCTGTTTGTAAGAGATCCAGGTGTCAATCACGTCCTGAGTAAAGACATCCCCCCTGAGAAGGTATTCGTGATCCTCTTCGAGCGACTCCAAGGCCGCATCAAGAGAGCCTGGAACCGACGGGACCCCGGCCAATTCCTCAGGCGCAAGGTCATAGATGTTTTTGTCGAGCGGGTCTCCCGGATCGATCTTGTTCTCTATTCCATCCAGACCGGCCATGAGCATGGCCGAAAAGGCCAGGTATGGGTTACAGGATGCATCGGGGAAGCGGACCTCAATTCTTTTGGCCTTGGGGTTGGCAGAATACATGGGAATTCGGATGGCGGCGCTTCGATTCCTGCATGAGTAAGCCAGGTTCACCGGCGCTTCGTATCCGGGCACCAGCCGTTTAAAAGAGTTGGTGGTGGGGTTGGTCAGGGCCACGAGGCTTGCCGCGTGCTTCAAGATCCCGCCGATGTAATGAAGGCCCATATCGCTCATGCCGCCGTACTTGTTGCCGGAGAAAAGGGGCTTACCATCTTTCCATATGGATTGATGGACATGCATGCCCGAACCGTTGTCACCGAAGATCGGCTTCGGCATAAAGGTGGCGGTCATGCCGTGTTTCCGCGCCACATTCTTGACCACATACTTGAAACCAAGGAGCTGATCCGCCATCCTGGACATGGGGGCATACTTCATGTCGATCTCGGCCTGCCCGGCTGTGGCGACTTCATGGTGCTGCGCCTCGATATCAATCCCCATCTGTTCGAGCACCAAGCTCATCTCTGTTCGGATGTCCTGATATTTATCCGTGGGGGGAACAGGGAAGTAACCCTCTTTGTTTCGGGGCTTGTAGCCGAGGTTGGGGGTTTCCTCCCGGCCGGAATTCCATATCCCTTCGTCGGAATCCAGAAAATAGTAACCGCAGTGCTGGTTCTGGTCGTAACGGATGTCATTGAAGATGAAGAACTCCGCCTCCGGACCGAAATAGGCCGTGTCCCCGATCCCTGTGGATTTGAGATAGGCCTCGGCCTTATGGGCGATGTATCTCGGATCTCTGGAATAGCGTTCCTTGGTGATCGGGTCCACGATGTTGCAGATCAAGATGAGCGTGGGTTGCTCGGTAAAGGGATCCATGATGGCCGTCTCAGAGTCCGGCAGGACCAGCATGTCCGAGGCATGGATGGCCTGCCATCCCCGGATACTGGACCCGTCAAATCCCAATCCCTCCTCAAATATGGAAAGCTCCAGTTTGCAGATGGGCACGGAAAAATGCTGCCATAATCCGGGGAAATCCATGAACCGAAGATCCACCATCTTTGCATTGTTCTTTTTGGCATACTCCAGAACCTTTTGTGGTGTCATTGCCGTTTTCCTTTCTGAGAGATAATTAAAATCTAAATTTATAGGGCCTCTTTGCCTTTTTCGCCTGTCCGGATGCGAACGACCTCCTCCACAGGGATCACGAAGATCTTCCCGTCACCGATTCTTCCGGTGTTCGCCGTCTGCCGGATGGTATCAACCACGCGTATCACCTGATCATCTTCCATGACGATTTCAATCTTGATCTTTGGAAGGAAGTCAACCACGTATTCTGCTCCACGATAGAGTTCCGTGTGACCTTTCTGCCGGCCGAATCCTTTGACTTCGCTGACCGTGATGCCTTGTATTCCGATCTCATTCAACGCGTCCTTAACCTCTTCCAGCTTGAAGGGCTTGATGATCGCTTCCACCTTTTTCATGTCCGTCTCCTTGTTTGATTCTTATTGGAATAAAACCGGATGAAGAGGTTAAAAAATATCACAGAACCTGTTTTTTTGTAAAGGCTTTATCACCTCCTCCAGCCGGGATTCTTCCACAAGAGATCATTCCCGCTCGTCTCCTGATCTTAGAACCCGCTTTGATCCAATCCAGTCTTGACGAATCAAAAAGCAGCATCCGTCCGACCCTCCATCCTATGGAGATACGGCTCAAAAACAACGGATCCCTTTTATTCGGTCTTTGCAACCCTGATGCCAACTCCCTCTGAATTACAGAAAAAACAACCATTTGAAATATCATAGGAAATCCGGCAGTTATGCCAGCTTCACGACATGGCCTATACGTGATGAGCTTATTTCTTAGTCACCCTGCCCGGTCTTACGGCAGCCTGTGGATAAATGGATCTGAAATTTTAAATAGTTATGAGGAAGCGCCGAGCTGCCTATCCATGATGCCCGAATATGGGAATGTGCTTAAAATTTATGCAGTGAGATCCTTGGAAGATAACCCCGATGCCGGTCACTCCTTCTTGATCAGGGAATTTTTGAACGGTTCAGGGATCTCTTTGAAAGAGATGCTCTTCATCTGCGCCTCTTCCTTTTTATCCTGGAACGCATTGGAAGTCAGTCCCTTGTAATGATAATAAACGGCATAGAGGCTTTCATCTTTGCCGGTCAGCACCTTGCCGGCGATAGGGACCATCTTGATGATATCGGTGGCCATGGAGAATGGCTGGGCCATGATATAACAGTCGATGTATGAATTGAGAAAATTATAGCTCCCTGCCGCCCCGACGTTGTATTTGACACGGATTGGGACCGCTGCGGTCAGCTTGTCCAGGGTCAGCCCCGATACATCGAATTTGTTGTATTGACTGATGTAAAAGTTCTCTGAATGAAATTTTCCATCATGGATGGTGAAATCCCCGCCCATGGTATCGTATTCAAGGATACGAAAGAGATCGTCTTTCCTCCCTGCCATGATCTCAACACGGTTGATGATCTCTTTGATGAGATTGAAGAGGTAATTACGTTCCCGTGTGGATCGGATCCTAAGATGCGCCCCGCCGGTCATTTGCCGGGATGTTTCTTCAAGGGACGGATAAAGATGGCCTTCCACCCGGATGAATCCGCTGATCTCGCCGGTATAGAAGGTGCGGTTGTCCGGGAAAAGCTGGAGGTACTTTTCGGCGCTCACCCCGGCGATCTGCGCCTCGGCCTGGAACCGCGGGATCTCTGCGGAAAGGAAGTCGATACCGGCCTTGCCCGTTGCTGTGCCCTCCAGTCCGGCTGTTGTGAAGGATGGGATCGTCAGCGCCCCGTCTTTCATGTCCAGGCCGGCCAGGAAGTTTTGCAGTTCATATTGTTTGTACCGGACCTTGTTCATGGTGAGATCGGCCTTGAATCGGGTTTTTTTCAAGGCCGCCCTGTCGGTCTTATGAAGGGCGCTTTCGGGGGAGAAGAATTCCTTTTCCAAGGGGGCCAGGTCCAGGTCAGGGAAAACGATCCGGAGCTCCGGTTCCGGTGAGCCCAACCTCGGGATCCTGAGGTCAAAAGAAAGGGGAACATCCCCCCATTCACATTGGACACCCCTGGCCGAGACCTCCTTGCCGGCAAAATGCAGGGTCCCGTCAATCTTGCGGAATGTCCAGGGGCTCATGCGGGGATGCGCCGAGACATGGTTCAGGAGAAGGTCTCCTTTCACGTCCACGGGGTCTTTATCTTTTGGCTTGTATGAAAGCGTGAGATCTCCTGACACATGGGAGTCCGGCGGATTGTCCGACAAAACGGGGAAGATCCCGGCAAGAGACTGCAATGAGATTCCCGCATTTTTGATGTCGAGTTTAATGGAAAGCCCGGCGCTCTCCTTGACACTCCCTGTAAAAAGGAGGGATTCCCCGCCAAGCCTCCATCCCCCCTTCTGAATGATCATCTCCTTCCCGTTTAGCACATGGCCGGTAAAACCTAAGCGGCTCCCGGTCCCGGCGGTCTTAGACATCCAGTCCGAGAGAGAAAAGGAGGTCTTGGTCAGGTCAAGACTGGTATCCATATTCATGTCGCTGGGGGTTCCGTCCAGCAGGAGGATGAGTTCAGGATTCCCATCCCTGATCTTCAGGATTCTCTGAAATATTGGAAACCATGAGGTCAGATCCTGTTCCGTGGGGATGGCAGAGATTTTCAGCCGGATAGAGGGGTCGTTGCTCCCGACCCTGGAGACCTTCCCTTGGATCAGGGTCGGGAGATTGCCGATCTTTGCCTTCAGGGAGAAGGGGAGGACTTCGTTCTCTTTGAAGGTCAGCCTTCCCTCGATCCCGGAGATGGCAAAAGGAGACAGGGGGAAAGCGAACCCCGCCCCAGTTAGGTCCATGGTTCCCTGGATTGAAAACGGCGTCTCCTTGTTTTTTGAAGAGCGCAGGCTGATCTGTACGCCGGCATACCCTATGGACTGACGGACGTGTGAGAAAGGGAGTGTATCGCGTATGGGTTCCGGTAATTGCAGAAGAAGAGTCTGGATCTCCTGGAGGTTCAGGCCTGCATCAATCTCAAGGTCCGTCTCCCTGGACCCGGTCCTGGAAAAAGTCCCGGTGATTTTATTGAAGCGGGAGTTCCCATACCCCCCGCTCAGGTCCAGGAATTGAACGGCATCCTGGTCCACGGAGATCTCCCCGTTGACCGGTGAGAGGGTCAGGATGTCTCCGCCCTGTTTCAAACCGAAATCATGAAAGGCGACCTTGATGGAGAAACGCTTTTCGTATCCTGCAAGACCTTCTCCGGCGGCTATCTCCTGGGCGGTCTCCGATGGCGGTTTGCCGGCTGCCGTGATCTCAAGTAAAGGAATATCCAGGCTTCCGGTTGAAGAGACATGCCTGATGGAGCGTGCTATTTTTTCAGGCAGGAGCCGGTCCGGAAGGTAACCCCGCACTCCTTCGAAGGAGAGATTCGATGCGTGCAGGGAAATCCCGTACCAGGGTTTTCCATTGAGATTCCCGGTCCAGATGCCATGCCCCCAGGCCGAGAGATCCCCCAGCCTGAGATCCAGGTGTTTGACGTTGACGATGCCTTCAGCGGTATGGAGGGAAAATTTCAGGAGGGCCTCTTTCCCCATGAGGGGATGGGAGGCATATTGAGGGGCCACGAAATGAAAATGGTTCATCGAGAGATCTCCGGATAGGTCGAGCCCGTGGTCCGGATGGATGATAAAATGTGCCTTCAGATCGGTCGTTCCTGAAATCTGCTGGAGATCGAGGAATTCACGCAGATAGGGCCTGGAGATTTCCGCCGGCATTCGGTAGAGGTCAAGGCCGGCATCAACCTTCACGCGTTTTAGGTCCAGTGTCCCGGCATCAGGCTCGATCTCTCCCTTGATGGAAAAGGAGTTCAGCTCGAGGAGCCTGTGCGGGAACCGCCCCTTGATCTTCAGTTGGACCGGGGCCCCTTCGGAGGGCCGTTTCAAGGAACCGTCAACTTCCTGAAGCACAAGATGAGGCCTTTTAGATGGATCCCGCCGGTCCAGAATCACGAGGGAGGCGTTCTTGAAAAAGATGCTTTTGATCGTCGTCTGCAGGTTAAGCGCCGGTTCGTGTTTTTTGACCCCTTCTTCGGAAGTTACGGGTGGGGCGGGGCTCATAAAGAGCCATCGTCCATGGTCGTCTCTCAGGATTTGGATCTCCGGGTGTTTCAGATAGACCTTGTAAGCAAGGGCCTGGCCGAAGAGAAGGGGAAAAATTTTCAGTTTGACCTCCAGGGATTCGGCCCTGATCCAGTCCGTGCCCGTCTTCAGGTCCGAGAGCCGGATGTTGCGCATCCGTATGGACGGGCGGGGAAAGACGCTCAGGCGCACATCCTCGATGGAGGTCCGCACGGAAAGCTTTTTTCCCATGGTTTGGGCGGCCCAGTTTGTGATCGTATTCCGGGGAAGTATCCGTTGAAGCGTAGTCTGAAGCGTGAAAAGGAAGAGAATCAGGACAGACGCCAGGATCAGGGGTAAAAGGATCTTTTTTTTAAGAATTTTTAAGACCATAGAGAACTGAATGCCCCTTCAACCCGATCCGTGAACATGGGCTGATCGACTTTGTATGACGTGTTCCTGCACGTCTCTTCAAAAGGCCGCAGGGTCCTTCTTATGATTCAATCTGCAGGAGGTACTCTAAACAACTGCAATATATTTGTCAATTATAGGATTTTCTTCTCTTCTCAGGGAGGGATAAAAAAAGGCGGCGTATGATTTTCGATACGCCGCCTTTTACGGTAATACCTTAAATACCTGATCTATTCCGCCGTATTGATCGATTCCGCAAGATCCTTGACCCTTTCCAGGTCGCTTGAAGTGCTGAGAGGATTCAGGATCACCGCCTCGATATCATCCACGGCCTCACCGACTGTATCCTCCACAACCGTTGGCGTATTCAGTACCGGGTCAATCAGTTCAAGCTGTGAAACACTCAGTAGATTGCCCTCACTCAATCCCGCAGCGATATTCAACAAAAGCGCGCCCAACTCCTGCTGCGCCTTCTGTAACATGGTCTTCTTACCTTTGGTGATCACGGCATCTTCCAACTGGGAGGATGAGTTATGAAACGCTCCCTTGTGTCTATTATCCACGGCAATTGCCGAAGACAGATACTGCCCGCGCTCCGCATCATGCGTCTTCCAATACCCCATGCTTCTGGCCGTAATCGGAGCCGGAGGGGCTGCAGGCGACCCATCCAGGAGGCCCATAGAGATGTTCGAATTACTGACCCCCGTGGGATCGCCGATGATATTCCCATAATTATCCCTCTGAAGCTCGGCCATGATCAGCATCCCGGCTATTGTCCCCCCATTCAGGGCCGTTCTCCACTCATCCACAAACCGGGACGGGTGGGTTGTGTCCGTGTTCAGGGCACTCATGACGAGGTTCAGCGTGGCGGGGTTTGTTGCGTCCAGATTCGGATTGAGGGCCACGGTCCCATCCGGGAAAATCGTCAGGGAGATACTGTTAACCGTGGCACTGATGTAGGTATAACTGTCCGAACCTTTGACCTCCAGCAGGCCATCAGTAAATGTCAGGCTTCCCGGTGAAACCCTTGTGGCCCCGGTCATGGTCACCGTTGCCCCGATGATACTCTCAATCCCCGGGGTATTGCCCTGGGCATAGCTTGTGTCCAGGTAATTAACCTGGCTGATGAAACTCAAAGAAAGTGATAGAGTGTTGTTGGCATCGGTCACCAGACGGCCGGTGATATTGGCACTTGGAAGTGAAGGGGTTGCATAGGCGCTCATTGACCCCGTAAGTAAAAAAAATATGGGCAAGAGCAAGAACGATTTTAGATTTCTGATTTGGCGCTTCATGGTTTGTCTTCCTCCTTTAGGTTATAATCGTTTTATAAAGCTAATGGGTATAAACCCTTCTATTCTATTTTTTTCTGCGCAGCAACAGCAGCCCGGCCACCCCCGACCCCAGCAGGACCAGACTGGACGGTTCAGGAATTACCGGCGGGGCCGTATAGGCGTTAAGTTTCCCCCCTATGCTTCCCGTACCGCTGGATAGAAAATTATTGGCATGTGGGTTATAAAAAGTCAGGTTTGGTGCAAAGGAGAACGAACTGACGCCGGAGAGTTCGCTTAGGTAAGCGGACCCGATGGTATTGAAAACAGAGATCCCGCTTACAGTGACAACAGCCTTTTGAGCAGACCCTTGCACGTAGAAATCAACCGGAAGGGCTAAGCTACCGGTCAGATAGGTATTCGTCCCGTCGGTAATTCTAAAAACACCGTCTCCCCCGGTCAGGGACTGGAACGGGTTTGCGGGGCTTCCATACGGGGTTGTCAGCATTCCCCCGATGTAGATGTAGGCACCATTGGTCACGATCGGGTCCGTTGAATTAACCCCACCGGCCCAAGGTTCTGGTTTACATATACAGTACCGATAATTTGTCACGATCGGGTCCGTTGAATTAACCCCACCGGCCCAGGTCTCCACGGCGGTGATGTCCATGGAATTTAGAGAGAGCGTGGAAGGATAGTATGTAGTATTACCTTTGTCTTTCTCCGAATAGGCCATGGTGAAAGAAAAAGCCCCACCGAAATCCGCTAACGGAATGGCTAACGCCTCGCCGGCCGATAAGAGAAAGGTCAATAAAAGAACCGGAAGTAATAGTAAGAGTTTTCTTGGCTTAAACATAAGTAATCCCCCTTGCTTTGTTTCAAAAAAATTTCAAAACAAAAATAGTTTTATTCGTATCCTTTTTTGAAAACGCTAAACCTTCATGCTTTTAGTGAGCAATTATCGTACCAACTTTCCCTACCGCAAAAATATTTTTTGTTTTTTTTAACTATCTGTTTTCCTTGAAGATATTTTCATGGGATCCAAGCTCCGTCCCCGGCACCAGGAACCGCTTAAAAATGAGTGTGAAAAGTTTTTCCACTTTTATGTAAATTTTTTCCACTTTTATGTAAAGTTTACAATTATGCGGATTTCAATATATAGGTTCTTCTCCCATTTAGTGGGTAAAAAAAGGGGTCAAGGATTCCAGGGTTCAAGGGGTCAAGTGTTTGTTTTCCAGTGACTTGATC
>Ga0210024_1000172_pt1 | contig 56215 bp, 42 predicted proteins | sample CryGeymeta201525_FD_183988 | JGI IMG/M metagenome (GOLD analysis project Ga0210024, IMG submission 183988) | Groundwater microbial communities from Crystal Geyser aquifers in Utah, USA - Crystal Geyser metaG 2015-25 (SPAdes) (version 2) | ecosystem: Environmental > Aquatic > Deep subsurface >...
ACCAAACCATACTCCCAATTTAGGTAAGCCTGCATCGCCTCAACCGGGTTGTCAGTGCCTTCATAGGGGCGACGATAGCGGTGGCTGTTAGTGGGAACGGTGTCGGTTAAGACGCTACTTTCACACAGATCTGCGGCTTGCACGCCATCGATCACCCACACCTCCCAACCCATTTGCGCCAGCCACGAGGCCGTCATGTTGGCGCGCACACCGTCCAGGTCGGCCAGCACTGCGCGTGCGCCGCGCACTGGCATCGACACATCGGTTTCTTGTACCAGTTGGCCACCCGGTGCACTGGCGAAGCCGGGCAAATGCCCCAGTGCGTATTCCTGCGGGATGCGCACGTCAAAGCGGTAGGTGGTGCGGCTCGTCTCTGCTAATAACTGCACCACATCAGTGTGGTGAGCGCGTTGCACACCGGCTCGATCAGCCACCGAGCGGGCTTGTTGACTGGCCACGACACATTGGTCATCTGAAACATCTGGAAAGCGGCGGCTGGCACCTTGATCGAGCATTTGCCCCGCCAGCTTCCAGCCGATGGTGCCGTTGCGCAGCGCGAACACCGGGTTGGGCACACCAGCATTCACCAGGGATTGCGCGCCAATGATGCTGCGGGTGCGCCCCGCGCAATTGACAATGATGCGCGTGGCCGGATCAGGAGCCAAAGTCGATGCCCGCAGCACCAGTTCAGCCCCTGGCACACTGATGCCGTTCGGGATGCTCATGGTGTGGTACTCATCAAAGCGACGCACATCCAGCACCACCACGTCAGCCTGAGTATCCAGCAGAGCCTTGACTTCTTGTGCTGACAACGACGGCGTGTGGCGTTGGGCAGCCACCAGTTCACCAAATGCTTTGCTGGGCACGTTGACATCCTGGAAGAGCTCGCCACCCGAAGCCTTCCAACCGCCAAGGCCGCCTTCAAGCAATGCCACATAGGTGTAGCCCAACTGGTGAAACTTTTGAACCGCTTTCTGAGCCCAACCCTCGCCATTGTCATAGAGCACGACAGGGGTATCAAGGCGTGGTATGCGTGACCTCGCTTGAGCAGTAATGCGACCCAAGCTCAAGTTCGCCGCAAACAAGGGGTGAGCCTGGGCAAAAATGTTTTCTTCGCGTACGTCAATCAGGGCGATTTCTTGCTTGTGCAGCAAGGCTTGTCGCACCTGCAGAAATGTTTGAGTGGGTATGGACATGTGAAAGGGCGTGAGCAGGACAATCAAGCTGCAACCGCAGCCATCTCAGCCAGCGAGGCCAGCAAGTCGCCAAAGCGCTCACCCTGCACCACCACATGCGCACGCAAGGCCTGCGCCGCTCCTTCGGCATCGCCGCTCACAATGGCTTGCACAATGGTTTCGTGCTCTTTGAACGAGGTGCTCATGCGGTTACGCACCCGCAACTGCAAGCGCCGATAGGGCCGCAAGCGGCGGTGCAACTGCAGGGCTTGCTCACCCAGAAAACTGTTGTGGCTACCCACGTAAATAGCGGCATGAAACCGCTCATTGCAATAGAAATAGGCATCAGAGTCCTGTTTGGCGCGCGCCTTTTCGCAGGCTTGGTGGGCAGCCGCCAATTCGCCTCGCTCAGCCTCGCTCATGCGCCTAGAAGCCAGCCGACCGCACATCGCTTCAAGCTCCCCCATCACCTCAAACATTTCCAGCAAGCGCGCAGGACTGATGCTGGCTACCACCGCGCCACGGCGCGGCCGGATTTCAATCAGCCCATCAGCAGCCAGCTGAATCAGGGCTTCACGCACCGGCGTGCGAGACACCCCGTATTGCTCCACCAACGTGGCTTCATCCAGGGCACATCCCGGCAGCAAATCACCCGTGGCGATTTGTTCTTCAATTTTTTCACGCAATTTGTCTGACATTCGCATGGCCAGATTGTCTCACCACACGTCAATAATGCATTCAAAATTCTTCTAAGGGTATCCACTAATGACGTTTAAAAATACAAACACTAAACTTTTGTATACATTCAGCAAACCTCAGATAAAGCCTTCTGATGTCACAGCGCTGTTCGTAGCCCCTTTTATTCCAACAGGAGACAACACCATGAAACATCGTTCCATTGCTACCGCCGTATCGGGTTTATTGATGGCCGCCACGCCATTCACTGTGGCGGTGGCTGACAGCATCACACTCAAAGCCTCACACCAATTTCCCGGTGGCAAAGGCGATGTGCGCGATGAGATGGTGCAAATGATTGCCCGTGATGTGGCTGCAGCCAATGTAGACATGACGATCAAGGTATTCCCCGGCTCCAGCCTGGTCAAGGCCAAAGACCAGTGGAAAGCCATGCTCAGCGGCCAGATCGACATGACCTCGGTGCCACTGGATTACGCCTCGGGCATTCACCCGCAGTTTGGGGCGACATTGATGCCCGGTTTGGTCAAAAGCCAGGAGCACGCCATGCGCCTGAACAACTCACCTTTCATGCAAGACATTAAGGCGATCATAGAAAAGGGTGGGGTCAAGGTCTTGGCCGATGCCTGGCTGGCGGGTGCGTTTGCAGGCAAAGACAAGTGCATTTTGAAGCCCGAAGATGCCGCTGGACTGAAGGTACGCTCGGCCGGAGCCACGTTCTCGCAAATGTGGGCAGGCGCGGGCGCATCAGTGGTGTCCATTGCCTCCAACGAGGTCTACAACGCCATGCAACAGGGCGTGATCCAGGCCACCGACACCTCCACCGGCAGCTTTGTCTCGTTCCGGTTGTATGAGCAGGTCAAGTGCATCACTGCCCCAGGCGACAACGCCATGTGGTTCATGTACGAGCCGGTGCTGATCTCCAACACCAGCTGGAACAAGCTCAACGACGCGCAAAAGAAAGCCCTGAGCACTGCCGCCAAAAAAGCCGAGGCCTACTTCAATGTCGAGTCCAAAAAAATGGACGACAAAATGGTAGAAACCTTCAAGAAAAACAACGTCAAAGTGGTCACGATGACCGATGCCGATGCAGCTGCTTGGCGTGGTGTCGCCAACAAAACCTCTTACAAGGTGTTTGCTGAAAGCGTGCCCGGCGGCAAAGAGCTGATCGAAAAGGCCCTCAGTGTTAAATAAAGAGCAGGAGCAAATGCTGCCCCTGGCGGTGCGCGCGGTCTACACCGTATCGCGCTTAACAGGGGTGTTTGCCGCCTGCCTGATTGTGCTGGCAGTGGTCGTGGTGTGCCACATGGTGTTTGTACGCGCCGTGCTGGGGCATTCGTCCATTTGGCAAACCGAATTTGCAACTTTCTCGATCCTTGCGGCTACTTTTTTGGGTGCACCTTACATCCTGTTGACGCGTGGTCATGTGGGGGTCGACATCTTGCCCATGATGGTGGCGGGCAATGCCCGGCGCGCGCTGTATTTTTTGGGTAGTGCGGTGGCGCTGGTTTTTTGCAGCATTTTCTTCTACGCCTCGTTGACCTGGTGGTATGAAACCTGGCACACCGGGCAAACCACGTCATCCATGTGGGCGGCCAGGCTGTGGATTGCCTACCTGTGCGTGCCTGTGGGCTTGGGTTTGTTGTGCCTGCAATACCTGGCTGAAATTTGGTTGGTCATCAGTCGGCGTGAAGAACCATATGGTCTGACACCCGGAGTGCATCTATGAGCCCTTTGCTGATTGGTGCGCTGGTCTTTGCCACCACGCTGTTGGTACTGTCTACCGGACTACCCATTGCCTTTGGCCTCGGTGCGGTGGCACTGGGCTTCATGGTTTTTTTTGACGGCTGGGGCAGTGTGCATTTTTTGCCGGAAACCATTTTCAATGGTCTGGATGATTTCACCCTGGTGTCGCTGCCCATGTTTGTCATCATGGGTGCAGCGGTAGCTTCATCCCGCGCTGGCAGCGACCTGTATGAAGCGCTGGCGAGACTGTTGCACCGTGTGCCGGGCTCGCTGGTGATTTCCAACATTGGTGCTTGCGCGCTGTTCTCGGCACTGACCGGCTCGTCACCCGCCACCTGCGCGGCCATTGGCAAGATGGGCATTCCTGAAATGCGCAAACGTGGCTATGACGCTGACTTGGCTACTGGAGCGATTGCAGCGGGTGGCACGCTGGGCATTTTGATTCCGCCCAGCGTGACCATGATTTTGTACGGCATCGCCTCCGAAACCTCGATTGGCCGTCTCTTTATTGCCGGCGTTTTGCCGGGCCTGCTGCTGACGCTGTTGTTTATGGCCTGGGCTCTGTTCTTGAGCTGGAAGCGCGGTACGGTGTTGGTCGACAAAGACCGCATTTATTCTTTCAAGGAAAAAATTGAGCTTTTGCCCCGTTTGCTGCCTTTCATCGCGGTGGTGGCAGGCGTGGTGTATGCCTTGTATGGAGGCATTGCCACCCCTTCAGAGGCGGCAGGTGTAGGTGCCATGCTGTGCCTGCTGATGGTGGCGGTGATTTACCGTGTTTGGCGGCCGCGCGACATGTGGCATATTTTGCGCGACGGTCTGCGCGAATCTGGCATGCTGCTGCTGATCATTGGCTCCTCCATATTGTTCGGCTACATGATGTCGTCGCTGCAAGTCACACAATCTGTGGCCGAGGCTATTGGCGCGCTGCAGGTGAACCGCTGGGTGGTGTTGGCCGCGATCAATTTGATGCTGCTGGGTGCGGGCTGCTTCTTGCCACCAGCAGCCATCATTTTGATGACCACGCCGATCCTGATGCCAGTCATTACCGCTGCCGGGTTTGATCCAATCTGGTTTGGTGTGGTGCTGACCATCAACATGGAGCTGGGCCTGATCACGCCACCCGTGGGTTTGAACCTGTTTGTGATCAATGGCATCACGCCGGATGTGCGCCTCACCACTATCCTGAAGGGTGCATTCCCGTTCATGATGTGCATGGTGGTGGCCATTTTGATGTTGTGCATCTTCCCCGAGATCGCCACCTGGTTGCCAACCAAGGTCATGGGCTAATGAAGGGCATCCATGCATAACTGGCACAGTGCAGCTGACAATCGCCGCGCCCGACTTGAGCGCGCCGCCTCATTGGGTGTAAAAAAAGTGGTGACGGCCGATGCCACCACTACTCTGCTGACGGCGGTGCTGGAGCCCTTTGACCGCGTTTGCATTGAAGGCAACAACCAAAAGCAAGCCGACTTTCTGGCGCGGTGCCTCACACAGCTTGACCCGGCCCAAGTGCATGACCTGCACATGGTGCAGTCGGTGCTGGCGCTGCCCGAGCATCTGGATGTGTTTGAACTGGGTATCGCATCCAAACTCGACTTTTCGTTCTCTGGTCCGCAAGGCGCTCGGCTGGCCAAAATGGTGTCTGCCGGGCAGCTTCAGATTGGTGCGATTCACACCTACCTGGAGCTGTTCAGCCGTTACTTTGTAGACCTGACACCACGCGTGTCACTGGTCTGCGCCCAGGCGGCCGATGCGCACGGCAACCTGTTCACCGGCCCCAACACCGAAGACACCCCGGCCATTGTGGAAGCCACCGCGTTCAAAAGCGGCATTGTGATAGCCCAGGTCAACGAGCTGATGGACACCCTGCCACGGGTTGACATCCCCGGCGACTGGGTGGACTTTGTCGTGCTGGCCCCCAAGCCGCATGCCATTGAGCCGCTGTTCACCCGCGACCCGGCACAAATCTCCGAGATTCAGGTGCTGATGGCGATGCTGGCCATCAAAGGCATTTACGCTGAATATGGCGTGCAGCGCCTGAACCACGGCATTGGCTTTGACACCGCCGCCATCGAACTGCTACTGCCCACGTATGCCGAATCCCTCGGGCTCAAAGGCAAAATTTGCAGCCATTGGGCGCTGAATCCGCACCCGGCACTGATCCCGGCGATTGAGGCTGGTTGGGTGCAGTCGGTGCATTCGTTTGGCTCCGAGCTGGGCATGGAAAACTACATCCGTCAGCGCCCCGACGTGTTCTTCACCGGTGCAGACGGCAGCCTGCGCAGCAATCGGGCTCTGTGCCAGGCGGCAGGCCATTACGCCTGCGACATGTTCATTGGCTCCACCCTGCAAATCGACCTGAATGGCCACAGCTCCACCGCCACCCTGGACCGAATGACCGGGTTTGGCGGCGCGCCCAACATGGGCGCGGACGCACGTGGACGCCGCCACGCCAGCCCGGCATGGCTCAAGGCAGGGGAGCAAGCACGCCGTGGCCGCAGTGGTGTCTCGGCCATGCCACGCGGGCAAAAGCTGGTGGTGCAAACGGTGGAAACCTTCCGTGAACACATGCAACCGGCTTTTGTGGACAAGCTCGATGCCTGGCAACTGGCCGAGCAAGCGCACATGGCGATTCCACCAGTGATGATTTACGGCGACGATGTGACCCACATCCTGACCGAAGAAGGCATTGCCAATTTGCTGCTGTGCCGCACCGACGAAGAGCGCGAACAAGCCATTCGTGGCGTGGCGGGCTACACCCCGGTCGGGCTGGCGCGCGACAAGCGCCTGGTGGAAAACCTGCGTGACCGCGGCATCATCACCCGCGCAGAAGACCTCGGCATTGACAAACGCGATGCCACCCGCAGCCTGCTGGCCGCCCGCAACATGCGCGATTTGGTACGCGCCTCTGGTGGCTTGTATGACCCACCAAAACGTTTTCGAAATTGGTGAACCCCAAGGACACATCGCTGTGGAAAAACTTCATTTTGATTTGACCGGGCAACACATGCCCGCACCTTTTGCGCCGGTGCTGGTGGGCGTGGTGGGCTCGGGCAACCTGGAAGTGCTGCTGGAGCCTACCGCAGCCGCCGGTTGCACGCTCGACATCACCACCTCGGCACATGGTTTTGCCCCCATCTGGCAAGCTGTGGTGGAAGACTTTCAGGCACGCCATGGTTTGACGGGTGTAGCCGTGTCGATCAACGACATGGGAGCCACACCGGCTGTGGTGAGCTTGCGGCTGGATCAAGCGGCCGCGGCCTTGTCTATGAAAGCACGCGCATGAAACGCAGTTTTTCGGAGTCCACCGCGCGCGCGCGCATCGTGCACTTGCTTGATGCGGGCTCTTTCACAGAAATCTTGCCCCCAGCCGAACGTGTGGTCAGCCCGCACCTGGCGTTGCTGGGCGTGCCGTCGGCGTTTGACGATGGCGTGGTCATTGGCAGCGGCTTGCTGGCGGGTCAAACCGTGTTCATCGCCGCGCAAGAAGGCGAATTCATGGGTGGTGGGGTCGGCGAAGTGCATGGTGCCAAGCTGGTGGGTTTGTTTCAGCGTGCGCTCATCCACAAACCCGCTGCGGTGATTGTGCTGGCCGAGTCGGGTGGGGTGAGGCTGCACGAAGCCAATGCGGGTTTGATTGCGGTGTCCGAGGTCATGCGCGCCCTGCTGGCGGTACGCGCGGCGGGCATTCCGGTGCTGATGTTGATTGGTGGCGCAAACGGCTGCTTTGGCGGCATGGGGCTGATTGCGCGCTGTGCCGACCGCGTGGTGATGAGCGACATCGGCCGCCTGGCCATGTCGGGACCCGAGGTGATTGAATCGTCCAACGGGGTCGAAGAATTTGACTCGCGTGACCGCGCCCTGGTGTGGCGCACCACCGGTGGCAAGCACCGCTATTTGTTGGGTGACTGCGATGTGCTGGTGGAAGACGACATGGCCGCTTTTCGTACGGCAGCCGTCGCCGAGTTGACGCACAGCTTGCCCTTGAGCCTGGCCACGCTGCAGGCTGAACATGCGCTGCTCACCGACCGCGTGCGCCGCTTTGGCCATTGCCATGATGCCATGGACATCTGGCAGCTGGGTGGCATCCAACAACCTGAAAGCGTGGCCGACCTGGAAGCCGATGCCATGCTGGCTTTGAAGCAGCACTTTCAGACCATGACCGCTGCAAGTGGCAAACAGGCTCAAGCCAACGCGCTGCAGCCCGATCCATCCGATCCATCCGCAGCAGCTTACCCGACACCCGAACTCGATGCCCTGCTGAGCACCCTGTTTGGCTCAGACCATCACGTCTGCATTGAAGGCGACCTGATCCAGGGCACGGCTCAAGTGGCGGGAGCACCCGTGGCCGTGGTCGGCAGCACCCATCACGCTGCCATTGGCGTAGAACTGGCACTGGCCCAAGCCCATGCCGTGCTGGAAACTGTTCGCCAACACCCCAAGCGTCCCGTCGTGCTGCTGGTCGACACCCAAGGCCAAAGGCTGCGCCACCGCGACGAGTTGCTCGGCATCAACCGCTACATGGCGCACATGGGCTGCTGCATTGAACTGGCGCGCCAGCTGGGGCACCGGGTGATTGGTTTGGTGTACGACCAGGCACTCTCGGGAGGCTTCATCACCTCGGGACTGATGGCCGATGCCTGCTACGCCCTGCCGCAAGCTGAAATCCGCGTCATGCGCCTGCGCGCCATGGCGCGGGTCACCAAGATTGACGAAGCCCGCCTGACTGAGCTATCCAAATCCAACCCGGTGTTTGCGCCCGGCGTGGAAAATTTTGTGGCCATGGGCGGCATTCAGGCGCTGTGGCGCGGCGACCTGCAAGCCTGCCTGGCAGACGCACTGCACAGCGCGCCAAGCCAGGACGAACGTGCCGCCTTGGGGTATGCACGCGGTGGCCGCTCCCTGGCCGATGGCGTTGCGCAGCGGGTGCGCGCCTGACAATTTGAGGCCTTGACGCAGCTTGGCAACGCTGACCATGCTTATATAAGAAATATGCCTCTAGCCCTTATAAATCAAGCGCAATCAGCTATCTATTTCATATCAAATGCAGGCCATCTGCAACGCCAGCAGCTGGTCTGGTTGACGGACACTGCCTGGCAGTCCATGCAAGCGCGCACCTGGGACGCGACCGCGCACGCGGTGTTGGCGCACTGGCGCGCACAGCAACTGCCTGTGGTTGTGACACGCCAGCGCGGCGATGCCGCGCCCGATGTGGTATGCGTCGGTTTGCCCGCCCCCTCCCAATGGGGCAAGCGCAAACTGGCCTTTAGCGTTTCTATGAGCGACATTGCCAACACAAGCCCCTGCCCGACGCTGGCACAGGTTGCCGATGGACACAACTGGCAGGTCGCCGCCATGGCTCTGAACGCTGCGTTGACGCAGCGCGGCGTTCAAGCCCGTGTGCACGGCTCTTTTGCCTGGCAGCAGGTGACTGCGCTGGCCTACCTTCACCCCCACTCCGACCTTGACCTGCATCTGCCGGTCACGAGCCTTGCGCAGGCCAGCCAGGTGCTTGATGTGCTGAAACAATCATCCGTGTCAAATTTGGAAACCGCTGTGCCGCTTCCACGCCTGGATGGCGAGCTGATTTTTCCCGGAGGCCAAGCAGTGGCTTGGCGCGAACTTGGGCAGCTGCTCAGCGGCCAGGTGGCGCAGGTGTTGGTCAAAGACCTCTTGACCGTGCGCTTGGTCGATCTGGCCGATTTGCGTGGCTTGTGCAAGCCATGAAAGTTCTGCAACCCATTGCGCCTATTGAGCCCATGCAGCCGGTCACGCCTAAGCCCTGGTGGCAACACATCGGCCACGCCGCTGTGCGTGCGCTGTATGCCGAAATTGCGCTGGAGCCCAAGCCCGGCCTGGTGTCGTTTCGTGACACCGGCAGCCACCAGGACATGGATGGCAGTACTTTTTTGCGCAGCCTGTTTGCGCTGCGCCATTACTTCCCCCGCATGGCGCAAGCGGGCTGGCAGGGTGCACCCTTTGCCAGCTTGCAACAACTCGGGCTGCAGGCCGAAGCCCGTATGCTACGCGCCACAGATGGCATCAACACCCATCGTGGCGCTGTGTTTGGTTTGGGGATGCTGTGTGCCAGTGCCGGGCGGGTGCAAGCGCTAGGCCTACCGTCAACGCCCCAAAACTTTCGCGCGGTGTTGCTGACCACCTGGGGACAGACGCTGGCCAAACGCGCTGAAATGGCGCAATCCACCACCCCAACTTCACACGGCCAACGCGTGGCGCAGCGCTTTGGTTTGCGCAGCGCGGTTGTGGAGGCTGCACAAGGTTTCCCTTGCCTGTTTGAAATCACCTGGCCGACGCTGCAACAAGCACTTGCCGCTGGCATGGGCGAGCGCGCCGCGCGGGTTCAGGCGCTGTTTGCCACCCTGGCGGTGCTGGACGACACCAACCTGGTACACCGCGGCGGCCTGGATGGTTTTCATTTTGCGCAGGCACAGGCGCGGCAATTTCTGGCATCTGGCGGCATCTTTCAAGCAGACTGGGTTGCGCAAGCCCGTGTCGTGCACCGCACCTTTGTGCAACGCCATCTATCCCCCGGTGGGGCGGCAGACGTGCTGGCCAGCGCCTGCTGGATACACACGCTTTGCGGATCAAGTTCGCACGACGCAAGTGAGAGGCTTGCACCTGCAAGGATGGTGGCCGCGTGAACTACGCCGTGTTGTTTTCCGGGCAAGCCAGTCAGCACCCGGACATGCTGCCCTGGCTGGAAGCCGAGCCCGCCTGCAGCCACGCGCTGGCCTTGATGGCCGCGCATCTGGGCGCTGACTGGCGGCAGCAATTGCAAGACCCCGCCACCCGCAGCCACAACGCCTTTGCCCAGGTGCTCATCACCGGAGCCGCCCTGGCGGCTTGGACGGCCTTGCAACAACGCCTGCCGGGCGCACCCGCCGTGGTGGCTGGCTACAGCGTGGGGGAGTTGGCGGCGTTCGGTTGCGCCGGTGTGTTGACCACCGCCCAGGCAATAGACCTGGCCGCACTGCGCGCACATCTGATGGATCAAGCCGTGGACAAGTTGGACACCGGATTGCTGGCGGTGACTGGCCTGAGCGAAGCCATGGTGCAAGCCACCTGTGTGAACCTCGGTTTGGAATGCGCCATTCGTATCAGCCCCAGCCAGCATGTTTTTGCAGGAACCGATGCGGCCCTGAACCATGCCCTGCCACAGCTCACCGCACGTGGCGCCCAATGCACCCGGCTGGAGGTGCGGGTGGCCTCGCATTCATCCTGGATGCTGCCCGCCATAGACGCTTTTTGGCAGGCGCTGAGTTCAGAGCCTTTTGGCAACCCACTGTGCCCGGTCGCCCTCAATGCCACGGGCACACTGTGCCGACAACCGAACCAGCTGCGAGCGGGTTTAAGCCAACAATTGGCCCACACAGTGCAATGGTCGACCTGCATGGACGCGATCGCCGAACGCCAGGTGGCTTGCGTGCTGGAGGTGGGCGGGGGCACGGCGCTGGCGCGCATGTGGAACGATCAGCACCCCAACATTCCGGCACGCGCCCTGGACGATTTTCGTCAACCGCAACGTGCGGTGGACTGGCTCATGAAACTTGGCGGCAGCACCGGGTAGCAGCGCCTCAAACCCCGAGCCGTTTGCAGATTTCCAGCGTGGCCGCGCTCTGGTTCATGCTGTAAAAGTGCAGACCCGGTGCGCCACCGGCGCGAAGCTGCTCACACAGGTCAGTCACCACGTCAAGCCCAAAGGCTTTGATGGACGCGGTGTCGTCGCCAAAGCTTTGCAGGCGCAGGCGAATCCAGCGCGGAATTTCCGCGCCGCAGGCATCTGAAAAGCGCATCAGCTGTGACGAACTGGCAATCGGCATGATGCCTGGCACCACCGGCACGCGCACCCCCAGGGCATCGGCTTCTTCGATGAACCTGAAGTAAGCATCCGGGTTGTAGAAATACTGGGTAATGGCCGAATTGGCTCCGGCCTGCACCTTGGCAGCAAAGGCCTTCACATCGCTCTCGGGCGACTTGGCTTGCGGGTGCATCTCGGGATAGGCGGCCACTTCAATGTGAAAGTCATCCGGCATTTCGGCGCGGATGAAGGCCACCAAATCACTGGCGTAATGAAACTCGCCCCCGGTGCCGTAGCCACTGGGCAGATCACCGCGCAACGCCACCAGCCTTTTCACGCCCATGGCCTTGAGTGTGGCCAGTTGCTCGCGTACCCGCGCATGGGTCGCGCCGATGCAAGAAAAATGCGAAGCGGCCGGCACGCCCTCAGCCAGGATGGCGCTGACGGTGCTGAATGTGCCCTCTTGCGTGGAGCCACCCGCCCCAAATGTCACCGAGCAAAACTCGGGCTTCAGGGCGTACAACTGCTGGCGCGCAACGCGCAGCTTCTCTACACCCTCGGGCGTCTTGGGTGGAAAAAATTCAATGCTGATGGGGAAACGGGTTGGGCTCATCAGGGCCTTCCTTTACATGTGTTGACTCCACCCATTGCCCAAGGGCTGGGTGATTTATGGCTTGGTGGCCGCAATAAAAAATTCCCGGTTGCCGTCTCCACCGGTGATGGGCGAATCAAACCAGTGCGTCACGCTCAAGCCCAGCGCAGCGCAGGCCTCGCGCAGGCGTTGTTCCACGATGACGTACATAGCTGCGTCTTTGACAATGCCGCCCTTGCCCACCTGGCCCGGCTGCAGTTCAAACTGCGGCTTGACCAGGGTCAGCAGCACCCCGCCCTGTTTCAGCAACGGCAACACCGCGGGCAGCACCAGGGTTTGCGAGATAAAGGACAAGTCGGCCACGATCAGGTCAAACTCGGGCACGAAGTCAGCGCTACCGCCCTCTTCTGAATCTTCTAGGTCAAATTGGCCTTCAGCCCCCGTACTGTCTGCGTAAGCAGCTATTAAATCTGAAGCGCTCAAGGTACGCGCATTGACACCTTCCACGCACAGCACACGCGGGTCAGCGTGCAGGCTGGGGTGCAGCTGGGCACTGCCCACGTCCACCCCCACGACAAACTTCGCGCCGTGTTGCAGCAGGCAATCGGTGAAGCCGCCGGTGCTTTGACCGACGTCCAGGCACTGCCAGCCCGCCACCGACAAACCCACCTTTTTCAAGGCCGCTTCCAGTTTCAGACCGCCGCGCGACACGTAGCGGGCTTGTGCGTCATCCAGCAATTCGATGACTGCATCTTCCGGCACGACGTCGCCATTTTTGGCCACCCGCCGCCAAGCATCACCTTGCTGCCATTGCACGCCATCAGCAATCAAACGCTGGGCTTGGCTGCGGGTGCTGGCCAGGCCACGCTGCACCAGAAGTTGGTCAATGCGCATATTTCTCCAAATTGTGTAACGCGGCCTCGGTCTTCAACTGAGGGACACCGTCAAACCGGCTTTGCCGGATGACGGGTGTCGTCCCCTTGAGGGGGAGCACCGCAGGTGCTTCGGGGGTGGTTCAATACCTGTATGAATCGGCTTTGTACGGGCCGGACTTGCTCACGCCAATGTAGGCGGCTTGCGCGTCGGTCAGCTCGGACAATTGCGCGCCCACTTTGGTCAGGTGCAGGCGCGCCACTTTTTCGTCAAGGTGTTTCGGCAACACATACACCTTACCCACCTTGTATTCCTTGGGCTTGGTGAACAGCTCGATCTGCGCAATGGTCTGGTTGGCAAAGCTGGAACTCATGACAAAGCTGGGGTGGCCAGTGCCGCAACCCAGGTTCACCAAACGGCCCTTGGCCAACAGGATGATGCGTTTGGCCGGTGTCTTGCCCTTGGCGGGAAAAATCACGTGGTCGACTTGCGGCTTGATCTCTTCCCACTTGCACTTGTCCAGCGACGCCACATCGATTTCATTGTCAAAGTGGCCAATGTTGCAGACGATGGCCTGATCTTTCATGGCCGCCATGTGCTTGTAGGTGATCACATTCAGGTTGCCAGTGGCGGTGACGAAAATATCGCACTTGTCTGCGGCGTATTCCATGGTGACGACCTTGAAGCCTTCCATGGCCGCTTGCAGCGCGTTGATCGGGTCCACCTCGGTCACCCAGACTTGGGCACTGAGCGCACGCAATGCCTGGGCAGAGCCTTTGCCCACGTCGCCATAGCCAGCAACCACAGCCACTTTGCCAGCGATCATCACGTCGGTGGCGCGCTTGATGGCGTCCACCAGCGACTCACGGCAACCGTACAGGTTGTCAAACTTGCTCTTGGTGACAGAGTCGTTCACATTGATGGCACGAATGGCCAGCGTGCCCTTGGCACTCATCTCGTTCAAGCGGTGCACGCCGGTGGTGGTTTCTTCTGTGACGCCAATGATATTTTTCAGGCGGCGGCTATACCAGGTGGGGTCTAACTTGAGCTTGGCCTTGATGGCGGCATACAAACAGGTTTCTTCTTCGCTGGTTGGGTTGTCGAGCAGCTTGGGGGTTTTCTCGGCTTTGGTGCCCAGGTGCATCAGCAGCGTGGCGTCGCCACCGTCGTCCAGAATCATGTTCGGACCTTCAGCGGCGCTGCCTTTTTTGCCACCAAACTCAAAAATGCGGTGGGTGTAGTCCCAGTAGTCGGTCAGCGACTCGCCCTTGACCGCAAATACCGGTGTGCCGCCGGCGGCAATGGCGGCGGCAGCGTGGTCTTGGGTCGAGTAAATATTGCACGATGCCCAGCGCACTTGCGCGCCCAAGGCCGTCAGGGTTTCGATCAGCACGGCGGTCTGAATCGTCATGTGCAGGCTGCCGGTGATGCGTGCGCCTTTAAGCGGCTGGCTCTTGGCAAATTCTTCACGAATCGCCATCAGGCCGGGCATTTCGGTCTCGGCAATGTTGAGTTCTTTTCGGCCCCAGTCAGCCAGACCAATGTCGGCAATCACGTAGTCAGCCGCATCTGCGGGTTTGGCAGCCGCTTTGGCCGAGGGTTTGACAGATTTTTTTGATACGACGCTCATGGTTCACTCCAGAAGGTTAAGGTGACAAGCACGGCTTTTGGAGATAACTTGACAAGAAGTCTCACCTCACAAAAACCGTGGGTGAGCGCCGTTGTGAAACGCCACAGCAGATCGGCCGCAGCGGGTTCCGAGCCTCACTCAGCGCCGGGCCTGGGGCCTTGGCGTGAGCTGCAACGCTCCTCGGAATGGGCGCGATTATAGTGAGTACAGTTTTGTACTTTGATACTCTCATCTGCCGCAAGGAATTCAATTGAACGTTTCAGCTTCACCCCTGGCCTATACCTCTACCGAGCAAATCAACGCCCACCTGCTGCATACCGTGGGGGTGGACCCCCTGCACGCCTCGCCCAGTGAACTGATGCAGGCCACGGCACAGGTGGCACGTGCCCAACTCTCCAAACGCTGGGTCGACACCCAGGCGCAAGAACGCAGCCAGAAAGCGCGCCGCGTGGTCTATTTGTCAATGGAGTTCCTGATGGGGCGCACCCTGTCCAACGCCCTGGCCGCGCTGGACCTGACGCAAGGGGCCGCCAAGGGCCTGGCCGAGCACGCCCAACAGCTCGAAGACATTGTCAACCTCGAGCCAGATGCCGCGCTGGGCAATGGCGGCCTGGGTCGGCTGGCGGCGTGTTTTCTGGACTCCATGGCCACACTCGGCCTGCCCTCATGGGGCTACGGCATCCGCTACGAATACGGCATGTTTGCGCAGGAGATTCAAAACGGCTGCCAGGTGGAGTACCCCGACTCGTGGCTCAAGGACGGCACGCCGTGGGAATTCCCGCGCGCTGATGTCCACTACCCGGTGCGTTTTGGCGGCTCGGTCACGCATGAAAACGAGAAAGCAACCTGGCTGCACGCCGGTGAAGTCACCGCCAAAGCTTATGACATGGTGGTGCCCGGCCACGGCACGCAAAAGGTCAATACCCTGCGCCTGTGGAAAGCCACCGCTCCAGACCACATTGACCTGGGCGCCTTCAACAATGGCGACTACGCACGCGCCGCCAGCGCCAAAAACGAATACGAAAACATCTCCTGGGTGCTCTACCCCAACGACAGCACACCGGCCGGACGCGAACTGCGCCTGAAGCAGGAATACTTCTTTGTCGCCGCCTCAATGCAAGACTTGGTTCAGCGCCACCTGAGCGAGCACCCGTCGCTGGACAACCTGGCCGAACACGTGGCCATCCACCTCAACGACACCCACCCGGCCATTGGCGTGGCCGAGCTGATGCGCATCTTGTGCGACGAACACGGTTTTGACTGGGATACCGCCTGGGCGCTGTGCAGCCAGACGTTCTCGTACACCAACCACACCCTGATGCCTGAGGCGCTGGAAACCTGGCCGGTGAGCCTGATGCAACATGTGCTACCCAGGCATCTGGAAATCATCTTCCGCATCAATAAAGAGTTTCTGGATCATGCGGCTCGCTTCAAACCCGGCGACCATGAGTTTTTAAAGCGCTTGTCGCTGATTGACGAAACCGGCGAACGCCGGGTGCGTATGGCGCATTTGTCGGTGGTGGGCAGCCACAAGGTCAACGGCGTGTCGGCGCTGCACTCGGAGCTGCTGGTGCACACCATCTTTGCCGACTTTGCCGCCCTCTGGCCCGAGCGCTTCACCAACATGACCAACGGGGTCACGCCCCGGCGCTGGCTGGCGCAGGCCAACCCCGGCTTGTCGGCCCTGCTCGACAACACCCTGGGCCGCAGCTGGCGGCTCGACCTGAACCAATTGCGCCAGCTCGATGCCGTAAAAGCCGACCCCGCTTTTGCCCAATCCTTCATGGCCGTCAAACGCGCCAACAAAGTGCGCCTGGCAACCCTGATCGAACACACCACTGGCATCGTGGTTACCCCCGACAGCCTGTTTGACGTGCAGGTCAAGCGCATCCACGAATACAAGCGCCAGCTGCTCAACGTGCTGCACGTGGTCACACGTTACCAGGCCATCCTGGCCCAGCCAGAGGCTCCCTGGGTGCCACGCACCGTGATCTTTGCCGGCAAGGCTGCCTCCAGCTACCAGGCCGCCAAGTCCATCATCCGGCTGATTCATGATGTGGGGCTGACCATCAACAACGACCCGCGCGTGGGCGACAAACTCAAGCTGGTGTTCATCCCCAACTACGGCGTATCGGTAGCCGAGGTGATCATGCCCGGGGCAGATTTGTCCGAGCAGATTTCCACCGCAGGCACCGAAGCCTCGGGCACTGGCAACATGAAGCTGGCGCTCAACGGTGCGCTCACCATCGGCACCGACGACGGTGCCAACATCGAGATCCGGCAACATGTCGGTGACGACAACATCTTCATCTTTGGCCTGAAAACGCCCGAGGTGCGCGCACTCAAAGTGGCCGGCTACCACCCCTTGCAGCACTATGAGGCCAACCCCGTCCTGAAAGCCGTGCTCGATGCCATTGCCACCGGCCAGTTCTCACCCGACGAGCCCAACCGCTACCGCGACCTGATTGACCCCTTGATCTGGGGGGGCGACTACTACATGCTGCTGGCCGACTATGCGTCTTATGTGGACACCCAGGCGCAGGTCGACGCGCTGTACCGCCAGCCCGCGCTGTGGTGCCAACGCGCCATCAGCAACGTGGCGGGCATGGGCGCGTTTTCCTCTGACCGCACCATTGCCGCCTACGCCCGCGACATCTGGCATATGAGTCCGGATCGCACATGACCAGCGCCACCAAAGCCCCCCTTGAACTGCTGGGCGAGTTCGATGCCTGGCTGCTGGCCGAGGGCACGCATCTGCGCCCGTTTGAAGTGCTGGGCGCGCACCCTGGTTCGCTGCAAGGGGTCAGCGGCACGCGTTTTGCAGTGTGGGCACCCAACGCCAGCCGCGTCAGTGTGGTGGGTGATTTCAATGCCTGGAACGGCCACAGCCACCCAATGCAGCTGCACCCTGCCTGTGGTGTGTGGGAGCGGTTTGTACCGGGCGTGCAGCCAGGCGCGCTGTACAAATATGAAGTCTGCAGCCGCAGTGGTGAGGTCTTGCCCGCACGTGCCGACCCCTACGCCCTGCAAGCCGAGCTGCGCCCGGCCACCGCCAGCGTAGTCAGCCTTCTGCCCGCCATAGTCAACCCCGGGGCACAGCGCCAGGCCGCCAATGCGCTGGATGCGCCGGTGAGCATTTACGAAGTGCACCTGGGTTCCTGGCGGCGCGTAACCGAAGACGGCAACCGCTGGCTGAACTGGGACGAGTTGGCCGACACGCTGATCCCTTACGCTCAGGATATGGGTTTCACGCACCTTGAACTGCTTCCAATCAGTGAGCATCCTTTCGATGGTTCATGGGGGTATCAGCCCATTGGGCTCTACGCCCCCACGTCCCGCTTTGGTGCTGCCGACGGTTTTAGTCGCCTGGTGCAACGCTGCCACGCCGCCGGGCTTGGGCTGATTCTGGACTGGGTACCGGCGCACTTTCCCACCGATGCCCATGGCCTGGCCAACTTTGACGGCACGCATCTGTACGAATACGCCGACCCGCGCGAGGGCTTTCACCAGGACTGGAACACCCTGATCTACAACCTGGGCCGCACCGAGGTGCGCAACTTTCTGGTCGGCAACGCGCTGTACTGGCTGGAGCGTTTTGGCGTGGACGGCCTGCGTGTCGATGCGGTGGCCTCCATGCTGTACCGCGATTACAGCCGCAACCCGGGTGAATGGATTCCCAATGTGTGGGGTGGCCGTGAAAACCTGGAGGCCATTGATTTTCTGAAACGCATGAACGAGGTGGTGGGCGTGCAATGCCCGCAGGCGATCACGCTGGCCGAAGAGTCCACCGCCTACCCGGCGGTGTCACGCCCAACCTATGCCGGCGGCCTGGGTTTTCATTACAAATGGAACATGGGCTGGATGCACGACACCCTGAGCTACATGGCGCGTGACCCGATTTACCGCCAGCACCATCAGGGCGAGATGAGCTTCAGCCTGGTCTACGCCTTCAACGAAAATTTTGTGCTGCCGATCTCGCACGACGAGGTGGTGCACGGCAAGGGCTCACTCCTGACAAAAATGCCCGGTGACCGCTGGCAACAGCTGGCCAATGTGCGCGCCTACCTGGGCTACATGTGGGGGCATCCCGGCAAAAAACTGCTGTTCATGGGCTGCGAATTTGCCCAGGAACGTGAGTGGAACCATGACCAAAGCCTGGACTGGCATCTGCTGAACGAACCCGCGCACGCCGGCGTGCAGCGCCTGGTGCGCGACTTGAATACGCTGTACCGCGCCACACCCGCGCTGTACCAGCAAGACTTTGTGCCCCAAGGCTTTGAGTGGATCGACCACAGCGATGCCGCGCATTCGGTGCTGGGCTTTGTGCGCCATGGCCTGGATGCCCGCACCTTCACCCTGGTGGTGTGCCACTTCACGCCCCAAGTGCAAGCTGGCTACCGGCTTGGTGTGCCGCAGCCCGGTGGCTACCGCGAGGTGCTCAACACCGACTCCACTTACTACGGCGGCAGCAATGTCGGCACGCCGTTTGGCATGGCCCAAGCCGAGCCGATACCCTGGCACGGCCAGCCCTATTCCATTTTGATCACGCTACCGCCCCTGGCCACGGTGTTTTTTACATGGAGCGCCTGACCCCCCTCACCCTGCAACCCGGCCAACCCTGGCCGATGGGGGCGCATTTTGATGGCCAGGGCATCAACTTTGCGGTCTTCTCCAGCCATGCCCAAGCCATGGAGCTGTGCCTGTTTGATGCCGACGGCAGCACCGAGATAGCCCGCCTGCCCCTGCCTTGCCGCACGGTTGATGTCTGGCACGGCTACCTGCCCAAGGCCAGCGGCCTGGCCCAACCCGGTCTGATTTACGGCCTGCGCGCCCACGGCCCCTGGCGGCCCGACAAAGGGCAGCGCTTTGATGCCAGCAAACTGCTGCTGGACCCCTATGCCCGCGACATCGTGGGCAGCTTCATCTGGAGCGACGAGCACTTCACGCCAGACCCCCAGCACCCTCACCACGTGGCAACACATGACAACGCCCGCCTGGCGCTCAAGGCGCGCGTCATCGACGATCATTTTGACTGGGGCGACGACCACCCGCCCGGCACCCCGCTGGCGCAAAGCGTGCTTTACGAATGCCATGTCAAAGGCTTCAGCCAGCAGCACCCGCAGCTGCCACCGCAGTTGCGTGGCAGCTTTGGCGCACTGGCGCACCCGGTGGTCCTGAAATACTTCAAACAACTGGGTATCACCGCTTTAAACCTGCTGCCGGTGCACTACGCCCTGAGCGAAGAGCGCCTGGTGAACCTGGGTCTGTCCAACTACTGGGGCTACAACACGCTGGGCTTTTTTTGCCTTGACCCGCGCCTGACCTGCAGCGCGCAAGGCCAGGCGGCGCGCGACCAATTCCGCCACATGGTGCGCGCCCTGCACGCCAGCGGCATTGAAGTGATTCTGGACGTGGTCTACAACCACACCGCCGAGCGTGACGACACCGGCCCCACCTTAAGTTTTCGTGGCCTGGACAACGCCAGTTACTACCTGCTCGCCACAGGCGATCCGTCGCGCTATGAAAACCACAGTGGCTGCGGCAACACCGTTAACGTCAAACACCCCAAGGTGCTGCAACTGGTAATGGACAGCCTGCGCTACTGGGTGCAAGACATGCACGTGGATGGCTTTCGCTTTGACCTGGCCAGCGTGCTGGGCCGAACCGAATTCGGCTTCAGCGCCAAAGCAGCTTTTTTTGCCGCTGTGGCGCAAGACCCGGTGCTGTGCCGCGTCAAGCTGATTGCCGAACCCTGGGACCTGGGCCCTGGCGGTTACCAGGTGGGCGGCTTTCCGCGTGGCTGGATGGAATGGAACGACCGCTTTCGCGACGGCATGCGTTGCTTCTGGGTACAAAGCGCCGCTTCCCCCGACACAGAAGTAGCCCATTGCGGCCGGGGCGACTTTGCCATGCGCCTGTGCGGCTCGTCTGACCTGTACCAGGCCAGCCAGCGCGCCCCGGCCAAATCCTTAAACTACGTGGTCTCCCACGATGGTTTTACCCTGGCCGACCTGGTCAGCTTCAACCAGCGCCACAACCTGGCCAACGGGGAAGACAACCGCGACGGCACAGGCGACAACCTGAGCTTCAACTGCGGCGTGGAAGGCCCCAGCACCGACCCCGCCGTGCTGGCCTTGCGCGGCAAATTGCAACGCGCCCTGCTCGCCACCATGCTGCTGGCCCAGGGCACGCCCATGCTTAGCGCGGGAGACGAGTTCGGCCACAGTCAGGGCGGCAACAACAACCCCTACTGCCAGGACAACCCCAGCACCTGGATCGACTGGAGCGCGGCAGATGCCGACCTGCTGGCCTTTACCCAGCACGTGATCGCACTGCGCCACCAGCTGCTGCCGTTTCATAACCAGTGGTACAGCGGCCTGCCCGACAGCACTGGCACTTTCGATCTGTCGTGGTGGAACGCCGATGGCAGCGTGCTCCAGGCCGAGGACTGGCATCAGCCCCTGACCCGCAGCCTGGCCTGCCTGGTGGGCCGCCCCGGACGCAGCACCCTGCCTCTGCTGTTGCTGGTCAACGCGGGCGCATCGGCGCAAGCCTTTGTGCTGCCACGCGGCCAGTGGCAAGCCCTGCTCGATACCAGCCAGCCACACGGCGACAGCCCGCAGCAAGATGCCGTGGCCGGAATCATGACCGTGGTCAGCCACAGCCTGCTGCTGTTGCAGGCACAAATACTATTATATTAATAGCTAAAATAGCTTGATATACATGACATAGAGACATAAATTCACATCAAAAATCAGGGTGTTCGCTACAGTACAGAATCCGGCTTGCGGCCTTGCTAGCATAGCGGCTGCCCCCCCCAGCCTCACACCATTTACCCATGAACCAAGCGCCCCTGTTTGCTGGCAAAACTTCAGCATGACACCAGTGACCACCATCTGGCTGCAGTTCGCCCTGTGCGCCGCCTTGATCGGCCTGGCGGGGTATCAGCTGTCGCACTATGGTGATGTCATTGCCCAGCGCACCGGCATGACCGGCAGCTGGGTCGGCCTGGCGCTCCTGGCCACGGTGACCTCGCTGCCCGAGCTGGCGACTGGCATCAGCAGTGTCACGGTGGCCAACGCACCCAACCTGGCCGTGGGTGACGCGTTGGGGAGCTGCGTGGTCAACCTGCTATTTTTGGTGGTGATCGATACCGTGTTTCGCCAACAGCCACTGTGGCACCGCGCCGGCCAGGGTCATGTTCTGGCGGCGGCCTTTGGTGTGCTGATGCTGGGCTTTACCCTGGTCAGTTTGCTGATGAGCCAAGTGCGGCTAACCCACGGCAGTGCGGTAACGGGCAGCTTGGCACCATCGGGTTTTGGTCTGATGACGCCCGTGCTGTTGGTGCTTTACCTGGTGGCCATGCGGACGGTGTTTGCGTATGAGCGCGACCATGCCCGCGCCATGTCAGAGACTTTTGACAATGCCTTGCCCGCCTTGCGCCGTGCCGTGGTGCGTTTCGGTCTAGCTGCTGCGGTGGTGGCAGGTGCGGGCATGTGGCTACCTTTTGTGGCCGCTGATCTAGCCCACGCCATGGCCTGGAACAAGTCGTTTGTCGGTAGCCTGTTTGTGGCCCTGGCAACCTCCTTGCCAGAACTGGCGGTGACACTCTCAGCGCTGCGCATGGGCGCGCTAGACATGGCCATCAGCAACCTGCTGGGCAGCAATTTGTTCAATGTGCTCATCATCGCCGTCGATGACCTTTTTTACCGCCCTGGTTACTTGCTCGCCAGCGTATCACCGGTGCATGCCGTTACCGCAGGTTCTGCCATCACCATGACCGGCCTGGCTCTGGTGGGGCTTTTTTTCAAGCCGCGCGGCCGTGTGCTGCAGGCCATGAGCTGGGTCAGCCTGGGCTTGGTTACCATGTATTTGCTCAACACCTATGTGTTGTACCTATATGGCGAATGAACGCCCAAGCGCTAATGCTGTCGCGCGCGACGAATGGCATTTGCAAGACGGTGCAGCGCTGGCAGCCCACCATGCGGTTGACCCAGAACAGGGTCTGCTTGCGGACCAGGTCAGCCAGCGTGCGCTGACTTACGGTCCCAACCGCCTGCCCAGCGCCGACCAGCGTAATGTGTGGTCGCTGCTGCTGGCGCAGTTCAGCGACTTCATGATCCTGATCCTGATTGCCGCAGCCGTGATTTCCGGCGTAGTGGGCGAATGGATCGACACGCTGGTAATTGTGGTGATCGTGCTGCTCAATGCCGCCATCGGGCTGGTGCAGTCCTGGCGCGCTGACCAGGCGCTGGCCGCCTTGCAAAGCTTGTCGGAGGCGCAAGCCACCGTGCTGCGCAGCGGACAGGTGCAGCAGGTCAGCGCACAGGTGCTGGTGCCGGGCGACATTGTGTTGCTCGAAGCCGGCAATCAAGTGCCGGCCGATCTGCGCCTGCTCAAAAGCGCCCAGCTCAAGGTGGATGAATCCGCACTCACCGGCGAATCGGTCACTGTGGACAAGCACACCCGGGTCCTCGAAGGCAGCTCGCTGGCGCTGGGTGACCGGCTCAACATGGCGTTCAAGGGCACCACCGCCACGCATGGGCGCGGCCGTGGGCTGGTAGTGGCCACTGGGCTCGACACCGAGCTTGGCAAGGTGGCCGGCCTGCTCAAACAAGACAACCAGCGCAGCACCCCGCTACAGCTGCGTCTGGCCGCTTTTGGCAAACGGGTGTCACTGGCGGTGTTGGGCATCTGCGTGGTGATTTTTGCGGTCGGGGTGCTGCGCGGCGAAACTCCGCTGCTGATGGCGCTAACCGCCATTAGCTTGGCGGTGGCTGCCATCCCCGAGGCCTTGCCCGCCGTGGTCACGATATTGCTGGCGCTGGGCGCGCGCAAAATGGTGGCAGTCAACGCGCTGATCCGCCGCCTGCCTTCGGTTGAAACACTGGGCTCGGTCACCACCATCTGCTCTGACAAAACCGGCACACTGACACAAAACCGGATGCAGGCACAGTGTCTGGTTGTGGATGCCGCCGAAGCTTGCGCCAGCTGGATGCCAGGCAACAGTGCCGCCAGTGCCGCCCACGTCGAACTGCTGCGCGCCGCCACCCTGTGCAACGATGCCAGCCCCGCCCCCGACGGCTCCTGGCTGGGCGACCCCACTGAGATCGCACTCACCGAAGTAGCCGCTCAGGCCGGGTTGAACAAAACCGATCTTGACAAGGGCTGGCCACGCCTGTCGGAGCTGCCGTTTGATGCCGAGCGCAAGCGCATGAGTACCTTCCACCCAGACACCGACGGCGTGCTGGTCTACACCAAGGGCGCGCCAGAGTCGGTTATTCCGCGCTGCAGCACGCAGTGGTCTGCCAGCCCGGGCGATCAGGCTGCTGCGTTGAACCCCAGCGTCTGGCTGGCGCGCGCCGACGCGTTGGCCGCACGGGGCTTGCGGGTGCTGGCGCTGGCACGGCGCAACTTTGAGTTGCTGACGCCGGATGCCGCCACCCCTGACGCTGTAGAGCGCGACCTAAGCCTGATCGGGCTCATTGGCCTGATGGATCCACCACGCGCCGAGGCCGCCCAGGCGGTGCGTGAATGCATGGCTGCGGGCATCACACCGGTGATGATCACCGGTGACCACCCGGCCACTGCCCGCGCCATTGCGCTGCGCATCGGGATGGTTACCCAGGCCGACGCGCCGGTGCTCACCGGGGTTGTCCTGCGCACGCTCGACGACGCGGCCCTGCAGATACAGGTTCGCCAGGTGCGCATTTACGCCCGGGTTGACCCGGCGCAAAAAATTCGCATTGTGCAGGCGCTGCAGGCGCAAGGCGAATTTGTTGCCATGACCGGGGACGGGGTTAACGACGCACCGGCGCTCAAACAGGCCGACATTGGCATTGCCATGGGATTGGGCGGCACCGACGTGGCGCGCAAAGCGGCCAGCCTGGTGCTGCTGGACGACAACTTTGCCACCATCGTGCGCGCGGTGCGCGAGGGGCGGCGCATTTACGACAACATCCGCAAGTTTGTGCGCTACGCCATGACCGGTAATTCGGGAGAAATCTGGACTATCTTTCTGGCTCCATTGCTGCTGCTGCCCATTCCGCTGCTACCAATCCACATTTTGTGGGTCAACTTGGTCACCGACGGCCTGCCCGGCCTGGCGCTGGCGGCTGAACCGGCCGAGCGCGGCATCATGCAGCGCCCGCCGCGCGCGCCGTCCGAAAGCCTGTTTGCCCATGGCATGTGGCAACACATTCTGGGCATTGGCCTGCTGCTGGGGAGCTTGTGCCTGGGCGTGCAGGCCTGGGCCATTGGCACCGGCCACGCACACTGGCAAACCATGGTGTTCACCGTGCTCACCTTGGGGCAAATGGCTCACCTGCTGGCGATTCGGTCGGAGTCTGAACACCTTTGGCAACTGGGCCTGGGCAGCAACCGCCCGCTGCTGGGCGCGGTGCTGCTGACCTTTACGCTGCAAATGGCCACGATTTATGTGCCGTGGCTGAACCCCATCTTCAAAACCCAGCCGCTGAGCCTGGCTGAGTTGGGCTTGTGCCTGGCAGCATCCAGCGTGGTCTGGCTGGCGGTGGAAATTGAGAAAGCCTGGCGACGCGCAAGGCTCGTGACCCAAGAATCTGCCGCGCTAGACGAGCCACCTGCATCATCATGAAAAATTACATTGGCTTTATTTGCTATTGAATATGTAGCTTCTCGCCCATGTTACAAAAGGGCAAGAGGCCTAAAAAGCTTATAAAACAAGACGTTCAAAATCGCCCCCGGCCACTGGCTGCCGTCAACCGGGCCAGTTGTGTGGCCATCTGCGGCTCGACCCATTCCCATTTAAAGCGCCAGCTCCAGCAGCCCATGCTGCCAGGGGTGTTCATGCGGTGCTGGCCGTCGAGCCCCAGCACGTCCTGAAACTGGCACAGCGCCAGATGCGCCACCGACAGCCAGGCGGCACGCAGCATGGCCCAATGCACGCCCTGCTCGTGGCAATTTTCAAGACCCAGGTACTGTGCCGCAAAAGCCCGTTCATGCGGGTTGCAGCTTGCCCACCAGCCGGGTACTGTGTCGTTGTCGTGCGTGCCGGTGTAGACCACCGTGTTGGGGTCAAAGTTGTGCGGCAAAAACGGGTGCGAGGCATCCCCCGAAAACGCAAACTGCAGCACCCGCATGCCCGGAAAACCGGTGCGCTCACGCAGCGCCATCACCTCGGGGGTGATGATGCCAAGGTCTTCGGCAATGATCGGCAACGCGCCCAACGCCTCAGACAGCGCAGTGAACAAGGCCAACCCCGGCCCCGGCTGCCAGCAACCATGTATGGCCGTGGGCTCGGTGGCAGGAATTTCCCAGTAATCCACAAAGCCACGAAAGTGGTCGATGCGGATCACATCGGCCAGCTGCAGCTGGCGGCGAAGCCGCGCGATCCACCAGCGGTAGCCATCGGCGGCCATGGCCGCCCAGTCGTACAGCGGGTTGCCCCAGCGCTGGCCGGTGGCAGAAAAAAAGTCGGGTGGCACACCCGCCACCACGCGGGGCTGGCCGCTGGCATCGAGCAAATACAGGTCGGGCCGGGCCCAGCAGTCGGCACTGTGGTGCGCAATGAAAATTGGCAGGTCGCCCACCAGGCGCACACCTTTGCCATGGGCGTAATTTTTGAGGGCTTGCCATTGCAGCTCAAACTGCCACTGCACAAAACACCAGAATGCCAGCTCGGGCGCATGTTGCACACGCGCATCTGCCAGAGCCTGCGGGTCGCGTTGCGCCAAGGGCTGCGGCCACTGCGGCCACAGAGCCGGGTGGCAGGCCTGATCCAGCGCCATGAACAGGGTGTAGTCGTCCAGCCAATGGGCTTGCGTTTGCGCCCAAGCGGCCAGATCGGCACGCTCTTGCACCGTGGCACGCTGCTCAAACCCGGCAAAAGCTTGGCGCAGTTTTTGCAGCCGCCAGGGGACAAGTGCCACGTAGTCAATGCGCGTGTCATCCCATGTGGCTTGCAGACTGGCGGCATCAAGCCAGCCACGCGCCAGCAGCGGCTCAAACGCCACCAACAGCGGGTTGCCGGCAAAGGCCGAACTGCCCATGTAAGGCGAATAGCCCGGCCCCACCGGCCCCAGCGGCAGGGTTTGCCACAGGCTTTGCCCGGCGGTGTGCAACCAGTCAACAAAATAATAGGCATGGGGGCCTAGGTCGCCCGCGCCGTGCGGCCCCGGCAGCGAGGTAGGGTGCAGGATCACCCCGGCAGCACGCGCTGGGCTACTCACGAGGCCACCAGCTGACGGTACAGAGCCGCGTACTGCGCGGCAGCCTGATCCCAGCCCAACGGCTGCTGCATGGCACGCTGGCGCACGCTACGCCACTCGGTGGGGCGGGCATACAAGGCCAAGGCGCGGCGCATGGCGCGCTCCAGCGCCTGCTGGGTAAATTCAGTGAACACAAAGCCGTTGGCGCTGCCGTCGGCCAGGTTTTCCAGTGCGCAATCGACCACCGTGTCGGCCAGGCCACCGACGCGGTGCACCAGTGGCAGACTGCCGTATTTAAAGCCATACATTTGCGTCAGGCCGCAGGGCTCAAAACGCGACGGCACCAGGGTGACATCAGTGGCCGAAAAAATGCGGTGGGCATAGGCCTCGTCATAACCAATGCGCACCGACACAGCCTCTGGCCGGGCGGCGGCACGCGCCGTGAACGCAGCCTCCAACGCCGCGTCACCCGTGCCCAGCACCACCAGTTGGCCACCACGCGCCACCAAGGCATCCAGCGCCGCCAGCACCAGGTGCAGACCTTTTTGCTCGGTCAAGCGGCTGACCACGCCAAACAGCGGCGCATCAGCCTGCACCGCCAAGCCCAGGGCCTGCTGCAGGGCGGCTTTACAACGTGCTTTGCCGGCCGGTTTTTTGGCCTCAAATTTTGCTGTGATCGCCGCGTCATGGGCCGGGTTCCAGACCGCCTCGTCCACCGCGTTCAGGATGCCGCTGAGGTCATGGGCGCGCACGCGCAACAGGCCATCCAGGCCACAGCCTTGTTCGGGGGTCTGGATTTCTTGCGCGTAGCTGGGGCTGACGGTGGTGAGGTGGTCGCTGTAATACAGCCCGGCTTTCATGAACGACAGCTGGCCATGAAACTCCAGCCCGTTGACCGCGAAGGCCTGCGCCGGCAAGCCCAGATCATAAAAATGAATCGGGGCAAACACCCCCTGGTAAGCCAGGTTGTGCACGGTGAACACGGTGGCCACGCGCCGCCCTTTGGCCGGGCCAAAGGCCAGGTAAGCGCTGGTCAAGCCCGCATGCCAGTCGTGGCTGTGCAGCACGGCAGGCTGCCAATGCCGGTCTAGCCCGCAAGCCAGTTGCGCCGCCACCCAGCCCAGCAGCGCAAAACGCAGATGGTTGTCGTGGTGCGGCTGGCGCTGCGCGTCTTCATAAGGCGTGCCCGCACGCTGGTACAACTGCGGCGCATCGAGCACATAGGCATGGACACCCAGCGATGTCAGCACCCCTTGCCTGACCCGCACCACGTCGCCCCACGGTGCAGTCAGCTCAGCCAACGTGGTGTCGTCGCGCAGGTCTGCCAAGATTGGCGCAAACCCCGGCAACAGCACCCGCACGGCACACCCGGCAGCCATCAGGGCGGCGGGCAACGCCCCCGCCACATCGGCCAGGCCTCCGGTTTTGAGCAAAGGAAAAATTTCTGCACTGACTTGCAAGACCTTCATCTACAACCACTTTCTATTTCAACCCAAATAATCCATTAGGCGGCACTTCGTGCCTGCATGATGCCTGGCGGGGTGATTTGCGGCCATTTTGCCCGTCCGTTCGTTGTCCATGGCTACGGCCATGAACGCCTCTCGGCCAGTCAAACGGCCTCGCAACTCACCCCGCCATGCATTCATGCCCTAATGGATTGTTTGGGTTCAATTTAGCCAGCATGTCGCGGGTGATCAACACCACGCCGCCTTCGGTGCGTTCAAAGCGCTGCGCGTCCAGCATCTCATCTTCACCCACCACCAAGCCCTCGGGTATGACGCAGCCCCGGTCAATCACCACTTTGCGCAAGCGGCAATGCCGGTTGATCGTGACATCCGGCAACACCACGGCCTCATGAATATGGCAGGCCGAATGCACCCGCACTTCAGAGAAAAACACCGAATGCGCCACAAACGAGCCCGACAAAATACAGCCCCCCGAGACCACGGTGTTGACGTAAACACCGTTGTTGCCGTCTTTGTCCGGCACAAACTTGGCCGGAGGCAGTTGGCGCTGGTAGGTCCAGATCGGCCAGTCGGTGTCGTAAATATCCAGCTCGGGCACAGTGGAGGCCAAGTCCAGGTTGGCCGACCAGAAGGCATCAATGGTGCCGACATCGCGCCAGTAAGGTTCAAGGCCTTTCACCCGCGACACACATGACAAACCAAACGGGTGCGCCAGCGCCCGGCCTTCTGACACCGCTTGGGGAATCACATTTTTGCCAAAGTCGTGCTCTGACGCAGGGTTTGCCAGGTCGGCTTCCAGCAACTGGTACAGGTAGTCGGCATCAAAGATATAAATGCCCATGCTGGCCAGGGACACGGCATCATTGCCCGGCATGGGGGGCGGGTCCACGGGTTTTTCCACAAAGGCGGTGATGCGCCGTGTGTCGTTGATGGCCATGACACCGAAGGCACTGGCCTCGGCACGCGGCACTTCGATGCAACCCACGGTACAGCCCGCACCCAGGGTCACATGGTCTTTGAGCATGATCGAGTAATCCATTTTGTACACATGGTCACCGGCCAGAATCACGATGTATTTGGGGCGACTGGAGCGGATGATGTCCATGTTTTGAAAGATCGCGTCCGCCGTGCCACGGTACCAATGCTCCTCGCCCACGCGTTGCTGGGCAGGCAGCAAGTCCACCATCTCGTTGAGCTCGGCGCGCAAAAAGCTCCAGCCACGCTGCATGTGGCGCATCAGTGAATGCGACTTGTATTGCGTGACCACTGCCATGCGCCGTATGCCGGAATTCAGGCAGTTGGACAGGGCAAAGTCAATGATCCTGAACTTGCCACCAAAGTAGACCGCCGGTTTGGCGCGGGTGTCGGTCAACTGCTTGAGCCTGCTGCCGCGCCCGCCCGCCAGCACCAGGGCCACGGTGTGACGCACCAGTTGGTGGGTTTCCGGGACTCTTTTTTCAACATGTGTCATGGTTTGCTCCTCGTTATAAATTTTGTCTTCAGGTGGCCACGCTCGGGCCGGTCATGCCGGTACGTTGGCGAATGTTGGCCACCTGCTCGGCCACGGCGGCCAGCTCGGCCAATTTCTGTTGCACCGGCTGGTCTTGGCGCACCGGATCGTCCTCGTAGCTTTCCAGATACAGCCGTAAGGTCGCGCCTTCAGTACCTGTGCCTGAGAGCCTGAAAATCACCCGTGCGCCGTCGTCAAACAGCAGCCGGATGCCCTGATTTTTCGACACCGAGTCATCCACCGGGTCGGTGTAGGCAAAGTCATCGGCCAGGCGCACGGTGCGTGGGCCAAAGGTCCGTCCCGGCAGCGTGACCAGGGCCGCACGTAAGTCGGTCATCAAGGTGTTGGCCACGTCCACCGCAATGCCTTCATAGTCGTGCCGGGTGTAGTAGTTGCGACCATAAATGCGCCAGTGCGTCTCCGTCAGGTCTTGCACTGATTCGCCCGTGGCAGCCTGCACACTGAGCCAGAACAAAATCGCCCACAGGCCGTCTTTTTCACGGATGTGGCTGGAGCCGGTGCCGTAGCTTTCTTCGCCGCACAGCGTCACGCGCCCGGCATCGAGCAGGTTGCCAAAAAACTTCCAGCCGGTGGGGGTCTCAAAACACGGCAGCCCCAGCGCTTTGGCCACGCGGTCAACCGCCGCCGATGTGGGCATGGAACGTGCCACGCCCAGCAGACCGTTTTGGTAACCGGGGATCAGCGTGGCATGCGCCGTCATCAACGCCAAGCTGTCAGAGGGTGACACCACAAAGTTGCGTCCGAGCACCATGTTGCGGTCGGCATCGCCGTCCATCGCCGCGCCAAAGTCCGGCGCATCGGCGGCCATCATGTGGGCGATCAGGTCTTCGGCGTTGACCGGGTTCGGGTCGGGGTGCAAACCGCCAAAATCTTCCAGCGGCGTGGCATTGACCACGCTGCCTGCGGGTGCGCCCAGTTCACCTTCCAGAATCGCTTTGGCATACGGGCCGCCAATGGCGTTCATGGCATCCACACGCAGGGTAAAGCCGCGTTTGAACAGGCCGCGCAGCAAGTCAAAGTCAAACAGGCTGCGCATCACCGCGGCGTAGTCCACCACCGGGTCGATCACCTGCACTGGCATCTGCTCGACCTGGCGCACGCCCAGCGTGTCGATGTCAATGTCTGGCGCGTCGCTGATGCACAGCTGCGTCAGCACCTGGCTGCGGGCGTACACCGCCTCAGTCAGCGCCTCATTGGCCGGGCCGCCGTTGCCAGCGTTGTACTTGATGCCAAAGTCGCCCTGCGGCCCACCGGGGTTGTGGCTGGCCGACAGGATGATGCCGCCAAACGCCTGGTGGTGGCGAATCACGGCGCTGGCCGCTGGGGTGGACAACCAGCCGCCCCGACCCAACAGCACCTTGGCAACCCCGTTGGCCGCCGCCAGCTTCAGAATGGTTTGCACCGCCGCGCGGTTGTAAAAGCGCCCGTCGCCACCCAGCACCAGCGTTTGGCCGTGCAACGCGTGGCCGGGTTGGCCGTTGGCCTCCAGGCCGTTGAGCACATCCAGCAAGGCCTGAACAAAATTTTCCAGGTAGTGCGGTTGCTGAAAAACCGTGACTTTTTTGCGCAGGCCGGAAGTGCCGGGACGCTGACCTGCAAACGGTTGGGTAGAGATGATGTGGACGGCCATGATGTCGGATACCTGGGACTGCTGCAACGGGATCAATTTAGCACCATTTCCATGCAAATCGGCCGTCATGAGCGTGATTCAAACTGGTGTGGCATCTGATAACCCAGTCTTCATTTCAAACCCGGCACGGCGACTGGGCCATGCGCATGCGGTTTTGGGAGCAAAACACGCGCGAAACAGAGGCATCGGTACGCCAGCGACTGTCGGCGCGCGCCTTTGCCCCCAAAGCCCGGTCGCATGACCCAATCACCGCACCTGAGCGCTTCTCGGGCAGTTCCTTTGCTCAAAGCCGTTCCCTTTCCTGCGCCCCCATTTCTGACCAAGCTGGCTCTGCATTTCCCCTGCCAGCCTACCCACAACCGCGACGAATCAGTCGGGTGATGCGCTTTGCGTAGGTAAAGGAGGAGTCCGCGCAGCGGGCGGGGGACACATAGCAAGGCGCGTCGCCCAACTGATTCATCAAACACTGTGAAATCACCCCCGTCCCGCATGATGCCCTCATCACCCAGCAGCAGACATGCTTCGCCCCTTTAAAATCATCCACTCCAGCAGCTTTCCATGCTGCAACGCTGCCAGCGCCATCCTTAACGCGCCTTGACCCGAGAAAACCCCGTGACCTACGCCTTTGAAACCCGCCGCCGCCGTACCTTTGCCATCATTTCCCACCCCGATGCCGGTAAAACCACGCTGACTGAAAAACTGCTGCTGTTCTCAGGCGCGATCCAGATTGCCGGAGCCGTCAAGGGCCGCAAGGCCAGCCGCCACGCCACATCTGACTGGATGGAGATTGAAAAGCAACGCGGCATCTCGGTGGCCTCCAGCGTGATGCAGATGGTGTACCGCGACCATGTCATCAACCTGCTCGACACCCCCGGCCACAAGGATTTTTCTGAAGACACCTACCGCGTGCTGACCGCGGTGGACTCAGCGCTGATGGTGATTGACGCGGCCAACGGGGTTGAGTCGCAAACCCGCCGGCTGATCGAGGTCTGCCGCCAGCGCGACACGCCCATCATCACCTTCATCAACAAAATGGATCGCGAGGTGCGCGACCCGCTGGACATTCTGGATGAGGTGGAACGCGAGCTGGGCATGCCATGCGTGCCCATGACCTGGCCAGTCGGCCAGGGCAAAACCTTTGGCGGCATCATCAACCTGCGCACCCAGGTGATGACGGTGTTTGAATCTGGCTCCGAGCGCCTGCCACAAGACTTTGATGCCATGCCGCTGTCTGACCCGGTTGCCCTGCAAGAGCGCTTTGGCAACGAGTGGGCCACCGCGCTGGAGAGCATGGAACTGGCCACCGGGGCTTCGCCCCAATTCGACCGCGAGGCTTTTCTGGCGGGCAAGCAAACCCCGGTTTTTTTTGGCTCTGGGGTCAACAACTTTGGTGTGATGGAAGTGCTGGACGCATTGGTCGACCTGGCCCCGTCGCCGGGGGCGCGCACCAGCAGTTTTGTCGTCAACAAGCAGCCGTTTGTCAAAAAGGTGCACCCGCAAGACGATGCGTTTTCAGGTGTGGTGTTCAAGGTGCAAGCCAACATGGATGCCAACCACCGCGACCGCATTGCCTTTGTGCGCATTGCCAGCGGCAAATACACGCCGGGCATGAAGCTCAAGGTGATGCGCACCGGCAAAGAGCTGCGCCCGACCAGCGTGGTGACCTTCATGAGCCAGCGCCGCGAGGCGGTGGAAGAAGCTTACGCCGGTGACATCGTGGGCTTCACCACCCATGGCGGCGTGCAGTTGGGTGACACCATCACCGACGGCTCGGTGAATCTGCTGTTCACCGGCCTGCCGTTTTTTGCGCCAGAAATGTTCAACACCGTGATTTTGCGCAACCCGCTGCGCACCAAGCAGCTGCAACAAGGTCTGGCGCAACTGGGCGAAGAAGGCGCCATCCAGGTCTTTCGCCCCGAGATGGGCGGCAACATGCTGCTGGGTGCCGTGGGTCAATTGCAGTTTGAAGTAGTGCAACACCGCCTGAAGGGTGAATACGATGCTGACGTGCGGCTGGAGGCCAGCCAGTACACCGGCGCGCGCTGGATCACCGCCGACAGCCCGAAAGATCTGCAGGAATTTGTCCACGCCTACCCGCAGCGCATGGCGCGCGATGCCGCCGACACGCTGGCCTACCTGTGCACCAGCCCGTATGACGTGCGCCTGGCGCAAGAGCGTTTCCCCAAAATCCACTTCCACCCGCTGCGCGAGCACGCCGGGCTGGCGCTGCAAAGCGCGGGTTGATTTGATCCGAAAACACAACAGATATGTTATTCTGTAGATCGTGAACTCGAAGCAGTTTAAAAAATGGCTTGAGCAACAAGGTGCCAGCTTTGCGCCAGGCAAAGGTTCGCACCTCAAAGTCATTTTGAATGGTAAGCAGTCCACCCTCCCCATGCACGGCACTCAAGCGCTTGGCAAGGGGTTGGAGGCCGCTATCAAACGCCAACTTGGACTGAAGTAATGAGCATCTACATGTTTGACTACCCCGTGACCTTGACCCCTGAAGACAACGGCACCGTTCTGGTGACTTTTGCCGATGTCCCTGAAGCCATCACCTTTGGTGCCGACGAAGACGAAGCTTTGCTCAACGCCATCGATGCACTCGAAACCGGCTTGTCGTTCTACGTTGAAGAACGCAAGCCATTGCCGACGGCCAGTAAACCCAAAAAAGGCCAAAAAACCTTACGCCCTGCAGCTTTGGAGAGCGCCAAACTGGGTGTTTACGCGTCCATGACCGAGCAAGGTATCAAAAAAGCCGAACTGGCACGCCGCTTGGGCTGGCACATGCCACAGGTAGATCGCCTGCTTGATCTACGCCACGCCTCCAAACTCGATCAAATTGAGGCCGCTGCCCATGTGCTTGGCAAACAAATTTACATTCAAGTTGCCTAATCAAAAAGCCATCCGCTGCGCGAGCACGCCGGGCTGGCGCTGCAAAGCGCGGGTTGAACCATGCAGCCGCTGAGCAACTGGTCACTGGCCGAGCGCCGCCAGATCATCGGCGTCTTCACCGACATCGACGACACGCTGACCACCCAAGGCCGCATCACGCCCGATGCACTGCAAGCGCTGTCTGACCTGAAAGCCGCCGGGCTGTGGGTGATTCCGGTTACCGGTCGGCACACCGGCTGGTGTGCGCGGCTGGCCCACGGCGACGCGGCGCAAGGCCTGGCACCGTGGCCGGTGGACGCACTTTTGGCCGAAAACGGCGGGCTCGCATTCGCCCCGGACTTTGAGCATAAAAATGGCCTCCAGCCCTTACCAAACAAGCGCGAGCAGCTATCAAAAATATATCAGCAGACTGAAGCCAATCGGACCATTGATGCCAGCCGGATGCACCAGGTGGCACAACGCGTGTTGCGCGAAGTGCCGCAAGCGCGGCTGTCGCGCGACGAAGGTGGCCGCGAAACGGATCTGGCGTTTGACTACAACGAACACCATCATCTGGCACCTGCCGCGGTGCAGCAGGTGCTGGCCATTTTGCGTGCGCAAGGCATGCACACCAGCGTCAGCAGCATCCACATCCACGGCTGTTTTTACGACTTCAACAAATGGCAAGGCGCCTGCTGGCTGGTGCAACGGCTGCTTGGGCGTGAACTGGCGCAAGAGCTGGATCGCTGGGTGTTTGTCGGCGACTCGGGCAACGACCAGCCGATGTTCCAGCACTTTAAGCACAGCGTGGGCGTAGCCAACATTCGCCACTGCGAGGCCAGCCTGACGCACTTGCCGCGCTATGTGACACAGGCCGAGCGGGGCGCGGGTTTTGCGCAGGTGGCGCAGGCGATTTTGCAGGCCCGTAGCGCTTGAACAAAAGCCTTAGGGCTTGTTCATGAATAAGGGATGCGGAAATTGCAAATGCACCGTTTTTGGCGAGTGCTGACGGGATATTTATGATTTCCGCATCCCTAAGCTGTACATTTGGCCGCCCTGCACCTTCACCGGAGACCCTGATGTTTTTTGCCACCGACCTTGACACCGTCACCCACGGCATCCAGCTGGCCGTGGCACCGGTATTTTTGCTGACCGCCGTGGCCGGCATGATTGGCAGCGTGGCCGGGCGGCTGGCGCGCATCATCGACCGCGCCCGGGTGCTCGAGACCCAGGTGAATTCCAGCCCGGACAATGCGCCCATGACAGCAGAACTGGAAGAACTGCGGCAACTGCGCAAACGGGGTCGGCTGGTCAACGCCTGCATTGCCTTGCTGACGTTTTGCGCCATTCTGATCGGGCTGACCATCATGGCGCTGTTTCTGGGCGAAACCACCGAGATGCAGATTTTTCGCATCGCCACGGTGCTGTTCCTGTCCGGGGTCACCTGCTTCTTGCTGGCGCTGCTGTGCTTTCTGACAGAAACCGTGATTGCTACCCGGGTGCTGCGCTTTGGCCGACGCAAGCCTGTAAGCCCTGGTTTCTGAGGTTTCAGGGTTTACCCGAGGCCGCAAAAAAAAGAACAGAATCTGCTTATACCCTTTTTGAGTTGACACCATGCCCGATCAAGTCCTTGACCTTAGCCGCTCTGTGTTTGCTAAAACTGCTGTGGGTCAGCAAGAGGTTCAAACTCGCGCTCTCAAGCTTGGCCCTCTACCTCGACGTTTACTGATCCTTGTGGACGGCAAACGCAGCGTTTCGGAGTTGACCGGATTTGTGGCAGGCAGTGACATCAATGTCCTGCTGACCGAGTTGCTGGACAAAGCCTGCATTGAAGCCACGGCCGTGCTGCCGGCATCTGCCGCCCCTAAAACACCCTCGGCAGAGCACAAGTCCAGTCTAGAAACAGACTTGGTTGACCACTTCCTTGAAAAACTCCCTGATGCCAGCACACGCAGCGCAAAAGAAGTGGAGATGGCAAAAAACTTCATGATGAACACAGTCAACACCATCTTTCAGCCGAACACGCGCCTAACCCTGTTGGAGTCCATTTTTGCCTGCAAGACGGTGCAGGACGTGCGTAATGTTTACCCCAAGTGGACTGACACCATGAATGCCAGCGCCATCGGAGCCAGGCGCATGCCGGAGTTCCGCGAAAAGCTGCTGCAGGTGCTGTAGCATCAGGCGCATGCCACGCGAAATCCACCCCCCCAAAACCCTCGCTCACACCCTTGCCAGCCACCGTGTCTGGAGCCTGATCAGCGAGGCCGATCGTGTTGCTCTGGAGCCGTCTTTTCAAAGCGAATCCATTGACACCGCCACGGTAGTGCTGGCGCAAGGCCAGTTGCACACCCGTCTGGGACTGATTCTGGGCGGCGAAGTCAACCTGATTGACCCCGACCTGGGTCTGAAAATCAAACTGCAACCGGGCGAGATGTTTGGCTTTGGTGCCACTACGCAGCTCCAGCTCACCACCTGGCAAGCCAAGGCCAGCAGCCGCAGCGTGATCGCCTGGCTCCAGCCCGAGGTATTGATCGCTCTGTGCCTGCGGCACGGTGAGCTGGCCTATTTTTTTCCCTCGCTGCCGGTCAACACCCCCACCAATCACATGGGCGCGCCGGGCGATGAGGCATTGAACCTGCTGAGCACGCCGATTCGCAGCCTGATCAAACGCGAGCCCATCACGCTCTCGCCAGCCACCTCGATTCAAGCCGTGGCCACCTTGATGCGTGACCTGCGCGTGTCCTCGGTGCTGCTGGTGGAGCAAGCCCACTTGTTTGGCCTGGTGACCGACCGCGACCTGCGCAACCGCGTGGTGGCACAAGGCATGGACATCAGTCGCCCGGTGTCTGACATTGCCACCCTGGCCCCGATGACGGTGGCCGCCAACAGCCCGGCGTTTGAAGCCTTGCTGCTGATGGCACGCCACAACATCCACCACATGCCGGTGATGGACGGGCAGCGTATTCTGGGCATGATCACCACCACCGACCTGACCGAGCAGCACAGCACCTCGGCGGTGTACCTGGCAGGCGACATTTACAAACAAACCACGCTGGATGGGCTCAAGCAAATCAGTGGCCGTATCAAGCAATTACAACAGCACCTGGCCGCTGCCGATGCCAGCGCCTACAGCACCGGCCACATCATCACCTCCATCACCGATGCCATCACCATCCGGCTGATTCACCTGGCCGAAGCCGAGTTAGGGCCTGCGCCAGTGGACTATGTGTGGGTGGCGGCAGGTAGCCAGGCACGCAACGAGCAAACCGCCAAGTCCGACCAGGACAACTGCCTGGTCTTGGACGATGCCTATAACGAGACGCTGCATGGGGCGTATTTCAAGGCGTTTTCAAAATGGGTCTGCGACGGCCTGGCCGCGTGCGGCTACATCCATTGCCCAGGCGAGATGATGGCCATGACCGACCAATGGCGGCAACCCCAGCGAGTGTGGGCCGAATATTTCCGCAAGTGGGTGGAACAACCCAAACCCAAAGCCTTGATGCTGACCTGCGTTTTTTTTGACCTGCGCGCCATCCACGGCAAAACCGAATTGCTTGACGACCTGCGCCAGCAAGTGGCACAACAAACCAAGGGCAACAGCCTGTTTCTGGCGCACATGGTCAGCAACGCCCTCAAACACCGACCGCCACTGGGCATGTTTGGCCAGATCACCTTGCAAAAAGGCAAGGAGCACCCCAACACGATAGACATGAAGCACACCGGCCTGGTGCCGATTGTGGATTTGGCACGGGTCTACGCGCTGGCTGCCGGGGTGACGGTGGCCAACACCCATGACCGACTGGAAGTGTCTTCACAGGCCGGGGAAGTGAGCGAACAGGCCGCCCGGGACTTGCGTGACGCGTTGGAATTTTTGGGTAAATTGCGCATTGCCCACCAGGCACGACAAACCGCACAGGACACCCCCCCCGACAACTATTTGCCACTTGAAGAACTCAGCAACTTCGAGCGCAGCCACCTCAAAGAAGCCTTCAGCGTGGTGCAAACCCTGCAAGGGGTACTGCAGCAGCGCTACGCCGGGGGAAGGTTTTAACCCAAACTATCCATCAGGGCACGAATGCATGGCAAGTTGAGTTGCGCGGCAATTTGGCTTGCCGAGAGGCGTTCTTAGCCGTAGCCATGAGGCAAAAAACCGGTAAAAACTGTCTTCGCTGGGGTCGAATTTGGCTACGCCGCTCTTCGAGAACGCTTCGATGCCGAAAGTCCGACAGCCTCCTAGCCAATCTGGAAAATTCATTGATTTCATTTTGTAACCGTTTTGATGAAACAAACTACTAGAACCTCATTTTTATATAAGACCATGACCTTTCCTAACGCCTTTGAAAACCTGAACATCGTCGCGCAGCAGGCCTTGCTGTCGCCCAGCGCCCTGCACGACGCGGTGCCTGCCACCGACTGCGCCATGCAAACCGTCAGCGCCGCCCGCACGGCAGTGGCCAACATTCTGCAGGGGCAAGACCCGCGCCTGCTGGTGGTGGTGGGGCCGTGTTCGATTCACGACATTGCAGCGGCCATGGACTACGCCCAAAAGCTCAAGGCGTTGGCGGACGAACTGAAAAACCAGCTGTTCATCGTGATGCGGGTGTACTTTGAAAAACCCCGCACCACCGTGGGCTGGAAAGGGCTGATTAACGACCCGCGCATGGACGACACGTTTCGCATTGAAGAAGGCCTGCACCTCGCCCGCAAGCTGCTGGTGGATTTGAACGACATGGGCCTGCCCTGCGGCACCGAGGCGCTGGACCCGATCACGCCGCAGTACCTGGGCGACCTGATTGCCTGGAGCGCGATTGGTGCGCGCACCACTGAGAGCCAGACCCACCGCGAGCTCGCCAGCGGCTTGTCCAGCCCGGTGGGCTTCAAGAATGGCACCGATGGCAGCCTGGAAGTGGCCCTTAACGCCATGCTTTCTGCCGCGCAATCACACACCTTTTTGGGCATCAATGGCGAAGGCCAGGTGGCGCTGACGCAAACCCGTGGCAATGCGTTTGGCCACCTGATTCTGCGCGGTGGCACGCAGCCCAATTACGACTCGGTGGCGGTGGCTGAGGCGCAAGCCGAGTTGGCAAAAGCCAAATTGCCCGTCAACATCGTGGTCGATTGCAGCCATGGCAACTCACGCAAAAACCACGCGCTGCAAAGCCTGGTGCTCAAAGACGTGGTGGGGCAGGTGGTGGACGGCAACCGCTCGATCAAGGGTGTGATGCTGGAGTCGAATCTGTTTGAGGGCAAGCAGAAACTTGGAGCACCTCAAAACCTGAAATACGGTGTGTCCATCACCGATGCCTGCCTGGGCTGGGAAGCCACCGCCTGTGCGCTGCGTGATGCCGCACAGCGGCTGGGCAGCCTGACGCACTGAAAGCAAACCGCCCTGCGCAACAGGGCGATGCTTCAAGCGGCCAGCGCGGCCTCAATGTCTTTGGCCAGACTCTCGGGCGTGTCGGTGGGGGCATAACGTTTGAGCACCTGACCGTCTTTGCCAACCAGAAACTTGGTGAAGTTCCATTTGATCGACTTGCTGCCCAGCAGCCCCGGTGCTTCTGCGGCCAGCCATTGGTACAGCGGGTGCGCATCATCGCCATTGACCTCAATCTTGGCCATCATCGGAAACGTCACGCCGTAATTGATCTGGCAAAACTCGGCAATTTCACCGTTGCTGCCCGTATCTTGCGCACCAAACTGGTTGCACGGAAAGCCCAGCACCACCAGGCCTTTTTTGCCATAGGTCTCATGCAATTTTTCCAACCCGGCAAACTGTGGCGTGAAGCCGCAGGCACTGGCGGTGTTGACGATCAGCATGGCCTTGCCCTTGAACTTTTTCAGGGCCACTTTTTTGCCATCAATACCCAGCGCGTCAAAGTCATAAACCGTGTTCATGCGGTGTCCTTTCAAAAAATCATCCGGTTTGCAAATCAACCGTGGGCTTTGTCGCTGCGGGCAATCGCCAGCAAGCGATCAATTTCATCGCGGTGCTGCACCAGGTTGCGCGCATGCCAGCGGCGTATCAGCAGCATAAAGCCTGCAATCACCACCCCAAAGCCAGTGATGGCGGTAAAGGTGGGCAGACCCAAGCCGGTCGCCAAGCTGTAGAACGCGCCCAAGCCCAGAATGCAGGCTTGCTCGTTGAAATTTTGCACTGCAATCGAGCGCCCGGCCCCCATCAGGTTATGACCCCGGTGCTGCAGCAGCGCGTTCATCGGCACCACCAAAAATCCGCCGATGGCACCCAACAGTATCAAAAATGGCGCTGCCACCCAGACGTTGGTGATGAAGATCAGCCCGATGATCAACAAGCCCATCACCACCCCCAGGGTGATGACGCGCGGGCCGTCTTCCAGCCGCATGCGCATGGAAGCCACCACCGCACCCACAGCCATGCCAATGGCCACCACCCCCTGCAAAGCCGAGGCGCGGGTGACCGAATAGCCCAGCGCCGCCGCCGCCCAGGCCAGCACAATAAAACGCAAGTTGCCGGCCACGCCCCAGATCAGGGTGGTGGCAGCCAGCGATATCTGTCCCAGTTTGTCGCGCCACAACCGGGTGTTGCAAGTCCAGAAGTCGGGCAGCAGCACCAGCAGGTGCTTGGGCATGGGGCGCATCAACACCCCGGTGAGCGGGATGTGGGTGTTGAACCAGGCCGCCAGCAGGTAAACGAAGATCAGCACAGAGATGGCGGCCTCGGCCGGGGTGTTGATGCCGGTGTTGATGCCTGGCATGTCGATGGCCAGCAGATACCTTGATAGGTGATGCCCCACCAATTGCCCGCCCAAGAGCACACCCAGAATGATGGAGCCAATCGTCAGACCCTCGATCCAGCCATTGGCTTTGACCAGTTGCGACGGTGGCAGCAACTCGGTCAGGATGCCGTACTTGGCCGGTGAATAGGCCGCTGCGCCCAGCCCCACCACCGCATAGGCTAGCAAGGGGTGGGTGCCAAACAGCATGAACAGGCAACCCGCCACCTTGATGAAATTACTGATGAGCATGACCCGGCCTTTGGGCATGGAGTCGGCAAACGCACCCACAAAAGGCGCCAACACCACGTAAAACAAGGCAAACATGGGCACCAGCGCCGCTTGCTGCCATTCCGGGGCATGGCTGGTGCGCAGCAATTGCACGGCAGCCACAAACAAAGCGTTGTCGGCCAGCGAGCTGAAAAACTGCGCTGCCATGATGGTGAAAAAGCCGCGTTTCATCGGTGTTTAAGGTGCACGCCTGAGGTGGCGCGTAAGGGTGATCTGTCTCCAAACGGTACGGGGTTATAGCACGGCGGCGTGGTGTCAAAATCGGGACATCTCATTTACCCCCAGCACCATGCCGCGCCCGATTCTCGCCACCATCCACCCTGCTGCACTGCAGCACAACCTGAACCGCAACCGCACCGCGGTGCCTGAGGCCAAGGTGTGGGCTGTGGTCAAAGCCAACGCCTACGGCCACGGCATTGAGCGCGCGTACGCGGGCTTGCGCAGCGCCGACGGTTTTGCCTTGCTGGATCTGGATGAAGCCCAGCGCGTGCGCGACCTGGGTTGGCGCGGGCCCATCTTGCTGCTCGAAGGCGTGTTTGAGCCGCGTGACCTGGAGCTGTGCTCGCGCCTGGAGCTGTGGCACACGGTGCATTGCGACGAGCAAATTGACATGCTGGCGGCGCACAAAACCAACCTGGGTCACCGGGTGTTTTTAAAAATGAACTCGGGCATGAACCGGCTCGGCTTCACCCCAGAGCGCTATCGCAGTGCCTGGGCACGGCTTAACGCCTTGCCACAGGTGGCCGATATTTCGCACATGACGCACTTCAGCGATGCCGACGGCGGCAAAGGCATTGCCGCGCAGATGGCGTGTTTTGCCCAGGCCACGCAAGACCTGCCCGGTGAACGCTCGCTGGGCAACAGCGCCGCCACCCTGCGCCACCCGGATGCAGTGGCTGCGTCCGACTGGATTCGCCCCGGCATCAGCGTGTACGGCAGCGCACCCGACCACCCCGAGCACAGCGCCAGCCACTGGGGGCTGCAACCCGGCATGACACTTGCTTCAAAAATAATAGCTGTACAAGCAATAGATACAGGGGCTAGCGTCGGATATGGCTCAAAATTTGTGGCCGATGCGCCGATGCGCGTGGGCGTGGTGGCCTGCGGTTATGCCGACGGTTACCCGCGCGTGGCTCCCACCGGCACACCGGTGTTGGTTGGGGGCGTGCGCACCCGCACCGTGGGCCGCGTCAGCATGGACATGCTGGCCGTCGATTTAACGCCCCTGCCCCAAGCCGGTGTGGGCAGCGAGGTGACCCTGTGGGGTCGCGCCGGCAACGGCGTGGTGCTGGGCATTGACGAAGTGGCCCACGCCAGCGGCACGCTGGGCTATGAGCTGATGTGCGCCCTGGCTCAGCGCGTGCCGGTGCAGATGGCGCACGCGTGATGGTTTACCTGCCGGTGCCTTTGGGCCGGATTGCGCTAGGCCGCACGCTGCCGGTGGACATCCGCGCGCCCGACGGCAGGCTGCTGCTGCGCCGCGGCCAGGCGCTGCAGTCCGAAGCCCACCGGGACATGCTGGCCACGCACCACGCTTGCATGACCGAAACCGATGCCCAAGCCTGGCAGAAAGCGCTGGAGCGCCGCATGCGCACCCTGCGCCTGAACGGGGCCGACATGACGGCCATTGCCCAAGAACCCATGCCGGGCGAGATTCTGGACACCGACTACCTGGAAGGCAGAGCCATTGATGGCGGCTGGCTGGATTTGCAAGAAATTTTGCGCGGCCTGCTCTACCAGGGGGCGCAAGCCGTCACGCCCTTGCCACGGCTGGAAGGCATCGAGCACAAAACCCTGGCCCTGTTGGCGCAAGACCCCGATGAAGCCTTGTTTGTGCTGTTTCAAGCCCTGCCGGATTTAGGCCTGGGTTACTGCGCCACCCACGCCCTGCTCAGCGGCGTGGTTGCAGCGCTCACTGCGGACAAGCTGACCCAGTTGCCCGAGCACCGCTGCGTGTTGTTGCGCTCGGCTTTGGTGATGAACATTGGCATGGCCCGCCCACAAGACAGCCTGGCGCGCCAGCTCAAGGCTCCCAGCCCGGCGCAACGCAGCATCATCAGTGGCCATCCGCCCACCAGTGCCGACATCCTGCGCGGCTTTGGCGTGCAAGATACCGAGCTGCTGAACATGGTGCACTGGCATCATGCACCGGAGCAAAACCCAGACATCGCGACCCAGCAACTGCAGCTGAACTTGCTGCACCTGGCCGATACCCTGGTGGCCAAAATGGCGCCACGCGTCAGCCGCCCGGCCATGTCTGCCCTGGATGCGGCCAAATCACTGCTGCAAGAAGCCACTGCAGCCACCCAGCAGCAACGCGTGGCCATGGCCTCGGTGCTGGGGTTTTACCCGCCCGGCACTTATGTGCAACTGGCTAATGGTGAGGTAGCGGTGGTGATGGCACGCGGCGACAAAGCCAGCGCCCCGCATGTGGCCAGCCTGCTCAACACCAAAGGCATGCCGCTGAGCCCCTACCTGTACCGTGACACCCGGCATGCCGACTTTGCCGTGCGCAGGCCACTGGCCGCCAGCCAGGTACTGGTGCGGATCAACGCCGAGCGGATTCGCCACCTGCGCCTGCAGCACGGGGTTTGACCAGCTCAAACCACCCCAAGCTGAGCAGTCCAAAGCCCACAGCCGCAGCCAGGTAGGGCAGCGGCAAGGCTTCAAACACAAACAGGCGCGCCAGCCAGGGCACATACAGCGCCAGCAGCAACAGGCTCACCGCAGCCCCCACCACCCACCACAGGGTGCGGTTGGGCACCCACAAACTGGCCCACAGGGAACCGGCGCGGCTGCGGTTGGAAAAAATCAACGCCAGGTTGGTGGCCACCAGCGTGGCAAAGGCAAAGGCACGCGCCGCCCCTTCTGTCAACTGCCCTGCGCCCCACACCGTGGCTCCCAGCACCAGCGCCAGCGCGCCCAGGCCTTGCAGCAGCGCCAGCCCCAGCGCCAGGCCGCCAAACAGCGGTGTGGTCACATCACGTGGTGGGCGCTGCATCACACCGGCTTCTTCGGGCTCGTTCTCAAACACCATTGAGCACGAGGGGTCAATCACCAGCTCCAAAAACGCAATGTGCAACGGAAACAGCACCGTGGGCCAGCCCAGCAGCACCGGCAGCAAGGCCATGCCGGCAATCGGCACATGCACCGCCAGGATGTAGCTCATGGACTTGCGCAGGTTGTCAAAAATACGCCGCCCGAGCCGCACCGCGCCAACGATGGAGGCAAAGTTGTCGTCCAGCAGCACCACGCTGGCAGCCTCCCGCGCCACGTCGGTACCGCGCCCGCCCATGGCCACCCCCACATGCGCCGCTTTGAGCGCAGGCGCATCGTTGACGCCGTCACCCGTCATGGCGACCACGCTGCCGTTGGCTTTGAGGGCTTGCACAATGCGCAGTTTTTGCGCCGGGGCAATGCGCGCGCAAATGCGCACCGTGCGCAGGCGTTGCTGCAACTGTGCATCGGTCAAGCCTTCAAGGACATCGCCGGTCAACAGCAGCTCAGACAACCCGGCTGGATCTGACGGGGCATCGGGCGCAAGGCCAGTTGTCAACCCGGCCTGCCTGGCAATGGCCTGTGCCGTGGCCGGGTAGTCGCCGGTGATCATCACCACCCGGATACCCGCCGCATGGGCCTGCGCCACGGCTTGTGGAATTTCGGCACGCAAGGGGTCGGCCAAGCCGAGCAGGCCGACAAATTCAAAGTCAAAGTCGTGTTCGATGGCCGGCCAGCGCTCGCCCTCAAACCGGGCCTGCGCCACGCCCAGCACCCGCAGTCCCTTGGCGGCCATGGCATCCACCGCACGGGCAATGCGCTGCTGTGCGCTGCCATCGAGGTGGCACAAATCCACAATCGCCTCGGGCGCACCTTTGGCAGCCACCACATGGGCATCGCCCACACGGGCCTGCCAGACGTGCGACATGGCGCGCAGCTCAGGGGTTAGACCGTAGGTTTGCAGCAGCGTCCAGTCGCGGTGCAGGTGCTCGGTGTCTTTCAAGAAATGTTGCCCGAGGCGGTGAAAGGCTTTCTCCATCGGGTCAAACGGGTCGGTCACGCTGGCCAAAATAGAGAACTCCACCAGCGGGTGAAACGGCTCGGGCAGCTCGGTGGTTTGCGCGTAGTCAATGATCAGGTTTTCAGACCCTTGTTCAGGCGGGGTGTGCACCTCTGGCGCAGCGTTGGGCACATACAGCTCGGCCACGGTCATGCGGTTCTCAGTGAGCGTGCCGGTTTTGTCCACGCACAGCACACTGGTCGCACCCAGCGTTTCAATGGCCGCAATACGCCTGGTCAACACGTTTTGTTTTGACAAGCGCCAAGCGCCCAGCGCCGGAATGACGGTGAGCACCACACTGAATTCCTGCGGCAGCAGCGCCATGGCCAGCGCAATGCCGGCCAGCAATGCCCCCAGCCAGTCGCCACGCATCAGGCCATAAGCGGCAAATAAAAACAAACTGGCGCCAACCGCCACCCAGGCCAGCACCTTCACCAGCTGCGCCATTTGTTGCTTGAGCGGCGACACCTCGGCATTCAAACCGCCCAGCTCCAGCCCGATGCGGCCAATTTCACTCTGCGGCCCGGTGGCGGTGACCCGCGCCAGGCCCTGCCCGCGCACCAGCAGCGTGCCGGAAAACAGGGCTGACTCAGATGCAGTTTTGGCATCGACTGAACCTGCTGCGGCAGGCACTTTGTCCACCGGCAACGGCTCGCCCGTCAGCAGCGATTCGTCCGTCTGCACTTCGGTGCCTTCAAGCAGCAGCGCATCGGCAGGCACACGGTCACCCTCGGCCAGCAGCAGCACATCGCCGCGCACCACTTCGCGCCCGGCAATGCGTACGGCCGCACCATCACGCAGCACCAACGCACGCGGGCTGGTCAGGTCGCGCAGGGATTCGATGGCGCGCTCGGTCTTGCCCTCTTGGTACAAGGTGAGTGCCAGCACCACCAGCACCAGGCCAAACAGGATCAAACCCTCCTGCAAATCGCCCAGCAGCAGGTACAGAATGCCTGCGGCCAGTAGCAGCGCAAACATCGGGTCTGACAGCGTTTCACGCGCGATCGACAACAGGCTGCGGTGCTGCTCGGCAGCCAGTTCGTTGGGGCCGTCGGCTTGCAAGGCCTGTGCGGCTTGGGCGGCGCTCAAACCTTGATTCAGCGGTGCAGCGCTGATGCGATCAAGCTCACAAGCGCCGTTGTCAGAGTGGGGAGGGAGAGGAACCATGGAAGCAGATTGTGCACGGTGCATCAGGCTTCTTAACGTGAAAACGCCCACAGCTGACAAGAATGGCGTGTCGTAGGGCCGACTTCAGTCGGCCATGGCGGGTTGAAACCCGCCCTACGCAGAGCACGCATGTTTCATGCTTTGGGGTGTCCTTGTTGAACATGAACGTTAGATATCGCTTGCATTTCCCGGTCAAAGCAACAGCTTCACACCCCCACCAGTCGTAGGGCCGACTTCAGTGTCGTAGGACCGACTTCAGTCGGCCATGGCGGGTTGAAACCCACCCTACGCAGAGCACGCATGTTTCATGCTTTGGGGTGTCCTTGTTGAACATGAACGTTAGATATCGCTTGCATTTCCCGGTCACAGCAACAGCTTCACACCCCCACCAGTCGTAGGGCCGACTTCAGTCGGCCATGGCGGGTTGAAACCCGCCCTACGCAGAGCACGCATGTTTCATGCTTTGGGGTGTCCTTGTTGAACATGGACGTTAGATATCGCTTGCATTTCCCGGTCACAGCAACAGCTTCACACCCCCACCAGTTGGCTGCGTTGCAGCGCAGAGCTGGCCGTCATGCCCGGAATCAACGCTTGCGCACGCAGCGCCAGGCTGTCAAAGCGTGCCCGCTGTGGCTTGCGGTCTTGCAGGTAATCCAGTCGACGCATGCTGCCAAACACCCTGGAGACGGTCTCGGGTGCGGCGTCCAGAATGTCAGCCATGTCGCTCAGGTGGGGCAAGGCGCACTCGGCGGTGCTTTTGGCTTGGGGGTTCACGCTGTCGGCAAACATCAGCAGCAGGCACTTCACCCGCTGCGACACCGGCCCGGTGCGTAGGCTCACCACCTCGCGGCAACGCTGGTGCGCCACTACCACGGTTTCCATCAGGATGTGCATCATCTCTGCACCGCAAGCCTGCACGGGTACCAGGGTCACGGGGGTCAGGGCGCGCAGGCTCATGGCATCGTCGCTGCCGACCCATTTCTCCACGCCAATCACATCACCGGGCAGCGCCAGGCGCATGAAGCGGCTGGGCTCACCCGCTTGGGCGCTGTCGATGCGCATCGCACCAGCCTGCAAACGCCACAGCTGCGTAAGGTCTGAAGTGGCCAAACCCTCGCGGGCGGTCAAACAACGGGGCAAGGTATCGGGTATCGAGGGGTTCATGGGTTCTCCTTGGGCGCTCAGTGGCTGTGCGCAGTGGCCGCCTCATGCGGCGTTTGCACCCAGACCTTGATGGTTTGGCTACCAGCGCGCTCAAAGTTCAGCGTCAGCTCAAACCGGTCACCGTCCTTGAGTGGTTTTTTCAGGTCGATCAGCGTGATCTGGTAGTCACCGGTGTGGCGCAGCCGGGTCACGGTTTTAGCGGGCAGGTCGATGGCATCAAGCTGCTGGCTCACCAACCCATGGGCATCTGGCTTCAAGCTATGCAGCGCTACTTTGGCAGCCATGGGCGTGCTGGCACCGAGCAGGCGCTCTGGTTTAGTGCCCGCATTGGTGATGCCGCGCAAGTAGGCCTTGCCATGGGATTCGCCGGGCACGCTGGGCACGGCGTAGGGGTGGTCCAACTCCAGCTCGCCCACATTCACACCGTGGGCATAGCTGGGGATGGGTAACAAGGCCAACCAGGTCAAAAGGCTCAAGCAGATCAGCAGGGCCAGAACAGCCCCACGGTTAAGGTGCGCCATCGCCCGCTCCCGTGACGGTTCAGGGTGCTTCATGGCTTACTGGGCGTGTGACGCACCATGCTGTGCACCGTGGGCTGCACGATCCATGGCGGCCGGTTTGCCATGTGCGGCATGATTCATGCTGTCTGCATGCGCTGCGCCTTTGGTAGCTTTTGGGGCCTTGACGGCTACCGGCACTTGCACATCGACCTTGCTTTCAATGCCTTGGTCGTCCTTGACGATCAACGTCAACGGTACGGTGGTGCTTGCCGCCAATGGCGCTTTCAAGTCCATCATCATGATGTGAAAGCCACCAGGTTGGAGCGCCACCGCTTTGCCAGCGGGCAAGTCCAGGCCACCTTTGACCTCGCCCATTTTCATCACGCCGCCTTCCATCTTCATCTCGTGCACTTGCACCACCGCCGCAGCTGGGGATGAGACACCGACCAGCTTGCCACCATGGTCAGAGGTCAGGGTCATGAACGCACCAGTGGCCATTTGGCCTTTGACGGTGGCGCGCACCCAGGCGTTGTCAACTTCTACCGGCGCGCCTGCGGCCAAAGCGGTCAGGGCGGTAGCGGCCAGGGCCACAGCCATCATCAGTGATTTGAGTTTCATGGGATTTCCTTCGGGGGTTAACAGGTCAAGACGACCAACTTACAAACAAAATAGGGCGCTAGCACATACAGAATAAGCGGGTACAGCTATTTTTCTAATAGCAAATACGCATCAGCGCAGAGACCATGGGCGAACATGCCAAAACGCCAAACGACGCGCCCAAAGCACGTTGCATCAATTCGAAAAATATGGATTAAATCAGCCTCTAGCCCAGACGCAGCATGCGTAGGGCGCTCTTAAAAAAAGAGCTATCAGAGCGCTGGGGGGCCGCGCGCTGGCAGCGGCGCGGCGGTGCGTGCTGCAAGACGCGCCGCAGGGATGCTTTGCAGCACATGACTCAATGCATGTGGCGGCTCCACTGTGTGAACCACCACGGGTGCTGGTGCGCCGCCCACCATGCACAGCGGGCAAAACAGGGCATCGCCCGTGTCTGACGTGGCAGCGGTGGTCACTGTGCCGTCGTCGGCCAGCACCACCTTGAGCATGCCCGCACCGGTGCAAATCACCAACTCGTTCTGCGGATGCACCAGGGGCGAAGCCACGGCCACCCCCAGCGTCAAGGCAAACCACAGCAGAGCCAATTTGGCCAGCCAGGGTGCGTTGCGCAGAAAGTGCAGAGGGTTCATGTTGCGAATTATGGCATTGGCTCGGTGTTTGCGGGTGAGTCGGGGCTGCCCATAAACCTGTTGTGTGCCGGTAGCCCTGCTATCCTTCCAGGCATGAAAAACCTCTTTCACCTTGCCTTCAACGTCACCAACCTGGATCAGACACGCGCCTTCTACGGCGGCGTTCTGGGTTGCAAAGAGGGCCGCAGCACCGACACCTGGGTTGACTTTGACTTTTTTGGCCACCAACTCTCGATGCACCTGGGAGAGCCCTTCAAGACGGCGGCCACCGGCAAGGTTGGCGACCATCTGGTGCCGATGCCGCACTTTGGTCTGGTGCTGGCGCTGCCCGACTGGCAAGCCTTGGCCCAGCGCCTCAATGATGCCAAGGTGGACTTTATCTTGCCACCACAGCTGCGCTTTGCCGGCCAGCCCGGCGAGCAGTGGACGATGTTTTTTTGCGACCCGTTTGGTAACCCGATCGAGATCAAAGGGTTCGCGTCGCTCGACACGCTTTACGCCAGCTAACGTCCATGTTCTACAAGAACACCCCAAAGCATGAAACATGCGTGCCCTGCCTAGGGCGCGGGTTTCAACCCGCCTTGGCCGACTGAAGTCGGCCCTACGACACGCCATTCTTGTCGGCTATGGGCGTTGTTTCACGTTAACGGCTGTCGTTTGGCACTATCGCACGGGGGCGTCACCCAAGCGGCGCAGTGCGCTGGTGCGCCGCACTTCATCCTGTGCCTTGTCCTCAATGCCCTGACGCACAAATTCAATGTGCGCACTGGCGGCCAGGGCGGCCTCTTGGGGCTGATGGTCCCGGATGGCTTGCCAGATGGCGCTGTGCTGCGCGCGCAATTGGTTCCAGCGCTGCGGGCGGGTGTGCAAATGCACCAAATTGTTGGACACATGCCCATGAATCACCCGCATCAGGCTCGCCGTCAGATGGCCAATCAGCACGTTGTGCGAGGCTTCGGCAATGGCCTGGTGAAAGGCCACATCGGCATCAATGCAGTTGGGTAAATCATCGCGGGTGTAACTATCTTCCAGCGCCGCATAGACCGCATCGAGTCGGCTGATATCCACATCCGTGGCGCGGTCGGCAGCCAATGAGGCGGCCTGGCTTTCCAGCATTTGCCGGAACTCCAGCATGTCACGGTGCAACATGGGGTTGCCCTTGAGCATGTCTTGCCAAGGGTCGGTGAAATGCGCCTCCAGCCGGTCGGTTACATAAGTGCCACCGCCATGGCGCGTGCTCAGCAGACCCTTGGACACCAGTTTTTGCATCGCCTCGCGCAATGACGGGCGCGACACCCCAAGACTGAGCGCCAGCTCGCGCTCAGACGGCAAACGATCGCCCGGCTTGAGCGCGCCTTCAAGGATTCGTTTTTCAAGTTCGCTGGCAACAGAGTCAGCCAGACGGACAACAGCGGGGCGATAGGGGATCATTTTTTAAAAATTGGTCAGACCAGTTGCATGATATTTCAACTAATGATTGAAAATTCCACCATAAACCTAGGGTAAACCCTAATTACACAATAAATTCAAGGTAATTAAAGTCGGAAACTGGTAAGACCAATTTACCAAATTAGAAAAATGAGGAGACAAAACCATGAGTCAGCTTATTGATGCCTTGTCGCGCATCCTGCCTGCCAAACAGGTCATCACCGACAGCCTGCGCCGCCTGGCTTATGGCACCGATGCCAGCTTTTACCGCCTCACGCCCGAGGTGGTGGCGGTGGTGGAATCTGAAGCCGAACTGCAAGCACTGCTGCAAGCCACTCGCGCCCACCAGTGCCCGGTGACGTTTCGCGCCGCGGGCACCAGCCTGTCGGGGCAAGCCGTCACCGACAGCGTGCTGGCCTTGATTGGCGAGGGCTTTGCCACTTGCGAAATTGGCCCGGAGGCCGCCACGGTGCGAGCAGGTCCCGGCATCATTGGCGGCGAGGTCAATTTCCGGCTCGCCCCCCACGGCAAGAAAATTGGCCCTGACCCGGCATCCATCAACGCCAGCAAGATCGGTGGCATTGCCGCCAACAACGCCTCTGGCATGTGCTGCGGAACCGCCCAAAACAGCTACCGCACGCTGGCCGGCATGCGCGTCATTTTGGCCGACGGCACGCTGCTCGACACCGAAGACGCGTTCAGCGTGGCAAGTTTCAAGCAAAGCCACGCCACCTTGGTCGACGAGCTGCAGCACCTGGGCAGCGTAGTCCGCGCCGACGCGGTGCTGGCAGCGCGCATTGCCCACAAATACAAGATCAAGAACACCACCGGCTACAGCCTGAACGCGCTGATTGACTTTGAAGACCCGATCGACATCCTCTCGCACCTGATGATTGGCTCGGAGGGCACGCTCGGGTTTATCTCGCGCATCACTTACCACACGGTGGCAGAAGACCCGTTCAAGGCCAGTGCGCTGGTGTTTTTCCCCAGCATCGAACTGGCGTGCCAGGCGGTGCTGGCACTCAAGCCGCAACCGGTCTCGGCGGTGGAGTTGCTCGACCGGCCCGCGCTGCGCTCGGTGCAAGACAAACCCGGCTTGCCGCAGACCATTCGCAGCCTGGGTGACGACGCGGCTGCACTTTTGATTGAAGTTCGGGGCGAAACCGCTGCTGCCATGCAACTGCGCATGGACGCTGCGCTGGGCGCTATTAAAACAATTAACACTGTGGAGCCCGCCAGCTTCTCGGTGGACCCCGCGACCTGCGACATGTACTGGAAAGTGCGCAAGGGCACGTTCCCGTCAGTCGGTGCCATGCGTCGCACTGGCACTACCGTCATCATCGAAGACGTGGCTTTTCCGCTGGCATCACTGGCCAGCGCCACGCTCGACCTGCAAGCGCTGCTGCGCAAACACGGCTACACCGAGGGCATCATCTTCGGCCACGCGCTCGAAGGCAACCTGCACTTTGTCTTTACCCAGGATTTCTCGGATCAAAAAGAGATTGACCGTTACGCGCGCTTCATGGACGACATCTGCACGCTGGTGGTCGAAAAATACGACGGCTCGCTCAAGGCCGAACACGGCACTGGGCGCAACATGGCGCCGTTTGTTGAAAAGGAATGGGGCACGCAGGCCACCAATCTGATGCGTCGCATCAAGCAGTTGTTTGACCCGAAAGGCTTGCTCAACCCCGGCGTGCTGCTCAATGACGACCCGCAAGCGCACCTGAAGCACCTCAAGCCCATGCCCGCCGCCGAAGAGATGGTGGACCGCTGCATTGAATGCGGCTTTTGCGAGCCGCTGTGCCCGTCGCACCGGCTCACGCTGTCACCGCGCCAACGCATTGTGAGCTGGCGCGAGCTGTCGCGCCGCACCGCCGTGGGCGAGAGCGTGGCCGACCTGGAAGCCGACTTTGCCTACTTTGGCCTGGACACTTGCGCCGGTTGCGGTCTGTGCTCCACCGCCTGCCCGGTCGGCATCGACACCGGGGCTTTGACCCGGCTGCTGCGCGGGCGCGGCATGGGTAACACCCAGCATAAGGTGGCGCAATGGACGGCCGACAACTTTGGCAAGGTCGCCACTGCCTCGCGCGTGGGCCTGGGGCTGGGGCATGTGGCGTCCAGCGTGGTGGGCGACAAACTGCTGGCCAAGCTCTCAGGCGGCAAATGGAAACGCGGCATGCCGCACGCTGGCAAAGCGCCGCAAGCCTACAGCGGAGCAGGCGACCCGGTGGTGTATTTCCCGGCCTGCGGCGGGCGAATTTTTGGCGCCAACAGCAACGACGAAGCGACGCTGCCCGAGGTCATCATGGAGCTGCTGGTGCGCGCCGGTTACGCCCCGATCCTGCCCGAAGGCTTTGACAAACTGTGCTGTGGCCAAATGCTCGAGAGCAAAGGCATGGCCGAAGAAGCCGACGAGATGAGCGCTGCGGTGACGCAAGCCTTGCTCAAAGCCGCCGACGACGGCCAGGGTGGCTACTACCCGGTCATCATGGATGCCAGCACCTGCTCGGTGCGGATGCAAAAGAAGCTCGCTGGCACGCCACTCACCCTGCTTGACTTTCACGAGTTTGCCCACGATGCGCTGCTGCCGCGCCTCTACATCACCAAGAAACCAGGACCCATTGCACTGCACATCAACTGCAGCGTGCGCCGCACCGCGTCGGATGCCAAATTGCGCAACGTGCTGGCCGCCTGTGTCGAGCAAGTGATCGAGCCCGCCGGTGTGACTTGCTGCGGCTTTGGCGGCGACCGCGGATTTGTTGTGCCAGAGCTGAATGTGCACGCGCTGCGCCGGGTGCATGACGCCCTGCCCAGCGCCTGCTGCGAAGGCGTGTCAACCAACCGCACCTGCGAAATCGGTCTGACCGCCGAGACCGGCCGCCCCTACCACTCGATTGCCTACCTGCTTGAAGAATGCAGTCGACTGCCGGTCGAGAACACCTGTTGAGCAAGCCCTTTGCGTCGATAGTCGTTCTTTTCCTTTTATTTCAATTGCATTCAATTTGTACGAGATTTTCAAATGAGTCAAACCTTACTTTCTTTGCTGGCCTTTGCGCCACTGTTGCTGGCAGCGGTGCTGCTGGTGGGTTTTAACTGGCCGGCCAAACGCGCCATGCCCGCTGTGCTGATCCTCAGCGTGGTGATTGCCCTGAGCGCCTGGGGCATGTCGGTCAACCGCGTCATGGCGTCGATGCTGCAGGGCCTGATCCTGACCGGCGCGGTGTTGTGGATCATTTTCGGCGCGATTTTGCTGCTCAACACGCTGAAGCATTCCGGTGCCATCAAGGCCATCCGCGGCGGCTTTGCCAACATCAGCCCTGACCGCCGGGTGCAGGTCATCATCGTATCCTGGCTGTTTGGCTGCTTTATCGAAGGCGCCTCCGGTTTTGGCACGCCCGCTGCCGTGGCGGCACCGCTGCTGGTGGCGCTGGGCTTTCCGGCCATGGGTGCGGTCATGCTGGGCATGATGGTGCAATCGACCCCGGTGTCTTTTGGCGCAGTCGGCACGCCGATTGTGGTTGGTGTCAGTGGCGGCCTGGACAAGGCCGGTATTTCAGCCCAACTGCTGGCCAACGGCTCTGACTGGGAAACCTTTTATCGGTTGTTGACCTCTGAGGTAGCTCTCACCCATGCCGCCATCGGTGTGCTGATGCCGCTGTTCATGTGCGTCATGCTGACGCGGTTTTTTGGTCGCAACAAATCTTGGCGTGAGGGCTTGGCCATGGCGCCGTTTGCCTTGTTTGCCGGTTTGGCTTTTGTGCTGCCTTATGCTGCTGCCGGGGTTTTCCTGGGCCCTGAATTTCCGTCCATCATTGGTGCGCTGGTCGGTCTGATCATCGTTGTGCCCGCTGCCAAAATGGGTTTTTTATTACCCAAAAAAACCTGGGATTTTGCCGATGCAAAAGAGTGGCCGCTGCATTGGATGGGCAGCATCGAGATCAAGCTCGACCAGCTGACCGCCAAGGCGCCCATGTCGGTTGGCCTGGCCTGGCTGCCGTACCTGCTGCTGGCGGGCTTGCTGGTGCTCTCGCGTGTGAGCCCTGACCTGAAAGCGTTCCTCTCACACAATCTGGTGCTGGGTTGGAAAAACATTTTGGGCGAAACCGGGCTGTCGGGCAGCATTCAGTTTCTTTACCTGCCGGGCGGCATCATGGTCATGGTGGTGTTGGCAACTTTCTTGCTGCAACGCATGAAACTCGCTGAGCTCGGGGCAGCTGTGGCCGAATCGTCGCGCACCTTGCTTGGTGCCGGCTTCGTGCTGATGTTCACGATCCCGATGGTGCGTATTTTGATCAACTCCGGCGTCAACACCGCCAGCCTGCCCTCCATGCCGCGCGCCATGGCTGAACTGGTGGCCAGCAGTGTCGGCAGCATCTACCCGTTTTTTGCCGCATCGGTCGGCGCACTGGGGGCATTTATTGCCGGCTCCAATACGGTATCGAACCTGATGATGTCGCAATTCCAGTTTGATACCGCGCACCTGATTGGTGTGTCAGGTGCCATGATGGTGGCCAGTCAGGCCGTGGGCGCTGCCGCCGGCAACATGATCGCCATTCACAACGTGGTGGCGGCATCTGCCACGGTGGGTCTGCTTGGGCGCGAAGGCGCGATTCTGCGCATGACCATCCTGCCCACGCTTTATTACGTGATCATGGCGGGCCTGTTGACCATGGTTGCAATGTATGGGGTGGGCATCACCGACCCGATGATGCTGGTCGCCAAGATTTAACGCCACCAATTGTTTTCAAACTTCAAAGGGTCAATTCATGTGTAAACGTATCTTTGTCGCCATTGATGGCAGCGCAACCGCGCAATTGGCATTGAATGAGGCCATCCAGTTCGCCCGCTTGCCCGGCATGAGCCTGTGCATTGGCACCGTCATTGATTCAGGCCAACTCGATCAGGACAACATCGGCCTGATGCTCGAGTCTGACCAGATCAAGGCTGCTCTGCGCCAAGGCGCCGAAAAACTGCTGGACGCGGCGGTGGCCAAAGCCAAGGAGGCCGGTCTGGACCCCTACCGCATTCTGGTCGAATCAGACAATAAGCGCATTGCCGAACTGATCGTCGACGCGTCCAAGCAATGGGATGCCGACCTGATCGTGATTGGCACCCACGGCCGACGTGGCTTTGAGCGCATGTTCATGGGCAGCGTGGCAGAAAACCTGGTGCGCATTGCCACCACGTCATTATTTTTGGTGCGACGCAAGTAGCCTGCTGCGCTGGCCGACCCCGGTCGAACCCGCTGTTGGTCTGCTATCCTGCGTATTTTCGTCAATGGCGCAGCACGCATGCATTACACCTTTGTCTCGGCCACCATATTGCTGATCCTGATCACCGACCCGATCGGCAATATCCCCATCTTCGCCAACGCACTCCAGCACGTCGCCCC
>Ga0210024_1000183_pt1 | contig 54627 bp, 52 predicted proteins | sample CryGeymeta201525_FD_183988 | JGI IMG/M metagenome (GOLD analysis project Ga0210024, IMG submission 183988) | Groundwater microbial communities from Crystal Geyser aquifers in Utah, USA - Crystal Geyser metaG 2015-25 (SPAdes) (version 2) | ecosystem: Environmental > Aquatic > Deep subsurface >...
CTTTTTTGAGTTTTGTACCAACGGCATCGTAAAAATAATCAATTTTTTTATTTGTGCCGGAAAAAGTTACGGTGGTGGGTAAATTTAGGTGGTTGTAGGTGATATTCGTGATTGCCTTGTTGGCATCGGAGAGCATGTTGCCGTTGGCATCGTAGGTAAAATCGTTACCTGTGTTGATACCGTCCTTAAACCCGTAGGTGTCGTTGGCGTTGTCGGTTACTTTGGTGAGTTTGTTGCCGCTGTCGTAGGCGTAAGCGAGGTTGTCCATCGTGCCGTAGCCCGCGCCCAAAGCTAAGTTGGGGTTTTCTATAACTTGCCCCGCGCGGATAAGCCCCATGATGTTGCCGTTCTTGTCATAAGACAAGCCTGTGAGGTTAAATTTTGTGGTGTTGTCGGTGGCGGTTTTTATTCGGTTAAGTGCATCGTAGGTATAGTTGTAGGTCTTTAAACTGCTATCTGTGTTGCGTCCCATGAAATGGAGATAGTGCTCTATTTACGTTTTTTGCAAGTAATTTTTTGCTGCTTATATACACTATTTTCTACCTCAATAACATAATCATTTTGTTCATTGCAAAATAATTTTTTATACTCTTTTTTGTCTAAGTTATATATTCTCAAAATCAAAAATGTTGTATTTGTCAGCCATCCCTTTAAAAATTCAAAGTCATAGTTGTATGATTTAAGGGAATCTTCAAATTTTTTATAATCTTCAAATTTTACATGTAAGCTATTTTCTTTAAAATATTCTTCTGGAATTTTTAACTCACCCCCCAATTTGTAATTATAAATTAATTTGTTATCATTCAGGTGATTAATAAATTCGAGTTTAACATTTTGGGTGACGATTTCTTCATCTATAACTAATATGAGATTAGCTTGGTATTGTGAGAAAACCAACCCGCTTTTGAAAAATAAAATCAATAAGATTGCAAATTTAATTTTGTATAAGTTTTCCGTTTTCATAATTAGAAAGAATATTTTTTACAGCATTTATATCAATTGTAAGCCCCTTATTTCCCTCTTTATCATAGAAAACAGCCCCCTGTTTGTTATTTGGATTACTGATTGATCCATCTGTATTTCGATTAATCTCTTTTGATTCAAGATTTCCTGAAATAAAATTAATATCCTGATTTTTAAATGAAGTAAAATCAGCTTCTGTCGGTTTATCTGCTCTAAATGTGAAACTGTTTTCTCCTTCAACTATTGTTTTTGTCGGATGAGAATGACCTACAATTTCTGATTTTGATGCGTCAACACCGCTCCATAGTAAATCAAAGAGACCCACCTGCCCGTTAGCCACATTTGATGTTTCATCAACAGTCACTTTCCCACCTTCTGTAATAGTTTGGCTATTACTATCCTTATCAACATCAACCCTAACTTCATGTTGACCTCCTGAAGTGTCGGGAGAAGATGGGTGAGTTGATGGAGAGTTTGTTAGGAGTAAAGATGATCTTATTGCTGATAAGGAACTTAATCCCCCAGAAACTTCTTTATTATTTGAAGTTAGAAAAGTATTCTTATCACCAGAAGAAATGTAGATTTTACCATCATTCTTCCCATCTGAGCCAAGATATTTTCCATTGGAATTAAAAAAGTCCCCTAATGGTCCCATCCCGTCAGGATCTATAAAACGTAAAGGGTTATTAAACACATAATTGTAAGGCGAGTGCCTTCTCATCAACTCTGCCAACGGGTCAAGGTTCATCCACCTGCCAAGCGCGGGGTCATAGTTGCGGGCGGTGATGTCTATCCAACCTAAACCGAGCTCATCTTGTTCTTCTTTGTTGCCAAAGCCGTATTTGTGGTCTCTACTGCCTCCAATGGCGTTGTTGTAGCCTTTATGTTTCAGCCCAAATGGGTAATAATTGTTCTCCTCCCGTATCTCGGAGGAAGCGGTAATAACCCCGTCCCCGTTGCTGTCTGCGTAGGAGAGTCTAATATTCCCTAAGTGGTCTTTGTACTGAAATACATACTCCCAACCAAGCCCTTTCGGCTCTACGTAACCCTCAGCGGTGGAGAAAAACTGCAATACACCTCCTTCGTAAACGTAGTTTTCTGCGTATTCAGTAGTTATCAAAGAACTTGCATCGGTGACAACTTTTTTAAGTTTTGTACCAACGGCATCGTAAAAATAATCAATTTTTTTATTTGTCCCGGAAAAAGTTACGGTGGTGGGTAAATTTAAGTGGTTGTAGGTGATATTCGTGATGGTCTTGTTGGCATCGGAGAGCATGTTGCCATTTTGGTCGTAGGTGTATTGTGGGAGTGTTTGCTCCATTTTTAAAACCTTCAAGGCTGGCAATGTCTTCTACTTTGGTGAGTTTGTTGCCTGTATCATACGTATAAGTTAGGTCGTCCATCATGCCGAAGGTGGTGGCTGCGGTGTTCGTGTGCCCTTTGCGCTTTAGCGCGGTGATGTTGCCGTTTTTGTCATAATCCACCAAATCCAAATTGTAGTTGGCGTTGGTGTTGATGGCGGTTTTTATTCGGTTAAGTGCATCGTAGGTATAGTTGTAAGTCTTTAAACTGCTGTCGGTGTTTCTTGTTTTCCATTGGGTGAGGGCGATGTTGCCGTTGTAGAGCGGGGTTGTGCCCTCATTGTAGCCGAGTTTAAAAGCAAACAAATCCACCGTGCCGAGGTTGGCCACATCGTTTATTTGTTTGAGCCAACCTCTTATATTATAGGCGTAGTCCACGGCTTGCAGGGCGGTTTGGGTGGTTTTGCCACCTACGTTTTTCTTCACGAGCTGCCCAAGCGGGTCGTAGCTGTTGTCTGCTATACGTTGGGCGGGGTTGCTGTTGGTTTGGGTCTCATTACTTCCTAATAGAATTTATAATCTTCTTCGATATTGGCTGCCATTCATCGAAATCATTAACTGTACAATTGAATGTGCCTAATAACAATCTACCATCTAATGCAGTTATAAATATTGTATTATAAATTTTTGTATCAACTGCATTAGACATAAACTCAATAGTAATAAAATCAGTGTTGTTTATTTTTAACTTCTCTGTTTTAAGAATTTCTATTCCATTAGTATTCGACAGTTGCTGTTGAATAGCCTTTTTTACTTGTGGCAATTCACTTTCATTTACAGGACTAGATGTGTGATTAAACGCAACATTGACACTTCCTTTATCATTGGTGTAAACCTCATTTGGTCTATTACCTAAATTTGGATATTTGACTAACAATATAGATTCATCCATTTTGGTAAAATCTGATGGCAATAACAAACTTATTTTGCCATTCAATACCTTTCTTTCTTTAAGTTCAATGTTAAATGACATAAGACAAAAAGATAAGCATAATAATGTTAGAAACTTATTCATTTAATTTAGTCTTTTAATTTCTTGATATCTATAATTATAATGTTTTCTGTCTTGAAAAGAAGCTTTAGAAAGACCTATACAGGGCGATATATCACCGTCGATAATATTAGTTGAATCCTGAAAATAAAACTCCTTTAAATTTTTCAAGCCTTCTATCGGCTTTATTGAATCTATGTCTTCACAATTATTAATTATTAATTTCTCCAAATTATGTAAAGAACCTACTTCATTGATTTTATTTAGTCCCTTACAAGACTCAATGCTAAGCTTTTTTAATGATTTTAAATCCCCAATACCATGAAAATCAACTAACTTTCTATTATTAAATAAATCTAAATTTTCTAAACTCACTAATTTCTTTAAGCCGTTTAATGTTTCTATTGATGATTGCCCTATACTTAAAGTTTTGAGGTTGACTAATTTGTTAAACTTTTCAAGACTTTCACCCTTATACTTGGTAATACCCAAATATTCTAACGATGTGCAATCAAATAATGAGCTTGCTTTAGTTCTCCAAGTAAACCTACAATCTAATAAGTTTGGAAACTTACTAAAATCAATAATTTGATTATCTTTTGATAAAATATTTAAGGCTAATACTTTTAAGTTTTTTAAGTACTGTATTCCAGCGTAATCAACTTCTTTATAAGCTGATATAATAACTATTTCAATAAAATTATATTCTTTAAAAAAATCAACGTTATCTAGAAGATATCCATTATCATTTGAGATAATTACTCCTTTTATGTTATTCTTAATTATAAATAACATATCATCTTTAATTGTATCGGAAGACACATATATAGCTTGACCCCATTCAGTATCTTCAATATTTTTTTTCTTATTTAAAATCATAAAAAATCAATTCATTTTAATTGTTTTTCCTGTACTAATAGTTTGAGACATAGCACCAGCTCTATTCGATCCTATAGGATTAACTTTATTAAGTACAGAACCACTTTGAGCGCCGACACCTTTTGTCACTCCATTTATTGTCCGTTGCTCAAAAACCTCTCTTTGTATTTTCTCTCCCACAACTTCAGTAACTTTGACATCTGCAATATCATCTGGGTCAAATTTATTCTTCTTAAAATGTTGTTCTAATCGTTTTGCAACATCTTTAGATTGCCCTACATATTTATCCCCATTTTTTAATGTAATTTCATATACTCCAGAAACACCTTTTGATGCTTCTAATAATTTATCTAATTTTTTACCGTATTTAAATATTTTACCTAAATCTCCTACTATAGGAATTATAGCTAATGCACTTATTCCTGCATTGACATAATCTCCTTGGGCTAAATAGATTACTGCATTTGCAGCATCAGCTATTTCTCCTACTACAGGAATAAAACCAACCACATCTAATCCAGTTTGCAACCAATTAACCCAATTTGAAGAATTCTTTTTCTTTGCTACAACAACAACTTCATCTAAAACAATTGGTGCAATTTCCGGATCTGAATCGGTATCATTTGTAACATCATCGCCTGATAAAGCATCACTGACCATCATACCGTCAGGGTCAACATATCTTATCGGATTATTTAGTGTATAGCTGTAAGGACTCCAACTTTCGTATAAGTCAGCTAATGGATCCAAAGTTGTCCAACGTGCAATTGCTGGGTCGTATCTTCTTGCTCCGTAATCATACCATCCAAGTTGTAAATCTTCTTCAAGTTCCTTGTTATTGTATTTATAAGGATTTTCAACTCCGTTTACAATATTGTTATACCCCTTATGTTTCAGCCCAAATGGATAGTAGTTGTTCTCCTCCCGTATCTCACCCCCTTGTGTTCCCCCAAAGGGGGAAATAACCCCGTTGCCGTCTGCGTCTGAGTAGGAGAGTCGTATATTTTCCAAATGGTCTTTGTACTGGAAAACGTACTCCCAACCAAGCCCTTTTGGCTCTACATAGCCCTCACTTGTACTAAAAAATTGCAATACACCTCCTTCGTAAACGTAATTGCCCGCGTATTCGGTAGTTATCAAAGAACTTGCATCGGTGACAACTTTTTTGAGTTTTGTACCAACGGCATCGTAAAAATAATCAATTTTTTTATTTGTCCCGGAAAAAGTTACGGTGGTTGTAAACATAATACGCATGAGAAACCTCTAATTATTAGGAATCTCGCGAGATTTTAGGTTCAATCACACATTCGTCTTGTTTGCATGAATGACCCGGTCAAACAATTCGCGAATGTTGGCATAACAATTTTCGAGAATCTTTTCTACTTTGTCTGCCTGCACCCAAACAACTTCGTCAATTCCTTCTTCGGGTTCGGGGCGTGGTTTTCCTCTGAATGTAGTCTTCATTTCATACCAATGGGTAATCTTCAACCGATAACTGCCGTTTCGTTTAAATACGTGATAAGTCTTACCCAAAAACCGGACAATCTCAAGTTTATTCACGCCAGTTTCTTCGGTGACTTCCCGGATTGCGGCAGCTTCGATGGTTTCGTAGGTTTCTCTTTTCCCTTTGGGTAAATCCCACCGCCCGTTTCGATGGATAAAAAGGATATCGCCCTTTTCGTTTGTAACAAACCCGCCACCGGCGACAACCGACTTGATTTTTTTCTTTAATTTTTTGATGGGCTTTTGTTCACCTTTAGCCAAAATATAAGCTTTGTGCAAAGTTCCTTTGTTGACGCGTTCTATCAAATAATCTAAATTGACCTCGTCCATCAAAAACATTTCGTGTTTGTTGTCATTTATCACCTGATTGGTTAAGATGATCGGACGGTCATTAATAAAAACTTTATACATTTGTAATCATGATTATAGATGAAAACATAGCCGATAAGGCGGCCGAACTTTTGTTGCAAATTAATGCAATTAAGTTGAATTCCAAAAATCCCTTTACGTGGGCTTCCGGATGGAAGTCTCCTATCTATTGCGACAACCGGCTAATTCTGTCTTACCCGCCAATCCGGAATTTTTTCAGAGATGAAATGGGCAAGTTTATCGATCAGCATTACGGCAAGCCCGATTTGATTGCCGGTGTAGCTACGGGAGCCATCGGGATTGGAATTTTGGTAGCAGAATTTTTGGGAATTCCTTTTGTGTATGTACGCCCCGAGCCCAAAGACCACGGCCGGAAAAATCAAATAGAAGGCCATGCGGAGAGTGGGCAGTCTTGCGTGGTGATTGAAGACCTTATCAGCACGGGGAAAAGTAGTATGTTGGCTGTTCATGCTTTAAAAGAAAGTGGCATCCACATCAAAGGGATGGTAGCCGTTTTTTCGTATGAATTTGAGGAGTCAAAACAGTTGTTTGAAGAAAACCATCTCGATTTATTCACTATCTCAAACTATGATTTTGTCTTGCAACGCGCCTTAAAATCAGACTATATCCATGCAAATGAGTTACTTCTTTTGGAAGAATGGAAATTAAACCCACAATCTTGGAAACCAATATCTTAATACGACAATTACCATGAATTTAGAAAGCCCGAAAGTTAGCGTAGCTAAGTCTCAAGTTGACACTTTTTCTTTTTTGTCCGATGTCAAAAATTTTAAACATTTAATGCCTGAGAACATAGCAAAGTTTGAAATGTTGGACGAAGATAGTTTTGTTTTTGCCTTGAGTGGCATGCCCGAAATCAAACTCAAGTTGACTGAAAAGCAGGCTTCCAACAAGGTTGCCCTTGGTGCGGTTTCGGATAAATTACCTTTTACATTAGTGGCAGATATCCAACCAGTTTCTGAAAACCAATCGGAAGTACAACTCAATTTTAGTGGCGAATTTAACCCGATGATACAAATGATGATTAAAGGACCGATAGGCAAGTTCATCAATACTTTGGCAGAAAATTTATCGAAGCAATAAGTTTTTACATGAAATGAGCCATAACAATTAAGTTGATACAAACCGAAAATGTTGATTGGCGAATTCCATCTGACCGTTAAAAAAAATAAATGTCAACTGATGAAAAAATCCAAAGAACAACTGCTTGAAATTTGCAACAATATTTCAAAAAACACACTGATGGAAACCTTACAGATTGAGTATGTCGATATTGGAGAAGATTTTTTGACGGCCAAAATGCCTGTTAACCCAAGAGTTCATCAGCCGGATGGTGTTTTGCATGGCGGTGCAACGGTTGCATTGGCTGAAAGTGTTGGCAGTGCAGCCGCGTTTATTTTTCTGAATGCAGAAGAAATTACAGTCAGAGGCATCGAAATTTCAGCCAATCATGTCAAAAGTATCCGGGAAGGTTTTGTTTTTGCCACGGCAAAGTTGATTCACAAAGGCAGGACGATTCAACTTTGGCACATACCGGTTACCAACGATTCAGGGCAGTTGATTTCAGATTGCAAATTGACCACCATCGCAATTCCTAAAAATCCATAACATGATCGACTTTGAGATACTTCTCAAACAAGCGGAAACACATCTAAACAATCGGCTCCCCGTCGTTTTCTTCAGGAAGCCGGACGACACTTTCTTGCAAGTAGTCCGTCAAGATGATGATGCACTTATCCATGTAGAAACTTTTAAGGACCAAGGTTTTGTTTTTGCTCCTTTTGATAATCAGTCACCAACCGTTTTAATCAAAGGCGTTATCGAATCTGTCGAAATTCCCGAATTGCATTGGAAACCGTCTCGCAAGAAAAAAGACACGATTCAGCATTTTTACCAGCCCGATGATGTGGCGATGTTAGATTATATTCGGAAAATCAAAAAAATAAAAGCACTTATTGAAGACGGGAAGGTCGAAAAAATTGTCTTGTCAAGAGAGGAGTTTGTGCCATTGAACAAATTTAACATCATCGATGTTTTCGTCAGTTTGTTGTCTGCTTATCCTACAGCCTTTGTTTATGGTTTTTATCATCCGAAAGTGGGGACATGGTTGGGTGCCACACCCGAAAATTTTCTTTCTGTGAGAGACACACGTTTTATGACCGTTTCTTTGGCAGGCACCAAACAATTTTTAAAAAACCAGTATGTCACTTGGGGAGAAAAAGAGAAACACGAGCAGCAATTGGTCACCGATTTTATTTGCAAACAACTCAAGCCATATACGGCCAAACTCACCTCAACGGCTGCTTCGTCCTTTCAGGCCGGAAACTTGTTTCATTTGAGATCCGAAATCACCGGTAATTTACTTTCGACAGATATTCACAAAGCAATAAGTTTACTGCATCCGACACCGGCTACCTGTGGTTTGCCCCGCGAAACAGCCAAAGAATTTATATTGGAAAATGAAGGTTACAGCCGGGATTATTACACCGGTTTCTTAGGGCCGGTTTATTCCGAAAACCGAACCGATTTGTATGTCAACCTCCGTTGTATGAAGATAGTCGATAACCAAGCGCGCATATTTGTCGGTGGCGGCATCACCCGAAATTCGATTCCTGAGGAAGAGTGGAAAGAAACCATGGCCAAAGCTGAAACCATGAAGCGGATTTTGTATGTTTTATCGGCATTTTCCTAAGTGGCGTGTGGGTGTTTTTTGTAACTTTACAAGCAATATGAAATACACCGACAAACCGCTGGCTCAAGTGGTCATATCACTTTGCAAAGAAGCTCAAATTCAGAATATTGTCATTTCCCCTGGCTCTCGAAATGCACCCCTCACTTTGGGATTTATCAACGACCCGTTTTTTGAAATTTACAGCATTGTCGATGAGCGGTGTGCCGGATTTTTTGCACTCGGAATTGCCCAACAATTGCAAAAACCGGTTGCTTTGGTTTGCACTTCCGGTTCAGCTTTGTTAAATTACTATCCGGCTCTTTCCGAAGCATTTTATAGTCATATTCCGTTGGTTGTAATTTCTGCCGACAGGCCGGCTCATTTTATCGACATTGGTGACGGACAAACCATTCGCCAACCCAATGTCTATGCCAATCACATCGGTTTTTCTGCCAATTTAGTCGATTGTGAAGATGTTTTGGACAATCAATTTTCAAAGAATATTAAATTGATTAGAGAAGCCATGCACATTTCTTCTGAAAAATTGTTGCCTGTCCACATCAATGTTCCGCTGGAAGAACCGCTTTATGGGTTGACCAATCAATTAATTGAAATAGAACTAAATACGCAAGATTTTTTGTCAAAGTCAAATGAAAGTTTGAAAGAGGACGAATTAATTAAGCTTTGGAATCAATCTGACAAAATAATGATTTTAATTGGGGCACTGGCTCCGGGCTCAATCGAAAAAAAATGGATAGAAAAGGTAGCGGCAGATTCTTCGGTAATTGTCCTAACCGAGACAACCTCCAATTTGCATCACCCCAATTTCATCAACAGCATTGATAAACTCATTGCACCTTTAGATGCTGAGCAACTGGAAAAACTCAAACCCGATTTATTGATTACCCTTGGTGGCATGCTTGTTTCCAAAAAAGTTAAAGCATTTTTGCGAATGCATAAACCCCATGCACATTGGCATATCGGAGCGTATGAAGCGTATGATACTTTTTTTTGTTTGAAAGGCCAAATAAAATGCAATCCGAATCGTTTTTTGGATAAATTTTTAGAAAGGATAACTCCGAAGAAAGTTGGATATCAGTCGGATTGGTTGAAAATTAGGGAAGGACGCTCTAAAAAACATCAGCTGTATTTATCCCAAATTCCTTTTTCAGATTTTAAAGCTATCGATGCAGTTTTGGCTTCAATTCCCAATAATTTCATTTTGCAACTGGGCAATAGTTCAACAATCCGGTACGCACAACTCTTTGATGTGAATTCTTCGCTCCACGTATATTGCAACAGGGGGACAAGTGGCATTGACGGTTGTACTTCAACGGCTGTGGGAGCGGCAGTTGCTTCAGCTAAACAAACAATTTTTGTATGTGGAGATTTGAGTTTTTTCTATGACAGCAATGCATTGTGGAATAATTACATACCTGAAAATTTTAGAATCGTTGTCCTCAACAACCAAGGAGGCGGTATTTTTAGGATTTTACCCGGTTATGAAGAAACGGCCAATTTCAAAACCTATTTTGAAGCATCACACCACTTGACTGCAAAGCAACTGTGCGAAATGTATGGTTTTGAGTACGAAAAAGCAGATGAATTAGTTACTTTAAATGATAAACTTCATTCGTTTTATGATTTGTCCGATAGGCCTAAATTACTTGAAATATTTACCCCAAGATTAATAAATGATAAAATTTTAAAAGATTATTTTAACTTTATTAAATAAATTTTTAATTTGGTGTGTTAATCAATTAATTAAACAAATATTATGAGTAAAAGAGATGAATTAATCGCCAAGTATGCCACCGATCTAAAAGATAAATGCGGTGTTACACCAGACCTCGCATTTTTGACAAAAGTTGTCATCGGTTGTGGTCCATCAATCTACAATGCTGATTCTGCAACGGTTTCGGGTACGGATGCCAAAGAATTGGAAACGGTAAAAAACAATTTCTTAGTTAAAAAATTAGGGCTGAAAAACAGTCCGGATTTAGACAAAGCCATTGACGCAGTTATCGACCAATACGGGCGTGCCAACCGAAACAAATATCGTGCAGTCGTTTATTACTTATTGGCCAAGCACTTCAAAAAAGAATCGGTTTACAAATAAACCGAAATAATTTTTCTAAAACGAAGACTCCCTTTTCCGGGAGTTTTTTATTTGCGTTCGTTTTGGGTTATCTCAAAAACATGCAAAAGTATGTCTTCATCGACTTGAGATAACACAATATTTCTCCGCTTCATAACTTCTCGAGCTACTTCAAATGCTTTTTTGGGTAAATAGGTTTTATATCCTGCTGGACCTCCCCAGGTAAAAGAGCCGATGACATTTCGCGGAAAACCGGCACCAAATATGTTGGCATTCACTCCTACAACGGTTCCGGTGTTAAACATGGTGTTGATGGCGCATTTGGCATGATCTCCCATCATCAGCCCGCAGAATTGCAATCCCGTGGGGATAAATTTTTGTTGGTCATAGCTCCAAAGTTTTACTTCACTGTAATCATTTTTCAGGTTTGAAGTATTGGTGTCGGCACCCAGGTTGCACCATTCGCCCAAGACAGAATTCCCTAAAAAACCGTCGTGCCCTTTGTTGGAATATGCGGAAATAACGGAATTGTTTATCTCTCCGCCGGCTTTGGAATAAGGGCCAATTGTGGTCGGGCCATATATTTTTGCCCCCATCTTGACGGTGGCTCCTTCACACAAAGCAAAAGGACCTCTGATGAGGCTGCCTTCCATTATTTCCGCATTTTTTCCAATATAGATTGAACCAGAGCTAGCGTTGAGTATGGAAAATTCTACCTTCGCACCTTCTTCTATAAATATATTTTCAGATGAGGTAACTTGGTTGGTTGACGAAATCGGCTGAGATTTTCTTCTGTGTGTAAGTATTTCTAAGTCGGCTTCAATAGCAGCTCCGTTTTTTGAAAAAATATCCCACGGATATTCGATTCTGGTTACTTCGCCGCTATATTCGATGGTTTCGTAATCTTCAAAATCAACCGTTTCTTGTGCATATTGTGTGAAAAAGGCGATAACTTCTTCTTCCCAAAACAGTGCCTGCTTGGATTGTAAACCCCGAATGTTTTCTGCCAATTCTTCATTGGGTAAAAATGAACTGTTGATCAATACATTTTCTTCCAGCTCCACCATCGGGTATTTTTCACTCAGGTAATCTTCTGTAATCGTGGTCGTGGTACTGCCTAAGAATCGTTCCCATTTTTCGCGTATCGTCAGGATTCCGATGCGGATATCGGCAACGGGGCGGGTATAAGTGAACGGCAAGAGTTGGTTGCGAACCGGGCCGTCAAACAAGATATAGTTCATGATTTTTTTTGTAAAAATAGAAAAAAAATCTGCCTTTAGTTTAGATTCTATAAATGATGGCTATCCAGACGAGATAGCCTAACGACGACACATCCGCGGCATCGGATTTTTTTCAGATATTTTCATATTTATTTCTTTTTCTTTTCCGGATTTTTCCAAATATTGAACACGGAATACACAATCACTTTTCGTTTTGAAATTTCATAAATAACCACGAATGGGAAGCGTTTTATAAATGCTTCTCTGTAAGGCTTGCGTTTTTGTGGAAAGTGCTCTGGATTGGCTGTAATCCTATCAACATATGTGCCCAGATGCTCTAAAAATTCCTCGCCCAAACCTATGCGTTTTTCTTCGTAATAAAGATAAGCCTCTATGATTTCTAAATTAGCTTCGTCTTTAACTTCTAAATCGTATGCCATTAACCAGCAGCGTTTCTTGCGTTTTGTTTGACTTGCACCCAAGTAAATGATTGACTTTCATTTTTTAAGTGAGCTTCTCTGCGCTTGTCAATTATTTGATACTGATCTTCACTTAACGTAAAAGTTTCTTGTTCGTCACTTTGATAACTTTCCGCTAATGCTATTATCATTTTTAGAAGTCTAATGTCTGCGGTGTTAATATACTCTTTGACCGTATTTCTTAAATCTATTGTTGTCATAATTATTTCTTTTTTATTATCGTAAAGATACAATTTTTGTTTATCTGTCTATATCTATTTTTTTTCGAAGACATATCTACGCCATCGGGATTGCTGTTGGTTTGGTGATGCCGACGAATAAGTCAAAACAGAAAAGAAAATGTAAAATTCTTCCTTTTAATTCTTATTCAGAGGCTTCCTATGCCTAAAAAAACCTAATTTCATTTAAAAAAAAATTGCCTTTTTTATTTGTTTTAGTCATAGTAATCGGGTTTTTTTGTAAAAACAGAAAAAAAACCTGCCTTTAGTTTAGCTCTTATCCAATAAATGATGATAGGTTTCAATGAGCCTTTCTGCGATTTCAAAAGGTGTTTTCATGTTTGTATGAAGTGCTTGCAGTTCGTTTTTTAACGCGGCTTGTATGGACTTGTTTTGAAAAAAATCTTGTTTCAATTTTTCTTCAATGGCTTGAAAAAGCCAATATTCATTTTGTTGGGCTCTTTTTTTGTCGAAAAAACCATTTTTTTTGTTGGAAGAGAAAAAGGAAGAAATAATTTCCCAAAGTTCTTCTATGCCTTTGTTTTCCAGCGAACTACACAACATGACAGGAGGAGTCCAACCATTTTCTTTGGCCGGCCAAATATGTAAAGCGCGCTGCAAGTTTATTTTTTCCCGGTTGGCTCTTTTCAAATTGTCTCCATCGGCTTTGTTGATGACGATGATATCTGCCATTTCGATGATGCCTCTTTTGATACCTTGCAATTCGTCGCCGGCTCCGGTCAGATGGAGTAGCAAGAAAAAATCGGTCATGCTGTGGACGACAGTTTCGCTTTGTCCTACGCCAACAGTTTCAATCAAAATGGTGTCAAATCCGGCTGCTTCACACAGGATAATGCTTTCTCTGGTTTTTCGGGCAACCCCTCCCAAGGATTCGCCTGCGGCTGAGGGGCGGATGTAGGCATTCGGGTCTTTTACCAGTTGTTCCATACGGGTTTTATCGCCCAAAATGCTGCCTTTGGTAACAGAACTACTCGGGTCAATCGCTAATACGGCTACCTTTTTTCCTATGGAAGTGAGCAGTTTGCCGAAATTTTCTATAAAGGTGCTTTTTCCAACGCCTGGGACTCCGGTGATGCCAATCCGGACAGACTGGTTGGTAAATGGCAAACAAAGAGACAACAATTCGGCGGCGAATTTAGCTTGCGTTGGATTGTTGCTTTCTATCAGCGTGATGGCCTGGCTGAGAACTGTGGTATTCCCGATTCTGATTCCTTCAAAAAGGTGTTGGGGTGAAATGGGCTTTTTCCTTAAATTGCGTATAGAGGAAGCCAATGCAGGATTGGTGTTCCTTGAGGATGCATCCGTTATTTTTGTTTGTTTGTTTTTGGACATGCAACCTTGATTTTAATTTCAATTGCTGCGATTGTTCTCATTGAATAGGGACAGAAACTTTCGTCTGATCCCACTCGAAAACCATATTTGTTTGTGAATTAATCTCAGTGAAATAGATGGTAAACTGTTCAGTTATATCCATTTTTTTATCGATAGAAATTTTGATATTTAATACGTCAAAAGCAGGATCTCTACTCGCTTTGCCTTCAGAATCAACACCCCAAACATATTGTTTGGAGTTGAAAATTACTTCCCAAATATCTGAATTAGGAATGGTCCAAAGCGTATATTTACCCGCCGGCAGAACTTGGCCCTCCAACATCAAATCTTTGTTGGTTGTAAACACAGTAGCTTCGTTGGCACCGGTACGCCACACTTCTCCAAAAGGTACCAAAGCACCAAATATGGGCCTTCCTTTTTTGAACGGGCGGTTGTAAAAAACAGATAGTTGTAAGTCGTTTTTTATATAACTTATGGTGTCTTCCGGACTGAATTTCTTGGTGTTAGCTCTATTTAATGCGAATATTCCGTAGCTGATCAATGCCAAAGCAATCGCTACAATCAGTACCCATTTGAAAATTTTCATATACTTTAATAGATTTCGTTTAAAGGTAAATAAAATTAGATAATACGGAAACTAAACACACTCTTGTTTAAGTAAACTTTATCAGTGGTTAAGATACAATCGGCAAAGTTAGAATGATTGGGCGCATCGGGTGGCAATTGAGTTTCAAAACAAATGGATGAGAATTTTGAAAAATTTTCCTCAAAAAACGGATTTGTCTTGCCAAAATGTTCCGGTGTAAAAATGACCACTGAGGGCTGATTGGTTTCTACACACATTTCAATACCCGATTTTGACGAATGCAAACTTCCGATGTACCTTTGCGTTTTCTGATGCATAAAACAAGTGTCAATGCCTTTGAAACCTGAAATATTCCCAATGGTCTTGGGTTTTCTAAAATCAAAGTTAGTACCTTCAACTGACAAAAAATTTCCGGTAGGAAATTGCTTTAAATCGGTTTCTAAATATTCCTTGCTGTCTAAAAACAAGTTGTGATTCAAGATATCACCTTCACCATCCAAGTTGTAATAGGCATGATTGGTGAGGTTTACAACCGTTTTTTTATCTGTTTTTGCCCTGTATTCGATAGCCAAACTGTTTTCATACAACGTATAGGTTGCTTCTACCTGAAGGTTTCCGGGGTAGCCCTCTTCTTGGTTTGCACTGTCAAGATGGTAGGTGACGGCCTTTTCAGTTGCTGATGACAATTTCCAATAGACTTTGTCAAAACCTTTTAAGCCACCGTGTAAATGAACTCCATTTTCGGTATAAATTGGATAAAAAGTTTCATCAATCTGAAACCCGCCTCCGGAAATGCGACCGGCATATCGGCCTATACTCGATCCGATAGAAAAAGGATTGTCTAAGTATTGATGGATGTTGTCAAACCCCATAATGACATTGACAGCCTTTCCAGACTTGTCTTTTACCCATAATTGATGCAGTGTTGCGCCAAAGTCTAAAGTGCTTATTTCTAAGCGATTGTTCTTTAAATGGTGTTTTTGCATCTATTAAATTTTGAAGGCGTTAAATTACAAAAAACTATTTCACTTAAAAATTATTTGAATTTTTATGGGTCTTTGCGATACATCCTTAGATTCAACCACCAATTGTGAGGATTGATTTTTTAAAAATGGAGAGTTCTTAAAAACAGTTAAACCGCGATTTAAAACCCGACTTTTAACTTACTTTTGATGAAAATTGTATTTATGATTTTAAAAATACAAACAATTTTGTCAAGGGCTATTGGCCTTTCGGTTTTTATAATGCTTTGTCCACATACGTATTCGCAAGTAGAAGGAAGCGTAACCGGCTCCAACAAAATACCACTTGCCACCGTAAATGTATATGTCGAGAACAGCTATTTGGGTACTACCTCCAACGATGAAGGCCAATATTTACTGCAAATCACCAAGCCCGGGTCGTATGTGCTTATTTTTCAATATTTGGGATATCAAACGGTTAAAAAAAAGCTGGAAATCGATCGATTTCCGTTTAAGTTGGATGTGATTTTAGAAGAGGAAACCATCAGTTTGGCTGAAGTTGCCGTGAAAGCAGATTACAATCCGGCGATCGATATGATTCGTAAAACCATCGGCAACCGCAAGAAAATAAATGACAAGACTAAAAATTACACAGCTGATTTTTATTCCCGCGGATTGATCCGCATCAAAGATGCACCCGAAAAAATATTGGGGCAATCGTTGGGTGATTTTGGTGGCGGATTAGATTCTACACGTACCGGCATCATCTATCTTTCGGAAACAATTTCAAAAATAACCCAAAGTGAAAAAAATGATTTCGTAGAAAAAATCATCGCGTCAAAGGTGAGCGGCGACGACAACGGTTTCAGTTTTAACAATGCCTCCGATGTCAATTACAATTATTACAAAAACACCACGCCGGTCGGGGAAACCGAAATCGTTTCTCCTATTGCTGAGTATGCTTTTGCCTATTATTCTTATAAGTATGAAGGTAATTTTTATGATGCGGAAGGCAATTCGATTTTAAAAATAAAAATCACGCCCAAACGTTCGAATGATCGCGTTTTCGAAGGGCATGTCTATATCGTTGAAAATGTGTGGGAATTGTACGCCACCGAATTGACTGTGACCGGCAAGCAGGCTCAACTGCCTCCGGTTGATAAAATACTCATCAAGCAAAGTTATTTGTATGACAAAACCGATTCGCTATGGGTAAGGCGTTCTCAAATCATCGATTTCGAATACAGTATTCTGGGAATCAAAGGCAATGGTAGGTTTACTGCTGTTTACAGTAATTTTGATTTTCATCCTGTTTTTGAAAACAAACGATTGACCAACGAAATCATTTCCTTCGAAAAAGAAGCCAACAAAAAAGACAGCCTCTTTTGGAAATCCGTGCGCCCTGTGCCACTTACTGATGAGGAAGTCGGCGATTACACGCTCAAGGACAGCATCAAAGTAATTCGCAAATCAAAACCCTATTTGGACTCCTTAGACCGCAAAAACAATAAGCTTAAAATAAGCAATCTTTTCTTTGGCTACTCTTATGCCAATTCCCACAAAGAAAGAAAGTTGACATTTTCGGCTCCAATTACCGGTTTTCAATACAATACGGTGCAAGGTTGGCGGCCTAAATTGGGGCTGACTTTTACGCAAAACAACGATGAAAAAGGTAGCGGGCTGACCGTTTCCACCACTGCCGATTACGGTATCTCGGACCAACGTGTGCGTGTGGTTGGGGAAGTGAATTATCTTTTTAACCGAGTCCAACGCCCAACCTTAGGCTTGCGTGGTGGTATAGAAGCAACCCAATTCAATCGGGGCGAACCCATTTCGCCACTGATTAATTCGGTAAGCACACTTTTCTTTGAGAATAATTTTATCAAACTGTACGACCGAACATTCGCAGAGGCCGATTTTTCCCGTGAAATTGTCAACGGAATAAGGCTCTTTTCGAGTTTGGGGTACGAAAGGAGAAGGCCTCTTTTCAATCAAGCCGATTTTGTCATCATCGGCCAAGATGACAAACAGTTTACTTCCAACAACCCACTCCGGCCGGATGATTTTACCTTCCCGGCTTTTGAAGCCCACAATTTGATGAAGTTGATGCTGGCTGCCCGAATTTCTTTTGCACAAAAATACATTTCGCTTCCCGACCGGAAATATAACCTGCCCAACCAAAAGTATCCGGTTTTGTGGTTGCAATACAACCAAGGGTTTGCCGGCAGCAGCCCGGAATATCACTATCAGCGCGTTGAAGCAAGGTTGTTGCAAGACCTTTCTTTTGGCAACAAAGGAGTGATGTCCTACCAGTTGGGTGGTGGAAATTTTTTTAGTGCAGACAAGATAAGTTTTGTTGATTTTAAACATTTTAACGGCAATCAAACCCATGTCGGTGCGGGACAAAACTACACGGATGTATTTAATTTTCTACCCTACTACAAGCTCAGCACCAATGAGGAATATGCCTTTTTGCATGTCGAACACGATTTCAAAGGATATTTTATGAACAAAATTCCCTTGTTTCAAAAATTGAACTACAACCTCGTGGCGGGTTTTCACGCCTTGGCAACACCGCAAAACAAACCTTACAGCGAATATACCATCGGATTGAACAACCTCGGTTTCGGCAAATACCGATTTCTTCGGATAGACTATATCCGTTCTTACCAGGATGGGTTTATCTCAGACGGTTTTATTTTCGGGTTGAAGTTTTAATTTTATAGAAAATGTTTTTATAATTTTCGAATAAAATCTCCGTACACATCGTTAAATTGATAACCGGTAGTGAATCTGTTTTTACTCAATTTTTTATATGAAACCAATCCCCACAACAAAAACTCTTTCAAAAAGTAGCTTTCTGTTTTTGGAAAATCCGGCTGATAGTTGTCAATGATTTTTTGCAGGGGTTTGATGCTGTCCAATTTCTTTTGATAAGCAGCATCCGGGAGTTCGTCAGCCAATTCGAAGTTTCCTTCCGTCAAAAACCACTCCATCAATTCCTGATACGGATTGGGTGTATTGGGTTTTTCCAATTTTTCAACTTTGGGGAAATAATCAGTAAACATCGTGTGTACAGCTTCTTCCAACAAGTGAAGTGCAACTATGGGCGCACCTTCTTGTTCGCCTTCGTAAACCAATTCGACTTTTCCGGTGATGGATGGAATCACGCCCATAAAATCGGATAAACGCACGATCGTGGATTTCTCTTTGTTCTTCAATTTTCTGCGTTCGGCTGTACTGAGCAGATTTTCGAAAGCCGTGATGCTCATGCGGGCACTGACACCGCTTTTGGCATCAATCAGGTCACTTTTGCGGGCTTCAAACCCGATTTGTTCCAAAAAGTTTTTTGCCAATTCGGGTACGAAAATACTGTCTTTTTGGCGAGCATCCAATTGCGCTTCTTGTCGGGTGATGGCTTTGGCAATTTCTATTGAAACCGGGTAATGGGTCAGTATCTGTGAACCAATGCGGTCTTTGAGTGGGGTAACGATGCTTCCTCGGTTGGTGTAGTCTTCCGGGTTTGCGGTAAATACAAACTGAATGTCCAATGGCAGCCTGACTTTAAAACCGCGTATTTGTACATCGCCTTCTTGCAAAATATTGAAAAGTGCAACCTGAATGCGTGCTTGCAAATCGGGAAGTTCGTTGATGACAAAAATACTTCGGTTGGCACGCGGAATCATGCCAAAATGAATGACTCGATCATCGGCATAAGAAAGTTTTAGATTGGCCGCTTTGATGGGGTCAACATCACCGATTAAATCCGCCACCGTTACGTCGGGCGTAGCCAACTTTTCATAAAATCGTTCGTGACGGGGCAACCAATCTATCGGGGTGTCGTCTCCTTTTTGGGCAATCAATTCTTTGGCATAACGTGAGATTGGATTCAACGGGTCGTCATTGATTTCGGATCCTTGGATGACCGGTATGTATTCGTCCAACAATTCAATCATCAGCCGTGCCAAACGGGTTTTTGCCTGGCCTCTCAATCCCAGAAAATTAATATTATGACGTGAAAGTATGGCACGCTCAATCTCCGGGATTACCGTGTTTTCAAATCCGTGAATACCTTCGAAAGTCTGTTTGCCCGATTCGATTTTCGCCACCAAATTATTTCTTAATTCGTCTTTGATAGATTGGACTTGATAGCCGTATTTCTTGAGCTCTCCCAGTGTTTTTATGCTTATTAGGTTCATCTTTTTATGGGTCATTTTTAAATTATCGTTTCAGTCTTTTTTTTCGATTTTGTTCATAGTCTTCAAAGATCATCTCTCCCAGACCCCGGATGCCGGTATAAAATGCCTTGCCCTGATTTTGTTTGGTAAATTCGGCGACAAACTTTTGCAAATAAGGATCTTGCGCTATCATAAAAGTGGTGATGGGAATACCCAATTTTCTGGCCTGTTGGGCAGTGGTGTAACATTGTTCGACGATATACGGATCTAGTCCTGCGCTGTTCATATAATAACTGCCGTCAGTTTTTCTCATACAACTCGGTTTCCCGTCCGTGATCATAAAAATCTGTTTGTTTGAATTGCGTTTTCGTCGAAGGAGGTCGATGGCTAACTGAAGCCCGGCAACCGTGTTGGTGTGATAAGGTCCAACTTTCAGATAGGGCAAATCTTTGATGGCAATCGGCCAAGCATCATTTCCAAAAACGATGATATCCAAGGAATCTTTCGCATAGCGGGTAGAAATGAGTTCGGCCAATGCCATGCCAACTTTTTTTGCCGGGGTGATGCGGTCTTCCCCATAGAGAATCATGCTGTGGCTGATGTCAATCATCAGCACGGTGCTCATCTGCGATTTGAAGTGCGTTTCTTCGATGACCAAATCGTTCTCGTTGAGTTTGAAGGAATCTATACCGTGGTTGATTTGGGCATTGCGAAGACTGTCGGTCACAGACACGCTTTCAAGTGGGTCTCCGAATTGGTAGTTTCTGAACGAGCCGGTGTGTTCATCGCCGATGCCGTAGCTTTTTGTTTTGTGATTGCCTGAACCGCCTTTTTTGAGGTTGCCGAAAATCTGTTCCAAGGCGTGTTGGCGAAGAATGCGTTCCGTCTTTTTGGTGATTGCCATACCGCTCTGTCCATCAGGTTCAATTTCTTGGCGGATATAACCTTTCTTGATAAGGTCTTCTATAAAATCATCAATGTTGTAATTCCCGTCCGTAAGTTGATACTCCTGAGCCAACTGCCTCAGCCAGTCTATGGCTTCGTCAAAATCTCCAGAAGTGTGCACGATAAGTTCTTTGAAAATATCGAATAGTTTATCAAAAGGAGTTTGAAAAGGAGCTGCGTATGTTTTGAATACAAATCCTTGATACATCAATTTTTTTTTTAAAATTAATCAAATTTTATTGAAACCAATTCGGGTGTTGATTAAAATAAAGTTAAAAACTTATCGATTAAACTTGGTTTTGTCCGATTTGTAAAAAGAAATAACATAATTTTATACGCCCAAACCAAACTTTATCCCAAAATGCAAAAACGAATACTTTGTGTTGATCTTCTAAGAGGACTCACCATTGCCGCCATGATTTTAGTCAACACCCCCGGAACTTGGTCTGCGGTTTATGCGCCTTTGCTACATGCCGAGTGGAACGGGCTCACGCCGACCGATTTAGTATTCCCCTTTTTCTTGTTTATTGTAGGTGTTTCTATTTCAATAGCTTACCAGAATGCTTCGCCACACAAAAGAACTGTTGTAAAAATAGTTTCACGCTCTTTGAAACTGATTGGATTGGGGTTGTTTTTGGCGATTTTTCTTCCCTTTCCGCCGTTTTTTAAATCCATCGAGACCCTTCGTTTTCCGGGAGTTTTGCAACGCATCGGCATCGTTTTTCTGGTCACAGCGCTTATTTATCTTTACACCAACACCAAAAAACAATTGTTGATTTTTGCCTTACTGTTGGTAATTTCTTTCGTTTGGATGGGCTACATTCCTCTTCCAAACGGTCATTTGCCAACATTTGAGCGCTCGCCGGACAATTGGAGCAACTATTTGGATGTATTGGTTTTAGGCAAACACACTTGGAAAGCCGATTACGATCCGGAAGGTTTGTTGAGTACTTTGGGAGCTATTGCCACTTGTATTTTTGGTGTGTTGATGGGCAAATTATTGCTTAAAAATCGAACCAGAGAGATGATGGTGATAGCAGTTGGGGCCTTGATTATCGGATATATATGGAATCTGATTTACCCAATTGGAAAAGCTAATTGGAGCAGTAGTTTTGTGCTGGTCACAGGTGGTTACGCAACCTTATTGTTGATGGCAATGTATCAACTGTACGATGTTGGCAATTTCAAATGGGGTACTTCATTAAAATATTTTGGCATGAATCCGATTGTGCTATTTTTCATTTCGAGTTTCATCACCAAATGTTTCTATCTTATCAAACTCCCTTTAGAAGGCAGCCCTACCATACACGGATATTTGTATCAGTTGATTTATGTACAAGACTTCTTTCCGGAGAAACTTTCTTCAGTCTTGTATGCGCTTACGGTGGTTGCATTTTATTTTTTCTTGGGATATGTGTTGTACAAGAAAAAAATTTTTATCAAAGTTTGAATTTAGATTCAGTACCCTATTCATTCTGATTTTTCTTCTTGATTAAAAAGCTGTAAATCCATGTCAAAGTGAAAGTTGGGATCACATCGGTAAAGGGCAGGATTTCTTCCAAAAAGGAGATTGTCCCCGATACTTTCCCAACTGTGCCACCATACATTTTATAAATCAAAACAGCCGATATTGGAGCCCAAACCAAATCAAAAGATTCACCAACAATGGGAAGGGTAAAGGTCAGCATGCCAAGTACATCAAATAACAAACTCAGCAAAAGAAGTAGGTATTTGTTGGAAGCGGTTTGGTTTTTCATGGAAGTTAGTTTAATCACCCCCAAATATATACAACTTTTTTAAAAGCTTTTTCGCATGTTTTGTCGTTCGAAAAAAGCAATTTGGTCAACTGCCTGACAGTTCGGCTATAGCAGCCTTGATTAGATAAAAATAAATCATTTGGCTCTTGTAAACGCATTTTCTGCCAGGATTCCAAAGAATACAAATACAAGGTAAAGTATTTTTTGAAGCACACTTTCAAATGGATGTTTCGTGAGATTTGTACTTGCTGATTCTCTCATCAGCCGTCAGCCCATTACGTTCAATTTTGCAAAGCGGAGCAATAAATTTTTAACACCGACGGCTTCAAATTTGATTACGGCTTTTCGGTCGCTACCCGTTCCCTCCAATGCCAATATTTCTCCCTTTCCAAAACGTTCGTGTGTCACGATGTTGCCCACCACCAGCTGGTTGTCAAACAAATTGGCTTTTTCCAACGGTTCCGCCAAGCCGGGTTTGAGTTTGCGCAGTTTGCGGATTTGTTCTTGGTTCGGGCCTTTCGGCGGCGTGCCCGCAACGGGTTTAGAGAGCCGCAGTTTAGACAAGTCGGGTTCGCCAAAAATATCATTGTTCATAAAATGCTTAAACCGTGGCGGGTTGTCGGGCATTTGGAAATCGAGGTATTTGTCGTCTATTTCTTCAATAAACCGGCTGGGTTCGGCATCGGTAAGTTTGCCCCAACGGTAGCGCGATTGGGCGAAACTCAAATAGGCGCGTTTTTCGGCCCGGGTGAGTGCCACGTAAAACAATCGGCGTTCTTCTTCTAGGTCTGAACGGCTGTTCAGGCTCATCGCAGAGGGAAACAAATCTTCCTCCAAGCCCACAATAAATACGTGTGGAAATTCCAAACCTTTGGCCATGTGGATGGTCATCAGCGATACCTTGTCTTCGTTGGGCAATCCTTTGTCTAAATCAGATGCCAAAGAGATGTCTTCCAAAAACTCGGTCAGCGAGCCGGTTGTTCCTTCCACCTCTTTTTGTCCTTCGATGAAATCTTTAATCCCGTTCAGCAACTCTTCGATGTTGTCTATCCGGGAAATTCCCTCGGGCGTGCCGTCTTTTTTGAGTTCTTGCAGCAAGCCCGATTTTCGCGCCACATGCGATGCCAAATCGAAAGCATCATAAGTCTGGTTGAGTACCTGAAAACTTTGGAGCATGGTGACAAAATCTTCCAACCGCTGGATAGTCGGTTTGTTGAGTTTGAGGTCAATTTTGTCCAAATGTTGCATGACCTCAAAAATCGAGCGTTTGTAGTGATTGGCTGCCACGGTGAGTTTCTCGAGGGTGGTGTCGCCGATGCCGCGTGCCGGATAGTTGATGACCCGCACCAAAGCCTCTTCATCGTTCGGATTGATAACCAAACGGAGATAAGCTACCACGTCTTTGATTTCCTTGCGTTGATAGAACGACAAGCCCCCGAAAATCCGGTACGGTATGTCTTGTTTGCGCAAGGCATCTTCGATAGACCTCGATTGGGCATTGGTGCGGTACAATACGGCAAAATCGCGGTTGTACATCTGTAAGTTCATCTTGTTTTCAAAAATGGTACTTGCCACAAAGCGGCCTTCCTCGGCATCGGTCAGCAGCCGTTTGACGAGGATTTGATCGCCGTCCTCGTTGTGTGTCCAAATGACCTTTTCGAGGCGTTGCTTGTTTTTGTCTATGAGTGAATTGGCGGCTTCCACGATGTTTTTGGTCGAACGGTAGTTTTGTTCGAGCCGATAGACAGCCACGTTTTCGTAGTCTTTCTGAAAGTTGAAAATATTTTGGATATTGGCTCCGCGAAAGGCGTAGATACTCTGCGAATCATCACCTACCACACAAATATTCTGAAACCGGTCAGACAACATTTTCACAATCAGGTACTGCGAGTGGTTGGTGTCCTGATACTCATCGACCAAAATATAGCGGAAACGGTTTTGATACTTCATCAACACCTCCGGGAAACGTGTCAGCAGCTCGTTGGTGCGCAGGAGCAAATCATCAAAATCCATCGCGCCGGCTTTGAAACAACGCTCCACATAGTTGTGATAGACCTCGCCTAAGCGCGGTTTTTTGGACATGGCATCGGCTTCCATGAGTTCGGGGTCGTTCAGATAAGCACGGACGGTGATGAGGTTGTTTTTGTAGGTCGATATGCGGTTGAGCACTTGTTTGGGTTTATACACTTCTTTGTCCAACTGCATTTCCTTGATGATGGTCGTGATTAGGCGCAGGCTGTCTTGGGTGTCGTAGATGGTGAAGTTGGACGGGAAACCGAGTTTGCCACTTTCGAAGCGGAGAATTTTGGCAAAGATGGCATGAAAAGTTCCCATCCACAGATTTTTAGATTCGGTATTGCCGACGATTTTGCCGATGCGGTTTTTCATCTCCCGGGCGGCTTTGTTGGTAAAAGTCAACGCGAGTATGTTGAACGCGTCCACGCCTTGGTGCATCAGGTTGGCGATGCGAAAGGTGAGGACACGTGTTTTTCCCGAACCCGCTCCGGCAATGACCATCAGTGGTCCGTCCTTGTGTAATACAGGTTTTAATTGGGCTTCGTTCAGCGTTTTTAAAATGGCTTCCAAGGTGTGTTTTTGATGATGGGATTGTGTGGGTGAAATTAGCCAAAGTCTTTGGGTTAATCAAATAAATTGTGAGGTACGGAAAATCATTTGGATTTAAACCAACAGGTGGCAAGTCCCGAGTGTTCGTTATTTGTTACTCGTTGTTCGTTGCTCGTTGCTGACATTGAGAGGCATTAGCCAAAAGCCAAATTTATAGACCACTCCAGCAGCCCGCAACCAGTAACTCCCGACTTCCAAAAACAAAAAACAAAAATCGAAATTCGTTCCCCTCGACAAGCTCGGTATGACAATTCATAAATCGGTAATTGTTATTTAATCCTCATTTTCTTTATCATTAATCCTGATAAGTTGGTTGCCCGAATTATATGTATAATTTAACCCATCCATTACACCAAATGCCGTTGCATCGCTATTGATATAGCCATTTCTTTCTAAAAAAGTGATGTTGCCATTTTTGTCATAATCCACTAAATCCAAATTGTAGTTGGCGTTGGTGTTGATGTCGGTGGCGGAAGTTATCCGGTTGAGTGCATCATAGGTATAGTTATAGGCCTTGATGCTGCTGTCGGTGTTTCTTGTTTTCCATTGGGTGAGGGCGATATTGCCGTTGTAGAGCGGGGAAACCCGTTATGGTATCGATTATTTAGAATTTAATAGCCCATAATGCTTCAAAATAGGAACAATAGAAGAATCGTCAAGCTCTAATTGCTCTAAAATTTTCCTTACCTCTTGTGCATCTTTTATTAAAACAGCTTTATCAAACCTGTTAATAAGTCCGCTCTCACATAGAGCCTCATTTATAGTCATTCCTTTGTACTTCATTATATTAAAATTCAGGGTTTATACCAGATACTCTAGTAATTTTTACTTTGGACGCATCTTTGACAACAATTTCAGGCAAACCTCCATTATTGCCATCCATTGGTAATGCATTTCTTCTAAGTAAAATATTCTTTTCTTTTACGGTTCCTTCAATCATAAATCTTGCAGTATTTGTTCCAAAAACTCCGCCTGTAGGTAAACCAGCGACATTTCTAAAATCACTTACGGTATTTGGATTAACAGGAGTAAATGATTTTCCAAATAGTCCAGAATCTCCTCCAAATACTCTAAATACACCAACTGATTTGTTAGCTTTGATTGCTGTTACGACTGCTTTGGTTGCAACATTCGCTCCTTTAGTGCCTGCTACTGCCCCAATAACTTCGCCTATAACCGTGCCTCTCTCAATACCGTTGCCGTTAATAACGTCATTTGTTGCTTGTTCAACGGTTTCTACCATTGAGGTGGCTGCCCCAAGACTATTAGTTCCTATGGCATTATCAGCAGCCAACATGTTTGAAGGATTGCCTTGAGATGCTGCAGCCACAAGAAGATTTGCCGCTCCTTTAAGTGTTTCTTTTGGATTAGTAACAGCATTTACTAACCCTTTTGCAGTATTTCCAAGTCCTTGCGCAATCCCTAAAACGTGTGCACTAACCCCATTTGGATTTTCTGATGCATTGTTTATAAGTTTTTGTTGTATCCAAGTAAAAATCTCCTTCCCCTCCAACTCAACCCCCATCCCCAATTTATTCTCCTGAAACGCATAGGTAGAGTTGTAATAATAATCTTCGCTCAACGGGTCTATCTGCCAAAACCTTCCAATTGCCGGGTCGCTAACTCGGAATTTCCACTCGTGGGTGTTCAGGTTTAAATCGTCCGTAAACTCTTGCCCCTGGTAGGTTTTCAGGTTGTTTTTAGGGCCTGAAATGGAGTTGTTATAACCCCGCTGTTCGAGACCGAAGGGATAGTAATTTTGCTCCCTACGTATCTCGGCGCTTGTCACGGTTCCGTCGCCGTTATCGTCTGCATAAGTAATTCTCGTGTTGCCCCAAATGTCAGCCATTCTGTACACATACTGATAACCACCGCCTGTTTTGGGCTCAAGATAACCTTCTTTATGGGAAATTTGTTTTAAAACCCCGTTTTCATACACAAAATTCCCGGCGTATTCCGTGGTTATCAAAGAACTTGCATCGGTGACAACTTTTTTGAGTTTTGTGCCAACGGCATCGTAAATGTATGAAATATTTCCAATATGCTCGGGGTTGTTGATAAAAACTTGAGTGGGAAGGTTGAGGTGGTTGTAAACGATGTTTTAATTCCTTTATTCGCATCGGAGAGCATGTTGCCATTTTGGTCGTAGGTGTATTCTGTGGGAGTGTTTGCTCCATTTTTAAAACCTTCAAGGCTGGCAATGTCTTCTACTTTGGTGAGTTTGTTGCCTGTATCATACGTATAAGTTAGGTCATCCGTTATGCCGTAGCCGGCAGGCCTCGGTGGGCGGTTACTCGCTTTTTATGGCACGGAAAACATTCCGAAAGCCATCGGAAGAATGCCCTGAACTTGTTTCTATGCAAACCCTGTTTGGTAATAAATTTTTCCAAAATAGATTTTTTAAAATCAAATTCATACTTTTATAGACACACAAACTTAACTCATGAGAAAATTATTTTTAACCTTAGGCATTTTATGCCTCGCCTTTCAGTCAGCAGAGGGACAAAACAAACCGGTTGCCGGAACGGTGGTCAAAGATTTCGGGAAATTTTATCCCGTTGAAAATCCGGGTTTCAAAACCGATTACACCCAAAATTTTGATGCCGTCATCGATGTGCAGGAAGCTTCGCCCAAACCGAATGAAATTCATCCTTTGCTCAACACGGCGGCTCGTTATCTGAACATGCATACCTGGGCAGGCGTGACGCTCAAAGACTTGCATGTGGCTTTGGTAGTCCACGGCGGCGCTTCCGATGCCATCCTGACAGATGAAGCTTACCAAGCAAAACACGGTATGGACAACCCCAACACTTTGCTCATCGAACAACTCAATCAGGCGGGTGTACAGCTCATACTCTGCGGACAAACAGCCGGTGCGCGCGACATCACAGACCAAAACAGAAATGCGCATGTTCAAGTAGCTTTATCCGCGCTGACCGCACTTGTTCAACTTCAAAACCAGGGATATCAACTCATCGAATTTTAAAAAATCTTTAAACCATGAAAAAACCAATTGTAGTATGCCTGCTGATGATATCGGCGCTTAGTTTCGGTCAAAAACTCGACAAAAAAATCAGCGATTTGTCCAAAACCGTGGAATCAAAAGTCATCGAATGGCGGCGCGATATTCATCAAAACCCGGAATTGTCTAACCGCGAATTCAAAACCGGTGAAAAAATTGTCAAGCACCTCGAAAGCCTTGGTATCGAAGTACATACCGGTGTTGCCAAAACCGGTGTTGTCGGCGTGTTGAAAGGTGGTAAACCCGGGAAAGTAGTGGCGCTTCGCGCAGATATGGACGCACTGCCCGTGACCGAACGCGTTGATTTGCCCTTCAAATCGGAGGTGACGGCAGTTTTCAATGGCCAAACCACCGGCGTGATGCACGCTTGTGGGCACGATACCCACGTGGCCATGTTGATGGGTGTCGCAGAAGTATTGTCAAAAATAAAGAGCGACCTGAGCGGTACTGTTGTCTTTATCTTCCAACCCGCCGAAGAAGGCGCACCCGGGGACGAGGAAGGCGGTGCGGAACTTATCGTGAAAGAAGGCGTTTTAAAAACCTACAAGGTAGATGCTATTTTTGGATTGCACATCAGTTCAGGCACGCATGTCGGCAAAATTAATTACAAACCGGGTGGCGCATTGGCAGCTTCTCAAAAATATACCATCGATGTGAAAGGCAAACAATCACATGGCTCAACACCTTGGAAAGGCATTGACCCGATTGTGGCTTCGGCAGAAATCATCAACGGCCTGCAAACCATCATCAGCCGCGAGTCTGAATTGACCAATGAAGCGGCTGTCATTACCGTAGGAGCAATCCACTCCGGCATCCGCAACAACATCATTCCCGAATCTGCACAGATGATTGGGACTATCCGCACTTTGGATTACGACATGCAGAAAAAAATTAACCGAAGAATGAAAGAAATGGTGCCGGCCATCGCTGCTGCTTTTGGCGCTGTTGCCAACATCGATATTGCCAAAGGGACACCGATAACCTACAACGACCCGGATTTGACAGCCAAAATGTTGCCTTCCCTACAAAAAGTTGCGGGCACTGACAATGTCAAATTGGTCAAAGCTATCACCGGAGCCGAAGATTTTTCATTTTACCAAGAACAAATCCCGGGCTTCTTTTTCTTTTTGGGCGGTACACCGCTCAATGTCAAAGAATCGGAAGCGCCGTCTCATCATACTCCCGATTTCTATATTGACGAAAGTGCCATGCTCTTAGGCGTGAAAGCAATGTCGCAAGTAGCAGTTGACTTTTTGAATTTGAAGTAGTTTTTTTCTTTGTGTTCTCTGTGCCTTTGTGGTTCATTAATTTTCACCACAGAGGTACAAAGTTCACAGAGCGGTTTGACAAAAAATTTCAACAACTCCGCAATTTTCATTGACTGAAGATTGCGGTTTTTTCTTTTACTAAACTGAGAATTTCACTTTTGTGGTTGTCTGTCGGGGATTTGATGTCTTTGGTAGAATTTTTTTACGTATTAGCTTTTGTTTAAATACTTTTATTGCAATAATATATGAACAAACTTTTATGAAAAACTTCCTCACACTACTCATCAGTTTTCTATGCATATCATCTTTTGCACAAGAAAATAATGGGATTGCCATCATCCCCAAACCGGTTTCGGTGACTACAAAAGCAGGGCAATTTATTCTCCCAAAACAAGTTGTTATCGAAGCGGATGCTTCCGGGGACAGTCAATATGTGGTTTCTTATCTTACCAACAAATTAAACACTTCGACCGGATTTGAAGTCAAAACATCGCAAAACGCTGCAAACGCGAGCATCAAGTTTGTTCTTAATAAATCGGTCAACACGGCCATAGGAGACGAGGGTTACGAGCTGATTGTCAACTCCAAACAAGTGTTAATCAAAGCGAATAAGCCCGCCGGATTGTTTTATGGTGTACAAAGCCTGCTCCAACTGTTGCCCAAAGAAATTGAAAGCCCGAACTTGGTCAATAACATCGCTTGGACTGTACCCAATGTAGAAATTACCGACTATCCGCGATTGGGATGGAGAGGTTTGATGCTCGATGTATCGAGGCACTTTTTTACGAAAGATGAGGTCAAACAGTACATCGACGCGATGGTGAAATACAAATACAACTTGTTTCATTTCCACCTGACGGATGATGAAGGCTGGCGCATCGAAATCAAAAGCCTACCCCGACTCACGGAAGTAGGTGCGTGGAATGTAAAACGCGTGGGTACTTTTGGCAATTTTATCCCTCCGACCAAAGACGAACCGAGAGATTACGGCGGATTCTATACCCAAGATGACATCAGAGAATTGGTTCAATACGCGCGCGAACGCTTTGTCAATATACTACCTGAGATTGATGTTCCCGGCCATAGTTTGGCCGCTATTGTGGCTTATCCCGACTTGTCTTGCACGGCGGAAGCCAATACCTATCAAGTGCGTTCGGGGGAGCAAATAATGGATTGGTCGCACGGACATCCACCCTTGGCCATGGTTGACAATACTCTTTGTCCGGCCAACGAAAAAGTCTATGAATTTATGGACAAAGTAATCACGGAAGTTGCTGCTTTGTTCCCGTTTAAATACATTCATTTGGGCGGAGATGAAGCACCGATGAATTTTTGGAAAAAAAGTGATGTCGTAAAAGCTTTGATGAAGCGCGAAGGTTATACAAAAATTGCGCAAGCACAAGGGTATTTTACGGCTCGGGTTGAAAAAATCGTGGTTTCCAAGGGCAAAACCTTTATCGGGTGGGACGAAGTGTTGGAAGGTGGCGTACCCAAATCGGCCGCAGTAATGAGTTGGAGAGGCATGAAAGGCGGTATCGAAGCGGCAAAAGAAGGTCACGAAGTGGTGATGAGCCCGACTACCTTCGCTTATATAGATTATATGCAAGCCGATGCCATCACCGAACCTCGGGTATATGCTACACTGCGGTTGAGCAAAGCCTATCAGTTCGAACCCGTTCCGGAAGGTGTTGATTCGAAATACATCAAAGGCGGGCAAGCCAACCTTTGGTCAGAACAGATATACAACATCCGCCAAGCGGAATACATGACCTGGCCGCGTGGTTTTGCCATAGCCGAATCGGTTTGGTCGCCAAAAGAAAAGAAAAATTGGAAAGACTTCTTCAGACGGACTGAGCAACATTTTAAACGATTGGATGCCGCGCAGACCAAGTACGCGCCGAGTGTATATGACCCAATCTTTAAGGTGCGGAAAAATTCGCAAGATCGATTGGTCGTTATTTTAGAATCGGAAGTAGAAGGTTTGGATTTGTTTTATACTTTCGATAATTCCTTTCCGGACGAATACTATCCGAAATATACCGAACCCTTGGTTGTCCCAATAGATGCGGATAAACTTCGGGTAATATCGTACAGAGACGGTAAACCCATCGGAAGGATGCAGACCATGCCGATTGAAGAATTAAAAAGGCGCGTAGAAAACCCTGAATAACCAACCAAATCTACAAAGCCTCCGCCACCACAAACGTACTTCCTCCCACAAAGATGAGGTCTGCTGTGGTGGCGGTTTTTTTGGCAGCATCGAATGCTTCACCCACACTTGAATAGGCAAGTCCGATTAATCCAAATTTTTCAAAAGTTTTTTGGGTTTCAGAAGCGTCTAAACCTCTTTCTAAATTGGGTTTACAGAAATAATAAATCGCTTTTTCCGGAAACAGCGGGATGATTTTTTCTAAATCCTTGTCTTGTACAAAACCCAAAACAAGATGAAGTTTTTGGTATGTTTCTTTGGCGAGTTGATTGACCACATAAGTCAGGCCTTCGGCGTTGTGCGCGGTGTCTGCGATGATTTTTGGCGAGTTTCCCAACACTTGCCAGCGTCCCAAAAACCCGGTGTTTGAGGAAACGTTAAGCAACCCCTTCTTGATTTGATTTTCTGTGATGCCGAACCGATAAATTTTGTTCAAAATCTCGATGGTTTGCAAACAAGTTTTGATGTTGTGGACTTGATAATCACCCTTCAATTCAGCAGGATATGTTTGTGAAATATTCTGCGAAGCGAGATACAACTCCGCATTTTTTAACTGAGCTGTTTTCGCGAAAACCGGAAAAGTTTCGGGTTGATATTCTCCGATTACAACAGGGATATTCGGTTTGATGATGCCCGCTTTTTCTGTGGCAATCTTTTCCAAAGTATCACCCAAAAATTGCATGTGATCAAATCCAATGTTGGTGATAACCGAGACCAAGGGCTTGAGGATGTTAGTGCTGTCCAAACGGCCGCCCATACCGACCTCAATCACGGCGATATCTATTTTTTTTTCTTTGAAATATGCAAAGGCCATCCCAACGTTCATTTCAAAAAACGAACAAGAATGTGTTTCAAAAAAAGACTGATGTCGGGCTATGAAACTGGTGACAAACCTTTTAGAAACCATCCGTCCATTCACCCGGATTCTCTCTCTGAAATCTTTGAGATGCGGCGAGGTGTAAAGCCCGACTTTGAGTCCTGCTTCTTGCAAAACCGATGCCAGTAGGTTGCTCGTGGAGCCTTTGCCATTGGTTCCCGCCACGTGAATAGTTTTAAAAGATAAATGCGGATGATTGAGATGCGTGTCCAAAAGCAACGTATTGTCAAGATTGGCTCGATAGGCAGATTGCCCGATTTTTTGATACATCGGCAGGCAGGCATACATCCAATCAAGGGTTTTTTTGTAATTCATCGGTTGAAGAAACTGCTGCAAAAGTAGGAGAAAGGATTCAGAATAATCTTACTTTCGGATGAATTTCAAAATTTCTTGCGGATGGGTATTCAACTTAATAAAATAAATTCCCGATGCAAGGTTTTGGGTATGCAGGGTGACTTCATTCTGATTTCCGATTCGCACTCTTCCGATTTGTTGGCCTAAGGTGTTGAAAATTAGCAACTCAGTTGAGGAGTAAATTTGTTTCAAATCGATATGGAGTTTCAATTCGTCCGAAACCAAGTTGGAAGAAGCAAACTGTATCAAAACTTGTTTGTCAAAATCGACTGTTGAAAGTAAAGTTTGGCTGATTTCCAAATCCATCACAACGGGCGTGTGGTCGCTCATGTTGTGTAGGTTTTGGCGTAAACTTAGGCTAAAATCCCCGGTACAACTGGCATCGTCAATGCGTTTGTCAAAACAATTGCCATTGTTTCCAAAGGCCTTATAAGTATTGGGTATATAAAAAAAATCAGTGCTGGTGCGAAAATTTTCAGACATCATGATAAAGTCAAATCGGTCATCTATACCGCCGGTTGCCCCGCCAATACCGAATCCGACAGCTGAAGTCCGGGTTGCTTGGGTGTGAATATCCTGAAAAGTGATGTCTTTCGTCCATCGTCCGGGGCGATTGATTGGATCTACCATTACAATAGGATTGGCGGGATTTATGATTGCTACATACGAATCTTCTGTTGAATTTTGTATATTGAAATCGCCCGCAAAAAGTACATAGCGATTGGCCGGAAGGCTGTTTAACGAATTGAGGAATACATTGACCATATCCAGACGAAGTTGGCGGTTTGCGGGGCCTGTGCTCGATTTGAGGTGTGTCACATACACTTCCAAAAAGGTTGGATTGGTGGCAATATCGGGCGTTTTGAGCTGGAATGTGATATGGTTAATATCTCTGATGGTTGTTTGGAGGACTTCTTCATCATACAGCACGAGTTTTTGGGTATTGAAGAAGACCATTTGCTGAAGTGTATCGGTCGGATTAGATGTGTTATGGACAAAAGTACTTCGGGCGTAGTTGTTGTCTATGGTTTGAAGTGCGGTGTTTAGTATCAAATTTGCCCCTGTTTCATTTTGAAGTTCAGCCACCATAAAAAGATCGGGCTTGTAACTGTTGAAAATATTTTTTAAAATAAATTCACGGTTCGCGGGTGTTGAAGTGGGGTAACGAAAAATATTATAAAACATAGTCCGGAGGTTGTCCTGCCCGAAACCAAATTGAAAGAGAAAAAGGAAAAGTAAGCCGGCGTAAATTTTTCTCATCGTAGATGTTTAGAGATTCGATAAAACAAAGATATCTATTTTGAATCAAAGAAATCAAAAATAGATTAATTCACCAAGCTGAAACTGTAAATAATGAATCCGGATTGAAGTTTAGGCGCATCTGCTTTTGCCTGCCATTTGGTTGCCAAGGCAGCTATTTTAGCCTGTTCGAGCAAACAAGCAGCATTGTTGGTTGTACCTCTTGCCCCGGATTGGGCATAGGCAACATTTCCTTCCCTGTCCACATCCACGCGGACGACTACCGTGCCTTCTTCGTTGCAGAGATATTTGGGTTTGGGTTTTGTGAGTGCGCCGCGGTCGCCTAATTGGTAATCCCCGCCTGTGCCGGTTGCACTGTTTCCGTAATAACTTTTGTCATCTTTACTGCCATTTGGGTTGCCTTGGTCGCCGGCGCCGGTTTTGTCGCCATCGCTGTAGCTGTTGTTGTCGCCAGAAGTGCTGCCGCCTTTGAGCATATTGCTGAGTGCATCAGTGGTCGATTGGGAAACGGTTGGTTTGGGAACTTCTTTTTTGGGTTGTTCGACTGCTTTTTTCTCAACCACCTTGGGCGTTTCCACCTTTTTTTTAACTTCTTTATCCGGAACAACTACCGACTCGTCCACCTCTTGGGTCAAAACCTTTTCTTGGGCTGTTTCAATTACTTTTTCCGTTTCGGGATTGGTTTTTGGCGGGGCAGTCTGAGGATTGGGAACCGTTGGTTTGGGTTGTGAAGTTTGAATGTCTCCCGATGCTGCATCTACATAACCGAAGTTGACGGTAATCCCATTTTCCGGCGGTGGGACGAGATAAGTCATCCCGGCAATATACATCAGTAAGACTAACAGTGTCAAGGTAACCGTGGTCAGGGCAAATGATTTTCGTTGATGGGTTGTTTCGAAGATAGACATACTAATTGGGCCTGACAGCCAAGATAATTTTATATCGGTTTCGGTTGGCAATTTCCATCACGCTAACCGCTTTCTCTATCGGAACGCTTTCTTCCACGCGCAGGATGATGGTTGGGTTTTCTTTGTTTTGTAGTTTGGCTTGCAAGGTGCTTTCTATCGAGGTTTGATCTACCAAAGCCTGGTCAACGAAAAACTCCAATTTCTTATTGATGCTGACCGATACATTTTGGGTGCTGGTCGATTTACCCTTGGCTTTGGGCAATAACAAATCGAGTGCGTTTGGCGCATTGGAGGTCAACATGAAGAAGATGAGCAATAAAAAAACGATGTCAGTCATCGACGACATGCTGAATTCTGGGCTCACTTTGTTTCTGCCTTTGAGTTTCATTGTTTATGTTTTCTTGTTGCTATCCTCTGGTTTCCCTTCTTGCATGCAGGAGGTATTTTATAGTATATTGCTCTGGCTCTAAACCGGTTCGTCCAACAAATCCAAGAAATCAACGGCATTGGCTTCCATTTGATGCACCAATTTGTCGGTTTTCACTACCAAGTGGTTGTATCCGATGTAGGCGATAATCCCTACCACAAGCCCGGCGACGGTAGTGGTCATTGCGGTGTAGATACCACCTGCCAGAGAGCCCATCTCAGCCTGGCCGCCACTCGAGGCAAGTTCATGAAAAGCGATTATCATCCCGATAACCGTTCCGAGAAAGCCTATCATGGGAGCCACACCGGCTACGGTTGCTAACACGCTCACGTTTTTCTCCAATTTATAAACTTCCAATGTCCCTGCATTTTCAATGGCTTTGTTGATGTCCTCCAATGGTTTCCCAATGCGGGAAATGCCTTTTTCAGTCAGCCGCGCAATGGGCGAATCGGTTTTCGCACACAACATTTTGGCTGCATCGAGTTTGCCTGCTGCCACTTGGTCTTTGATTTGTTGCATGAAATTTTTGTCTATTCTGCTGGCAGCCTTGATAGCAAAAACTCTTTCGAAGTAAATAAACAACGCAATAGCCAAAAGGACAAAAAGAATGCCGATGATGAGGGTGCTTGCCGGTCCTCCATTCAGAGCCAAGTCGAGGATGGAGAGCGTTTTCTCTTGAACATCATCAGATTCTATTCCGTCATGCGGAAGATCTTGAAAGATTAACATAGATAGGGTGTCATTAGTTTAGATAATAACTTCATTTCCCAAACAAAATTATACATTCAAAATAAAATTTCGTATAACAATAAAAGCTAAGGAACCAGCTACAAAACCCACAACTGCCAATCCTGTGATTTTTTTGAGATACCAGAAGAAGTCTATTTTTTCCATTCCCATGGCAACCACACCCGCGGCGGAGCCAATGATAAGCATGCTTCCGCCCGTACCGGCTGAGAAGGCAATAAAATGCCAAACGTGATTGTCTAACGGCTCGGAAAACATACCCATACTGGCAGCGACCAACGGCACATTGTCTATCACTGCGGAAGCCACACCGAGAAACATCACCACAATATCTGTGTTTGGAATGGTTTGATTCAATGCTTCTGCGAAATGAAACAACTGACCCAGCGATTCGAGTGCAGCAACCGCCATCAAGATACCGAGGAAGAAGAGGATGCTGGGTAGCTCAATCCGCCCCAAGGAATGGTGGACTGCACTGTGGTGTGAAGCCTTATCACTTTCGGGATCGATATTTGAAGCACTGAATTTTGAGCTGGAAAAGTATTCTGCAAAAGTAGCGACAACCGCTAAGGAAAGCATCATGCCAACATAAGGTGGCAGATGGGTTACTGTTTTGAAGATAGGTACGAAAACAATCATGGCGAGGCCCAAATAAAGCATGGTAGAACCAAATTTTGATTCTTTTTTTTCGTCTTTTAAATTGATTTCATCTTCAATGATTCCCTTAAATATTTTTAAGCGGGTAGCTATCAAAATGGGCAATGCAAAGCAAATGATGGATGGTATCAAAACATGTTCAATCAGGACTACGGATGATACTTTTTTGCCAATCCAAAGCATGGTGGTGGTTACATCACCAATAGGCGACCATGCACCTCCCGCATTGGCTGCGATGATAATTATTCCCGCAAACCACAAACGCAATTCCCGGTCTTTTACCACTTTTTGGAGAATCGTTATCAAGACAATGGTTGCCGTCAAATTGTCTATGACAGAAGATAGTATAAAAGCAAGGATTCCAAAAATCCAAAGCAATTTGGTTTTTTTCTTGGTTTTGATGAAGTTTTTTATGGTAAAAAACCCGTTGAAATAGTCGATAATCTCAACAATGGTCATGGCACCGATCAGGAAAATTAAAATTTCTGACGTTTTGCCGATGTGATGCAGCAGTAGGTTTTCTAAAGTGGAGGATTGCAATTCTTTTAAATCTGTATTGACTTCAAAAACAGGTAAATGACTCAGCGCAATTATTGCCCAAAGCAGTGACATCATCGCTAAAGCGGGAATCAGTTTGTCCACTTTAAGTTTGTGTTCGAGAGCAATGGCAAGATAACCCAATACAAACAGGACAATGACTACAGTTTCCATGATGTTTTAATAATTAGAGGTTGTTTGTTGTGGGTGAAAAAATTAGAGGTAAAAAAATTAAACATTCAGAATAAAATCCCTTATCAAAACAAAAGAAACAGCTCCACCGAGAAATCCGAGAAAAGCCAACCACGATATTTTTTTAAGATACCAAAAAAAGTCGATTTTTTCTAAACCCATAGCAACTACACCGGCTGCTGAACCGATGATGAGCATGCTTCCGCCCGTACCGGCTGAATAAGCAATAAAATGCCACAAGGGGCTGTCTTCCGGATTGGGAAACATGCCCATGCTGGCCGCAACCAAAGGGACGTTGTCTATCACAGCAGAACCGATACCCAATAGACCAATAACGATATCCGTATTCGGGATAGCCAGATTTAAAGCTTCCGCGAAGTGGAAAAGCTGGCCCAATGATTCGAGAGCCGCAACCGCCATCAGAATACCGAGAAAGAAAAGGATACTGGGAAGTTCAATACGTCCCAAGGAATGATGAACCGGACTGTGGTGGGAAGCCGTTTCACTTTCTTCACTTATATTGGTTAGGCTAAATATTTTTCTGCTGAATACTTCAGCAAAGGCGGCAACTATGGCTAAGGAAAGCATCATCCCAACATAGGGAGGAAGATGGGTAAGGGTTTTGAAAATAGGTACAAAAATAATACCGCCCAAACCCAAATAGAGCATGGTTGCACCGTGTTTTGAGGTTTTAACTTCGTCTTGGTCTAAAATTACATCTATACTTCCTCTAAAAGGTTTCATCTTACTGACAATCAGCACGGGGATTATAAAACTCACGATGGAAGGAATCAATACATGCTCAATCAGCTGGTCTGCTGAAACTTTTTTGCCAATCCACAACATAGTGGTCGTCACATCGCCAATCGGCGACCAAGCACCTCCTGAATTGGCAGCAATCACGATGATGCCGGCAAACCAAAGGCGAAGTTCACGATCTTTGATTACTTTTTGCAAAATCGTGATCAAAACTATGGTAGCGGTCAAGTTGTCTATGATAGCCGAAAGAACAAAGGCAAGCAAAGAAAATATCCACAGAAGGTTTGCTTTTTTTTTGGTTTTGATGAAATTTTTAATAGTTTCAAATCCGTTGAAATAATCGATAATCTCAACAATGGTCATGGCACCAATCAGAAAAATTAAGATTTCGGCGGTTTTGCCGATATGATGAAGCAACATCGACTCTAAATCGGACTTTTCTAATTCCCTCAATTCTGCATTTACCTCGAAAACGTTCAAGTGATTGAGCGCAATGATCGCCCATAAAATGGCCATCATGGCAAGAGCTGGGATGAGTTTGTCAATTTTTAGTTTGTGTTCGAGGGTAATCGCCAGATATCCTAAAACAAAAATAATTACGATTAAAGTTTCCATGGTTTTGGTTATTGAAGGGTTAAACAAGTTGTTTGAGTGCTATCTCAAACGCCGTTTGGCTGATATTGATTTTTGTTGGATTGATGTTGATAATTTTTTCCAAGCTTTTTCGAATGGTTTCGGAGGTGTCTCTGAAAATGGCTTCGTCAGTCATTTGAACTTTGCGCTCCATAAAATAAGCAAACACCCTTGCCATGCCGCAGTTGGAAATGAAATCGGGGATGAGCGTAATGTGCTTATCAGCATATTCCATAACTGGACCGAAAAAGATGGCCTCATCAGCAAAAGGAACATTAGCACCGCACGATATCAATTCCAATCCGGACCCCATCATCGAGACAACTTGTTCTTTGGTGACCAATCGTGAAGCGGCACAAGGCACGAAAATATCCGTTGGGACTTTCCAAATTTCCTCGTTTATTTCTTCAAAGGACATCAAATCAGGATGTTGCAGGGTGTTGTTTTTTTTATTTAAAAACAGATTTTTGACTTCTTCAAAATTCATCCCATCCCGTTTGATGACCCCTCCTTTGTGGTCGATGATGCCAACAATTTTTACGCCGACTTCCGCCAAGTAGAAAGTAGCTGCCGCGCCTACATTGCCAAAGCCCTGCACGATGGCTTTTTTGCCTTCGACAGTTGTTGATGTCAATGCATAAAAATGCTTAATCGATTCGGCGACACCATAACCGGTTATCATATCGGCGACCGTAAATTTTTGGGCTACATCGGGTGAGAAATTCGGATTTTCAAGCACTTTAATTACCCCTTGGCGCAATTGACCAATCCGGTTGATTTTATCTGCTTCCGTTGGTTTGAAATGACCGTTGAAGACACCTTCCTGCGGATGCCAGACTCCGCAACTCTCCGTGATGGGAATCACTTCGTTGATTTCGTCCACGTGCAGGTCGCCGCCAGTGCCGTAATAACTTTTTAACAGAGGGGAAACCGCCTGAAACCAACGTTTGAGGACTGCTTCTTTGCGTGGGTCGGCAGGGTCGAAGTTGATTCCCGATTTAGCACCGCCGATAGCCGGACCGGAAACCGTAAATTTTACTTCCATGGTTTTGGCTAATGACAAAACCTCGTTTTTATTCAACCCTTTCCGCATGCGTGTACCACCTCCGGCTGCTCCACCTCTAAGTGAATTAATCACAACCCAGCCTTCGGCTTCTGTTTCGGGGTCGTTCCAATGAAAAACTATTTCGGGCTTTTTTTGTTCGTATCGTTGAAGTAATTTTTTCATAAAAATCATCTGTCCTTACAAATATAGTATTTTGTAAATGTAATTGGGTATTCTCAAAAAATAAATTTGATTCGTATAAATAGGTAAGTTAAATCGAATGGCTAGGTAAAGTTTGAAAAAGATTGATTTTTAAATCTTAATCATTTCTTAAGAATTTCAAGATAGGGAATAGGGAGTTTTAGTTGTTTTAAAGTAAATTTTTATTAAACACTTAACATTTATTTATTATGAACAAACGCATTAATCATTCGCTCATTTTAGCCGCATTTTTAGGAATTGCAACGGCTTTTACTTCTTGCTCACCGACTTCAGCAGATGCCGATCCAAATGATATTAATCCTTCTGCTTTAGATACAGACAAAGATGGATTGATAGATACACTTGAAAAATCATTAGGCACTTCGATTAACAACCCTGACACCGATGGTGATTTAATATTAGATGGGACAGAAGATTTTAACAAAAATGGTGTTTTCGAACCCCTTACCGAAACCAATCCATTGGTTGCCGATACCGACCAAGATTTTATTGCAGATGGTGTAGAAGATGCCAATCAAAACGGCAAAGTTGAAACGGAAGAAACTAATCCTATAGAAGTAGATTCCGATGCTGATGGCTTGGCAGATGGAGTCGAAGATGCCAACCACGATGGTACGCAAGATGCCACCGAAACCAATCCGACTGATGCAGATACAGACAATGATGGTTATGACGATGGAGGAGAAGATACTGACCAAGACGGTACGCGTGATGCCAATGAAACCGATCCATTAGACGCAGACAGTGATGATAACGGCACTTTAGATGGTGACGAAGACACGGACAACGATGGCGTAAACGATGGTGCAGAATACGACAACGGAACCGATGCACATGATGCGGACTCCGACCATAATGGCACCAATGACGGTCAGGAAGATTCAGACAACGATGGTGTAAACGATGGTGCAGAAGACGACAACGGAACCGATGCACACGATGCGGACTCCGACCATGATGGCACCAATGACGGTCAGGAAGATTCAGACAACGATGGCGTAAACGATGGTGCAGAAGACGACAACGGAACCGATGCGCACGATGCGGACTCCGACCATGATGGCACCAATGACGGTCAGGAAGATTCAGACAACGACGGTACGGACGATGCTCATGATGACCACAATGATGGCAACTAAATAACAATTATTTATTAGCTTTTCTTACCTCCTGTTCAAAATTTGAACAAGAGGTTTTTTTATTTTTTAGATTAAAAAAACAGCTATACCAAAGATTACTACTGCCAAAGACCCGCGGTGGTTGAATATGAAACAAATCACAAAGTTTTAAACTTTCTTGGTTAAAAATGAATTATCCGTAAATTTTATAAGTTTTAATAAAAAATATTTCATCATTTTTGAATTATGTTAAGTGTTTTTTACGAATATGTTTTATCTTTGAAAATAGACATTTCAAATCATTAACTTTGAGGCTATGGACTTTAATCTTACCGAAGAACAGCAGTTTATCAAGCAGGCAGCTGCAGATTTTGCCAAAACAGTTTTGTTGCCGGGCGTAATTGAGCGGGACGAACATCAAAAATTCCCAAAAGATGAAATCAAGCAAATGGGCGAACTCGGCTTTATGGGGATGATGGCTTCTCCCGAATATGGCGGCGGCGGAATGGACACCCTTTCTTACGTCTTGGCGATGGAAGAAATATCCAAAGTTGATGCCTCTGCCTCCGTGTGCATGTCGGTTAATAATTCATTGGTTTGCTATGGGTTAAATGCCTTCGGGACGGAAGAACAAAAGAAAAAATACTTACCCGATTTGACAACTGCCAAGAAACTCGGTGCTTTTTGCCTCTCTGAACCGGAAGCAGGCAGTGATGCCACCAGCCAAAAAACAACGGCTCTTGATAAAGGTGGTTACTATATATTGAATGGAACTAAAAATTGGATTACCAACGGTAGCTCCGCCTCTGTCTATTTGGTTATCGCACAAACACACGCCGAGAAAAAACACAAAGGCATCAATGCATTTATTGTGGAAAGAGGATGGGAAGGATTTCAAGTCGGTCCCAAGGAAAACAAGCTCGGAATACGAGGTTCAGATACACATTCTTTGCAGTTCAACGATGTAAAAGTACCCAAAGAAAATAGGATTGGCGAAGATGGGTTCGGGTTTAAGTTTGCCATGAAAACACTTGCCGGCGGACGCGTCGGGATTGCTGCACAAGCCTTAGGGATTGCTGCGGGTGCGTATGAAATGGCGCTCAAATACTCGCAAGAACGCAAAGCTTTCGGGACAGAAATTTGCAACCACCAAGCCATCGCGTTTAAGTTGGCAGACATGCACACCAAGATAGAAGCGGCTCGAATGCTCGTGTACAGGGCGGCCAAAGATAAAGACGAACAAAAAGACTATGATCTTTCCGGTGCCATGGCTAAATTATACGCTTCTCAAGTGGCGATGGAAGTAACCGTTGAAGCTGTTCAAATATTCGGAGGAAACGGATACGTAAAAGACTACCACGTTGAGCGATTGATGCGTGATGCCAAAATCACGCAGATATATGAAGGAACTTCAGAAATTCAAAGGATTGTAATATCGAGGAGTATTTTGAACAAATAACTTTTATATCCAGTTGAACCCTTTCGAGGTTTCAAACCCCGAAAGGGTTTATAAAAATGAAGCCCCGTTTTTGAGGTCTTTCGCGTACTCGTAAAGAAGTTTACCCTTTAAGTTTTTGAGCATTTCGATGTTTTTTTCATAAACCAAATTGTGCAACGAACAGGGATGGTTTGGATTGCAGTGATTTAAACCCAATACACAGTTGGTCAATTTTTTCTTTCCTTCAATTTCTTCAATCAAATCTAATAGCGAACGATTTTTGTTCTCCTCACACATGTAAAATCCACCACCTCTACCTTTGGAAGAATGGATAAACCCTTTTTTGGAAAGTCCTTGCAATAGTTTGGCAAGGAATGGTGTGGGAACATTTATTTTTTCTGAAATTTCAGAAATTCCTTTTTTGTGTTCTTTGTCACTGTAAGTGGTCAAATAAAGAATTGCTAGAATGGCGTATTTGGCAGATTGTGAAAACATAAATTAGAGATAATTATACTTGTATTCTTACAAAGCAAATATAAAAAGATAAAAATATCTTTATATATGATATTTGTCATGTTTTGTCTCAAATAGATTGTTTAATTTTGAACTATAAAAATAAACTTATCCAAACATGAAAAAAGTAATTAAAATTTCAATTGCAGTATTCTCCTTGTTTATAGCAGGATGTAATTCATCCGGAAAGAAGGAAGAGCCCGGGTATGGCGTGCAAAAAGAATCCACGGAAGTGAAAACTGAAACCGCTTCGGATTTTCGACTCAATAAAGGGATTGGCCCGATTACTTCTGTGACACTTGATGCCGATGTTAATCAAAAACTTGCCGAAGAAGGAAAAACAATCTATGCAAATATGTGTATGGCTTGCCACAAACCCGATCAAAAATTTATCGGTCCTGCACCCAAAGGTATTCTTGAAAGAAGGTCTCCCGAATGGGTGATGAACATGATTCTCAATCCACAGGAGATGATTCAGAAAGACCCGATTGCCAAAAAATTGTTGATGGAGTTTAACGGTGCACCCATGGCCAATCAGAATTTGACCGAAGCCCAAGCCAGAGCCGTCTTGGAATATTTCAGAACCCTATAAACCTGTTTAATATGAAAACTGCTTTTCGTACAATGTTGACGATGCTGATAGGAGTTACTCTGTTTGCCTGCAACCAAAATTCAAAGGGAGCCACTGCCAAAGGGGCTACTACCGAGGAGTCTTCCCAGCCCCAAGGCCAAGCCGCTGTTAAGGATGATGTGTCTAATCCGAATGTATTGCAGATTGCTATCGGTTCAGCAAGCCACACTACTTTGGTTGCAGCCGTTCAGGCTGCCTCCTTGGAAAACGCATTGGTCAACGCAGGCCCGTTGACAGTTTTTGCACCTACCAATGAGGCTTTTGCTAAATTGCCTGCCGGAACGGTCGAAGATTTACTGAAACCGGAAAACAAGGCGGCCTTAGCAAACATTCTGAAATACCACGTTACCCCAGGCAATTATTCCAAAGAATTTTTGATGAAATTCAAAAAATTAGGCCAAGCCAACAATGGTAGTGTTGAGGTGGAAATCAAAGGAGGGGAGATTTATGTAGGCGGTGCAAAGATTATTGCCAGTATTCCTGCCTCAAACGGTATTATCCATGTAGTCGATCAAGTCATGTTACCCAAAGAATAATCAATCAAAAACCACACGATGAAAACAGTACAAAAATTTACCTTGCTCAGCCTGATTGTGCTCTTTGCGGCAGGCTGTAACAAAAATGCCAATACGGCAAACGATGGCGCATTGGGATCCGATGCCGCTTCCAGAGTCTATGTCAAACCCGGTTCGTATGACGAATTTTACGCTTTTTTATCCGGTGGGTTCAGCGGACAAATCAGTGTTTACGGGCTTCCTTCCGGAAGATTGTTCCGTGTGATCCCGATTTTTTCGGTAGATCCGGAAAAAGGATATGGATTTAACGAAGAAACTAAACCCATGCTCAATACTTCTCATGGTATTGTGCCTTGGGACGATGCGCATCATCCCGAACTTTCACAAACCAACGGAGAGACAGACGGCAGATGGATTTTTATCAACGGGAACAATACACCGCGCATCGCACGAGTTGATTTGACTACTTTCGAAACAGCGGAGATCATAGAAATACCCAACAGTGGAGGAAATCACAGTTCGCCTTTCACTACACAAAATACGGAGTATGTGGTAGCCGGAACCCGTTTTTCCGTTCCGATTCCTCAAAAAGATATCCCAATCAAGGATTACAAAGGAAATTTTAAAGGTGCACTCAGTTTTATCAAAGTAAACCCGGAAACCGGCAATATGAATGTCGAATTTCAAGTATTGATGCCCGGTTTTGATTATGATTTGGCACATTCCGGAAAAGGTAAATCGGACGGATGGACGTTTTTTACTACCTACAACACGGAAGAGGGCAATTCGCTTTTGGAAGTGAACGCCTCTCAAAACGACAAAGATTTTATTGCGGCTATCAATTGGAAAAAGGCAGAAGAATACATCAAAGCCGGAAAATTTAGAGAAATTCCGGCCAATTATGCTCATAATGTCTATGACGATAAAAAACACAGTGCAACTTCCACCATGATCAAAACGGTGCGGGTATTGATACCTGAAGAATGCCCCGGATTGGTTTATTTCTTACCGACTCCAAAATCGCCACACGGTGTGGACGTTGATCCTACCGGTGAATACATTGTTGGTAACGGAAAATTGTCTACCGATTTGACTGTTCACGCATTCTCTAAGGTACTCAAGGCCATCGAAGACAAGAATTTCGATGGCGAAGCCTATGGTATTCCGATTCTTAAAATGGATGCTATTGTTGGCGGTGTGGTGAAAGATGCTGGCCTCGGACCACTTCATACCGAGTTTGACAACCAAGGGAACGGCTACACTTCTATGTTTATCAGTTCGGAAGTGGTGAAATGGAAAGTAGGGACTTGGGAAATTTTAGATCGTGTACCAACCTATTATTCTATTGGCCACTTGATGATACCCGGAGGAGATTCGCAAAAACCGGATGGAAAATACATGGTAGCACTTAATAAAATTACCAAAGACAGATTCCTTCCCACCGGGCCGGAATTGACCCAATCGGCTCAATTGTTTGATATCACAGGCAACAAGATGGAGCTTTTGTTAGACTTTCCGACCATCGGAGAGCCACATTATGCCCAAGGAATTGCCGCATCCAAAATTCAATCTAAATCACTGAAATACTATCCACTCGCAGAAAACGAACATCCTTTTGCTGCCAAAGCGGAAAAGGATACCAAAGTGGAAAGGGAAGGCAACAACGTACACATTTATATGACGACCATCCGAAGTCATTTTGCTCCGGATAACATTGAGGGAATCAAAGTTGGGGACAAGGTGTATTTTCACGTCACCAACCTCGAACAAGATTGGGACGTACCACACGGTTTCTCAGTTATGGGTGCACAAAATGCAGAATTGCTCATCATGCCCGGACAAACCGAAACATTGGTTTGGGAACCTAAACAAGAAGGTGTAATCCCTTTCTATTGTACGGATTTCTGTTCGGCACTTCACCAAGAAATGCAAGGTTACCTGAGGGTATCTGCCAAAAATTCCAACGTACCAATCAAATGGTCATTGGGTGAATAAAACAGTTTTTATGATGGGAGGTTGTTTTTCTCAATGCAACCTCCCTTTGTTAAAATCATTTAAAGATTCTTTGCAAAAACAATTGAATACAATTAAAATCAAACCTAATGAAAGTTTTACCCAGGGTTATCATGGCAGCAGCAGCACTGTTGCTTCTATTGGTTTTTGTGTTTCCGATTTGGCAGATTACGCTGCTGGCTCCTCAATATCCCGAGGGTGTTACCCTCTATATTTGGGTTGACAAATTGACCGGAAACCAACCCTCAACGCTACAAAACATCAATATTTTGAACCACTACGTCGGGATGAAATTTATCGAACCCGATTCAATTCCCGAATTGAGCTATTTTCCGAAAATCATTTATGGAATGATTGGTTTGGGGTTGCTCATCGCACTGATTGGCAAACGGCATTTGTATTATGTATGGAGCCTGATATTGGGCATACTCGGCATATTGGGGCTCTACGATTTTTATTTATGGGAATACGATTATGGACACAACCTGAGCTCGACCGCACCTATCAAAGTTCCGGGCATGGCTTATCAACCACCACTTTTCGGAGAAAAAATGCTGTTGAATTTTACAGCTCAATCCTATCCCGAAAAGGCCACCTATATTTTTGCCATCGCTATTTTTATGGGATATTTGGCATTTCGTTTTTCTAAAAAGAGAGCCTGAATTGAAAGAGTTTTGATGCTGAGCCATTCCCTAAGCTCCGTCCCAATTTCTCGGGATTGGAGGGCGAAGGTGTTCCCTGAGCGAAGTCGAAGGGGAATCTATTTAGAATTTTTTTTACAACACAGTAACAGCCATCCTGATTATGAGGTTTACAATCCAAAAAGTTATATTTTTATTTTGTTTGACGGCCATTTCCTGCAAACCCAAAGCCGAACCCATTGTTTATGGATCTGACAGTTGCCACTATTGTAAAATGACCATCGTTTCCCAACAATTTGCTTCAGAATTAGTGACGCAGAAAGGAAGGGTTTATAAGTTTGATGCCGTTGAATGCATGGTGCAGCAATTGGCGGATGATTCAGTTAAACAAAACAGCCTCTTCTTGGTTCATGATTATCTATCGAAGACGAATAATTTTATAGATGCTATGACTGCTTATTATGTAATTTCTGAAGACATTCAAAGCCCGATGGGTGCCCATCTGGCTGGGTTTAAAGACCTTCGGCAAGCTGAGCAATTTAAAGAAAAACACAAAGGCGAAATTTTCACTTGGAAAGAGCTGCAAGCCAAAATCAATCATTAATTCTTATCTTGCTTAAAAAAACATGCTTCAGACAATCGCTGGCATCCTAATCTTTCTTGTTCAGTTGAATCTTTCGGCTCAAAATATCCGTGTTTGTAATGATTGCGAAATCAAGACTTTACAAGCAGGCATTGCCTATGCACAGCCCGGTGATACCATCTGGATAGAAAAAGGCATATACAAAGAACACGAGATTGTCATCAATAAACCGCTGACACTTATTGGAAAAGATTTTCCGGTAATTGATGGTGAAATGATAGGTGAAATTATTCGGATTGAATCAGATAGTGTCACCATCGACGGTTTGTTTATCAAAAATGTCGGTACGAGTTACACTTCTGATTTTGCCGCTATCCGCATCAAACGGAGCAAACATTTCCTCATTCAAAATATCAAACTCGAAACCCTTTTTTTTGGCATCTATCTCGAAAAATCTGATAACGGTATTGTCCGAAACAATTATATAAAAGGAAATGCAAAAGTTGAATACCAATCCGGAAACGGTATTCATTTATGGCATTGTAAAAACGTACAGGTTCTGAATAATAAAATATACAATGTTCGGGACGGTATTTACTTTGAGTTTGTTTACAACAGCCTTGTTCAGGGAAATGTGAGCAAGCACAACCTGCGCTATGGATTGCATTTCATGTTTTCGAATGATGATGAGTACAAAGGCAATTTTTTTGAAGACAACGGAGCCGGTGTAGCAGTCATGTTTTCAAAAAACATAAAAATTGAAAACAATACCTTCAAAAAAAATAAAGGGGCAGCTTCTTACGGCCTTTTGTTGAAAGAAATTAATGATGCCACTATCTTGAACAATATTTTTCAAGAAAACACGATTGGCACCTATCTGGAAGGCTGCAACCGGATTACCTATGCAAACAACAATTTGTTGCAAAACGGATGGGCCCTAAAAATGATGGGGGCTTGTTTTGAAAACAAATTTATTCACAACAATTTTATCGGCAACACTTTTGATGTCTCCTACAGCGGTGGCAACACCTCCGACAACCGTTTTGATTACAATTACTGGAGCGAATACACGGGGTACGATCTCGATAAGGATGGTATTGGCGATGTGCCTTTTCGCCCGGTGAAATTGTTTTCCTATATCACCACCAAAGTGCCTGAAAGCATCATACTAATCAGAAGCTCGTTTGTAGATTTGGTCAATTTTTCCGAAAAAGTGTCCCCCGTATTCACACCCGAACATGTTTTTGATTCTTTTCCTTCCATGAACAAATTTTAAGATGATAGATTTTAAAAACATAAGCAAAAAATTTGGCAAACTTCAAGTTTTAGAACAGGTCGATTTGACGGTTGACAAGCCGGGTATTTATGCAATTTTAGGGCCGAATGGTTCCGGTAAAACCACTCTTATCAAGTGTTTGCTTGGGATGACGATTCCGACTTCCGGCCATATTTTTGTCGATGGGCAGCAAACAAAGGGAAAATGGAAATTCAGAAGTCAAATTAGCTACCTCCCGCAAATCGCCAATTTTCCAAAAAACATGACCGCTAACGAGCTTCTCCGGCTGATTAAAAACTTGCGGAATCAGCCCTCTAACGAACATTCGCTGATAGAAGTTTTCGGGCTTAGGCCTTATCTCGACAAAAAAATGGGAACGCTCTCTGGTGGTACCAAACAAAAAGTAAATCTGGTATTGGCACTAATGACCGATAATCCAATAGTGATTTTAGACGAGCCCACTTCCGGTTTAGATCCATTGGCACTCATCGAACTCAAAAAACTCATCAAAATTGAAAAAACGAAAGGGAAAACCATCCTCATCACCAGCCACATCATGAGTTTGGTTGAAGAATTGTCAGACGAAATTGTGTTTCTTTTGGAAGGGAAAATACATTTTAGAGGAACGGTGGATGCGCTCAAATCAACGACCCAAACCAAGAATTTTGATGAAGCAATTGCGCAAATTTTAAAAACGAGCCATGTTTAAAATATTCAAATACAGCCTGTCAGATTTGCTGCGCAGCAGCTGGAGTTATTTTTATCTTTCGTTCTACCTGTTGTTGGGTTTTGGCCTGCTTTTTTTTAATCCGGACGTGTCTAAATCCGTCATCACATTGATGAATGTAATTGTTGTTTTTTCATCGCTTATCGCTGTGGTGTTTGGAATTATGTACTACTACAATTCCCGCGAATTCATTGAGTTGTTATTGGCGCAACCCATCAAGCGCTCGGATATTTTTATCGGGCAATACATGGCGGTTTCGGTTTCTTTAAGTTTGAGTTTGTTGCTGGGTGTTGGAATTCCCTTTTTAGTTTATGGTGTAGCTGATGCCGATTTGATTAAGAAATTTTTGGTGCTGATGGCTGCCGGTGTCTTTTTGAATTTTATCTTTGTCGCAGTGGCTTATAACATTGCGCTTTACCACGAAAACCGTATCAAGGGTTTCAGTTATGCTATCTTGTTTTGGTTGTTTATGACACTCATATACGATGGTTTGTTTTTGGTTTCTTTGATGACATTTAAAGAATACCCGCTTGAAAAAGCCTCCTTGGTAGCTACGCTATTCAATCCGATAGACTTGTCGCGGATATTGATTTTGCTGCAGTTAGATATTTCTGCGTTGATGGGTTATACAGGAGCCATTTTTAAAAGCTTTTTTGGGACCACTTTTGGATTTCTTATTGCCGTTTCCTGCTTGTCTCTTTGGGTGATTGTTCCAGTATCGAATTTACGTAGAAAAGGAAATAAAAAAGATTTTTAAAACCCACATGTGGCTGTTATAGAGTTTATTGGATAGTAATCTAAAATTGACTAATCTTGCAAAAAGCCTTTAGCCATAATCGATTATAAAAATATAATCAAGCGAAACCCAAATAAAAGATTCGGCAAACCATGTGTCAGAGATACAAGGATTACGGTTTATGATGTATTAAGTTGGTTGTCAGCCGGAATGAATTTCAATGAAATCATCAAAGATTTTCCTGAACTTACCGTTGAGGATATTAAAGCTTGTTTATCGTATGCAGCTGACTAAGAGCATAAACTATTAAATGCATCATGAAATTGTTGTTTGATCAGAATATTTCTTTTCGGATAACAAAGAAACTACAGGTTCATTTTTCAGATTGTGCACATGTATCGGATTGTAATTTGGATAATCGTAATGATTTGGATATATGGGCGTATGCCAGGCATAATGGTCATTCAATTGTTACTTTTGATTCGGATTTCTATGATTTAAGCATGATTAACGGTCATCCGCCAAAAATAATTTGGATTCGGGCAGGCAATCTGACAACAGATGAAATCGCTCATTTGATGATTAAAAATCTTGACGCAATATAGTCTTTTTTGGAAAATGCTGATTTGGAAAAGGTCGCTTGTTTGGAATTGGGATGATAAGGCAACAGCCGAGTAAAAATTCGTTTAGGGAATTAAAAAAACCGCCCGCAATTTCAAATTGCGGGCGGTTTGATTTTGATAAAACCTGCTGTGGCTTAGTTTTTAATTTGAGTTTTAAATTTGTCAAATTTGGTTTCAGTTTCTTTTTTAGGCCAGCTGTTGTTGGTCACGTCGATGTCTGCGGTTTCGAGTTTCGGGTCGATTTGTACGTTGGTAAGCTCTTTGTCGGTTACCAAAACTTTGGTCACTTCGTTGTTGCTTTTAGCCCAAATTTGTGCGGGGTAGCGCACTTCTACTTTGCTGCCGTCAGCGTAGGTATATTCCACAATCAATGGCATCACGAGTCCGCCGGGTCTGCTAAAGGTCACTTCATACAAATACTTCGGATTGGAAATATCGGTGTTGATTAATCTGTCCTTGTTGATCGCTATATATTCTTGCAAGGTTGTGGCAGACTGCATAAAGTGTTGCGTTTTCATGTTTGGATTGAAATCCTCTTCGTCTTCGGAAATGGTGTAAACCAAACTTGGATTTTGGGATAAATCAATACCTCTTTCGGCTGCAAAATCTTTTGCTTTTTTGGTAGGGGTAGAGGTGACATATATTTTTTTAACATCTTTTAGTGCTATATCCACATAGTCTGTAGAAAAAAACCAGCCTCTCCAAAACCAATCTAAGTCCACGGCAGAGGCATCTTCCATGGTTCTGAAAAAGTCGTCGGGTGTGGGGTGTTTAAATTCCCATCGCCTGGCGTAGGTACTGAAAGCTTTATCAAATAATTCGTGTCCCATGACGGTTTCGCGGAGAATATTGAGGGCAGTTGCGGGTTTTCCATAAGCGTTGTTGCCTAATTGGGTTACATACTCCGGATTGGCCATGATAGGTGTGATGAAGTTTTGGTCGCCACTCATGTACCGGACAATGTTGGCTGCGGGTCCTCTTCGAGAAGGGTACTTGTCTAATTTACCGATTGCTTCGGGATGCGCGACACCGAAATCTTGCTCAGCTAAATATTGCATAAAAGTATTGATTCCCTCATCCATCCAAGCCCATTGGCGCTCGTCTGAGTTAACAATCATCGGAAAGAAATTGTGCCCTACCTCGTGAATAATTACGCTCATCATTCCAAATTTAACACCGTCTGAATAAGTGCCGTCTTCTTCCGGTCTGCCGTAATTCCAGCAAATCATCGGGTATTCCATTCCTTGGTTTTTGGAATGAACAGAAATGGCTTTGTGATAGGGATAGTCGAAGGTGTATTTTGAATAAGATTTGAGCGTACTCGCGACAACTTTGGTCGAATAATCTCCCCAAAGTGGATTACCTTCTTTGGGATACATGGATACAGCCATTACTTTTTTACCGTTGATGTCAACAGCCATCATGTCGTACACAAATTTACGGGAGGTAGCAAAGGCAAAATCACGTACATTGTCGGCTTTGAGTCTCCATGTTTTTTTCTTTTCTGAAAATCCTTTTTCAGCTTCGAATGCTTCGTCTTGGGTCACAATGACTACCGGTTTATCGTATGACACGGTTGCTTGTTCGTAGCGATTCAACATTTTTTTACTGAATACTTCTTTCCGGTTTTGCAGTACGCCGGTACCGTCTAAAACATGGTCGGCCGGTACGGTGATGTTTACTTCATAGTTTCCAAAAGGCAAAGCGAACTCGCCGCTTCCCCAAAATTGGTGGTTTTGCCAACCTTCCACATCGCTGTAAACAGCCATGCGCGGAAAAAATTGAGCGATTATATACAGGTTATTGCCGTCTTTATCAAAATGTTCATAGCCCGAACGTGCGCGGTCTGTCACGTGGTTGTTGATGTTGTACCACCACTTTACTTTGAAAGACACACTTAGCCCGGGAGCAAGCGGTTGGGCGATATCGACGCGCATCATGGTTTGGTTGATGGTGTAGGGAATGTCTTTTCCGTTGAGGTCTTTAACGTATTCTATGTTAAATCCGCCATCAAACGGCTCAGACAAAAAACTTTTAGAAAATCGTTCGGCAGAGGTAACCAAGGGGACTGAACTGTTTTCAATTTGTAAACTTTTAGAGTTTTTCTCTCTGACATTTTGATCGAGTTGAAGCCAAAGAAATTCTAACACATCCGGCGAATTATTTTTATAGGTGATGGTTTCTTCGCCGTATAATTTTTGATTTTTGTCATCCAACTCTACATTCATTTTGTAATCGGCTTGTTGCTGATAGTAGGCCGGGCCAGGCGCGCCGGAAGCGGTTCTGAACATATTGGGTGTTGCCAGCAAGTCATACATTTGACGGAATTTGTTGATGTCTGTGTGCCCGGACTCTTTGGTAGGCATTTCTTCTTGTCCGAAAACTATTGCCGCGGACATCAAGAATAAGAAACTGAAAAGTTTAGAAAGTATTCGATTCATTTTTTATAGGTTTTAGGCATGAAAATTAATCATAATTTAACAAAGGACTTAATTTGTAGAAAAATTTAACAATCCTTTTGGTTTATCCTTGTCTAAGAGTAGGCTTTTTCTGTCATCGGCACGAATGACATGTACGATGTTTTGCTGGCTGTCGATGTAATCAAAGAAGAATTTATTTTCGACAGCGATTTTGGATATCGAACTTATGTTGTTGATTTCTAAATAACAATACATCAAATCGGACTCGTAATCACGTCCGACATAGTTTATTTTGACCGGCTTTCCATCCAAATTGATGGCGATTACTTGCTTTAGGTACGCTTTTAAAATAGCTTCTGCCTTCGGGTCTTCATTTTTGGAGGTCAGGTTGGCACGGAGTTGTTGTTTTTCTTCCAAATACCGGCTCCAATCATCCCAAAAAATGCTGAAAGTGATTTGAAGGGTGTTGTCTTTTTGTCGAATTTCCATGACCGAAACATAAAACTTGTGTGGCGGGTTGGAAAATCCGTACAGACCGGATGAAAACAACAGAATAAGAACAATCAGTCGGATGTAGTTCATTATTTTTTTGTTGTAAAAGTATCGATTTTGTTGGTTTTTCTTCCGTAAAAAATCGCCGGGATCAACACAAAAAGCAAGAGGGGTTGAATGACAAATCTGCGGATGTAGAAAAACAGAGTGAAGGACTCCGGCAAAAAATACAGCATTAGAAACACATATATAAGGCCGAGCAGGATTCCGAAAAGCAAGTAGAGTGCAAGTAGAAACCGGATTATTTGGGTGTCAAAAATCAAAACAAGAATCAGGATGGAAGCAAAACTATTTAAAATGTATCGAAGCAACAGGTTGTAGATAAGCCTTATGGTTTCAAATCCGGGCACAGACTTAAGGTAGTCTGCTTGTTTAAAATGCGCGATAAACGGGTCATAAAACCAATTATTTTCAAAGGTCCTAACTGCAATAAGAAAACTGCCTAACAAAAGAAGTAAAACGATTTTGACGGGTTTTGACAGTTTCATTTTTTGGAAAATTTAATTACCCAAATCAACCACAATACGATGGTAAATCCATAAATA
>Ga0210024_1000184_pt1 | contig 54308 bp, 52 predicted proteins | sample CryGeymeta201525_FD_183988 | JGI IMG/M metagenome (GOLD analysis project Ga0210024, IMG submission 183988) | Groundwater microbial communities from Crystal Geyser aquifers in Utah, USA - Crystal Geyser metaG 2015-25 (SPAdes) (version 2) | ecosystem: Environmental > Aquatic > Deep subsurface >...
GTGTACATGCACAACCAGGGCCGCCTGCCGGCGGCCCTGGCAGGGGCCTGAAGTCAAATTTAATAAATTCAGGAATTCAGCAGACAAAGTCACAACGCCAATCACCGCCTTTGATCAAAAACAGCAACGGACGCGTCCACTCGACCATCACGCTTCTTGGTCAAATCAGTCGGTAACACCAGCACGAAAGCTGGCGGTACTCACATGGCCTGCGCCGCTCATTCAAAAGCCTGACCGAGTGGCAGGAAATACCAGCTGGCGTGGTGGCGCAAATCATGGGACACAAACCAAGCGCCACGGCTGAAAAGCATTACACGGTTCGACCGCTGGAACTGCTGGCGCAGCATCACGAAAAAATTGAGGCTTGGATTCTCGAACAGGCCGGGATTGTGTTTGATAGGAAAGCAGAGCCGGGCAAACTGGCGCTGGTGGCAGGATAAACGGTATAAATCGTTTTCCTCTAAAAGAGGGGGACACAAAAAGAATTGACGGTATTTTTGACGGTACTTTTTCAGCAAGACCATCAAAAAAAGAACGGTTTTCATTGGGGAAACTGTTTTCAATTTGATTCCTCACTGAGGAACCGCAGAGCAAAAAACGGGAACCCCTGACCCGATTTTCAGGGGAACAGTCGAAAGGTAAATCATGGAACACTCGAACAGCTCAAAAGTCCCCGCCCGTGAGCAAGAGTTCGCCGCACTGGTGGCGCAAGTGCCGCCCGGTGAACTGGCGCAAGTGCTGGCAGACGTGCGAGAAATAATCAAGCTGCAAAAAAAAGTTTGAAATACTATGAATCGTTTCCGATATCGGTGATACATTTATGGCATTGATGGACTTGCACACTTCAAAGAAACCCGCCCTAAACAAGCGGGTTTTTTTTCGCCCAAATTCTGAGAGGAAATCCATGTAAAAAAATCAAAATCCCGAACTGAATCAGACCGCCCAATGTGGCGGTTTTTTAATTGTTAGCCCTGCCTGGCCATGCGACCAAGTGGGGTTTTTTTTTGGACATTTACCAATGAAACAAACTGAATTTGAACCGCTGTCGCTAGTGACTCGCCCAACTGTCAGCACCAACCAAGCCGCGCATTATTTGAATCTAAAACCGCACACGCTACATTGCTGGGCGGTTTACCAAAATGGTGCAGTGAATCCCCGCCGCGTTAATGGCCGTCTGCATTGGGCTATTGCTGACATTCGCCGCGCATTGGGAGAGGTGGCAGCATGAAAACAACGACCACCAATGAAAAAGCCGATGCTATCAACACCGGCTTTACTGAACTCACTCACTCGACCACCAACACATCGCATTTTAGCGGAACAACAAACCCGCGTCACCTTCGCGTCATCCTTGCATTGATGTATGCCGCTGGTGGCGACGTTCGCCGCGAGCGTATCGACGAAGTGGCAGGGGCATCAAACGGGCCTGAGGTAATCGCAGAATTGCGCCGCCGTGGCCTGCAAATCCCCTGCGACCGACTCGACGCTATCGACCGCGATGGCAAGCCATGCAAGCCGGGCGTTTACTGGTTGATTAGTGACGACTTCCGTATGCTGGGCGCATGGATCGAAACAAACCCGCTGGGCGTGGCGACCGATGGCGAACGGTCGTAACCCAAAGGTTAGGGGCAAGGATTTAAGTCGCGACCAAGGTGGATTTGTTGCAATGCCTTGGTCAGTACTTGATTGTCCCGCCTATGCCACTTTGTCGCATCCAGCACGGTCGTTATTGTTTGAGTTTGCCCGGCAATATTGCCGCGACAACAACGGTCGTTTGCTGGCATCAAGTGCATACCTTGCAAAACGTGGGTGGCTATCCGCTGGCCGAATCCAGAAGGCCAAACATGAGCTGCTTGAAAGCGGGTTTATCTTTGAAACTGTCAAAGGACACCGCCCAAACCGGGCGAGCTGGTATGCACTCACCTGGCGTTCACTAGACCGGATTGATGGTTATGACATGGGCGCGTATGAGAGCTTTGAACGTGGTGCTTACAAGCTGTCAAAGGCGAAAGCCAAACGACCGCCGCCAAAGTGTAAAAACCCAAAGAAAAACAATGCGCTTATTCCGACAGCCGGAATAGAACGAGCGCCCATTGTTCCGACAGCCGGAATGCAGAGCAAGCCCGTTGTTCCGAAGGTCGGAGCAATAAAGACCCGTTTACGTGTTCGCTCTATTCCGTCTGTAGGAAACCATCTAGAGACACCATCTATTTCAGTTGTCGTTGAGGATGTTCTGAGTCTGGATTCAATCGACCGTTTGACCGCGAAACGTCGAAAGGTTGCCACATGAATCAGCACCAACCGCGAGCGCCGCCCGGACTGCACCACCTTGACAAGCCAACACCACCCAACACGAAAGGACACCAATGGCGCAACATCCCTACAAAGCCGCCCTCGACCGAAGGGCAATGAAACGCAACGCGAAATTGACCACCGGGCCGCAAGCCAACCAGGTCAAACCAGAGCATCAACGGAGTGTTACTCCTTCGAACTTTCCAATGAAAAGCAAGCCATGCGCTTTGCTTACCCACACCTTTACCCACAAATGAAAGTCAAATATGAAACAAAACATTAAAACAACTGAGTCCGTCCAGATTGACGGCAGCATCGAAATCCGCTTCGCTGGTGGCAATGTCATTCGCCAAGCACCCATTGCCACTGTTGACCGCCAAAACGCTGCTGGCGTGGCGTTTAGCGTGTCTGTTGATGCCCTGAGCGAGTTTCAAGCTGAGCAAAGCAAGGTTGAACGTGATGATGAGCTTGCAACCCTTGGAAAGACCCGCCGCATTGAACCGCTGGCGCTGAACTGCATTGACCAACTTGCCAATAGCTATGGCGCTGTAGTGGCCTTTGATGCGCACCTTAACAAGCGCGATGATGTGCTGCTGGCAGTCCCTCAACTGTTGCCCGGCGATGTTGCCAACGTGAGCGTTGACCAGGAAGTTCGACAGTGGTGGCGTGGCCTTGATATCCATGGCCGCGCCGATGTGATGCGCCGCATTGATGCAGGGCCAGAACTGGCACGGATTGAACTCGCGCTGCTGCGCTCACCCATTGCCCTGGCTGACGCTGAAATTGCCGTCATTCGTGCGTCATGGGATAGGGGTCGTCGTGCTGAAAACCCAAAGGAAGCTGTTGACATTGCCGCTGGCCTTGCATCATGCGCCTGGGCGAAGCGTGGCCTTGTCCAGGTAGCTGCTGCATTCCGAACAAGCGTTGACCAACACGTTTGGCCTGACCGCCGCATTCTGGGTCACATTGTCAACAGTCCGAACCAACAGGTCCAAGCCGGGTTTGCTGTTTTTGGCTTTGACGTGCTCACTGTTGCAGAGTACCGCCGCCAACAGGCTCAAACGGGCATTGGTGCTTACCAAGCCAATAGCTAATGCAACCGCCCCCGCAGTGCAAAAGCGTGCTGTAGGGGCGTTTAATTGGCATAGGATGAAACTATGAAATCACAAAAATCCATAGGCAAAGCCGAGGCACCCCCCCGCCTGCGCTTGAAACTATCGAACGTGGGCGATGTGCGTGCTGAGTTGGCAAGGATTTATCGAGAGGGCAAGGCCGGACTGAGGCCCATTGCCGATGTGAGCAGATTAGCCAATGTGCTGTTCATTCTGCACCGCATCATTGAAGGCAGCGACTTGGAAAAGCGGATCCAAATTTTAGAAAGTGGCGAAGCATGAAAACCTTGACCAAACGCATAACCGCACTTGAGGCACGGAGGCCGGGCAAACCGACATCGTTCTGCGTTCACCATCGTGATGGCGAGACCTTTGACCAGGCTGCACACCGTCAGGGAATCACGACCGGGAGTTACTTGAGCATTGCCGAACCGATGGCGATGACCGACTGGTGCGAAGCCGCACGCGTGCAACAGGCTGCACTGTTGGCAGGTGGCACGTCATGAGCGCCGCCATGCTGGGCCGCCGCATCATGCGCCTTGAACAAGCGTTACCCATGCCTGACAAGCAACGAGCCGCGCTGGTGCTGGTGGGAGGGGCAGGGCGTGACGCTGAGCGCCTTGTCGGTGCTGTAGGGGTCAACGTGCCAAGGCAACCAGGCGAGCCGCTACAGGCTTTTCTAGACCGGTTGGAAGCCCATGTAAGGGCAACCAGGCCGCGAGCTTTGCCGCTGGTGGCGTTTGCGCAATATTCTGATGATGATGATTGACTGCTGGCACAGTGCAAGCGACCAGGCAATGACCAACATGGAAAAAATCCGCTATCTGTGGCACTACACGACAGACCCCGCATTGAAAAGCATCATTCAATCTGGTTTACTGCTGCCAAAATTTGGAATGAGAGTTTGCGAAAAAGAACCCGCGCTATGGTTTACGAAAAATCAGGAATGGGAGTTCTACGCAAACAAGATACACAAGACTGACGGTGGGCGCGATGTTGTTTTGAGCTTTAAACAGACCGCTGAAATTTTGGGCGCTGTCAGGTTTGGAATTGCTGCGAATGACCCGCGTTTGAAAGACTGGCCTACATCATGCCGAATTGTGGGCACTGCCCGCGAAAATCGACGCATTACCGAAAGGCACGCGTTAAAAATGGGTTCAAACCCGCTTGACTGGTGCGCATCATTCGAAGCTATTCCAGTTTCAGACCTACTTGTTCAATTATGGATCGAAGGCCATGGATGGTGCAACGACAAACCAAACGATTGACTATCGACACTGAGCAACCAGACCCGGCAATGACCGGGTTTTTTTATGCCTGCTATCAATTTTGACGACACAGGCTTTGCTACAAAAACAATAGCTAATTGATATTTTCTATCAGGCACACTTATTGCGGGTTGCATTATCCGTGCCATGCTGTTTTGATAGGTTTACGCTATGACACCGGCACGCCGACCGCATGGTTTGCCATTGGTGGAGCGCCTGGTGCAAGCCAATACGCCAGCAACAGGCCAGATAGCCCTACGCTCGACTGCAACACTGCACTGGTGCAACTGTGCCAACGACAGCGTCAACCGCGCCTGCTGGGGTTTTTGTGACCGTTACGAAAACGCCTGGCAACCGTGAACGAACCGTGAACGACAGTTTCCCGACTTTGCCAACAGCTTAAAAAGGGCAGGGACTGTTACCGTAACGTTACGTCACGCGTTACCAACGACCAGGAAAGACCAGGCCGGGCCGCTTGGTTGGCGTGTCTTACATCCGCCCTTACATCATCAATCTGTGCTGGATTCACAAAACAGTCTTACATCCGCCCTTACATCCTGAAAGACAAGAAAAAAGCCCGCTACGGTTTAAATAGCGGGCTTTCTAATGGCTATGAGCCTTGTAAGTGGCTCCTCGACCTGGGCTCGAACCAGGGACCTACGGATTAACAGTCCGGCGCTCTACCAACTGAGCTATCGAGGAACAAGCTGCGAATTATAGGGTAGTTTTTTGGCTGTTTTGGCTGGTGCTGGCGAAATTTGCGAGCCATCTGCTGATGGTTCTGGGACGAGTCTGCCGAAAGGTATGCGCCGTGACAGGGCACTCGGTCATAATTTGTAGCCCACCATTATCAACAGCGCCACCTGCCATGCCACGAACCATTCAACAACTTTTTGACCTCACCGGCAAGACGGCCGTGATCACCGGTGGCTCACGCGGGTTGGGGCTGAAAATGGCGCACGCGCTGGGCGAAGCCGGCGCGCGCATCATGCTCAGCGCGCGCAAGGCCGACGAGCTTGAGGCGGCGTGCGCCGACTTGCAGGACACCGGCATCGATGCGCGCTGGGTGGCCGCCGATTGCGCGGTGGAGGCTGACTTGCAAAAGCTGGTGTCCGAAACGCTGCAGCGCATGGGTGATATTGACATTCTGGTCAACAATGCCGGTGCCACCTGGGGTGCGCCGGCGCAAGACCACCCGGTGGCCGCCTGGGACAAGGTGATGGCGCTGAATGTGCGCGGTTACTTTTTGCTGAGCCAACTGGTGGGCAGGCAGAGCATGATCGGACGCGGAGGGCGCATCATCAACATGGCGTCGATCGCTGGGCTGGGCGGCAACCCGGCCGGCATGGGCACGCTGGCCTACAACACCAGTAAGGGCGCGGTGATTAACTTCACCCGTGCGCTGGCCTGCGAGTGGGGGCAATACGGCATCAACGTCAACGCCATTTGCCCGGGGTTGTTCCCCAGCAAGATGACCGTCGGCACGATTGACGCGTTTGGTGCCGAAAATCTGGCGGCTGCCGCGCCGCTGCAGCGCCTGGGCGACGACGAAGATTTAAAGGGCATCACGCTGTTGTTTGCCAGCGCGGCGGGCAAGCACATCACCGGCCAGTGGCTGGCGGTGGACGGTGGTGTCAGTGCGGTCATTGGAGCTTGAAAAATGGATTTTGGTGTATCGATTCCCTTCGTGGAGCATCTTGGTTTTGTACTCACGCTGTATGAAGGCGGGCGCTCTGAGCTGGTCTATGACCCGCGCCCTGAGCACATGAACTCTTTTGCGGTGACGCATGGTGGCGCGCTCATGACGCTGCTCGATGTGGCCATGGCGGTGGCCGCGCGCAGCGTGCAAAAGGACATGGGTGCCGTCACCATCGAGATGAAAACCAGCTTTATGCAGCCTGCGCGCGGCTTGTTGACGGCGCGTGGGCACCTGTTGCACCGCACTGTCACCATGGCGTTTACCGAGGGTACGGTGTTTGACGCCCAGGGCAAAGCTTGTGCCCACGCCACCGGCACCTTCAAGTTTGTGCGCGGCCTTGCCACCGGCCCCAGAAGCGTGAATGCGCTGCAAACCATTGCCACCGATTAATTTTTAAACCAGGAAATAACGATGCCGACCAACCTGCAAATCCACCTCGACAACCGCCCGGCGGGCGAGGCGACTGCCGACAATTTCAAGCTGGTGACCAGCCAGACCCCTGCGCTGGCAGACGGCCAGGTGCTGGTGCGGCACCATTACCTGAGCCTGGACCCCTACATGCGCGGGCGCATGAACGACACCAAAAGTTACACCGCGCCGCAAGCGCTGCATGAGGTCATGGGCGGTGGCACGGTGGGCGAGGTGATCGAGTCCAGAAGCGACAAGTTTGCCGTGGGCGACAAGGTGGTGGGCATGGGCGGCTGGCAGCAGTACAGCGTGGTCGACGCCGCTGCGCCAGGCGCGCTGACAAAGCTAGATACCAGCCGCATTCCCTTGAGCGCGTATTTAGGCGCGGTCGGCATGCCGGGCGTAACGGCTTGGTACGGGCTGCTCAAAATCATCGAACCCAAGGCCGGAGAAACCATGGTGGTGAGCGCCGCCACGGGTGCCGTGGGCAGCGCCTTTGCTGCCCTGAGCAAGTCGCGGGGTTGTCGCACGGTGGGTATTGCCGGCGGACCGGACAAATGTCGGTACGCGGTGGACGAGCTGGTTTTTGATGCCTGCATCGACTACAAGCTGCACCCCAATGCCGCTTCGCTGTCCAGGGCGCTCAAGGAGGCCTGCCCCAACGGCATTGATGGTTATTTTGAAAATGTGGGTGGCATGGTGCTCGACGCAGTCTTGAGCCGCATGAACGCCTTTGGCCGCATTGCGGTGTGCGGCATGATCGCGGGTTACGACGGTGCCCCGTTGCCCATGAGCAACCCGGCGCTGATTCTGTTGAACCGCCTGAAAGTGCAGGGCTTCATCGTGAGTGAACACATGGAGGTTTGGCCCGAAGCCTTGCAAGAGCTGGGCACGCTGGTGGCCACTGGCAAGCTGCGCCCCAGAGAGTCGATAGCCCAAGGCCTCGAGACCGCACCCGAAGCCTTTTTGGGCTTGCTTAAGGGCAAAAATTTTGGCAAACAACTGGTGAAGTTGTGTTGATCCTGCACCATTACCCGATGTCGCCGTTCTCGGAAAAAGTCCGTGCGGTGCTGGGGTTTAAAAATTTCGCGTGGCAGTCGGTGCTCATTCCTACTGTGATGCCCAAGCCCGACTTGCTGGCGCTCACCGGCGGCTATCGAAAAACGCCGGTGCTGCAAATAGGTGCTGACATTTACTGTGACACCGCGCTGATTTGCGACGTGCTGGAGCAGCGGCAACCCAGCCCGACGCTGTACCCCGAGGGCAGCAAAGGCCTGGCCCGTATCCTCGCGCAGTGGGCTGACAGCGCGCTGTTTTGGGCGGCCATGGGCTACAACTTGCAAAAACCGGGTATGGCTGAACTCTTTGCCGAGACGCCCCTGGAAAGCGTCAAAGCCTTTGCCGCCGACCGCTCGGCCATGGCGCAGGGCATGAACCGGCCCCGCCCGCTGGATGCCACCAGCGCCTACAAGTCGTATTTGCGGCGCCTGGCCGACATGCTCGACTGGCACGACTTCTTGCTGGGCGATGCCCCTTGTCTGGCTGATTTTTCCGCCTACCATCCTCTTTGGTTCACCCGCAACCAAGTGCCCGCGATGGCCGGGATTTTGCAGGTCACGCCGCAGGTGCTGCAATGGATGGACCGGATGGCGGCGCTTGGCCATGGCCAAATGAGCCGTTTGAGCGCAGCTGATGCCATTGCGGTTTGCGCTGGCGCGGGCGCTGCTTGGCAAAAGGACACTGACTACTTTCAGGACGACCATGGCATTGCGCTGGGCAGCCGGGTCAGCATCAGCGCCGAGAGCTTTGGTGCCGAGCCCACGGCGGGGGAGCTGGTGGCCGCCACCCGCACCCGCTACACGCTGCGCCGGTTTGATCCGCGCGCGGGCGTGGTGCAAGTGCACTTTCCGCGCGTTGGCTACGCGCTCAAACAGGAGCTGACGTCATGACATTCAAACTTTGGTCGGTGGGCTCATTAAAGTCGAAGTCGCTCAAACCGCGTAAACCCCGCACCCCGGTCTGGCGCCTGATGTCGTTTGAGGACCTGCGTGTGGGCGAGTTGTACGAGGTGTTGCGCCTGCGCAGCGAAGTGTTCGTGGTGGAACAGCAGTGCCCCTACCAGGACATTGATGGCGCCGACCGCGAGGCCATGCATCTGCTGGGTGTGCAGGACCAGGAATTGAAAGCCTACGCGCGATGCTTTGCTGCGGGCGTGAAGTTTCCTGAGGCCAGCATTGGGCGGGTGCTGACGCGCCAGAGTGCACGCGGCACCGGCTTGGGGCACGTGCTGATGGAGCAGGCGGTGGCTGCCATCTATCAGGTCTGGGGGCCGCAGGCCATTCGCATTGGCGCGCAGGCGCATTTGGTGGGGTTTTACGCCCAGCATGGCTTTGCGGATGCAGGCAAACCCTACATGGAAGATGGCATCCCGCATCTGGAAATGCTGCGCGAGGCCTGAGGCGGCGCTGCTTGCCGTTTGGCGCGTCTTCGTTCAGGATGCCCAGCCGCCTATGGCACACTTGCAACCTTGTTTTTCTCAGCCAGCCATGCGCTGGCTTTTCATTGACTCATGCAAAAAATCATCGCGCAGATCGCGCAAGAAATCAGGGTGCAGGTGCATCAGGTGGCCACAGCTGTGGAGCTGCTCGACGGTGGCGCCACCGTGCCCTTTATCGCCCGCTACCGCAAGGAGGCCACCGGCGGGCTCGACGACATTCAACTGCGCGAGCTAGAGGCGCGCCTGGGCTACCTGCGCGAACTGCGCGACCGGCTGCAAACCGTCATCAAGGCGATTGACGAGCAGGGCAAGCTGACGCCCGCGTTGCTGGCCGCGCTGCACGCCGCTGGCACCAAGCAGGAACTGGAAGACCTGTACCTGCCGTACAAGCTCAAGCGCCGCACCAAAGGCCAACTGGCGCGTGAAGCCGGGCTTGAGCCGCTGGCTGATGCGCTGTTTGCCAACCCGGCTTTGGTGCCTGCTGACGAAGCGCTTGCCTATGTGATCCCGATGCGCCCGGTGCTCGAAGGCGACGACAAACAGCCTGACTTTTCCACCGTGCCCGCCGTGCTGGATGGCGTGCGCGATTTGCTCAGTGAGCGCTGGGCAGAAACCCCGGCGCTGGTGCAAGACCTGCGTGAATGGCTCTGGGCCGAGGGCTTATTGCAAAGCAAATTAATGGCCGGTAAAAACGAAAACGACCCCGACGTGGCCAAGTTCCGCGATTATTTTGATTACGACGAGCCCATCAGCCGCGTGCCATCGCACCGGGCGCTGGCGGTATTTCGCGGCCGCAGCCTCGACATTCTCGATGCCAAGCTGGTGCTGCCAGAACCCGAGCTGCCCGCCGCCGCTGCGGCCCCCAAAGCCAAAGCAACGCCTGTTGTGTCGCTGGCCGAAGCGCGCATTGGGCTCAAGCTGGGTTGGCGCCACCAGGCGCGCCCGGCCGACGATCTGATCCGCAAATGCGTGGCCTGGACCTGGCGCGTCAAGCTCAGTCTGTCTACCGAGCGCGACCTGTTCGCCCGCCTGCGCGAAGAAGCCGAGCGCGTGGCGATCAAGGTGTTTGCCGACAACCTGCGCGACCTGCTGCTGGCCGCGCCCGCCGGGCCGCGCGTGGTGCTGGGCCTGGACCCCGGCATTCGCACCGGCGTCAAGGTGGCGGTGGTCGATGCTACCGGCAAGCTGGTCGATACCAGCACCATTTATCCGCACGAGCCGCGCAAGGATTGGGACGGATCACTCTACACACTCAGCCATTTGTGCGTACAACACGGTGTCAACCTGATCGCCATTGGCAACGGCACCGCCAGCCGCGAGACTGACAAATTAGCGGCTGATCTGATCAAGCTCATGGCCAAGTCCTCCGAGCGTCTGATAGAAAAGGTGGTGATCAGCGAGGCCGGTGCCTCGGTGTACTCGGCCAGCGAATTTGCCAGTCAGGAAATGCCTGATGTCGATGTGAGCCTGCGCGGTGCCGCCAGCATTGCCCGGCGCCTGCAAGACCCGTTGGCTGAGCTTGTCAAGATCGACCCTAAAAGTATCGGCGTGGGCCAGTACCAGCACGACGTGAACCAGAGCGATCTGGCCAAAACGCTCGAAGCGGTGGTGGAAGATTGCGTCAATTCTGTGGGCGTCGATCTCAACATGGCCAGTGTGCCGCTGCTCAGCCGCGTCTCGGGTCTGAGCGCCAGCGTAGCCAAGGCGGTGGTGCGCTGGCGCGAGGCCAACGGCGCGTTTGCCAACCGTCAGCAGTTGCTCAAGGTCACTGGCCTGGGGCCCAAAGCGTTTGAGCAAAGCGCGGGTTTTTTGCGCATTCGTGGCGGCACCAACCCGCTCGACATGACCGGCGTGCACCCCGAAACCTATCCGGTGGTGGCGCACATCATCGCCCAAACCGGCAAGCCAGTGACCGAACTCATGGGGCGCGCCGATATGCTCAAAACGCTGCGGCCCGAACTCTTTGCCAATGACACATTTGGTGTTATCACGGTGCGTGACATTCTGGGTGAGCTGGAAAAACCTGGGCGCGACCCGCGCCCTGACTTCAAGGTAGCGCGCTTCAACGACGCAGTGGAGGACATTCGCGACCTCAAAGAAGGCATGGTTCTAGAGGGAACGGTGAGTAACGTGGCCGCTTTTGGCGCCTTCATCGACCTCGGCGTGCACCAGGATGGTCTGGTGCATGTGAGCCAGCTCAGCCACAAGTTTGTCACTGACGCGCGCGAGGTGGTCAAGACCGGCGACATCGTCAAGGTGCAGGTGGTCGAGGTCGACGTGGTGCGCAAGCGCATTGCGCTGACCATGAAGCTCGGTGCCGCCTTGGCGCGCGGCGGCGCCGTCGGCGACAACCGCTTTCAGGGGGCGAATGCTCAGCAGCGCGGGCGCGGCGGCCCAAGTTACGGCCAAAGCGCAGCGCTGGGTGCACGTGCACCACAATCCAACGCTATGTCTTCTGCGTTTGCCAAACTCAAAGGTTTGGGAAATTAACCATTATGGAACTGGTTGACTTGCTGGCCCATGCCGCGCCGCTACCCAGCAGTCCGCGGGTGCTGGCGCTGCTGTTGACTGAACTCAAGCAACTACAGCCCGATTTGCGCCGCATCGACCAGTTCGTCAAGGCCGATCCGGTGTTGTGCCTGCGTGTGTTGCAGGCTGCCAATGCGCCTGCTTTTGGACTGGACGGACAGGTCAACAGCATCGCACAGGCGCTGGCGCTGCTGCGCCTGGAGCAGTTGCACGACATGGTCAGCCAGGCCCTTGGCCAAACTTCTTTCAAGGGCGGCACGGGCTTGCCATTGATGCAGTTCTGGGTCTACAGCCAGGACTGCGCCCGGGTGGCGCGCGCGCTGGCGGGCTTGTTGCAGCAAAACCAGCAGGCCGCCTACGTGGCTGGGCTGATCCATGCGCTGGGTGAACTGGTGATGCGCGCCAATCTGCCGCAGGCGCTTTCGCTCGATGCAAGTTGTCCGCCGCTCGATTTGAGGCGTGCCCGCTGCGAGCGCCAACTGCTCGGGTTTTGCTACAACGAGCTCAGCTCGGTCATTGCCAGCCAGGCACAGTTGCCGCAAATTTTGTGCGATGCGTTGGCCTATGCGCACGCGCCCCTGGACAACGATGCCTATGAACCCTTGGCCGCCGTGCTGCACCTGGCCCAATGGCGCGCCCGTGCCAATCAGTTGGGCTTGTATGACAACGCCCTGACGGTTACCTTTCCGTCGTTGGTGGCTGAAGTGCTAGGGCTCGATATCGACATGGTGCTACAGCAAGACCCCATCGACTGGTCGCGCCAGGTGTTGGGGAGTGAGCTGGTAAAGCACTCCAAGTGACCCGACGCGATGCGGGCGCCTAACATTCACCCTAGACCGCATTCCGCCGAGGCGCGAGCTCGCTTTTCACCGACCCGTGGAATGGTCCCGGCGCTGCTGGGCGTGTTGTTCGGCAATGCCTTGCAGTTGCAACAGGCCGTGCTCATGTCGGCTGATGATTGTCTTCTTGGCATGGGCCTGGGCCTGTTGTTTCTGGCTTTTGCCTTACGCGCGCGTTGGCCCGGGCTGCGTTGGGGCCTGATGGCTGCGGCGTTTGCCATACTGGCATTTGCCAGCACAGCTTGGCGCGCCCAGGCGTTTGGCGGCCAGGCCCTTGCGCCTGCGCTGGAGGGGCGCGACGTGGCAGTGACCGGTGTGGTGGCCGCCATGCCGCAGTCTTTTGAGGGCGGGGTGCGCTTTTTGCTCGATGTGGAATCTGCCAGCCTGGACGGACAGCCGCTGCGCCTGCCGCCCCGGCTGGCACTGGGCTGGTACGCCGTCTCACCGGCCCGAGGCGACGCGCCGGCTCAATCCGCGGCCGAACTTGAACGCCAGCCCGCTGTGCTGCAAGCCGGGCAGCGCTGGCAAATGACGGTGCGCCTGAAAGCGCCGCACGGTGCCATCAACCCGTACGGCTTCGACTACGAGTTGTGGCAGTGGGAGCAGGGCATTCAAGCTACCGGCTATGTGCGCGTCGGCACGCACGATGCGCCGCCGGTCCTGCTCGGCTTCACTTGGCAGCACCCGGTGCAGTGGGCGCGTGGTCAGGTGCGCGATCAGATTTTGCTGCGGCTGGCGGACTCTGAATCTGCTGGCCTGATCGCCGCGCTGGTGGTGGGCGACCAGGCGGCCATCGACCGCGAAGACTGGGATGTCTTCAGGGCCACTGGCGTGGCGCACCTGATGAGCATTTCGGGCTTGCACATCACCATGTTTGCCTGGGCGGCGGCGCTGGCGCTGGGCTGGTTGTGGCGGCGCTCGGCCCGGCTGTGTCTACGCCTGCCAGCGCCCAGCGCGGCGCTGGCAGGCGGCATGGCGCTGGCCACGGCCTATGCCCTGTTCAGCGGTTGGGGCGTGCCCGCGCAGCGCACCATCTTGATGCTGGCTACCGTCGGCGCCTTGCGCCTGCTGGGCGTGCGCTGGCCGTGGCCGCAGGTCTGGCTGCTGGCCTGTGCGGTGGTCGTGGCGGTGGACCCGTGGGCGCTGTTGCAGGCCGGGTTTTGGCTGAGCTTTGTGGCAGTGGGCGTGCTCTTTGCCACCGATGCCGGCATTTCACGCGCTGAAGGCGTGGGTTTCACCAACCGTTTTCGCAGCCTGATGCGTGAGCAGTGGATGATCACGCTGGCGCTCACACCCCTGAGTTTGCTGCTGTTCGGACAGGTCTCGCTGGTAGGGTTGCTGGCCAACGCGCTGGCCATTCCGTGGGTCACGCTACTGGTCACGCCGCTGGCCATGCTGGGCGTGCTGCTGCACCCGCTGTGGGACATGGCCGCCTGGGCCATCGGACTGCTGGCGCTGTTTCTGCAAGCCCTGGCGCAGTGGCCCTGGGCCAGCGTGACCCTGGCGCAGGCGCCGTGGTGGTTCGGTGCTGCGGCTGTGCTGGGTGGCTTGTTGCTGGCGTTGCGCCTGCCCTGGCCGCTGCGCCTGGGCGGTGTGCCACTGCTGTTGCCGCTGGTGTTCTGGCAGGTGCCGACCATTCCGGCAGGTGAGTTCGAGCTGCTGGCGGCTGACGTTGGTCAGGGCAATGCGGTGCTGGTGCGCACCGCCCACCATGCCCTGCTATATGACACCGGCCCTATGTACAGCCGTGAAAGCGATGCAGGTCACCGGGTGCTGGTGCCGCTGTTGCGCGCGCTGGGGGTTCAGCTCGACACACTGGTGTTGAGTCATCGTGACAGTGACCATACGGGCGGTGCCATCGCCGTGCTGAAAATGCAGGCGCAGGCCAACTTGCTTAGTTCGATCGAAGATGATCACGCGCTACAGGCTCTGCGCCACGCCACCCGCTGCATGGCCGGCCAGCGCTGGCAGTGGGACGGGGTCGGCTTCGAGGTGCTGCACCCGCTAACCACAGACTACGACAAGGTGCGTAAAACCAACGCCATGAGCTGCGTCCTGCGCATTACCGCTGGCGCGCAGACGGCGCTGCTGGTGGGTGACATCGAGCAGGCGCAAGAAACGCAATTGCTGGCACGCACCCAGGGCAGTGTCACCGCAATGCCCCAGCCTACAGCGGATTTGCAGGCCGATGTGCTGCTGGTGCCGCACCACGGCAGCAAAACCTCCAGCAGCGCGGCTTTTCTGGATGCGATTCAGCCGCGCCTGGCACTGGTTCAGTCGGGCTACCGGAATCGCTTTGGTCACCCTGCAGGCCCTGTTTTGGTGCGGTACGATGAACGAAAGATCAAGATGATTGATACGCCTCATTGTGGTGCAGCAAGCTGGCAGTCCTGGCACCCAGATGGTGTGCAATGTGCCCGTGAAATGCAAAAACGCTATTGGCATCATGTCGCGCCATGAGCGTGTTTCGTGTCTTGGTGATCCCATCGCTTTGGCCCAAACTTTGCTAAGAACAATGCAGGAGTAAAAAATGATGCAGAAATTCGACGAGATGTACACCAAGCTGCCCTATGAGTTTTTTACCCATGGGGCCCAGATTCGAGACCATTACAAAATTTACGACGAATGGCTGGCGCGCCAGCCGGGCAACATGATGGCCAAACGGCGCGAAGAGGCCGAGATGATCTTTCGCCGCGTCGGCATTACCTTTGCGGTTTATGGCGACAAAGATGCCGACGGTGCAGGCACTGAGCGGCTGATTCCGTTCGACCTGATCCCTCGCATCGTCCCGGCCCACGAATGGCGCAGCCTGGAACTCGGCCTGGAGCAGCGCGTCACAGCCCTGAACCGGTTTTTGCACGACATCTACCACGACCAGGAAATCCTCAAGGCGGGCCTGATTCCGCGTGAGCAGATCGAGCAAAACGCCCAGTTCCGCCCTGAAATGATGGGTGTTGACCTGCCCAACGGCGTCTATTCCCAGATTTCCGGCATCGACATCGTGCGCGCCCCGGATGCCAAGGGCAACGGCGAGTATTACGTACTCGAAGACAACCTGCGTGTGCCCAGCGGCGTGAGCTACATGCTCGAAGACCGCAAGATGATGATGCGGCTCTTTCCCGACCTGTTCAGCATGCACCGTGTCGCCCCCATTGCTCACTACCCCGACCTGCTGCTGGAGACCCTGCGCGAAAGCAGCCCACCCTCCACCGCCGAACCCACCGTGGTGGTGCTCACGCCGGGCATGTACAACAGCGCCTACTTCGAGCACGCGTTTCTGGCGCAGCAAATGGGCGTGGAACTGGTCGAGGGCCAGGACTTGTTCGTCAAGGACAATTTTTGCTACATGCGCACCACCCGCGGGCCGCAGCGCGTCGATGTGATCTACCGCCGCGTTGATGACGACTTTCTCGATCCGACCGTGTTCCGCCCCAAGTCCACGCTGGGCTGCGAAGGTTTGCTTGAGGTGTACAAGACCGGCCACATCAACATCTGCAATGGGGTCGGCACTGGCGTGGCGGACGACAAGTCGATCTACCCTTATGTGCCCAAGATGATTGACTTCTACTTGGGCGAAAAACCCATCTTGAATAACGTGCCGACCTACATGTGCCGCAACAAGGACGACCTGGCCTATGTGATGGCCAACATGAAAGACCTTGTGGTCAAGGAAGTGCACGGCGCCGGTGGCTACGGCATGTTGGTGGGCCCTGCCGCCACCAAAGCCGAGGTGGAAGACTTCAAAAAAGCCGTGCTGGCCAACCCGAGCGGCTACATCGCCCAGCCCACGCTGAGTCTGTCGAGCTGCCCGACCTTTGTGGAGAGTGGCATTGCGCCGCGCCACATTGATTTGCGGCCTTATGTGTTGATGGGCAAAAATGTGCAGATGGTGCCTGGCGGCCTGACCCGCGTGGCGCTGAAGGAGGGTTCGCTGGTGGTCAATTCGTCGCAGGGTGGCGGCACCAAGGACACCTGGATTCTTGAAGACGATGCCGCGCCAGTGGTGGCCGTGCATCCGCAGACCCAAGCCGAAGCACAGGCCCAAGTTGAGGCCCAAGACCAAGTCCAAGATCAGGTCCAAAACCAAAACCAAGACCAAAGCCAAGACCAAGTCAAAGCGAAATAGTCACCGGAGAATCAACATGCTTTCACGAACCGCCGACCATCTTTTCTGGATGAACCGCTACACCGAGCGCGCCGAGAACACGGCGAGGCTGCTCGATGTGAACTACCAGACCTCGCTGTTGCCGCAGTCCGCTGCGATGGCCCAGGCGGGCTGGCAGGGTTTGCTGTCGATCAGCGAACTGCTGCCCGCCTACAAGGAAAAACACGACACCATCGTTGCCCGCGAGGTGATGGACTTCATGGTCAAGGACGAAAAAAATCCGTCCTCAATCGTGTCGTGCCTCAGCGCCGCCCGGGAAAACGCCCGCGCCGTGCGCGGCACGCTGACCACTGAGGTCTGGGAAACCCAAAACCAGACCTGGCTGGAAGTCAAGCGCATGATCAAGCAAGGCGACTTCGAGGCCGACCCGTCGCAGTTTTTCGAGTGGGTCAAGTTCCGCTCGCACCTGTCGCGCGGCGTCACGGTGGGCACCATGCTGATGGACGAAGCGCTGCACTTCATGCGACTGGGCACTTTTTTGGAGCGCGCCGACAACACTGCGCGCCTGGTCGATGTGAAATTTCACGCCGTTGACAAAGATTTTTACGGCACCGCCAACGGCAAGGACCAAGAGTACGATTTTTACCACTGGAGCGCCATTTTGCGCAGCGTCAGCGGTTTCGAGGTGTATCGCAAGGTGTACCGTGATGTGATCCGGCCCGAGCGGGTGGCCGAGTTATTGATTCTGCGCCCCGACATGCCGCGCTCCTTGCACGCCAGCTTGAACGAGGTGGTGGGCAATCTGGGCATGGTGGCCAACGACCAGTCAAGTGAAACCCAGCGCCGCGCCGGCAAGCTGCGCGCCGAGCTGCAATATGGCCGCATCGATGAAATCCTGGCGACGGGTTTGCACGCCTACCTGACGCAGTTCCTCGATCGCATCAATGACCTGGGCGCCAACATCAGTCACGATTTTCTGGTGCCAGTGCCGGCGTGACGGCCTGGGCCGCCATGGCCTGCGCCACCGCCTGCCCCAGTTCGATCACGGCCATGGCGTAGTAACTGCTCCAGTTATAGCGGGTGATGGTGTAAAAGTTGTCGGTGCCCGCTACATAAACTGGCGGCGCATCGCCCATTTGCAGCTCGATCAAGGCCAGCTTGCCAGTGTGTGACAGCGCCTCACCGCTGAGCAGGGCGCCCTCGGCCTGAAAATTGTCCACGCTGAAAGTAGGCAGAATATCGGGGGCCATCAGCGCGTCCATGTCGAGCTTTTGCGCATCGAAAGTCACCGCGAAATGGGTGGGCAGGCCGGGTTGCCAGCCGAAGGCCTTGAAGTAGTTGGCCACCGAGCCGATCGCGTCCACCGGGCTGCCAAACAAATCCACCTTGCTGTCACCGTCGAAGTCAATCGCGTACTGGTGCCAGCTCGACGGCATGAATTGGGGCCAGCCCATGGCGCCGGCGTAACTGCCTCTGATGCCGAGCGGGTCGAGCCCGCTGCGATGCGTCCAGCTTAAAAACTGCGCCAGCTCGCCTTTGAAATAAGCGCTGCGTGCGCCCGCGCGCGGGTGGCTGGCCGGGAAATCAAAGCTCAGCGTGGCGAGCGCATCGAGCACCCGGTAATTGCCCATTTGCTGGCCGTAAATGGTCTCCACGCCAAGGATGCCAACGATGATTTCAGCGGGTACACCGGTCTCGAGTTCGGCGCGTTTGAGCGCATCTTCGTAGGCTTGCCAGAAGGCAACGCCGGCGCGGATGCGCAACGGTTCGACAAAGCGGCTGCGGTAAATCTGCCAGTTCTTCGCCATGCCCACCGCCGGCGGGGTCACGGCTTTGGCAATAGCGGCCACATAAAGGGCCTGGCCCAGCGTCTGGCGCACCCAGACCGGGTCGAGGTCGCGCCGCAGCGCGATGTCATCAGCCGCTTGCAGGGCATCAAGTCGCTGGGCATAGCTGGGGCCGGGAATAACGCTGGCTCTGGCGCCGACGCTGGCACTGACCGCGGTCTTACCCTTTTTCTTGCTGTTCTGGCCCGCCGAGGCGCTGACGGCCAGCGTGGCGGCTGCCATGAACACAAGTAATGTCAGCAAGTGGCGTAGGTGCCAGTGGGCAGAGTGAGCATATTTATGCACTGAGGGCCTGCAAGGTAGAAGGTTGAAAGTCTACATTCTCATGAATCCGAGACTTCACGGCCTAAAAATATTCCGCACAACCTCAACGTTTGCGCTGATTGCTGGAGGGGATAGATCGGCCTTGCGGTTTTGGCTGCGACAGGTGGCCAGCTTTATCTGCACTCGGAGTAACTTTTGGACACGGGCATAATATACGGAAATAAACTAAAGAATCAGAGGATAGACAAATCTTGCAAATTACAAAATGCCAATCATTAGCGCTAGTTATTTTTCAAAAACTATGCTGGCACAAGGGTTTTTCCGATGTGTGTTAAGCAAATTTTTCTGAAATAAATCTTACCAAGTTTTAAAAAAATAATATTTTAAATTTTATTTAATATGGATGCACTGCTCGCGTTTTCTCCCATTCTTTTGACAATTATTTTGATGGCTGGTTTTAATTGGGGGGCTAAAAAAGCATTGCCTCTTTCTTTGCTGTTGGCTATGCTGGTTGCCTTGTTTGAATGGAATATGAGTCTTCAAAATATTTTAGGCTATACCTTTTTCGGATTTTTGAAGGCAATTGATATTCTTATCATCATTTTCGGTGCTATTTTGATATTGAATACACTCAAATTATCAGGTGCAATGGCAACGATTAACCAGGGTTTCAGTGGCATCACTGATGACCGCCGCATTCAAGCGATCATTATCGGGTTTATGTTCAGTGCTTTTATCGAGGGTGCTGCCGGTTTCGGTACGCCAGCTGCACTGGCAGCGCCTTTGCTTGTTGGCTTAGGCTTTCCTCCGTTGGCGGCAGCACTGGTAGCGCTTATTTATAATAGTGTTCCTGTCCCTTTTGGCGCTGTAGGAACGCCTATTTTTGGAGCCATGAGTACACTGGAAACAAATGTCGCTTCAACCGGAATATCTCCCGAGGTATTTAAAATGGCGTTAACAGAATGGATTGCCATTCCAAACGCTATTGCTGGTATTCTTATTCCTTTGCTGGGCATAACCATCATGACACGATTTTTTGGACAAGAAAAGTCAATTAAGCCAGCTTTGGTCGTTGCACCGTTTGCGATTTTCGCTGGCCTGTCATTTATGATTCCTTACGTTTTGATTGCCATGATCTTTGGCCCAGAACTCCCCTCTTTGGTGGGGGCATTGATTGGTTTGGCTATTGTTGTCGTCGCTGCGAAGCGTCGATTTCTTGTTCCAAATGACAGATGGGATTTTCCTGAGAGCTCCAAATGGCCTGATCTATGGCGTTCAAAAATTGACACCGGCAGCACCAGCGAAGCAAAAATGTCACTTTTCAGAGCATGGTCACCTTATTTGCTCATTGCCATCATTCTTGTCGTCACAAGAATCCCTACTTTTGGGTTCAAGCAACTCCTTCTTGAACAGGCTTTCACGTTAAACAACGTCGCTGGAATAGAAGGTTTGAATTACAGTTTGAAATGGGCGTATTTGCCTGGAATTATTCCTTTTATACTGGTGGCCTTGGTCACTCATTTCATTCATGGTATGAGTTGGGTTGATGTAAAGAAAGCATGGCAGTTGACTTTCAAGCAACTTAGCGGTGCTGCCATCGCACTTTTTGCTGGCGTGGGAATGGTGCAGTTGATTTTGAATTCTGGCGTAAATGCGAGTGGTATGGAGAGCATGCTAACCACGATGGCAGGCGCAACAGCAAATATTTCTGGTGCCGCGTATCCATTGTTCGCTGCCATGATTGGAATTCTGGGGTCATTTATGTCAGGCTCGGCAACAGTTTCTAATATCTTGTTTATGTCATTTCAATTCGAAACTGCCTCCATTTTGGATTTTCCGCAGATTCTGATCTTGTCAATGCAAGGCATAGGTGCTGGCATCGGAAATATGATCTGTATTAATAACATTGTGGCTGTTACTGCAACGGTTGGTTGTATCGGCGCTGAAGGAAATATTATAAGAATCAATGCGCTACCGGCTTTTATTTATTATGTTTTCATAACACTACTCTTGGGTACTCTTATTTATAGTGGTTTTTCACCTTCATTTTAAGAAAATGAGCGCTACAGGTGTTTGAATTCTTTGTGCAGTGCAATGAGTTGCTGTTTGAAGTTCTTGGCATTGGCAACATCCGTTGGTGCATAGCGCAGCGCCTCTAACCTGATCAGCCAGTTGCACCAGGCGTGCACTATGCGATCGGGTTGATGTGCAGGCTGGGCAGCGCGCCTTGCATTGACTTGCAGTTGCTGTGCGATTTGACGCGGCGTGCTGTTTGGCGCGAGCACTACGCCCGCCGTCTTGAGTTTGCGCCGCGCAAGCTGCAGCAAGCGCAGCCAAGGGTCTTGCTGGTGGCGCTCCCAGGCGCTCCATGCGGCACCCAGCAGGCTGGCGGTGACCACGATGGCGCACAGCACATAAATCAGGTCCTGCCAGTTGGGTTCCTTGAAGCCAATGTTTTTGAGCAGGTCGAGTTGCCGGGACTGGCTGTAATTGAGCACCCACTGGTTCCAGCGGTTGTTGACGGCGTCCCAGGCGGCGCGCAGATTGAGCGCCAGCGCCGGGCTGACTGTGCCAAAAAGCGCCTCGGCAATGACCCCGCGCGGCGGCGTGAGGCGATCATAAGTGCCAGTTCGCGCTGGCGCCACGGCCGAGGTTGGGTCCACGCGCTGCCAGCCCTGGCCAGGCAGCCAGACTTCGGTCCAGGCGTGGGCGTCGCTTTGGCGCACGGTCCAGAAATCATCGACCGTGTTCCTTTCGCCGCCCTGGTAGCCGGTGACGATGCGCGCGGGCACATTCAAGGCGCGCATCAGGATGACAAAGCTGGAGGCGATGTGTTCGCAAAAACCCAGCTTGCGGTCAAACCAGAATTCGTCGGCGCTGTGCTGGCCATACACACCCGGCTCCAGCGTGTAGCGGTAGCCGCCGCTGCGCAGGCGCTCCAGGACCACGGCCACCCAACGCGCGTTGTCAGCAGCCAGGTAGCGCGGGTCTTGCTGTAGTTCGGCGGCCAGCGCCAGCGTGCGCGGGTTGAAGCCGTTGGGTAGCGCCAGGTACTCTTGCAGGCCGGGTGCGCGCACGAGTGGCCCGTGCTGGAAGCGGGGGTAACTGACAGCGTCATAGCGCAGCAATTCGGTCACCGGCTGGTCCAGAATCCATTGCAGCTCGCGTGTCATGCGGGCGGTTTTGCCGGCCAGCGCGGGTGCCTGTGGCGTGGCGTCGAGCAGCAGCAGCCACGGCAGCTTGTTAGGCTCCAGCGTGACCTGGTAACGAACAGGCTCGCCCGCGACTTTCAGGTCGGCTGGCAAGCGCAGGTGGTCGGGCAGGCTTGAGGGCCGTGCCCGCCAGCTGCGGCCATCAAAGTGCGTTAGCACCGGGCCGCGAAAGTACAGCGCCGACTGCACCGGTGCCGCGCCCTCAAAGCGCACCCGCATCGCCACGCTGTTGTCCAGCGCCAGGCTGGCGATGTTGCCCACGGTCATATCAGCCGACAAGCCGCTGCGCCCGCTCATGGCGTCGCTGGGCAAGCCCCACAGCGGCGCTACTCGGGGGAACAGCACAAACAGCAGCACCATGATGGGCGCGCCCAGCAGCGCCATGCCGCCGGCCATGCGCGCTGCCTGCCACAGCGGTGGTTTGCCCACCGGCATGTGGGCGTTGACCAAAGCGGTAAGCAGGCCCAGCAGACCGACCAGCATGGCCGCGGCGGTGAGCAGCGACTGTGAATAGAAAAAATTGGTGAGCATCAAAAAGAAGCCCAGAAAAAACACCACAAAGGCATCGCGGCGGGCGCGCAGCTCCAGCGTTTTCAGCGCCAGCAGCACCACCACCAGCGTCACACCGGCATCGCGCCCCAAAATGGTCTTGAAGCTGATCAGCGTGCCGACCACGCTCAAAAGCAACAGGCCAAGCAGCCACCACCTGGACGGCAACGGCTGGCCGCGCCACGCCAGCACAGCGCGCCAGACGATGACAGTCGCACTCAGCAGACTGCACCACAGCGGCACTTGCAGGCTCAGCGGCGCTAGCACCCAGGCAATGACCGCGAGCACGAACAAGGTGTCGCGGGTGTCGCGCGGCAGGTGGCTCAAAGTGGGCAGCTTCATGGCGTGCTTCAAGCCAGCGCCAGGGCCAGCAGACAGCGCTGCTGGTGGGCGAGCCCGTTGCTCGGGGCGATGTCCTGGGTTTTCAGGCGCAGACCATAAATCAGGCCCAGTTGCTCGGCTAGCAGCACCCAGGCGCACAAGCGACTGAGTTGTGCCTCAAACTGACCCAGGCCGGTGTGCTGCTGGTCCAGCCACAGTGTTTGCTGCTGTAGCGTCTGGCTGTCCCGGCTGACGAGTTCGCCGGTCTTGGCGGCTTTTTTCCAGACGATGGTTTTCAGCGCATCGCCGCGGCGGTAGGCGCGCAGGCCATCGGGCTCGCCCTGCACGCTGGTGGCGCTGGCGTGGGCGCTGCCCTCATGGGCCTGGCCCTCGGGCAGCTGCGGCGCGGGCACTTCGGGCGCCGGGTACACCAGCACCTGGGCGGCCGGGCGCCACAGCGTCCAGACCCGGAACGTGCCCAGCGGGAAACGCGTTTCTGCGGTCAGCGTGGGCAGTCGGTGGCGGCCACGCCGCGCGGGCAGAAAGGCCAGTTGCACCGTGGCGCTGGCCTGGCCGGGTACGTCGGTCCAGGCCCACTGGCCGGCCCCGTGCACGGCCAGCCCGATGCCATAGCGGGTGCGCCTGCGGGCGTTGTGCAGATGGACCCGGAAAACGGCTTTGCTGCCGAGATGGATCGCCTCGGGTGCGGTCAAATTCATCCTCAGCCCGCGTAGCGTGCCATGGCCGACATGCATCCCCACCAGAGCGCTGCCAGCGAGCAAAAAAGTCAGCAAATAGCCCAGGTTAAGTTGGTAGTTGATGGCAGCCACCAGCAGCACCAGCAGCGTCACGCCCAGCATCAGGCCGGCGCGGGTGGGCATGATGTACACATTGTGCTGGTTCAGGGTGATGCTGTCGCTCAGCGGCAGTCGGCTTTGCCACCAGCGCGCCACGCGGGCACGCACATGAGCCAGTGGATGACGCCAGAGGCGCGGCAGGCTGTCCACTGGGGATAAGGCGGCTGTTTGGGTCAAGGCAGCGGCACCGCGTCGAGCATGGCGCGGACCTGTTCGCTGGCGCCGCGCCCGGCCTGGCCCAGCGGCACCAGTCTGTGCGCGATGGTTTGCGGCAGGATGGCCTGCACGTCATCGGGCGCCGCATAGCTGCGGTCATTCAACAAAGCGTGGGCTTTGGCAGCGCGCAACACCGCAATGCCTGCGCGCGGGCTCAAGCCTTGCACAAACCATTGACCCGAGCGGGTGGCCTGGATCAGGTCTTGCACATAGTCCAGCAGCGGCCCGGCGGCATGCACCCCTAGCACTTGGGCCTGCAGTGTTTGCAACTCTTGCGGCGTCAGCAGGCTGGGCAGGGCCTCGACCAGTTCGCTGCGGTCGCGCCCCTGTAGCAGTTCGCGCTCGGCCAGGCGATCAGGGTAACCCAGCGAGATGCGCATCAGGAACCGGTCAAGTTGCGACTCGGGCAGCAGGTAGGTGCCCAACTGGTCGTGCGGGTTTTGTGTGGCAATGACAAAAAATGGCGCGGGCAGGGGACGTGTTTCACCTTCAATCGTGACCTGTTTTTCTTCCATGGCCTCCAGCAGCGCGCTCTGCGTTTTGGGACTGGCCCGGTTGATTTCGTCGGCCAGCAGCACCTGGGCAAACAGCGGGCCAGGGTGAAAGGTGAATTGTTCCAGCCCGCGGTCGTACACCGATACGCCTGACAAATCACTGGGCATCAGGTCTGAGGTAAATTGCACCCGCGAAAACTGCAGGCCAAAAGTGCGAGCCAGCGCGTGGGCTAGTGTGGTTTTGCCGACGCCGGGCACGTCTTCAATCAGCAGGTGGCCGCCAGCCAGCAAACAAGCCACGCAATCTTGCGTTTGATCAGGTTTTCCGACAATGACCGTGTTAAGCTGATCAACGAGAGATTTAAGTTTAAGCTGTATGTCCATAGGCTGCACCATAGCAAAAAATTCAAGAGGGGACTGTTTTATATGACGATGACTGGTTACTTTACTCACCCAAGCTGCCGCAAGCACGAAATGATGCCGGGCCACCCCGAGTGCCCGGAGCGTCTCGATGCCATTGACGACCGCTTGCTTATTTCAGGCCTCGATGTTGCGCTGGACCGGCGCGAAGCCACTGCCGCAGCAGTGTCTGACATCGAGTTGGCGCACGACCGAATGTATGTGGCGGCGATTCGCGGCCTGAACGCCGAACTGCAGGAGCAAATCGCCGCAGGTGGCCATGACCAACTGCAGATCGACCCCGACACCAGCATCAATATGTACACCTGGGAGGCCGCGCTCAATGCCGCAGGCGCCGCCATTGACGCCACCGACGCAGTGATGGCGGGCGAAATGAAGACCGCTTTTTGTGCGGTGCGCCCGCCGGGTCACCATGCGTGTCGCAGCAAGGCAGGCGGTTTTTGCTTTTTCAACAACGTGGCCATCGCTGCCAAGTACGCGCTGGAGCGGCACAACCTGGAGCGCGTGGCGATTGTTGATTTTGATGTGCACCATGGCAACGGCACCGAAGACATCGTGGCCGGCGACGATCGCATCCTGATGGTGAGCTTTTACCAACACCCGTTTTACCCGATGGACTGGGTGCATTCAAGCGCCAAAAATCTGGTGAATCTGCCGGTGCCGGCTTACACCAAAGGCATGGAAATTCGCGAGATGATCGAGGCCGCCTGGATACCGCGCCTGGAGGCGTTTAAGCCCGAGATGATTTTCATCAGCGCCGGCTTTGACGCCCATCGCGAAGACGACATGGGTCAGCTCGGCCTGGTCGAGCAGGATTACGCCTGGATCACCAGCCGAATCGTCGACGTGGCGCGGCGCCATGCCAAGGGTCGCATTGTGAGTTGCCTGGAAGGCGGCTACGTGATGAGCGCGCTGTCGCGCAGCGTGGAGGCGCACATCCGGGCATTGGCGGATGTCTGAACCGGCGATTGCCGACCTTGAGGACTGGCTGGCTGCGTTGACGCAGACCAGCGTGCTGATCGAGTTGGGCGCCCTCCTGGCGTGCGGCCTGCTGGCCTGGCAACTGGCCCGGCTGGTGTCAAAACCCTTTGCCGAGCGTGAGCAAAACTCCATCATGTTCGGGCGCCGCATTGTCGACGGCGTGTTGTTCCCGGCGCTGCTGTTGTGCCTGGCCTATGCGGCACGCACGCTGCTGGCGCAAAGCATTGCGATGGCGCTGTTCAAGTTGGCCATTCCGGTGCTGATTTCCCTGCTGGTGATCCGGCTTGGCGTCAAGGTGCTGCAGGCCGCGTTCAACGACACCCCGGCGATCCGGATGCTCGAACGCAGTATTTCCTGGGTTGCCTGGGTTGCCATGGTGCTGTGGGTCAGCGGTTTTCTGCCGCTGGTGATGGATGAGCTTGACCAGATCAGCTGGCGTGTTGGCGGCGCCACTTTGTCGGTGCGCAAAATCATTGAGGGCACGCTCACCGCGGGCCTGGTGCTGATCATCTCGCTGTGGATTTCATCGGCCATCGAGTCCCGGTTGCTGCGCAGTGCGAAGGGTGGCGAGTTAAGCCTGCGCAAGGCGTTCAGCAATGCTGCCCGGGCGCTGTTGATGTTTGTTGGCCTGTTGCTGGCTTTGTCGACGGTGGGCATTGACCTGACCGCCTTGTCGGTGCTGGGCGGCGCCATTGGTGTGGGCATTGGCTTTGGCCTGCAAAAACTGGCGGCCAATTACGTGTCGGGTTTTGTCATCTTGGCCGAACGCAGCATGCGCATTGGCGACAGTGTGCAAGTCGACAACTTCAGCGGCGTCATCACCGAAATCAATGCGCGCTACACCGTGATCCGCTCGCTCAACGGGCGCGAATCCATCGTTCCCAACGAGATGCTGATCATCAACCGGGTCGAAAACCTGTCGCTGGCCGATCCCGAAGTGTGGCAGTTCACCAATGTGTCGGTCGCTTATGACAGCGACGTTGAACTTGTGTCGCGTTTGCTGCTACAGGCCGCTGCCGCGCAGCAGCGGGTGCTGACAGCGCCCGCGCCTTCAGTGGCGTTGCTGGCCTTTGGTGCCGACGGCCTTGAGTTCCGCTTGGGTTACTGGATCAGCGACCCCGAAAAAGGCAGTGACAACCTGCGTTCCCTGATCAACTTTGACATCTTGCGCCTGTTGCGCGAACACCAGATTGAGATCCCGTTCCCGCAGCGCGTCATTCACCAGCGCACCGTTTCAGGCGCGTGATGGCGTCGTGCGTATAATAAAAAGCACGGTCGTTCTTTTTTCGTAATTTGTGAAGAATGTCGTTGCAGCGACCCTGCCGGGCGCGGTGGCCGCATAGAATGTTTGCGTTGACGTGCACGTCAATCAGATTGACGTCGGCGTAGTGCGTATCCGCCTATTTTTTAACCTTCTGGAGTGAGATAGTCATGAAAATCCTGGTTGCAGTCAAGCGTGTGGTGGACTACAACGTGAAGGTCCGCGTCAAGTCGGACAACACGGCAGTGGACACCGCCAACGTCAAAATGAGCATGAACCCCTTTGACGAAATCGCCATCGAAGAAGCCGTGCGCCTGAAAGAAAAAGGCGTGGCCACCGAGATCATCGCAGTGTCCTGCGGCGTGACCCAGTGCACGGAAACCCTGCGCACTGCCATGGCCATTGGCGCCGACCGCGCGATCCTGGTCGAAACGTCTGAAGAACTACAGCCGCTGGCGGTGGCCAAGCTGCTCAAAGCGCTGGTCGACAAGGAACAACCCGGCCTGATCATTTTGGGCAAACAGGCGATTGATGACGACTGCAACCAGACCGGCCAGATGCTCGCAGCCCTCGCTGACCTGCCGCAGGTCGCCTTTGCCAGCAAGGTTGACATTGCGGACGGCAAAGCCACCGTGTCGCGTGAAATCGATGGCGGCAGCGAAACCCTGTCTGTCACCCTGCCGGCCGTGGTCACTGCCGATTTGCGCCTCAACGAGCCGCGCTACGTCACCCTGCCCAACATCATGAAGGCCAAGAAAAAGCCGATGGAAGTGCTCAAACCCGAGGACCTCGGTGTTGATGTGACTCCGCGCATCAAAACCCTCAAGGTCAACGAACCGCCCAAGCGCAGCGCCGGCGTCAAGGTGCCCGATGTGGCCACACTGGTGGCCAAACTCAAGACAGAAGCCAAAGTCATCTGACCAAGCACCGTCATTGCGAGCGCAGCGTGGCAATCCATGCAGTCGGAAGTTCTGGATTGCCACGTTGCTTCGCTCCCCGCAATGACGAAGTCTCCGTTAACCCATTAAAGGAATCCTCATGACCACCCTCGTCATTGCTGAACACGACAACGCCTCCCTCAAGCCATCGACCCTCAACACCGTCACCGCCGCGCTTGCGTGCGGTGGCGACGTGCATGTGCTGGTTGCCGGTCACAACGCTGGCCCGGCGGCCGCTGCTGCTGCACAAATTGCTGGCGTCACCAAGGTACTGCATTGCGATGCCGAATCGCTCGCGCATGGCATCGCAGAGAACGTCACGGCGCAAGTTGTGGCTGTGGCCGCCAACTATAGCCACCTGCTGTTCTCGGCCACCGCCGCTGGCAAAAACGTGGCGCCGCGCGTGGCTGCCAAGCTTGATGTGGGCCAACTCTCGGATGTCACCAAGGTGATCAGCCCTGACACCTTTGAGCGCCCCATCTACGCCGGCAACGCCATCGCCACCGTGCAAAGTCTGGACGCCATCAAGGTGCTGACCGTGCGCACCACGGGCTTCGATGCGGCAGCTCAAGGCGGCAGTGCCACTGTTGACGCCATCGCTGCGGTGGCAACCCCCGGCAAAACCACGTACCAGGGCAGCGAGATCGCCAAAAACGACCGGCCTGAGTTGACTGCCGCCAAGGTGATCGTCAGCGGTGGCCGCGCGCTGGCCTCAAGTGAACAGTTCACGGCCCTGATGACCCCGCTGGCCGACAAGCTCGGCGCCGCTCTGGGCGCCAGCCGCGCTGCTGTTGATGCAGGCTACGCCCCCAACGACTGGCAAGTCGGCCAGACCGGCAAGATCGTGGCCCCCCAGCTCTACATTGCCGTGGGCATCAGCGGTGCCATCCAGCATCTTGCCGGCATGAAAGACAGCAAGGTCATCGTGGCCATCAACAAAGACCCCGAGGCGCCGATCTTCAGTGTGGCCGACTACGGGCTCGAAGCCGATTTGTTTGTCGCTGTGCCGGAACTGACGGCCGCGCTTTAAGGCTGACACTGCGTCTCCAGCCATTCAGGGCATCCGGCGCGATGCCCTTTCTTATTTGATTTCAAGGAGATATTTCCATGAGCTACACCGCCCCTCTCAAAGACATGCTTTTTAACATCGAGTATCTGGCCGGCATTGACCAGATCGCCCAACTCCCCGGCATGGAGGACGCGGGTCTGGAGACCGCGCAAGCCGTGCTCGAAGAGGCCGCCAAGTTCTGCGAAGGCGTGCTCGCACCTCTGAACTGGGAGGGCGACAAGAACCCGTCCACCTGGAAAGACGGCGTGGTCACCGCCAGCCCGGGTTTCAAGGACGCCTTCAAGCAATACACCGAGGCCGGCTGGCAAGGCCTACAGCACCCCACCGACTTCGGCGGCCAGGGCCTGCCCAAGACCATCGGCTCGGCCGTGGGTGAAATGCAGAACTCGGCCAACATGAGCTTTGCCCTGTGCCCGCTGCTCACCGACGGCGCCATCGAGGCGTTGCTCACCGCAGGCAGCCCCGAGCTCAACGCCATCTACCTCGAAAAACTCGTCAGCGGCGAGTGGACCGGCACCATGAACCTGACCGAGCCGCAAGCCGGCTCTGACCTGGCCGCCGTGCGCACCCGGGCCGAGCCCCAACCAGACGGCAGCTACAAGGTTGCCGGCACCAAGATTTACATCACCTGGGGTGAGCACGACATGGCCAACAACATCGTCCATCTGGTACTGGCCCGTGTGAGCGGCGCACCTGAAGGCGTGAAAGGCATCAGCCTCTTTGTGGTGCCCAAGTTCATGGTCAACGCCGATGGCTCACTGGGTGCGCGCAACGACGTCCAATGTGTCTCCATCGAGCACAAGATGGGCATCAAGGCCAGCCCCACGGCGGTACTGCAGTTTGGTGACCACGGTGGTGCAGTCGGTTATTTGGTGGGTCAGGAAAACCGCGGCCTGGAGTACATGTTCATCATGATGAATGCTGCGCGCTTCGGCGTTGGCGTGCAGGGCATCGCCATTGCCGAGACCGCCTACCAAAAAGCGGTGAGCTTTGCCAAGGAGCGCATCCAAAGCCGCCCGGTTGACGGTTCGCTACCAGCGGCCGGCCCCATCATCCACCACCCGGACGTCAAACGCATGCTCATGACCATGCGCGCCTACACCGAAGGTTGCCGTGCCTTGTCTAGCGTGGCCGCTGCCGCCTATGACACCGCACACCACCACCAAGACGCCGACACGCGCAAGCAAAACGAGGCGTTTTATGAATTTATGGTGCCGCTGATCAAGGGCTTTAGCACCGAGATGAGCCTGGAAGTGACTTCTCTTGGCGTTCAGGTGCACGGTGGCATGGGTTTCATCGAGGAAACCGGTTGCGCCCAGTACTACCGCGACGCCAAAATCCTGACCATTTACGAAGGCACCACCGCCATCCAGGCCAATGACCTGGTGGGTCGCAAGACCGCGCGTGATGGCGGCCAGACTGCCAAAGACATTGCCGCCCAGATCGAAGCCACCGAATTCGAGCTGCTGCAAACCGTCAGCGACGATGCCCACGCTGTGGCCAAACGCCTGAAAGCGGCGCGTCTGGCTTTCCTCGACGTGGTGACCTTTGTGGCGGACAACACCAAGACGCTGCCCAACGACGTCTTTGCCGGCAGCGTGCCCTACCTGATGCTGGCGGGCAACCTGATGGCGGGCTGGCAACTGGCGCGTGCCCTGCTGGTGGCCCAAGCGCAATTGGCCAAAGGCCAGGATGTGGCCTTCATGCAGGCCAAGATCATCACCACCCGCTTTTATGCCGACCACCTGCTGACCAAGGCGCCGGGCCTGCGTGACAGCATTGTGGAAGGGGCAGCCTGCGTGACAGAGTTGGCGCTGGACGCGTTTTGAGGTTGTCAATGTAGTCCGGATGTAGCGAAACGCAATCCAGGTGGCTTTCAGACTTTGACCTCAAGCGCTACGGCTCGTCGTACCCGACGGACAGAAATTTGCCATGCCCAGGGCTTGTGCGGGTGTCACGATGCTGATGCCGAGTACGGCGCGCACGGTCAACAGGTCCTGAACGCCGCTGATCAGCCAGGGGGCGCCGGCAGCCAGGGCGGCATGAATGAACTTGTCGTCGTCAGCGTCGCGGCTGTAGGTTTGTTGTGCTAATTCGTCGTCAACATTCACCCAGTGTGTCGCCGCATTGGCATCATCGCACCGCATGCCTCGCCCCAGCCATTTTCAGGTCGGCCAGGTCGAGCCCTGTTCGGGCACCACGGCGCGCCAGCCAAGTTCGTGCTTGATGCGCGCGCGCAGCATGTCGGCGGGGCCCGCCTCGCCATGCACCACATAGACCTGGTCCGGCGACTGCGGCATGGTGCGCAGCCAGGCTATCAACTGGTTGCCGTCGGCGTGGGCCGAGGCCGATTCGAGCTGCACGATTTCGGCGTTGATGTCGACATCGCGGCCGTGGATGCGCACCGACTTGGCGCCACTGGCGAATGTGGCGCCGCGCGTACCGGGCGCCTGGTAGCCGGTCAGGATGATCATGTTGCGGTGGTCGCCCGCGTAGTGTTCCAGATGGTGCAGCACGCGGCCACCCGTGGCCATGCCGCTGGCCGACAAGATCACCATGGGGCCGTGGCGGCTGGCCAGCGCCTTGGATTCGTCGGTGCTGTTGACCATGGTGGCATTGCGCGTCAGGGCGCGCGTGTCCTGGTGGCTCAGGCGGTGTTCACCGGGGTGGTCTTCAAACAAATGGGTGGTGTGCACCGCCATCGGGCTGTCCAGAAAAACCGGCAACGAGGTCGGCAGTTCGCCCTTGATCTTGAGTAAGTGAATGGCATGCAACAAGGCCTGGGCACGGCCCACGGCAAAGACCGGCACCACGGCCACGCCGCCGCGCTTGGCCACGCGTTGCAAGGCAGGCGCCAGTTCAGCCAGCACATCTTCCTTGGGGTGAATGCGGTCGCCATAAGTGGATTCGATCAGCACCGTGTCGGCTTGCGGTGCGTCATCGGGGGGACTCATGATGAGGTCGTCAGGGCGACCCAGATCGCCCGAGAACAAAATGCGCCGGCCCGCCACTTCCAGCAGGATGCTCGACGCGCCCAGAATGTGCCCGGCCGAACTGAAGGTTGCTTTCCAGCCAGGAATGGGCGTGATGACTTTGTCGAATTCCACCGCCTTGATCAAGGGTAGCGCGCCGAGCGCGTCCTGCCGGGTGTACAAGGGCAGGGCCGGAGCGTGCTTTGAAAAACCGTGGCGGTTGGCAAAGGCGGCGTCTTCTTCCTGGATATGGCCGCTGTCGGGCCACAAAATGCGGCACAGGTCGCGCGTGCCCCGGCTGGCGTAGACGTGGCCGACAAAGCCTTCCTTGGCCAGTAGCGGAACGTAGCCGCTGTGGTCGAGGTGGGCGTGGGTCAGCAAAACGGCATGAATCTGGTCTGGCGGCAGGGGCAGCGGGTTCCAATTGCGCAGGCGCAGTTGCTTGTAGCCCTGGAACAAACCACAGTCCACCAGCAAGCGTTTGCCGTCGTGCTGCACGAGATACTTGGAGCCGGTGACGGTGCTGGCGCCACCCAGAAAGGTGATGGTTACGCTCATGTCGAGTCTCCTTGTGCTGCCCCGAGAAAAAAGCCATGCCGTTGCGGCGCAACAGCATGGCTTGATTCTGGACTTTTTACCGGCTTGTCAGGCGATAAATTTCAGCTGAAAAAACTTTTCAGTCGATCGGTCCAGCTGTCGCCAGTCGGTGAGTGTTTGCTGCCATCTTTTTTAAACGACTCGTCGAGCTCGTGCAATAGCTTGCGCTGGTGTTCGGTGAGTTTGACAGGCGTTTCAACCAAAATGTGGCAGTACAGGTCGCCGGGGTAATTGGAGCGCACGCCCTTGATGCCCTTGCCGCGCAAGCGGAACTGCTTGCTCGATTGCGTACCCTCCGGGATGTCGATAGCAGCCTTACCGTCGAGTGTGGGCACGTCGATTTCACCGCCCAGCGTGGCAGTGATGATGCTGATGGGCACCGAGCAATGCAGGTCATCGCCATCGCGCTCGAAAATTTCGTGTTTTTTGAGGCGGATTTCAATGTACAGGTCCCCGGGTGGACCGCCGTTGGTGCCAGGCTCGCCGTTGCCCGCGCTGCGGATACGCATGCCGCTGTCAATGCCGACCGGAATCTTGACTTCGAGCGTCTTTTGCTTCTTGACCTTGCCCTGGCCATGGCATTTGGGACAGGGCTCGGGGATGATCTTGCCAGTGCCGCGGCAGGTCGGGCAGGTTTGCTGCACGCTGAAAAAACCTTGGCGCATTTGCACCGCGCCCGAGCCGCCACAGGTGCTGCAGGTCTTGGCCTGGGTACCGGGCTTGGCGCCGCTGCCGCTGCAGGTGTCGCAATTGTCCCAACTGGGGATGCGGATTTGCGCATCTTTGCCCTTGGCTGCTTCATCCAGCGTGATTTCCATGGCGTAGCTCAGGTCGCTGCCACGGTACACCTGCCGGCCACCGGCACGGCCACCGCGCTGCTGGCCAAACATGTCGCCAAAAATATCGCCAAAAGCCTCGGCAAAACCGCCATAGGCCTCGCCACCGGCGCCGCCGCGCATGTTGGGGTCGACGCCGGCAAAGCCGTGCTGGTCGTAGGCCGCGCGCTTTTGCGGGTCTGACAGCATCTCGTAGGCTTCTTTCGATTCCTTGAACTTTTCCTCGGCCGCCTTGGCACCGTCGCCGCTGTTGCGGTCAGGGTGGTGCTTCATCGCATGCTTGCGATAAGCCTTCTTGATTTCTTCGTCCGAGGCGTTCTTGGGAACACCCAACACTTCGTAGTAATCTCTTTTGGACATGGTCTGAGTTTGCCTGATATCAATGCAAACGCCGCGGTGAACTTTTAGGGTTCAGCGCGGCGCACGCAACGGTTTAAAAACAGCGTTAAATCAAGTGCTTAAGGCTTCTTGACTTCTTTCACTTCTGCATCGACCACATTGTCGTCGGCTTGGGCTCCACCGCCTTGGCCGCCTTGCGCGCTTTGACCGGCATCACCGGCTGGCGCACCTTCAGCGGCCTGCTTGGCCTGCATGTCTGCATACATTTTTTCGCCGAGCTTCTGGCTCACCGTCATCAGCGCCGCGCTCTTGTCATCAATGGCTGCCTTGTCGTCGGTCTTGAGGGCTTCCTCAAGCGCTTTGATGGCTTCTTCGATGCTGGTTTTCTCGGCCGCATCAATTTTGTCACCGTACTCGGTCAGGCTCTTCTTGACGCTGTGCAGGCTGGCATCAGCTGTGTTTTTCGATTGCACCAGTTCGAGTTTTTTCTTGTCATCGGCCGAGTTGAGTTCAGCATCCTTGACCATTTGCTGGATTTCGGCTTCGGTCAGACCCGAGTTGGCCTTGATCGTGATCTTGTTCTCTTTGCCGGTGCCCTTGTCCTTGGCGCCCACATGCAAGATGCCGTTGGCGTCGATGTCAAACGACACTTCAATTTGCGGCGTGCCGCGCGAAGCCGGCGGAATGCCCTCGAGGTTGAACTCGCCGAGCAGCTTGTTGCCGGCGGCTATCTCGCGTTCGCCCTGGAACACCTTGATGGTCACGGCCGGCTGGTTGTCGTCGGCGGTCGAGAAGGTCTGCGCAAACTTGGTCGGAATGGTAGTGTTCTTGGTGATCATCTTGGTCATGACGCCGCCCAAGGTTTCAATGCCCAGGCTCAAGGGCGTTACGTCGAGCAGCAGCACGTCCTTGCGGTCGCCCGAGAGCACCTGGCCCTGGATGGCGGCGCCCACGGCCACGGCTTCGTCCGGGTTCACGTCTTTGCGCGGCTCTTTGCCAAACAGTTCCTTGACCTTTTCTTGCACCTTGGGCATGCGCGTCATGCCGCCGACCAGAATCACGTCGTTGATGTCGGAGGCGCTCACACCGGCGTCTTTCAGGGCGGTGCGGCAGGGCGCAATGGTGCGCTCGATCAGCTCTTCGACTAGGCTCTCGAGCTTGGCGCGGGTGAGCTTGATGTTGAGGTGCTTCGGGCCCGAGGCATCGGCCGTCACGTAGGGCAGATTGATGTCTGTCTGGGCGCTGCTGGAGAGTTCGATCTTGGCTTTTTCAGCGGCTTCCTTGAGGCGTTGCAGCGCCAGCACGTCTTTGCCCAGGTCGACGCCTTGTTCTTTCTTGAACTCGGAAATCACGAAGTCGATGATGCGCTGGTCGAAGTCTTCACCGCCCAGGAACGTGTCGCCGTTGGTGGACAGAACTTCGAATTGCTTTTCGCCATCGACATCGGCGATCTCGATGATTGACACGTCGAAGGTGCCGCCACCGAGGTCATACACCGCAATCTTGCGGTCGCCTTTTTCGTTCTTGTCCATGCCAAAGGCCAGTGCCGCAGCGGTGGGCTCGTTGATGATGCGCTTGACGTCAAGGCCGGCAATGCGGCCGGCGTCCTTGGTGGCCTGGCGCTGGGCGTCGTTGAAATAGGCTGGTACCGTGATGACGGCTTCAGTCACGGGCTCGCCCAGGTAGTCCTCAGCCGTCTTTTTCATCTTGCGAAGCGTGTCGGCGCTGATTTGCTGCGGCGCCATGCTGTTGCCGCGCACATCGACCCAGGCGTCGCCGTTGTCGGCTGCCACGATCTTGTAGGGCATCAGGTCGATGTCTTTTTGCACTTCTTTTTCGGTGAACTTGCGGCCGATCAGGCGCTTGACAGCGTAGATCGTGTTCTTTGGATTAGTGACCGCCTGGCGCTTGGCAGAGGCACCCACCAGCACTTCACCGTCTTCCTGGTAGGCAATGATGGAAGGTGTGGTGCGGGCACCTTCGGCGTTTTCAATCACTTTGGCGGTGTTGCCTTCCATGACGGCGACGCAGCTGTTGGTGGTGCCCAAGTCGATACCAATGATTCTTCCCATGATGCTTCCTTAAATGTTTGGACTCACACCGAACTGCTGCGCAGCTGGTGCTTGTGCCCGGAGGGTTTTGAAATTCAGATGTGTGTCAAGTGTGGCTGGCGGCTGTTTTTTCAAGCCGCAAGCCTCGATTATTTTGCGGCTGCCACGGTCACCAGCGCCGGGCGCAGCACGCGCTCGGCAATCAGGTAGCCCTTTTGCAGCACGGTGACCACCGTGTTGGCCTCCTGCTCGCAAGGGACCACGCTGATGGCCTGGTGCTGGTGCGGGTCGAATTTGTCACCGGCGGCCGGGCTGATGGCCACCACCTTGTTGCGCTCCAGCGCCGAGATCAACTGGCGCAACGTAGCCTGTGAGCCTTCGCGCAATTGTTCAAGCGAGGCTTCCGACAGGGACAGCCCGGCTTCCAGGCTGTCAATCACCGGCAGCAAGCTGTCGGCAAACGACTCCAACGCAAACTTGCGCGCCTTCGACACGTCGTCTTCGGCGCGGCGGCGCGCGTTCTCGGTATCGGCTTTGGCGCGCAGGTACTGGTCGGCCAAATCGTGGTTCTTGGCTTGCAGCGCGACCAGTTCGGCTTGACAGCTTTCCAGCGTCTGCACTTCCAGTTCTGGCAGGTCAGCGGACGCGCTGGCCGGGCTCAAGGGGTTGACGGGGTTGGGGCTCGCGCCGGCAGCAGCGGGCTCGGAACTGGGAGGAATGGGTGGGGTGGTGCTAGGGTGGGTCATGCGGGTGTTATTGGGTTTGAAACAACAAGCCTCGTAGATGGGGCTTGGTGCCATGTTTGCAAGGGGGCAGGCAGAAAAAAGCGGGCTGATGCCCGCTGCCTGGCAGACGATGGGCTCTTAACCGAGGCTGATCAGTTCGACCTCGAACTTGAGGGTGGCGTTGGGTGGAATCACGCCGCCCGCACCGCGCGCACCATAGCCGAGTTCGGGCGGGATGATGAGCGTGCGCGTGCCGCCCATCTGCATGCCGGCCACGCCCTCGTCCCAGCCCTTGATCACCATGCCGCCGCCCAGGCGAAACACAAACGGGTCGCGCCGGTCTTTGCTGGAGTCGAATTTGGCACCTTGCTGCTCGTTTTGGTAGAGCCAGCCGGTGTAGTGCACGGTAACGTTTTGGCCGGCCGTGGCGGTGGCGCCGCTGCCGAGAATGGTGTCTTCAAAAATCAGGCCAGAAGCAGTTGTTGTCATGGAAGTCAATCTATAAAAATTGGAAAAGAAAATGGCAGCGGTGTCAGTCAGGCAGTGGCTAGCGCCAGGCTGGCCACCCATTTGTTGGCAAAGGACGCCAGATCACCCATACGCTTGAGCAGGTCCAGGCCCATGGGCGTGGCCATGTAACCGTCGCTAACGTGGGTCAGCAAGCCGGCTGCCCGCAATTCCTTGAGGCGGGTGTTCAACGTGTTGGGCGTGATGCGGCCGACGCTGTCTTGCAGAATACGAAAGGTTTGCGGATGGCCGTCTTTCAGCGCCCACAACACCCGAATGGCATAGCGCGACTCCAGCAGGCTGAGCAATTGACCAATGGCCACGTTGTCTTTGGACGTCATGTGTTTTATCTCCTTGATTTGTCTTGTTTTTCCGGAAGGAAAATGCGTCATTTGCATGGTTGTCTCATGCCTAAACTATAGCGCAATTTAGCTGCATGCTACAGGTTTCATAGTGATAAAAATCAAGAGACAGGCAATGACACGCTGCGCTTGCCGAATGACAATTCTCAACGCAGCACAAGTTCTGTCTGAATAAAAATCCACTTATCAACTCATTGGAGGTTTTTATGTGGCGACTCGTATCAAAGATCGTTTGTATCGTGATGCTTTCTGGTGCGTGGGGTAGCTCAATGTCAACTCCCATGACGTACAGTTTTTCCACGAGCCCAAGTCCATTCGGTACCTCACCCATGCGGGCCTGTTTCTCGATAACGCGGTCGTGTCTGGTACTTTTAACTACGATTCGCAAGCGCCATCCGTTGGGGATGTAGGCACTGGCATCTCGTACGGCGGCCATAATCCAAACTCTGGCAACCTCGCCAGCTTCAGCGACCTGTCGGGTGTGGTATCAGGTATGACTTTCTCCGACGCACGGGGCGTTGTTATCGTCGGCAATGACAGGCTGCCCGCACTTGTCGACTCGTTGGCACTTTCTGCCGACCCTTCGATCACCAGCACGAGTCCACGCAACCTTGTCGGATTCACGATTGGGGACTATTTGCTGATGAATGTAAGATTGTTTTGGCTCGAAGGTCAGTCTGTGCCCGAACTGATTACCGACTTTCTTGACAGCGAAACCCTGCCAGACACTCTGCCGACTTTTAACGGAAGGCTCGCCCTTGACTTCATCCAAACGGGCACCGGTCCCACAACGCTCGCGGGTTCCGTGTTCTTCGACGGCTTGATCGTTACTGCTACGCTTGTGCCCGAGCCCGAGACATTGGCCCTGCTGCTGTCTGGCCTTGGTTCGTTGGCCATCTTCTCGCGCCGCAGAAAAGTTTCGTTAACTGAGGTCTAGCTTGTCAAAGACTTGACTTGCGCGTGCAACGAGCTGACTTGGCTTTACCCGTCTTTGCCGACATCCTGCAACTCCAGTGACTTGAACCTGATGGGTGAAGATGCCGACCATTTATGTCGAAAAACTTTACAGTAACAACGGCTGTGTCAGGAATGTTAGATTTAGCCAATGTGAAGGCTCTTGATCTGTAAGGATATTTGGACTTGGTCGTCCGCTCGGCCCAAATATTGCATGTGGTTCTGAGCACGTATGAATTTGGTCAGGTGCACCTTTCAACAAAACAACAACGGAACGCAAAATGAAAAAAATTCGTCATCTCTTGGGTTGTGCTTTGATTGCCACCGCGAGCGCGCTGCCTTCGATCAGCTCGGCGACTTTGCTCAATGTAGATTTCGGTTTAACCGGACAACAGATTCAATCAGGTTTTTCTGGTCTGGCAGGTACTTCCACAGCAGCCAGTGCTAGCCACAGTTTTTCAGGGATTGGGGTGTCAATTCAAGGGACTGGAAATGCGTTTGGCTTTCGGGACAGGGGTGATGTCACTGGTGCCCTCGGCGATTTGGTAGAGGATTTTTATTTCGCCAACAGCCAGATCAAGCTGACTTTTTCAGGTTTGGCTGCGGGTAATTACAGCTTTACCTCTTGGTTCCACGACTCTTCTTATGTTCAGTCGGTGCTCAAAATCAACGTTAACTCTGTTGACCTTTTGACAGATCTTTCTGCCACCAATGGATATTCTCCTGCGTCAATCGGAACTGGTACGGTCAATTTTCACAGCGACGGTTTGGGCAATGATGTCGTTTCATTCATTGAGACTAGCGAAATTCGGTTGGGCAGTGCAGTCATCCTAAATGGCTTTAGCCTGAAAAGTGTGCCTGAGCCTGCATCCATTGCACTTCTAGGACTCGGACTCATTGGAATCGCCGTTTCACGCAAACGCAAACAAAGCTGAATCGCGAGGGAGGGGCGTATCCCTTCATTAGGAAACGAGCTTAATTCAAGCTTGCACCGTCGCGAGAGCCTGCTTCAACAACTGACACACTGCATGAAGCCTAGTTGGTGATTTTTGCCATACGCATGCTGACTGCAGGCATCTCACAGATTTAATCTTCCATTGGGTGAATGAGGTTGACGAGCCTTGACCCCGGCACTGGCTCCACAGTTAGGGCTGCTTGGTTCCCCACCTGACCCGGTTGGCCGCTTCACCATGCGGGAAGGCCCGTCAACGCATATTGTAAAGGCTGCGATCAGGCTTGCGGCTCAGTCAGGTCCTTGATGTCCGCGCCCGGCGCATTGGTTTTAACCGACGCGATGCCGTTGGCGCGTGACGCCTCTGAGGAATACATTTCGCTGCGTCCGATGACCTGGCCGTTGCCTGCCTTCAAGTTGAAATACGGCTGGCCAGAGGTGGACACGGCACGCACGAAGCGCTCGTCAACTGCTGCATTTTTTTTGCATGACGCGATGCCGTCGCTTGCATCTTTCTTGGCGTCGTACAGCTGGCTGGTCAAAATGATCTGGCCATTGCCCGCTTTCAGGTTGAACATGAATTTCCCGTTCTTTGACTTGCTTAATTCAAATTTGCCGACCATGATTTTCTCCTTCAAAGTTGTCAAATGGGCGTGGGTTGACCGGACAGGCATTCGACGGCGCTGCCCGGAAAAAGAACTCTAAGGGTTTTTGACCCCCTTAGAATCAAGAAATGTCATACCTTGTGCTCGCCCGAAAATACCGTCCCCGCAATTTCACCGAAATGGTGGGGCAGGACCATGTGGTGCAAGCCCTCACCAATGCGCTCACCACCGGGCGCTTGCACCATGCTTATCTTTTTACCGGCACGCGCGGCGTCGGCAAGACCACGGTGTCGCGCATTCTGGCCAAGTCGCTCAACTGCCAGGGCGCAGACGGGCAGGGCGGCATTACCGCCACGCCCTGCGGGGTTTGCCAGGCCTGCACCGACATTGACAGTGGCCGTTTTGTTGACTACACCGAGCTCGATGCCGCCTCCAACCGAGGTGTAGATGAGGTGCAGGCGCTGCTGGAGCAGGCGGTGTACAAGCCGGTGCAGGGCCGCTTCAAGGTTTTCATGATCGACGAAGTGCACATGCTCACCAACACGGCCTTCAACGCCATGCTCAAAACGCTGGAAGAGCCGCCCGCGTATTTAAAATTTGTGCTGGCCACCACCGACCCGCAAAAGGTACCAGTCACTGTGCTGTCGCGCTGCCTGCAGTTCAATTTGCGGCCCATGGCGCCCGAGACCATTCGCGAGCATTTACAAAAAGTGTTGCAGACCGAGCAGGTCAGTGCCGATACGCCTTCGCTGCGCTTGCTGGCGCGCGCAGCGCATGGCTCGATGCGCGATGCGCTCAGCCTGGCCGACCAGGCCATTGCCTTTGGTTCTGGCCAGCTGCAAGAGGCGCTGGTGCGCCAAATGCTGGGCAGCGTCGATCGCTCCTACGTGTTCCGGCTGCTTCAGGCGCTGGCCCGGGGCGATGGCAAAACCGTGGTGGAAACCTCGGAAGCCTTGCGCACCCACGGCTTGAGCGCCGCCTCCACACTGGAAGAAATGAGCGGCGTGCTACAGCGCATGGCCGTGCTCCAGGCGGTACCCGACAGCGCCCAGGACGACAGCGACATTGAGGCGGTTGAGATCGCGCAAGTGGCGGCGCTGATGCCCGCTGATGAAACCCAGTTGCTCTACAGCATCTGTCTGCACGGGCGCGTTGAACTGGGTTTGGCGCCCGATGAATATGCGGCATTGACCATGGTGCTGTTGCGCTTGCTGGCGTTCAAGCCCGTCACAGCGCCGGCTGCGACGCAGGAAAAAAAAACGCTGAAAATAGTGCCCCAGCGCTCGGCTGAGGCACCAGTCACGGCAACCTCGCCTGCGCCTGCGCCTGTGTTTACGGGCCAGCGCTTGGCGGTGCGCGACATGCCGGGCGCGCCAGCCCACACACAAAGCCCGCCCGAGGCGGTGCCACAAGCCACTTCACCGGTCCCCGCGAGTGCACCACCACAAGCCGCAAAAATTGAAGCTGTCAGGGTGCTTGAGCAGCCAGATTCGCGCCTCAACGAGCCGCTCGGCCGCGTGGCAAGTTCTGTGCCTGCCAGCCCGGAGGGCGATTTCTGGTACGCCACGGTGCAGGCGCTGATTGCCAGCGAGGCGATTGCCGCCATGGTGCGCGAACTGGCCTTGCAATCGCAACTGGTGGCGCGCGACCAAGACCAGTGGCTGCTGCGTGTGGAGCGCGAGTCGCTCAACCAGACGGGCAGCCGTGAGCGGCTGGCCGCTGCCCTGGCGGCTGCCGGTTACCCCGTGCGGCTGATGGCGGAGGTAGGGCGTGTTACCGACAGCCCCGCCAAGCGCAACGCAGCAGCGGCGGCGCAAGCCCAACTGGCGGCGGAAAAAATCGTTTTCGACGATCCCCTGGTGCAGTCGCTGATGCGTGATTTTGGGGCGAAAATCGTCCCTGGCAGCATCAAGCCGGCATGAATGTTTTCCACCGGAAGTCATGTACTTATGCCGGGCGCAAGTCGTGCGATCCGGCGCTTTTTCAATTGAAGATTTAAATCAGACAAGGAAATTTCCCATGTTCAACAAAGGACAACTCGCCGGCCTCATGAAGCAGGCGCAGGCCATGCAAGACAACATGAAAAAAGCCCAGGACGAGCTCGGCAGCATTGAGGTCACTGGCGAGTCGGGCGCAGGCTTGGTCAAGGTCACCATGACGTGCAAGCACGACGTGCGCCGCGTCACCATCGACCCCAGTCTGCTGGCCGACGACAAGGACATGCTCGAAGACCTTGTGGCTGCGGCTTTTAATGCAGCGGTGCGCAAGGCCGAGGAAACCTCGACCGAAAAAATGGGCAAGATCACCGCCGGCATGCCTGGCCTGCCAGGCGGGATGAAGTTTCCGTTCTGACCCGATGGTCGCCAGGAACCCTGTGGGGCGGATTTGCACCCGCCATGGTCGACTGAAGTTGACCCCACAACAAGTTATTAAGCTCATTGCTTGATGGCCGACACCAACGCGCTTGAAACCCTGATCCAGTCACTGCGGCGGCTGCCGGGCGTGGGCGTCAAGTCGGCGCAGCGCATGGCGTTTCATTTGCTGCAACACGACCGTGCCGGGGCGCTCACGCTATCAACGGCACTGGCGCATGCGGCGCAAGCGGTGCAGCATTGTGAGCGTTGCCACACCTTTACCGAGGCGCAAGTTTGCAGCACCTGCCTGGACACCCGCCGTGATACCAGCAAACTATGCGTGGTGGAAACCCCTGCTGATCAGTCAGCGGTGGAGCGCACCGGGGCTTACAAGGGTCTCTACTTTGTGCTGATGGGCAAGCTCAGCCCCTTGGACGGCATCGGCCCGCACGATATCGGTTTGAAAAAGTTGTTTGACCGGGCCCAGGACGGCATCGTGCAGGAAGTGATTCTGGCAACCAATTTCACCGCCGAGGGCGAAGCCACGGCGCACGTCATCAGCACGGGACTCAAGGCGCGCGGCCTGCACCTGACCCGGCTGGCACGCGGCGTGCCGGTGGGCAGCGAACTCGAGTATGTTGACCTGGGCACCATTGCCCACGCGCTGGTAGACCGGCGCTGAGCTTATTGAGCAACTCAGGGTTGGCGTGCCACCCGGACCGGTTTTTTGCTGGCGGCGGCCTTGACTGGCGCGCGTTTGGCCGACTTGGCGACCGCTGTCTTGCCGCTGCGCGCTTTGGCGCTGCGCCCGGCTTTGGCGCGGGCTGGCAAGTAAAGCACCACCGATTGTCCGCGTTTGAATGCAGCCGAGGTGCTCACCTTGTTCCATTTTGCAAGCACCTTGGTGCTCACGCTGTAGCGCCTCGCCATGCTGGCCACGTTGTCATTTTTGCCCGCTTTCACCACGGTTCTCCGCAGAACCACTTCAGGTGCCAGCGTCAGGTAGCCGTTGTTAGCGACCTGCGCCGAGACATCGTTGTTGAAACTCGCCGATCGCCGCACCAGCAAGGTTGATCCGGCCTTGACCCGCATGCGTGGCGGAATGTTGTTGACGCTGCGCAGCTCGGCCTCTGACATGTCCACGCGCATGGCGGCATCGGCTGGGCTAAGTGTGGTGGGCGCCACCCAGGCGGTCCAGTTGGCCAGGCGCCCGCCGTTATAGGCCGTGAGCCTGCTTTGAAAGCTTTCAGCGTTGTCCCACGGCAGCAAAATCTGGGAGTTGCTGGCTGCCAGCAAAACCGGTTTGCTGGCTGAAGGGTTCAGCGCCCGAAAGTCGGCCAGCGGTACACCGGCCAGTTCGGCTGCCAGCGCGACGTCAATGTCGTGCTCAATCTCGACGCTCTGAAAATAAGGGTGGTTGCCGATCTCCGGCAGCACCGTTCTGAAGAATTCCGGGTTAGCGACGATGTTCTTGACGGCTTGCAGCTTGGGCACATACAAGCGGGTTTCGGCGGGCATGACCAGGTCGTTGTAGCCAGTGCCCGTCCCCGCTTTTTTGGCTTTGTTGATGGCCCGCTGCACGCTGCCCTCGCCCCAGTTGTAGGCGGCCAGTGCCAGATGCCAGTCACCAAACATGCCGTAGAGCTTTTGCATGTAGTCCAGCGCGGCGCGGGTCGACTCGATCACGTCGCGGCGGTCATCGCGAAACATGTTCTGCGTGAGGTCAAAGTACTTGCCGGTGGCGGGCATGAACTGCCACATGCCGGCTGCCTTGGCGCTGGAAATTGCCTGCGGGTTAAAGGCGCTCTCGATGAACGGCAACAGTGCCAACTCGCTGGGCATGTCACGGCGCTCCAGCTCTTCGACGATGTAGAACAGGTATTTGCTGCCGCGCTCGGTCATGCGCGCCATGTAGTCGGGGCGGCTGCTGTACCAGAGCTCGCGGTCGCGCACCAGATCGGTATCGAGGTCGGGCATGGCAAAGCCGCTGCGCACGCGCTCCCACAGGTCAGCCGGTGGCAGCAGCGACTGGACGCTGCGCGAACTCAAGGGGGCGCTGGCCAGGGGTTTGAGACCACCGCCGGGATAGATCGACGTGGCACTGTCAGCGCCCTGCGCTGTGCTGCCAGACGCGCTAATAGAAGGCGCTGCGGCAGAGGCAGCGTCGCCTGGTGGCGCGATGTTGGTCGCGCACCCTGCCAGCCACAAACTGGGCAGCAAGGCCAGGGCATATAAAAAATGTTTCAAAATTGATCTTTCCAGGTTCGCAGGGCGGCAAATACGCTGACCGGGTCACGCGCGTCGGGGTTGCGCTGCTGCACTGCATGGGCCACCTTGGGCAAATGGGTGCGTAAAAAAGGATTCACGGCTTTTTCAAGGCCAATGGTAGAGGGCAGCGTTGGCAAGCGCTGTTGGCGCAGCACCTGGGCCTGCGCCTGGTAAGCCAGCAAGTCAGCATTGTCAGGCTCAACAGCCACCGCAAAGCGCAAACTGCTCAAAGTATATTCATGGGCGCAGCAAACGCGGGTGGCGTCAGGCAGCGCGGCCAGCCGCGTCAGGGACGCCAGCATTTGCGCCGGCGTGCCCTCGAACAGGCGCCCGCAACCGGCACTGAACAGGGTGTCGCCACAAAACAGCACAGGGTCAGCGCCCGACACTTGGCCCCAATAGGCGATGTGCCCGGCGGTGTGGCCCGGCACCAGCAGCACCTCAAGGCGCAGCCCCAGCGGCCCGATGACGTCGCCGTCGCTCAGGCGCTGCAAGGGCCCGGGCATGCGTTCAAGCGCCGGGCCACATACCTGCGCACCCGTACTTTTGCGCAGGATTTCGACGCCGCCGGTGTGGTCGCCGTGGTGGTGCGTGACTAGAATCGCCTCCAGCGCCAAACCGCCTTGCTGCAATGCAGCCAGTACCGGGTCGGCATCTCCAGGGTCCACCACCAACGCCCGGCGCCCGTCGTGCAGCATCCAGATGTAGTTATCGTCAAAGGCGGGTATGGGGATTAATTTCATGGCTAAACAAATTATAGATTTGCACCAATGGATGGCAACACCGCCGGGGGCTTATCTCCTGGCTTGGGAACGTGCATTCATGGTCGGTGCGGTGGCTGATGTCTTTGGTTTTCATGCCTTGCAACTGGGTTTGCCTGAGCTTGATGCGCTGGCCGCCAACCGCATGCCGCACCGCTGGCTGGCCACTGAAACCCGCCACGCAAAAGCCGCTTTTGTCACCGACTTTGCGGCGCTGCCTTTCCCGTCCAACAGCCTTGATCTGGTGGTGCTGCCGCATGCGCTCGAACTCACCCCCGACCCGCACACGGCCTTGAGCGAAGTGGCCCGGGTGCTGGTGCCCGAGGGGCGGGTGGTGATTTGCGGCTTTAACCCGATGAGTTTGTGGGGCTTGCGCCAGCAGCGTGCGCACCTGTACCGGCGTCTGGGCGTGCATCGCCTGTACTTGCCGCAAAACGGCGAGTTCATCGGCTACCTGCGTTGCCGAGACTGGTTGCGCCTGCTGAGTTTTGAGATCGAATCGGGCCAGTTTGGCTGCTACAAGCCTGCCCTGGCCAGCCAGGCTTGGCTGCAGCGTTTTGCCTGGATGGACAAGGCGGGCGCGCGCTGGTGGCCGTTTTTTGGCGCCGTCTATGGCCTGGTCGCTGTCAAGCGGGTGCGCGGCATGACGCTGCTCAACCCGGCCTGGAATACACCCAGAATTTTGGCCAATGCGCCTGTTTCCGTGGCCAACAGTGCAGGTTCTCACCGCGCTGGTTTGCCCAATATTTCACATGAAGAAGGATGAGGTCAAGGTTTTGAATCTGATTGATATTTACACCGACGGCGCCTGCAAGGGCAACCCCGGCCCGGGCGGCTGGGGTGCGCTGCTGAAATCTGCCGACGCCAAAAAAGAGCTGTTTGGCGGTGAACTCGGTACCACCAACAACCGCATGGAAATGATGGCGGTGATCGAAGCGCTGAGCGCTCTCAAGCGCCCCTGCAAGGTCAGGCTGCATGTGGACAGCCAGTACGTGCTCAAGGGCATCACCGAATGGCTGCCGGGCTGGAAAGCGCGCGGCTGGAAAACCGCCAGCAAAGCCCCGGTGAAAAATGTGGATTTGTGGCAGCGTCTGGATGCCGTGGTTAACAGCGGCCCGCACCAAATCGAGTGGTTCTGGGTGCGCGGCCACAACGGCCACCCCGGCAACGAACGCGCCGACGAACTGGCCAATAAGGGTGTCGAGGTCGTCTTGGCACAGCGTTGACCCCAACGCTGCATGGACTGCCGCGCTACGCTCGCAGTGACGTAAATAAACCCGTCATTGCGAACGCAGTGAAGCAATCTATGACTTCTGTTGACATGGATAGGAACACTTGTATGGCTTCCAAATTTTCTTTCACGGCAGTCGCTGTTTTGGGCATTGCAGTGGCGGGCGGCGCGGCCTGGTGGCTGCAATCTCGCCCGCTTGCGTCAACGCCCGTCGTGGCTACCGTTGGCGGCGCTGCCAAGGCCGGTGCTCCGGGCGCGCCCAGAGTGGCTGGCGTTGAGGTCGCCCGGGTCCAAGCGCAAACCCTGCGCGATGATGCCCAAGCCGTGGGCAGCCTGCGCGCCCGCCAAAGCGTGATGCTGCGCCCGGAGCAGGTCGGCCGCATCAGCGCGCTCCATTTCAAGGACGGCGGCCCGGTGCGCCGCGGCCAAATCCTGGTCCAGTTCGACGACCAGTTGCAGCGTGCCGAAGTGCAGCAAATGCAGGCCCAACTGGCCATTGCCCAGGCCAGCTTCAAGCGCACCCAGGAGCTGGTCGCTGCCCATTTTGTCGCCCAGCAAACGCTCGACACCAGCGCGGCCAATCTGCAAGTGGCGCAGGCCCAGCTGGCTTTGGCGCAGGCGCGCCTGGCCCGCATGGCGGTGCGCGCGCCGTTTGACGGCACGGCCGGCATCCGGCTGGTGAACGTGGGCGACTACGTCAAGGACGGCGCCGATCTGGTGGCCCTGGAAGACGCGCGCCAGATGCTGGTGGACTACCGCCTGCCCGAGCGTTACGGTGCCAAGGTGCAACCGGGTCAAAGCGTTGAGCTGACCCTCGACGCGCTGCCGGGGCGCCAGCTCACGGCGGTGGTCGAAGCCATCGAGCCGCTGATCGACGCCACTGGCCGGTCGTTCGGCGTGCGTGCGCTCGTCTCGCGCACGGGGCAAACCTTGCCATTGCGCTCGGGTATGTTCGCCCGCGTGAGCACGGTGTTCTCGGCCAACGACGCCGCCCTGGTGGTACCCGAAGAAGCCCTTGTGCCGCAGGGTGGCAAGCAATATGTGATCAAGGTGGTGGCACCTGCCGCCGGTGCCAAGCTGCCGCCTGATGTCACCTTGGTCTCGCAACGGCAAGAAGTCGAACTCGGCGTGCGCCGCACGGGCAAGGTTGAAATTGTGGCGGGTGTGGCCGAGGGCGACACGGTGGTGGTGGCCGGCCAGCAGCGGCTGCAAACAGACGGTTCACCGCTGCGTGTGGTGGAACTGCGCGGGGCCGGTGCGGCGCAAGCAGCCCCGCGCGCTGCAACAGCGGCCAGCCGTTAAGCGCGGGAGTTCGGCATGCAGATCGCAGAAACCTCCATCCGCCGCCCAGTATTTGCCACTGTGCTGTCGCTGCTGATCGTGCTCATCGGCGCGGTCTCCTTCAACAGCCTGACGGTGCGCGAGTACCCCAAGATCGACGAGCCCGTGGTGTCGGTCAGCACCACCTTTGCCGGCGCTTCCAGCGAGGTCATGGAAACCCAGGTCACCAAGGTGCTCGAAGACTCGCTCTCGGGCATCGAGGGTGTCGACGTGATCACCTCCGCCAGCCGCCAGGAGCGCAGCCAGATCAGCGTGCGCTTTGCCCTCAGTCGCGATCCTGACGCCGCCGCCGCCGATGTGCGCGACAAGGTCACGCGCGTGCGCCAGCGCCTGCCGCAAGGCATCGACGAGCCGGTCATCGCCAAGGTCGAGGCCGAGTCGTTCCCGGTGATTTTCCTGGCGCTGAGCTCCGACACCCACACCGCCTTGCAACTCTCCGAGATGGCTAACACCTTGGTCAAGCCGGTGCTGCAAACCGCGCCGGGCGCGGCCGAAGTGAACATTTATGGCGAGCGCAAATTTGCCATGCGCATTTGGGTTGATCCGGGCAAGCTGGCGGCCTACCAGCTCACCGTGCAAGACCTTGAAGACGCCTTGCGCCGCGCCAATCTGGAGGTGCCCGCCGGGCGCATCGAAAGCGCGCAGCGCGAGTTCAACGTCACCGCCGCCACCGACCTGGCGCGTCCGCAGGAATTTGCCCAGGTGGTGATCGGCACGGTCAATGGCCAGGCGATCCGCATCGGCGACGTGGCCCGCGTGCAAGAGGCGCCGGTGGACGAGCGCTCGTTTGTGCGCCTCAACGGCCGCGACGCGGTGGGCGTGGGCGTGGTGCGCCAGAGCACGGCCAACCCGCTCGACCTGAGCAGGGGCGTGCGCGGCCTGCTCGACAAGCTGCGCCGTGACCTGCCGCCGGGCGTGCAGATTGAGGTGGCCAACGACAACTCGGTGTTCATTGAGCAATCCATCAAGGCGGTGTTCACCACCATCGTCGAAGCCTCTGTGCTGGTGGCGCTGGTGATTTTTGTCTTTTTGCGCACGCTGCGCGCCTCGCTGATTCCGCTCATCACGATTCCGGTTTCGCTGATCGGCACCTTTGCCATGATGGCGCTGGTGGGCTTTAGCATCAACACGCTCACGCTGCTGGCGCTGGTGCTGGCCATTGGCCTGGTGGTGGACGATGCCATCGTGATGCTGGAGAACATTTACCGCCATATTGAAGAGGGCCTGCCGCCATTCCAGGCCGCCATCAAGGGCGCGCGTGAGGTCGGTTTTGCCATTGTTGCCATGACCATGACGCTGGTGGCGGTGTACGCGCCGCTGGCGTTTTCACCCGGGCGCACCGGGCGCCTGTTCACCGAATTTGCGCTTGCGCTGGCCGGCGCGGTGGTGATTTCCGGCATCGTGGCGCTCACGCTGTCGCCCATGTTGTCGTCGCTGCTGCTCAGGCACAACCCACGTCCGACATGGTTTGATTCACACATGGAAAACCTGCTGCAGCGGGTGACGCAGGTGTATGCCACGCTGCTGCGGTGGACACTGCACCGACGCTACCTGGTGCTGGCCGTGATGGTAGCCAGTGGCCTGGTGTCATGGTGGGTGCTGGGCGACATCAAGCGCGAACTGGCGCCGCTGGAAGACCGCGGCGTGGTGCTGGCGCGCGTCAACGCGCCCGACGGCGCCACGCTGGCCTACACCGACCGCTATGTGCGCGGTGTGGAAAAAATTGCCGAAGACTATCCTGAGTTTGATCGCATCTTTGCCACCGTCGGCAACCCCACGGTGTCGCAGGCCAATGTGTTTTTCAGGGCCAAACCCTGGAATGAGCGCGAGCGCACCACGCTGCAAATGGCGCGCACCATGTCGCCGCGCTTTGCCGGTTTGTCGGGCGTCAACGCCACGCCGATCACGCCACCGTCGCTGGGGCAGGGCTTTCGCAGCCAGCCGCTTGAATACGTCATCATCACCTCCGAGAGCTATGAGGAACTCAACACGACGGTGCAAACCTTGATGGGCGAGCTCGCCAAAAACCCCGGCTTTGTCCAGGTGGATAGCAACTTGCGCTTGAACAAGCCCGAGATCAAACTGGAGGTGAACCGCGAACGTGCCGCCGACCTGGGTGTCAATGTCGACGCCATCGCCCGCGCCATCGAGACCATGCTGGGCGGGCGCAAGGTCACGCGCTACAAGCGTGGCGGCGAACAGTACGATGTGATCGTGCAAACCACGGCCTCGGGCCGCGACACGCCGGACGATATTGAGGCCATTTTTGTGCGCGGCAAAGGCACCGAGCTGATCCCGCTGTCAAGCCTGGTGATCATTCGCGAGGTGGTGGTGCCGCGCGAGCTGATCCACTTCGGCCAACGCCGCGCTGCTACCATCACCGCCAACCTGACGGCCAATTATTCGGTGGGCGAGGCGCTCAATTTCATGGATGCCACCGCGCAAAAAGTGCTCAAGCCCGGTTACGCCACCGACCTGAACGGCATCAGCCGTGAGTTCAAAAAATCGTCCGATTCGCTTTCACTGGTGTTTGCGCTGGCGCTGTTGTTTATCTTCTTGGTGCTGGCAGCGCAGTTCGAAAGTTTTGTTGATCCGTTTGTGATTTTGTTCAGCGTGCCCTTGTCGATGGCGGGGGCGCTGCTGGCGCTCAAATGGTCGGGTGGCACGCTCAATGTGTTCAGCCAGATCGGACTGATCACACTGGTGGGTTTGATCACCAAGCACGGCATTTTGATCGTGGAATTTGCCAACCAGTTGCGCGAGCAGGGCCTGGACACGCTGGCCGCCGTCCAGCAGTCGGCCGCGCAGCGCCTGCGGCCCATCATGATGACCACCGGTGCCATGGTGCTGGGCGCCGTGCCGCTGGCCGTGGCCACCGGTGCCGGTGCCGAGAGTCGCCAGCAAATTGGCTGGGTGATTGTGGGCGGCATGAGCCTGGGCACGCTGCTCACGGTGTTCGTGGTGCCCACCATGTACACCTTGCTGGCACGCAAAAAAGTGCCGGGGGCCAAGAAAGAGCTGGCTTTGGATCCGGTTGCTTCTTCTGCTTAGACGTTCAGAAATCGTTTAAAAAAGGCCGAATTGCGATTCAGGTGTCCAGTTCAAGTGTGCGCAGCCATTCAGCGAAGGCGTCATCCTGAAACTGATAGTTGCCGTAGTCCAGCTTTGCCACTAAATTTTCCTGCTGGAGGCGGCGCAGCGCGTGCTGAGGCGTGTTCTTGTTGACAGGCTTGTCCAGTCCGAGCGCGCTGCCCAGACGCATGCGCGCTGGCTCGGAATACAGTTCTGTGACCCCTTGGGCGAGCAGCTTGAGCACCTCCTGGTCCGCAGGCAATAGCTTTTGCCAAACGTCATTGAAGTTGGCCCCGTTGAATACATGCTTTTGCGTGTCCTCCAGCGCAGCCTGCGCCCCAAGCTCAGCGTAGGCCAGGTAGCGATTCAGGTAGCGGCGAAAAAACTCAGGCGTGTTGTGCAAAGCCGTAAAGGCGGCCAAGGCGTCTTCGTCTGTCAGCGGGTAACGCGATAGCTTGTTCACTTTGCTGACCATGGCCTTGACGAATTCAGTGCCGAGCAGCTCAAAAGGTTCGAGCGGTGCCCAGTTGTAAAACGGTTCTGTGGAGCGCCCAAACATGAGCCTGAGCGTGGGTTCGGAACTGCCGGCAAATACCACCTTGATGTTTTGTTTTCGGCTGTCCAGACCCGCGCGCAGGGAGTGCGCCAACTCACTATGCGCCGGTGAGGCTAACACCTGTGCCTCGTCCAGCACCAGCAGCATGCGCTTGCCAGGCTTATCAAAACCACGCAGCAGTTCGCTCAGCAAGGGCCCGGCCACAGCGGCGTCATCAGCCAACTCCGCTTCAAGCGACCCTTCAGCCAGACCCGGTAACTTGCCCGAGGCCTTGATTTTTTTCAGGGGTGTGTTGAGCCGCTTGACCAATTTGAACAGGCCCGTTGGTTCCATGGCTCGGCTGAGCGCGGCCACAAGCGATGGTGTCGGGTGTGTGCGCGCATCCCACAAGTTCAAATACGCCGTCAAATAACCCTCGGCCTGAGCCGCAGGAATAAGGTCCTGCTCGAGAAACTCTGACTTGCCCATGCGGCGTTTGGCAAACAAACCTCGCGCTGAGGTCAGGCCGATGCCGAATATCTCCAGGTATTTCCTGGCCAGCTCTGGACGGGGATAGTGCCACGGGTCGGCAGACACTAAGGCTTTGATCATGGTATCTAAACTTATTACGTTTTTTGATAAGTATCATTTTACTAGATAAGTTTTGAGAGTTGCACCGATTCATAAAGCCAATGCATCTGGTTGTTTATGCGGCCTTGACCCGCCTCAGACGCGCTTCACTTTGCGACATCGGCGGGCCCCAATACGCCGGTCGTGCCGCTTTGACGCGGTATCCCAGCGCGACCAGCAACGCTTCAATACGTGCCCACTCGATTGCCTTTGATAGGATAAGCCAGCAGGGCTTCAAGGGTTTTGCGATGCTCGCAGTTCATTGTTGAAACGATAGCCCACCCCAGCGATCAGGCTGTCTGGGTGTTCTGCTCAGGTCAAGGAGGAGGCCGCAGGCCGGGACATACGAATCAGAGCACCCAGACAGCCTGATCCCGCTCACAGCGCTCACAGCGCTTACACCCTTCACCCGCACTCTGTCTGCCAGCGAACAGACTTTTCCGGCTGGACCGCCTATAACCTCATCTAGCCAAGGCGATTCCGCTTTGGGTGAACCGTTACAGGATTTCCATGAAGAATATTTACACCAGAGGCGGCCTTGCCATTTTGTCCGCTGTTGCCCTCACGCTCGCCGTGGGCTGCGGCACCAGCTTGAAAACCCCGGCAACGGCCGATGTGGCAGTGTCAAAGGCTGCTGTAGCCAACGCTGCGGGTGCCGGTGGTGCCCAATATGCGCCGGTTGAAATGGCCGCGGCGCGCGACAAATTGGCGCGGGCCAACAAAGCCATGCTGGCCAAAGACTACGAACTGGCCATCGAACTGGCCAACCAGGCCCAAGCCGACGCCAAGCTGGCGCAAAGCACAGCCAGCTCCCTCAAGGCACAGGCTGCGGCCGATGTGCTACAGGACGACATTCGCGTGTTGCGCGAAGAACTCAACCGCCCGCGCTAACCCCTTTGTAAACACTTTTATCCCGACAGAAAACATCATGAAAAAAATCCACTTTGCACCGATCGTTCTGGCTATTGCCGCCCTCATGGCGGGCTGTAGCTCAACCCCCAAAACGACATCGCTGCTCGACCAGACCCGCAACGACTACATGGCGGCCAAAGCCAACCCTGACGTTGCCACCTACGCACCGCTTGAAATGAAGCAGGCCACCCAGGCCATGGCGCAAGCCAACGTGCAAGCCAATGACCGCGGCAGCGACAAGGAAATCGACAACCTGGCTTACCTGGCCAAGCAAAAAATTGCCCTCGCGCAAGAAGTCACCAAGCGCAAGGTGGCCGAAGCTGACATTACCAGTGCCGGCAAAGAGCGTGACCAATTGCGCCTCGATGCGCGCACCAACGAAGCCAACGCCGCGAAGCTGAGCGCCGAAAAAGCCGCAATGGCTGCGCAACAGGCCCAAAGCGATGCCGCTCAGTCGCAACTGGCTGCCCAGCAAGCCCAACTCGACGCAGCCAATGCACAGCGCCAGACGCAAGATGCCCAGGCGCGCGCCGCACAGCTCGAGGCCCAACTGGCTGAACTGGCCGCCAAAAAAACCGCACGCGGCACCGTCATCACGCTCGGTGATGTGTTGTTTGGCACCGACCTTTCCCGCCTGACCACCGACGGCATGCGCAGCGCCCAAAAGCTGGCCGATGTGCTGCAACAGAATCCGCAACGCCGCGTGCTGATTGAAGGTTTTACCGACAGTGTCGGTGCCGCTGACTACAACCAGGCCCTGTCAGAGCGTCGCGCCAATGCGGTGCGTACCGCCTTGCTGGACATGGGTGTGGGCCGTGAGCGCATCGACATGCGCGGCTACGGCGAATCCTTTCCGGTAGCTGCCAACAGCAGCGTCGCCAGCCGCCAGCTCAACCGCCGGGTCGAGATCGTTTTGTCGGACGACAGCGGCAAAGTGATCCCGCGCTAAGCGCCGATTGATTCAATTGATTCAAATGCGCCCCGGTCTTTGACTGGGGCGTTTTTTTTTGAAGAAAAACTCACTGCCTCAGTAGCCTTCGTCTGGAAGCACAGCCTCCCGATTGAACTGCGCCAAGTGTCGTCGCACGCCCTGAAATACCGTGTGAGCCAGTTCCACAGGGAAGTC
>Ga0210024_1000191_pt1 | contig 52720 bp, 51 predicted proteins | sample CryGeymeta201525_FD_183988 | JGI IMG/M metagenome (GOLD analysis project Ga0210024, IMG submission 183988) | Groundwater microbial communities from Crystal Geyser aquifers in Utah, USA - Crystal Geyser metaG 2015-25 (SPAdes) (version 2) | ecosystem: Environmental > Aquatic > Deep subsurface >...
TGTGCCAATGCCCTGAAACTTGCTTATTGGCTGCAAGGGCACCCTAAGGTAAAAGCGGTTTATTATCCTGGTTTAGAAACGGACCCCGGATACGAACTCTCGTGTCGTCAAACCCACGGGTTCGGCGGCATGCTGTCCTTTCGCGTCGACACCCCGGCGAGGGCGCGACACGTGTTAAAGAAAATTCGACTGATTTCTTTTGCCGAAAGTCTGGGCGGCGTTGAATCTTTGCTGACCCTGCCCAGCGTTCAGACTCATGGCGATATTCCTGAAACCGAACGCCAGCGCCTGGGCATCTGCGATTCCCTGTTACGCCTGTCGGTTGGTATTGAAGATGTGGCCGATATTATGAACGACCTTGAGCAGGCGCTAAGGGATTAGTTTTGGCGGGATCGGCAGAGGAGAACTGTTTGCCCCAGCGGTTTTTTACCCGATGGCTTAATCGGGAGAAACCCTCCCGTCAGAGATGGCGTTTCTTTGCAAGAGAAGGACGGAAAATAGAAAATGGTAGAGATGTTGTTCGGCTATGAGCAAAACAGGTCATCGAGCCAGGCAAAGAGGGTATCAATGGGAGTGGGTTTGTCAAAGATTCGGCAGCCGAGTTTAGTCGCGCGGTTGAGATCTTGCTGCTGCCAGTCTCCTGAAATCAGGGCCATGTGGTGCACGGGAAGCGGGCATTTAAACTCGGCCTTCAGGGTGTGCAGAAAGTCAATTCCGCTCATACCGGGCATGCGATTATCGCTGATGATAACGGCGTAACAGGCTTGGTCTTGGGCTCTGCACCGGGGGTGATCAGCAAAAAATTCATGGGGGGTGCGATACGGGGACACTTCGAAATTTTTTTCGCGTAAGATGTCCGCGAGCAGGTTGCGACAGAGGGGGTCATCATCAATCACCAGCGCTTTACGCGTTTTCATCGGTTCTCCACCAGAAATGACCGCCACTAAAACAGGAAAGTGCTAACGACCTCGCGCAGGGTGTTCTTGCGCGAAACAGCTGGCGCAAGGTTTAAGGAGTCAGTGGCGTAAAAATCTTCACCCTCAACCTGGGTCACGGTTTCAAGGTTGTGCAACTGGCGCAGGGTCTCCTTGATAATCTGATCAAACAAAATCAATTCGTCGGCCGGGAACCCCGGAGTATCTTCGGCGGTCAAGCGAAACAGCTGCAATTGATTGAGAAAATTGTTCAAAATATGGTGGTGCGATGTCAGCATCGACCGATAAAGCTGCATCTGCTCCAACTCAACCTGGCGACGTCGGTGGCGGCGCAGATCGATGCAGAAAAATACCCCCAGAATCAACAGCGGCACCAGCAGCTGATTGATTGCCACTGCGTAAGCGGAAAGTGCTTGCAATAATTCTACAAGACGTTCAGTCGGGTTGAACTCAAAGAACCAGGATCCGAATAAAGTGAGAATTCCAATCCCGAAGCCAATGAATGTGAAGCAACATCTAGCCAGCATAAGCATAGCCCCCCGGTGCGGTTATTTTATGTGCTTCACGCAGCATAACGGCAATATCTGACAAATTTCTGAAAATCTTTGGGTATATACGCTTGAAAGCCGATTTTTTATTGAGAAATCAGCAACAAAATTCAGAAATAAAGGGACAAATGTAACATTTCGGCATAATTCTAGCCGGGATTCAGGTTTTCAAGGTTGAAAATCTGGATCCCCGACAAAACCTCACGGGGATGACGACCCTTGGCCGGGCAGGTGAAGAGGTCTTTTATTTAGATGATTTATCGGCAAAAAAGCGCTGTAAAAACTGGCCGGTATAAGATTTTTTTACCAGGGCGACCTGTTCGGGGGTTCCGCTGGCAATGATGTGCCCGCCGCCGCTGCCACCTTCGGGGCCGAGATCGATAATGTGATCGGCGGTTTTGATGACATCGAGATTATGTTCAATCACAATCACCGTGTTGCCGCCATCGACCAGTCGATTGAGGACTTCGAGGAGTTTGTGAATATCGGCAAAATGGAGCCCGGTAGTCGGTTCGTCAAGAATATAAACCGTGCGCCCGGTGGCACGTTTACTCAGCTCCCGCGCCAGTTTAACCCGTTGGGCTTCGCCGCCTGAAAGGGTGGTGGCACTCTGCCCGAGCGTGATATATCCCAGGCCGACATCGCGCAGGGTTTTGAGTTTGTTATTGATGCGCGGCAGGTTTTCCATTAACTGGCTGACCTGATTCACGGTCATGTCGAGCACATCGGCAATACTTTGGCCCTTGTATTTCACTTCGAGGGTTTCGCGGTTATAGCGCTTGCCCTTGCAGACTTCGCATTCGACATAGACATCGGGCAGAAAGTGCATTTCAATGCGGATAATCCCGTCGCCGCTACAGGCTTCGCAGCGTCCGCCCTTCACATTAAAGGAAAATCGCCCGGCCTTGTAGCCGCGAATTTTCGCTTCGGGCAGCTGCGCATAGAGTTCGCGGATATCGGTGAACACGCCGGTATAGGTCGCCGGATTCGAGCGCGGCGTGCGCCCAATGGGCGACTGATCGATGTCGATAACCTTGTCGAGCTGGTCGAGTCCCTGAATGTCTCTCAGTGGGCCGGCTTTCTCACGGCTGCGATGAAGTTTCTGCGCCAGGATTTTATACAGGGTTTCAATAACCAGGGACGATTTTCCTGAACCGGAAACCCCGGTAAAACAGGTGAGCACCCCGAGGGGGATATCGACATCAATCTGACGCAGATTATTGGCGCTGGCACCCAGCAGGCGCAGACTGCGCTCACTGGTGCGGCGCCGCTCTGGCATGGCAATTTCGCGCTCACCGGACAGATATTGGCCCGTCAGGGATTCTTTGCAGTTACGCACCTCAGACGGCAACCCGGCAAAGACCACCTCGCCACCATGGACTCCAGCTGCCGGGCCCATATCAATAAGATAATCAGCGGCGAGCATCGTTTCTTCATCGTGCTCGACCACCAGAACCGTATTGCCCAGGTCACGTAATTTCTTCAGGGTTTCAAGCAAACGCAGGTTGTCACGCTGGTGCAAACCAATGGAGGGTTCATCGAGAATGTACAGCACCCCCATGAGAGACGAGCCAATCTGGGTCGCCAGGCGGATACGCTGGCCTTCGCCTCCGGACAGGCTTCCCGAAGCCCGGTCGAGGGACAGGTAACTCAACCCGACATGCTGCAAAAACCCGAGCCTTTCGCGAATTTCCTTTAAAATCCGCCGGGCAATTTCGGCCTGCCGGGGCGGCAACTCCAGTTTGGTGAAAAAGTCGAGGGCTTCGCTAATTGACATGGCGCAGACCTGGCGGATGTTGTGTGCGGCGATTTTGACGTGCAGAGACTCTGGCCGCAGACGCGCACCCTCACAGGTGGAGCAGGGCACCACGCTCATATATTTTTCGAGATTTTCGCGCACCGTGTCGGAATCGGTTTCACGATAACGACGCTCCAGATTGGGCAACACGCCTTCGAAGGTTTTTTCGTAATGATGCCGATGCTCGCCCTGATCGAAATAGAAACGGATCTTCTCGCGCCCCGATCCCTGAAGTAAAACCTTTTGGATCTTGGCAGGCAGTTGGTTAAACGGGGTGCGCATGCTGAAATCGTAGTGGGCGGCCAAAGCATCGAGCATGGCCTGGTAATAATGACCGCTGCGGCTGTCCCACGGAAGAATTGCGCCATCGCGCAGGCACAGATCGGGATTGGGCACCACCTGTTCGGCATCAAAATAATTGCGCGTGCCCAGGCCGCTGCAATCGGGGCAGGCGCCGTGGGGGTTGTTAAACGAGAACATGCGCGGAGTCATTTCCGGGTAAGACAGGCCACAGTCAATACAAGCATGCTGGGCAGAATAGAGCTGACTGTCGCCCGCGGGTTGTTCAATGCGCACCAGGCCATCGGCCAGTTTAAGAGCGGTTTCGAGGGAATCTGCCAGGCGACTTTCAATGCCGGGCTTGACCACCAGCCGATCAACCACCACCTCGATACTGTGCTTTTTATTTTTATCGAGGGGAATATCGTCTCCAAGTTCGCGCATTTCGCCATCAATCCGCACACGCACAAAACCACTGGCCTGCAACTGGGCAAGTTCTTTACGATATTCGCCCTTGCGTTCACGTACCAGGGGAGCCATGACCATGATTCGGGTCTTTGCGGGCGCCTGCATTACCAGATCGACCATCTGCTCCACGGTCTGACTGCTGATCTGTCGACCGCAGCGGTGGCAGTGAATCTGCCCGGCACGGGCAAAGAGCAGGCGCAGATAGTCGTAGATTTCCGTGACCGTACCCACCGTGGATCGCGGGTTGCGCGAGGTGGTTTTCTGTTCGATGGCGATCGCCGGCGACAGGCCGTCAATCTGGTCGACATCGGGTTTTTCCATCTGCTCAAGAAACTGGCGCGCATAGGCCGAAAGACTTTCGACATAGCGCCGCTGTCCTTCGGCATAGATGGTGTCAAACGCCAGAGTACTTTTCCCCGAACCCGATACCCCGGTGATAATCACCAGCTGATCCCGCGGGATATCAATATCAATATTTTTTAGATTATGTTGGCGCGCTCCGCGAACGCGGATCTGATCTATCATGGAAGGCGACTTTCAGTTTTTACGCAGAAGAACCATCTGATCCGCCAAACGGATGGCGGCTTGCAGACTGGAGATGTTGGCACGGCCCGTGCCAACCAGATCGTAGGCGGTGCCGTGATCAACGCTGGTGCGAATGATGGGCAAGCCCAAGGTGAGGTTAACGGCGTCGTCAAAATGGAGCAGCTTCAGCGGAATCAAGCCTTGATCATGATACATGCACACCACCGCATCGTAGTCGCCGCGGGCGGCAAAATGAAACAGGGTGTCGGCGCTATGGGGGCCACTCAGAGTGATGCCTTGCCGACGTGCCTGTTCTATTGCCGGCAGAATCAGACGTTGCTCCTCGTCACCGAACAACCCCTGTTCACCGGCGTGGGGATTAAGGGCCAGCACTGCAATTTTCGGCTGGGGTAGCCCGAAATATTGCCGCAGACTCGCGTCGGTAATGCAGATGGTTTGGAAAATTTCTTCACTGCCCAGCCGGGCGGGGACTTCGCACAGGGCCATATGGGTGGTCACCAGACTGACACGCAAACGCGAGCCCGCCAGCATCATCACCACCTTTTCGCGACCGCAGCGCGCGGCCAGGAGTTCGGTGTGGCCGGGAAAATGGCAGCCAGCCCTATTGATTGCGGCCTTGTTGATGGGACAGGTGATCATGGCGGCGGCGCGTTCAGTGCGACAGGCCTCAATTGCCCATTCAATATAGGCGATCATGGCCCGGCCACAGGCCTGGTCGGGCTGGCCCGGCTGCAAAGTTTCGGGAGTGAGTTGTGACAGTGGCTTGATACGCAATTGCTGATCTTGCCAGCGCAGGAGCTGCTCGTCGCCACAGTCTTCCAGCGTCGTCTGCAAGCCCAGAGTTTGGGCGCTGGCCTGCAGCACCTGGGCATCGCCCGCAACCAGCAGCGGATGCCTGGAAAGATCACCGGCGTGCACGCAACGCAGAATCAGTTCTGGCCCTATCCCGGTGGGATCGCCCATGGTCACAATGAGGGGCAGCGACTTCAAGAGGCCTCGGCGGGTAAGCGAATATCAATCACCGCGCCCTGGCGCAGTTCTTTTTTCCATTCGGTAAAACGCTTTTCACTGTTTTGTTCACTGAGAATTTTTTCGATTGCAGCGCTGACATCTTCGGTCAGTTCGGCTTTAGCCGGTGTGCGCTCAACAATTTTGAACACATGCACCGCCCCCAGAGCTAAAATCGGTTCAGTGACCTCGCCGCTGGTTAAGCCGGCGATCCCTTTCTGGAATTCCGGATGCAGCTCCGCTTCGACCATCATTCCCATATTGCCCCCCTCAATCGCGCCGCCGGCGGCATTGAGGATCTCTTGCACGCTTTTTCCCGCCAAAAGTTGCTGACGGGCAACCTGGGCCTGCTGCAGCAGCTCTTGACGTTGTTCATCCTTGGCGGTGGCCGACAAGGGGAAACTCAGTCGAGCCAGGTTCAAGGCCGGTGGCCGGGTAAATTCGTTGCGGTGGGCTTCAAAATAGTCGCGTATCTGGGCGCGGGTTACTTCGACCTTGCTGCGGACTTCCTGATTGATCAATTTGTAGCGTAAAATTTCTTTGCGCAGATTCTGCCGATAATCCGCCATCGAAACCCCTTGAGCATGCAAAGCCGTTTGCAGTTGTTCCAGCGTCAATTTATTTTGGCGCTGGACATCTTCAATCGCCGAAGTCAGCTCCTGATCACTGACACTTAAACCCAACTCGGCAATACGCTGCTGCACCAACACATCTTCAATCAGCAGGTTGAGAAGCTCGCGGTCGGAGGTTTCTCCCTGGGTGGCGGCACCCTTTTGGGCGGGAGAATTCATTTCAGCCAGCTTCTGTTCCAACTGGTAACTGGTAACAACATCGTTATTCACCAGGGCCACCACTCTTATCAAGGGCTCGGCATGCAGGTTGCCAACCCATAAAAACAAGAGTAGCAGGGGGAAATATTTGCTTAATGTCATCGGTTTTATTCTTTCCTTTCAGATTTATAAGACAGAGGGTCATTCTGCCTTGTCTAAGAGCAATTTGTCCAGTTGTTGCCAAGCAATTTCGATCTGGCTTTGCGCCCGCTTTTCCGTCAACCAGCGTGCAAAAATTTCTTCGGCGAACTCTTGCTGCCGTTGGCGGCGAATCTTTTCTTCGACCTCTTCAAAGGGCTGTAATCCGGCTTGCAGATATTTCTCCACCATAAAGAGATGGATGCCGTAACTGCTGTGCACCACCGGGCTGATATCCCCCGGCTTGAGGGCGAAAAGTACCTGCTCAAATTCCGGCGGCAACTCGCCGCGCGCGACCAGCCCTAAACTTCCCCCTTGATCGCGATCAGGAGACAAAGAATACTGGCGCGCCAGGCGGGCAAAATCTTCGCCTGCGACGAGACGTTCACGTATATTCTCGGCTTGGGTTTTATTTTTCAGCAGCATCTGACGCGCCTGAAGTTGTGCGGGGCGCTGATAGTCTTGCTGGTGACCTTGATAATAGTGCACCAGTTCCTGCCGGGCCAGAGGAGGGCGATTCTCGACCAGCTGGGCCAGCAGACGCTCACGCAACAGGCTTGTGTGCAGCTGCTGATACCAGCGGACGCTGTCTTGTCCAGATTGCTGGATAATTTCGGCAAATTTCTCGGGAGGATACTGACCAATGAGAGTCTTGATTTTTTGCTGTAAATCTTCAGCACTGATCTGGATGTCGCGCTGCGCGGCTGCGCTGCGCAGCAACTCTTCGTCGATGAAACGCGCCAGGGTCTGACGCAGCAATCTTTTCTGCTCTGCGGGAGGGAGAGCGGTCAACTCACGCCGCAAGGGGCCAAGAGCGGCACGAAATTCTTCCAGGCTGATTTCGTGCGTATCTATGCGCAATAAGGGATGTTGCCGTTTTTCGCATGCCGATAGGGTCAGGGACAGCAGCACCAGCAGTAACAGGTGCAACGGGAATTTTTTCATGGCGCGACCTGCCCCCGGGCAAGTCGCTGGAGCTCGCTGCGCACCTCGGCGATCAGCTCTGCCTCGCGCAGGCGCTCTGACGTCCGCACGAGCAAACGAAAGCCGGCGGCCAGACTGTAGCGCTGCGGCTCCGCGTGTAAAAGTTGGCGGATAAAATCCCCCGAAATTGAGGTGTCGGCATGGAAAGACAAACTGAGGCGGCGGCCATCGTATTCCAAAAGTTCAATTTTCAGCTGCTTGAGTTGGATCCGCAAGCGCATGCTGCCGAGCAAGAGCTGGCCAGCTGCGGGCAGTTCTCCGTAGCGATCTTGCAACTCGTCCGCCAAATGAAAAATTTCGGCATCATCTTCCGCTGCGGCAAGCTGCTGATAAAATTTCAGCCGTTGATTGGGATCGGGCAGATATTTTTCCGGCAGATAGGCCGATAAGCCCAGGCGGATTTCCGGGTCAATTCGCTGCTCGCGCTCCCGTCCGCGCAGGGTTTCAATCGTCTCTTCCAGCAGTTCGGTATAGAGCTCAAACCCAATCGCCGCAATCGGCCCCGACTGTTTCGCGCCGAGCAGATCACCGGCCCCGCGCAGCTCCAGATCTTGGCTGGCAATGCGGAATCCGGCCCCCAGTTCGGTCAGCTCCTGCAAAACCTTGAGTCGTTCCCGCGCTTCGCGGGTCAGACTGGCCTCTCCCGGGATGAGGAGATAGGCATAGGCGCGACGATCTGAACGCCCGACGCGGCCGCGCAACTGATAAAGCTGTGAAAGCCCGAAGCAATCGGCACGATTAATAATAATGGTGTTTGCCCCCGGGATATCCAGGCCATTTTCGATAATGGTTGATGCCAGCAACACATTGGAGCGACCTTCAACAAAATCGAGCATCACCTTTTCGAGGTCTTTTTCATTCATTTGACCATGACCGACGGCAATTTTCGCCTCGGGCACCAATTGGCGTAAATGATCGGCCATAGCCGCGATAGTTTGTACCCGGTTGTGCACAAAATAGACCTGACCACCGCGTTGTAGTTCACGTAAAATCGCCTGGCGGATCAGGTCATCATCGAAACGGGTCACATAGGTTCGAATCGCCAGTCGATCGACCGGCGCGGTCTCGATTACCGACAGATCACGCATTCCGGTCATACTCATATGCAGCGTACGCGGAATGGGGGTTGCGGTCAGGGTCAGGGTATCAACTTCCGCCCGCAAGCTCTTGAGACGTTCCTTGTGGCTGACGCCGAAACGCTGTTCTTCATCTATCACCAGCAGACCGAGATCTTTGAAACGGATATCGCGCTGCAACAAACGATGGGTGCCAATAACAATATCTACCCGCCCATTGGCCATGGCGTCGAGAACCTTGCGCACCTCGGCCGCGCTGCGAAAGCGCGAGATCATTTCAACGCGCACCGGGAAATCCTTCAAGCGCCCGGTAAAACTTTGCCAGTGCTGTTGGGCCAGAATCGTGGTCGGTACCAGCACCGCCACCTGCTTGCCATCGAGCACCGCCTTCACCGCGGCCCGCAGGGCAACTTCGGTTTTGCCGTAACCGACATCGCCGCACACCAGACGATCCATGGGACGGGGGGAACACATATCGGCCAGAGTTTCGAGAATCGCGTTGGCCTGATCAGGGGTTTCCTCGTAGGGAAAGGTGGCTTCAAACTCGCGAAATAAGCGATCAGGCGGGCTGAAAGCAAAACCTTCACAGAGTTCGCGCCGGGCATAAATTTCGAGGAGCTGCCGTGCCAGCTCCTCAATCGCGGTGCGTGCCTTGAGCCGAGCCTTTTCCCAACTCTGACCGCCCATTTTGTCGAGGCGCGGCTGGGCACCTTCACCGCCAATGTACTTCTGAACTTTTTCGATACGCTCGACAGGCAAATAAAGTTTGTCGTTACCGGCATATTCGAGATGAAGATAATCACCTGAAATTGCACCGGTTTTCAGGTGGATCAACCCCAGATAACGCCCGACACCGTGATCAATGTGCACGATATAGTCATTTTCACGCAGATCACCCAATCCCGAAAAAAGCTCACGTGCACTTTTGCGTTTCGGCTTGTGGTGGTGGCTGCGCTGACCGAAAATTTCCTCTTCAGTAATAATCCCTAAATGATCGAAAGGCAGGTGGAAGCCGGCAGACAGCTTGCCGATGTGCAGCTGCGGGGCTTGTGCCGTTAACGCAGAAAAATTTCCGGGTGTGCTGATGGACAATTGCCACCCATTTTCCCTCAGCAACTCTTGCAAGCGCCGCGCTTGTCCTGGTTGCCGACACACCAAAAGGATCTTCCACTTGGCGGCGCGCCAGGCTTCAAGCTTGTCCAGCAACGGGGTCAGGCCATCTCGCCCCTCCGCCAGACTGGCGCGCAGATCCTGGTTGGTATGACAGTCGAAATGGTAACTGTAGTGTTGCGCATCAAGAGCATAAACCCGCAGAGAACTCAGCCGAACAGGCCGGTAGGTGGCCAGAGCCTTCTCAAGTTCTTCCGGTTCCAGAAAGAGATCCTGGCGCTTGGCGTGAGGTTCCCGGTTAGCGCTGAGGCGCGCTTCTGCCGAGCGAATTTCACTGCTGAAGCGATCAATCTCCTGCTCGATGGCGGGGGGGTCAATCAACACCAGGTCGGCCCGACTGAGATAATCACACAGAGTATCAAGTTGGGGGTAATTGAACGGCAGCAGAAAAGCGCGGCCAGGGGCCAGGATCCCTTCACGTAATTCCTCATTGATGCCTTCACGCAGGGTGCGCGGCAACTCCATTTCATCACAGCGCTGCTTGAGTTTACGCAGCAAACACTCGAGATGAGTACCGCTTAGACAAAGTTCACGCGCAGGAATCAGCTGGATACGTTTGAGTTCAGCACCCGCGGTACGCTGACTTGCGGGGTCAAAATAACGCATGCGTTCAATAAAATCGCCATAGAACTCAAGGCGCAAGGGCTGATCCGTCTCTACCGGGAAAAGATCGATAATATCTCCGCGCACCGCATAGGTGCCACGATCTTCAACCAGGGGAACATTTTGATATCCAAGTTGATGGAGCTGGTGCAGCAAATCTTGACGTGGATATTCTGCTTCATGCTCAAGACACAGGGTGAGTTCAGCTAGAATCCGGCGCGGAATCACCCGCTGCATCAGGGCGCGCACGGTGGTCACTACGCCATCGAGCTCACCCGCCGCCAATTTCACCAAACTGGCAAGACGGGTTGCTTCAATTTCAGGATGGGGGGTCAGGGGATCGTAGGGACCAAGTTCCCAGTGGGGGAAAAACCCCAGACGTTGCGCCTGGCGGGCAAAAAAACCAAGATCTTCGAATAAACGCTCGGCCTGGTGTTGGTCGCTGCAAACGATCAGCAGGGGTTTGTCCGTGTGGCCAAGGCAGCGCGCCAGCAGATAGGCGTCGGCCGAACCGCTCAGTCCCAACAGCTCAATCGCGCGTTGAGGCTCGACCAGGGCGCTCAAAAGGCTTTGACTGGTGGCCGCGTGAATCTGGGTCGAGGAGTGTGGTTCCATGGCAGACACAACTTTTTTTGCAAGCGCGCGCTAGCGGTGAGGATCAGTCCCGCGGGACGGCGAGCATGCGATCCAGGGCACGCCGGGCTTTTTCTGCGGTTTCTGGAGCGACAGTCACCCGGGGACGCATGGTTTCCAGACAATGAAGCAGATCTTCCAGAGACGTCAGTTTCATGTTCGGGCAGATCAGGGCCTTAGATGGCATAATAAATTTTTTGTGCGGGTTCTGTGTTCGCAAGCGGTGCAGAATGCCCATTTCAGTGCCAATAATGAAGGTAGCGGCGGAGCTGTTGGCGACGTATTCATACATGCCGCTGGTGGAGCAGATATGGTCGGCACGTTCGAGAATTTCCGGTGAGCATTCAGGGTGCGCGATAAAAACCGCATCGGGGTGCGCGCGCCGCGCGGTTTCAATATCCCTGACCTGCAAACGCTCATGGGTCGGACAGTAACCCTCCCAGACATGGCAAACCTTGTCTACATGCTGGGCAATATAGCGCCCCAGATTGCGATCGGGCACCAGTAAAACTTCGTCGCAATTGAGGGAACGCACGACATTGATCGCATTGGAACTGGTGCAGCAGATATCACTCTCGGCCTTGACCGCGGCACTGGAATTAACGTAGGTAACCACCACCGCTTGTGGGTATCGGGCTTTCATTTTGCGCAGCTCTGCGGGCGTGACCATGTCGGCCATGGGGCAACCCGCGTCATGGCGCGGCAAGAGCACGGTTTTCTGCGGGCTCAGCAGGGCGGCGCTTTCCGCCATAAAATGCACCCCACAAAAGACAATGACGTCCTTGCTGGTGCGGGCCGCCTCAATCGACAGCCCCAGAGAATCACCGGTAATATGGGCGATCTCCTGAATTTCGTCCCGCTGGTAGTTGTGCGCCAGGATGAGAGCATTTTTTTTGTCGGCCAGTTGAAGAATTTTCGCTTGTATTTCCGCTTGTGTCATCGGCTCATTCCCGTCAACTTTGTCTTGTGTCAAAGGGCGAATGCTAGTCGAAAGACCCTGATAAGTCAATTGTTTCAGCGGTGAGCGCAGCTTGACAGAGCGAGTGGCAAACCGCTATCCTCGCTGGGTTTACACTGGCAAATCCCCATGTAAAGGTTTTCTTCTCATGATGAAAGGATCATCATGTTCGGCATAGGCATGACAGAACTTCTGCTGATTGGCGCATTGGCTCTTATGGTATTGGGCCCGAAAAAACTGCCGGACCTGGCTCGTGCCATGGGGCGCGGCCTGGCCGAATTCAAACGCGCGACGGATGAATTCAAAAATACCCTGCAACAAGAAACCCGGGTTGCCGAAACCAAAGAACGGCTGATAAAAGAGGGTAAACTGACGCCGCCTGATTCGGCCCCCGTTTATAACCCCTATGTCGATGGCGAAATCGATCCTGCCAGCGATGCAAGCCACGAAAACCGTGCTTCAGCCCCCCAGGCAGCGTCAAAAATTTCCGAGGAACACCCCGAAAAACAGGAGAGCTCCGATGTCTGAGGAGATGCCCCTGATGTCGCACCTCGACGAATTGCGTAAGCGCTTGATTATCAGTTCGGTTGCCTGGCTGGCGGGTTTTCTCGGCTGTTATTCGGTGGCCGAGAAACTCTTTAAGTATATTTCGCAACCGGTTTACAACGCTCTGCCTTCAGGCAGTTCCCTCGTTTTCATTCAGGCCACCGAACCCTTTTTCACCTATTTGAAAGTTGCTGCCGTTGCTGGGCTCTTGCTCGCCTTGCCGATTATTCTGTGGCAAATCTGGGGTTTTGTCGCGCCGGGGCTGTACCGTAACGAAAAACGCTTTGCCATTCCCTTCGTTTTAATGAGTTGTCTCTGCTTTGGCCTGGGGACTTATTTCGGGTTCTTTTTTGTTTTTCCAACCATCTTCACCTTTCTGATCACTTTCGGCACCGGTACCGGCGAAATCAATGCCATGCTCTCCATGGGCTCGTATCTGAGTCTTTCGACCCGGCTGCTCCTCGCTTTTGGCCTGGTCTTCGAATTGCCGATCATTATCTTTTTTCTCGCCCGCATGGGGGTGGTTGATTACAAATGGCTCGCCGCAAAACGTAAAATGGCCATCTTGCTGGCGTTTGTTATTGGGGCGGTTCTCACCCCGCCCGATGTCTTTTCCCAAGCGTCTATCGCTGTGCCCTTCATTATCCTCTACGAAATCGGAATTCTTGTCGCGCGGTTGTTCGGGAAGAAAAAGGCCCCGGAAGAAGAGGGCGAAGCGTAGAATTTCATTCTGAAATTTTGGTCACTATTCACCCCCCCTGTCTAAGGGTCGTCATCCCCGAGTGATCCTGGCGGGGATGCAGATTTTCAACCCGTTAAACCCCTGGATTCCGGCCTAAATCATGCCGGAATGACGCCCTAGGCGGCGCCTTGAGGCGCGATGGGGCGCGGCTTCTTCGTTGTGCGAAATTGCGGGTGCCCTGAATTTGTGTCGGCAACTGCTTGTCGTCAGGCTTCCATGGGGACAAAAGCCTGCTCAGCGGTTTAATTGGTAGGTGCGCACTGCGCGGTTGTGTTCTTTCAGAGTCGCCGAAAATTCATGGCTGCCATCGCCGCGGGCGACGAAGTAAAGATCGTCGGATTGCGCCGGTTGGACGGCAGCGCGCAGGGCCTCAAGGCCCGGACTGGCGATGGGGCCGGGGGGCAAACCGTGGTGGCGATAGGTGTTGTAGGGCGAGGGGGTTTCCAGATCCCGGCGGGTGAGGTTGCCATTGAAATCGGGCAGGGCATAAATCACCGTCGGGTCGGTTTGCAAACGCATGTCGCGCTGCAGGCGATTATGAAATACCGCCGAAATAAGAGGCATTTCGTCAGCCAGAGCACTTTCTTTCTGGATAATCGAGGCCAGGGTCACCAGCTGGTGGCGGTCGAGGGATGCTGCGGCGGCAGGCTTGGGCAGGCGAGCGTACTGGCGTTCAAACTCTTTGAACATGGTACGCAAAATATTCTCAGCAGTAACTCCTTGAGCAAACTGGTAGGTTTCCGGGAAAAGATAACCTTCCAGATCGCTGGCCGGTATTTTAAGGGATTGCAGCAGCAAGGGATCGCGTGCCGCCGCGAGCAATGCCTCGGCATCAACCAGGCCGACTTCGGCACCGCGCTGGGCTATTTGACGCAGGCTAAAACCTTCGGGGACGGTGAAGCGGAGCTGATCGACATCGCCCAGTTGCAGGCGGTGCAAAATTTGCGGCAGGCTGGCCTTAGCGCTGAAGCTGTAATGCCCCGCCTGAATATTGACCAGTTCGGGGTTAAATTTCGCCAGCAAACGCAGGGCCAGGGCCGAACGGATCACCTGTTGGTTTTCAAGCTTGCGCGCCACCTGGATAAGGGATGCGCCGGGTTCGACCTCTAATCGCACAGTCGCAGGCGGGGTCATGGGTGTCAGGGCCCACCAGCCGCTGATGCCGGTGAGGGCCAGCAAGAGGATAAAAATTAATCGCAGGCGCAAAAGAAAAACAACCTTCGTCGATTTAGAGGTTGAAGCGGTTTTCGCTGCCATCGCGCAGGCGCTCAATGTTGCTGCGGTGCCGCCAGATGATGAAACCGGCAATTACCAGGGTTGCGCCGGCGAGAACGGCTGAACGTTCAAACAGAAAAACCAGCCCGGGAGCCGCCGCCGCAGTGATGACGGACGCCAGGGAGATAAAACGCCAGCGATAAAGAATCAAACTGAAGATGACCAGCCCGCAGAGCACGGTGAGAGGCGAGAGCACCAGCAGCACGCCGAGGGCCGTCGCAACTCCTTTGCCACCCTTGAAACCAAGATAAACAGGATAACAGTGGCCGAGAAAAGCGGTCACGCCAACCAGTGCAATCTGGGGCTGGCTGAGCTGAAACAGGGAGATTGCCGCGAGCAGGGGGAGAACGCCCTTTAAGCAGTCGCCCGCCAGAGTTAAAATTCCCAGGGTGCGTCCGGCGACGCGATAAACATTGGTTGCGCCAATATTACCGCTGCCCGCCGTGCGCACATCTGCGCCGCCCGCTAGTCGGGTAAGGACTAGGCCGGTGGGAATTGCACCAATGAGATATGTCGCCAATAAGAAAAAAAATACCGTCATAGTTTTTCCTTGTTCGGTCTATTTGAGTCAGCTGAAATCCTCACAGATTTCAGGGTACTAGCATGCCGACTCTTAAATGGCAAGATCGAAGCGTGCCGGCTGAACCGGGAGGAATAGGGCTGATTTAATGCTGCGAGTAATTATTCAGCTCCCTGGACACCGAGCGCGAGGTCTCCATTCCACGGACTGTATGAATCTACGCGCTCCATGGCGGCCTCGGACGGGGTGCTGACTAGCGGACAATTTTATGTCCAGGTTGTTTGCGGTGCGCATGGGCGGAAAAAATAATTTTCTCCCCTCGCACTTTTATAATTTTATGTTAATCTCTCCAGAAACCGCGACAGGAGGCAAGGTATGAAAAAGGTTTTAATTGTTGACGACAGCATTGCTGTTGCCCGCCAACTGGAAAAAATTATCAACAGTGCTCAAGAATTCGAAGTAATTGGTCAGGGGCGCAATGGGGCCGAGGCGATCAAACTCTGTCAGCAGCTTCAGCCCGATATTCTGTGCATGGATATGAACATGCCGCTTATGGATGGCATGACGGCCTTACGCAGCTTGCGACAGCTCTTTCCCGAACTCAAGGTCATTATGGTCACATCCCTGGGGGGGGTCGGCGATAAATACACCGAAGCCCTCAAACTTGGGGCCAGAGATGTTATTTCAAAACCCTTTGAAGCCGAATCGGTTCTGAAGATGTTAAAGCAGCTGTAAGTTTTCCGTGCAGCAAAACAAAGGAGATAACCGGGCATGGCAGTAAAATTTTTTGGTCAGTTTCTGGTCGAACAGGGTGTGGTAAACAGAGATGCCCTGTTGCAGGCCGTCGACTTGCAGGAACAAACCAATCTCAAGTTCGGTGAAATGGTGGTGGACATGAAACTTATGACCATAGCCGAGGTCGAACGTGTCAATTTGGCTCAACGCAGTGAAGACCTGCAATTTGGCGACATGGCGGTCAAACTTGGCATTATCACCGCGGCCCAGGTTCAGCAGGTGTTGACCACGCAGCGGAACAATCATCTGTATATTGGTGAAGCCCTGATCAAGGTCGGTGCTCTTAGTCCGGAGCAACTGCAAAAAAACTTGCAAGCATTCAAGCAAGATCAGCAGCCCTACCTGGCGACGACGATTGAAATTCCGAGCGGAATCCCCCATCAGCCCATGTGGGAAATGGTGGCGGATCTGACCTATAAGATGCTTACCCGCGTAGCCAAAATACCTTTTCGTCCGGGGCTCTGCACCCTGGTGGATAAGCTTCCCGAACGCCCCATTGCGGCGGGTCTAAGCTTCTCGGGTGCGGTCAATGCCCGTTATTTAATGGCGGTGACGGAAAATATCCGGAATCAGATTGCCAAGGCGATTCTCGATGAAGAATCCGTTGACGATGAACCCCTTGAAGTGCTGGATGACGCCGTGCGGGAATTTATCAATATTGTTTGTGGCAATGTGGCCGCCAAGGCCGCTCAGTTGGGCTTCACTCTGGAAATTGACCCGCCGGAAACTTACTCCCAGGGTACCACCGGAATGGATATCCCTCAAGATTGGGTCGGTTTGGTGTTTCCTCTGCACTCTTTCGCGGGTGAATCGTTTGAACTGGTTGTTTTAATTGCCAACGCCTGATGCTTTCTGCCGCCGGAGGCCCCAGCGTTTGTGATTGAGCTCTTTTACCGCGGTGTGCTATTTTCCTGCCATGACTCTTGAGGATTATGGCTGGAACGAGCGTCTCGCCCAGCAGTTTGCCCCTTTTACGCAGCGCGATCTGGTGCCGGCACGGGTGATCCGCGGTGAAAAAAACTATTTTCGCGTTATCTGCGCACAGGGTGAACTAACCGTACGCTTTGCAGGCAGAGTGCGGCATCAGGCCGCTGGCCGTCAGGATTTACCGGTGGTAGGCGATTGGGTCGCGCTGGAACTGAACCCTGCGCAAGATCAGGGCGTGATCCACGCGGTGCTGGAGCGTTTCTCCTCTTTTGCGCGCAACCTGCCGGGGCGGCGCAAGGGCAAGAATCGCGAACGCGTGGAACAGCAGGTCATTGCGGCCAATGTCGAAACCGTGCTGATTGTCTGTGGTCTGGATCAAGATTTCAACCTGCGCCGCATTGAACGCTATCTCACCCTGGTCACTGCCGGTGGGGCGCAAGCGGTGGTGGTGCTCAACAAGGCCGACCTTTGCGCCAATGCTGCCGAGCGCCTTGAGCAAGTGAGCGCGGTCGCGGGCCTTGCCCCGGTGGAACTCTTTTGTGCGCACAATCCGGAACAGGTGCAGTGCCTGCGGCACTATCTGCATTCTGGGCAGACTCTGGCCTTGCTTGGCTCTTCGGGGGTGGGAAAATCAACCATCATCAACGCCCTGCTTGGCGATGCGCGCCAGAAGGTTGCCGAAGTCAGCCCGTCCGTCGGCAAGGGCCGCCACACGACCACTCACCGCGAACTTTTTCTGCTGCCCGGCGGCGGAGTGCTGATGGACAACCCCGGGATGCGCGAACTGCATCTGTGGGGCGAAGAAGATGATTTGGCCGAATCTTTTGCCGAAATCGAAGTTTTGGCTTTAAACTGCCGTTTTTCAGACTGCGGCCACCAGAGCGAACCCGGCTGTGCGGTGCTGGCCGCCTGCGAAAAAGGCCAGTTCGATGCGCAGCGCATTGCCAGTTATCTCAAGTTAAAAGCCGAACTGACCCACCTGCAACGGCGGCGCTAGCCGAGCCCCAAGCCTCTTCTCGCGGTGGAATTTTTATGCCGCCGCGCCCATGGCGATAAAGGGCTTTGTGCCTGTCGGCAGCCTGCTACTTTTTTCCTTCATTCGCAACCACCTGATCGCCGATAGGGTGCGCCACGAGTTGAGCTGGCAGAGACCCTGGCGTGTTCGACACCTTATGTGCTGCGAAGACCGACCGCGAAATGCGGCAACAAGCCGTGTGGGGTGAAATTGGGGTCAGTGAACAAGACCTGCGCTACTTTCGTGGTGGCTGCGGTGCAGATAGTCGGCATAATCACCGTCGTAGATTTGCACCTGACCATGGTCAATTTCAAAGACCCGCCCCACCAGGCTGCGCAGAAAATGGCGGTCGTGACTGACGAGCATCACGGTTCCGGTAAAATTTTGCAGGGCCTCAAGCAGGACTTGGCGGGATTGGATATCCAGGTGGTTGGTGGGTTCGTCAAGAATCAGCAGGTTGAGGGGGCGCGCCAGCAGCATAGCAATCACCAAGCGGCTCTTTTCGCCCCCCGACAGATGTTCGATGCGTTTGTCGACATCATCGCCGCGAAACAAAAAGGCCGCAGCCAGGTTGCGCACCACGCCCATGGAAGCCTGGGGCAGCGCGCCCTGCAGGCTGTCAAACACCGACAAGCGCGGATCGAGCAATTCCATGGAATGCTGGCTGAAATAGCCGATTTCGACATTGGCTCCAATGGTGACATTGCCGCTGGTGGCCTCGGTCTGCGCAGCCAGAATTTTCAGAAAAGTTGATTTACCCGCGCCGTTGATGCCGGTCACGGCAATTTTGTCACCCCGGCGCACCAGGGCCGAAATGCCGCTGAAAACCGGCTTTTCGCCGCCTGTGGGCAGGGGCCAGCTTTTGGCCAGCTGATCAATCGCCAGCACGTCATCGCCACTGCGCGGCGGCGGGTTGAATTCAAAACGAATCTGTTTCTCCTCGGGCGGAATTTCGATGCGTTCGATTTTTTCGAGTTTTTTGACCCGCGATTGTACCTGGGCGGCATGGGAGGCCCGCGCGGCAAAGCGCGCGATAAACTCTTCTTCTTTGGCGAGCATTTCCTGTTGGCGTCGAAAACTGGCGCGTAATTGCTCGCGGCGAATCTCGCGTTCACGCAAATAAAAATCGTAATCCCCGCCATAGGTGGTGATGTTACCGTTACCCACTTCGATAATACGATTCACCAAGCGATTCATGAAATCACGGTCGTGGCTGGTCATCAATAACGCGCCTTTGAAATCCGTCGCCAGCCAGTTTTCGAGCCAGATGATGGATTCGACATCCAGGTGGTTGGTGGGCTCGTCGAGCAGCAGAACATCGGGGTTCAGGGTGAGAATGCGCGCCAGGGCGATGCGCATTTTCCAGCCGCCACTGAAGCTTTCCACCGGACGCAGGTCATCCTCCGGGCCGATGCCGAGGCCGGTCAGCACCGCCTGGGCGCGGGTTTCAAGATCATAGCCGCCGCGATGTTCAAATTCTTGCTGGGCATCACCGTAACGCTCAAGCAGTTCGCTCATGGCCTCGTCGTCGAGGGGCTCACCCATCTGCCCTTCCATGGCGGTGATCTGCTCGCCCAGCTGCATAATCTCGGCTGAGGCGGCCATGACCTCGGCAAGGGCCGAATGCCCTGTCATGTCGCCGACATCCTGGGAAAAGTAGCCGATAACAACTTTTTTACCGCAGCTGATGTCGCCGCCATCCAGTTCTTCTTCGCCGGTGATCAGGCGAAAAATGGTGGATTTGCCTGCACCGTTGGGGCCCACCAGGCCGCTGCGGCTGCCGGGCAGAATTTGAAAACTGGCGTTGTTGAACAAGACCTGGGCGCCGTGCTGTTTTTTGATATTGGTCAGGTGAATCATGATGCAATCTCCAGCGACTCACAGGGCCGCGGCTGGGTGACAAAAATCATTTTGGGTCGGCCGCCGAAACGGGCCCGACCGAGAGCCGGCGCATCACTTCACCGGCCATGGTCAAACCAAAAATGGGGGGAATGTATGAGGAGCTGCCGAGGATAACGCGGCGGTCGGTGCAGCGCCAGCGTTGATCTTCTTTGTTCGGGCAGATGCAGTTTTCGGCACAGGCGGCGGTTTCGGTGCTTAAGGGGCGGAATTCTTCGGTGGAATAAACCACCGGCACGCCCTTGTTAATGCCGCGCTTGCGCAGTTCCTTGCGCATGGTTCGCGCCAGCCGGCATTTTTTGGTGTCGCCAATATCGGCGACCCGGATCAGGCCGGGATCGATTTTGTTGGCTGCGCCCATGGAACTGATAATCGGTATTTTGCGTTCCACGCAGCTTTGGATCAGGTGCAGTTTCGCGGTGATATGGTCGATGCAATCCAAAACGAAATCGTAGCCTGGCTCAAGTAATTTGGTGCTGGTTTCGGCCTGGTAAAAACTGTTTTGCGCGACAATTTCGGCCCGGGGATTGATCTGGCGGCAGCGTTCCGCCATGGCCTCCACCTTGGGCTGGCCAATAGTGGTGTTCAGGGCGTGAATTTGCCGATTAACATTGGTCAGGCAGATCTCATCAAAATCCACCAGAGTCACATGCCCAAGGCCGCCGCGCACCAGCGCCTCGGCGGCATAGCTGCCGACCCCGCCAATGCCAAAAATAACCACCCGCGCCGCGGCCAGACGCGCCAGGGCCTCGCGGCCAAACAAGAGTTGCAACCGGCTGAAACGATGATTCTCCATAGTCCGTCAACCTTTTCCTTGAATATCCTCTGGCCCAGAAAATTTGAACAGCCGACAGGCATTTTCGCTGGTAATTTGCGCGCATTCGCCCAGGCTCCAGCCGCGCAGCTCGGCGAGTTTCTGTGCGACCTGCCTCAGGCTTTCTACGCCGGGGGCCATATCGGGCGCATCGGTTTCGAGCACCAGAGCACTGGCGGGCACATGCACCAGGGCCTGGGGCAGTTTGCGGGCGTTGGTTCGTAGCAGCACCGGGCCAATACCCAGATGCAGCCCCAAATTTAGGACTCTGGTCGCCAGTTCAGGGCTGCCGGAAAAGCCGTGTACCACTCCACCGACGTCTGCAATGCCTTCTTCAGCGCCAATCTCCAGCAAGTCGGCCAAACCTTTGACACTGTGAAAAATTACCGGCAGTCCAGCACTGATGGCAATGGCCAGCTGGGCGCGTAAGGCCTTTTTCTGCACCGCTGCCGACACCTCTACCCGAGCATCCAGGCCGATTTCACCGACAGCGACCACCCTGGGATGCTTGATCAGGCGGCAGAGTTCGGCCTCAAGGGTTAAATCCCATTGATCAGCCATCCGGGGGTGCAGGCCCAGGGCGCAGTAAACGCCGGGATTTTCCACACTCAGCGCCAGTTGACGCGGCCAAGACTTTGGGCTGACCCCTGGTTGAATCAAGCGGCGCACTCCCAAAAGGGCGGCGGTGGTCAGCTGGTGGCTTAGAACCTCGCCCAGCGCGAAAGCCGGCAGATGAATATGGGTGTCGCAGAATTCCATTGTGACCAAAGGCAGGAAAATATCTGGGGTTAGTGGTTGAGTTGTTGATATTCGCGCAGTAAGTCTTGCGGGTCAAGTCGGCCATCAAGGCGTGTCCAGGCGCTATCACCGGGTTGGTGTAAAAAAAGCGTCGCCTTGTTGGTAAGCATATCCGTCGGCGAAACCCCGAAAACCTGCATCAGCTTTTGGGTATCGGTCAGGGACCCCGTGAGATAGTCCCAGCCCGACCCCGCCTGATAGCGTTTGAGATAGGCCGCCAATACTGCCGGGGTATCGACCTGGGGATCAATGGAAATTGACACCAGCTTCACGCCCTTCTCAGCACCCGCCCGCCGTTGCAGATTGGAAAATTTGACCGCCATATCGGTACACAGGGTGGTGCAGCTGGTGTAGGAAAATTCCAGCATCACCGGTTGCGCACCCAGCAGGTAGGGGATCAGGGCCACCGGCTGATCATGCTGGTTGCGCAACTCCACCGCCGGTATCGGGTAATCAACCCGCGTGCGCTCATAACCCGTTGCGGCCGGTTTCAGCAGCAGCCACAACAGCAGCCCGCCCAGACAGAGCGCGCCCAGGGTGAGTGTTCGCTGCGCCATGTTTAGTAACCCAGTAAGATAAAACGACCGAACACCATGGGCCAGCTGGCGATGACGACAAAGGCGCCAACCCCGATAACCCCCAGCCACAACCACAGACGTTCGCGTTTTTCAAGTAATGGTTGCAAGCCGGGGTAGCGCCGCAGGCCAATGCCCAACCCTGGTAACATGGCAAACAGGCCACCGCCGAACAGGCTCAGATACAGAGGATAGCCGATATAGCCATAATGGCCTTGCAGCATATCAAAGGGGCAGTGATGATTGGGCATGGCATAAATGTAGGGTGAGATAAAGGCCACCACCGCCACCAAGCCCACAAGGATAAAGCCGGCACTGGCGATGAGCAGTAACAGGCGCAAAAACGCGCGCATCGACCACAGACATAAGCCCAGCAGCAGCAGGAGAAGTCCGGCGTGGGCATAAAACCAGACCATGGTCGGTGCAGCGGGCAGGGCCGCCAGCTCACTGGCAACACCACTCGCTCCCAGGCCAAAAAGTGAGCCGCAGCAAGAGGTGATGATTTGTGGTTCCAAACCGCTGAAATAACTGGCTTGCAGATAAAAATCCAGCCACAGCAGGGGGGTGAGCAGCAACAGGAAGCGGTACTTGATTTTGACCAGAGGGGTCGTCGGCGTCGCCAGATCCAGACGGTTGAGCCAGACCCAGAGCGCGGCCCCGAACATCAGCAGCAGTTTGATCAGCAGGGCGAGCCAGCCGATCTGATTGGCGTTGAGGGAGCCGGTGGCGCACATGGCACCAACAAACAAAGAATGAATGTCTTCGAGGGTATAGACAAACAGGGCTAAAGAAAAAATCTGGAAACCCAGCACCAGATTCATCAGGCTGCCGACCAGCCAGGTTTGACGCTCCAGCTGCAACTGACCCTGGCTGCTGCTTTGCGGGTTCCAGCGCAGCAGAATCCGCAGCCCTAGCAGGCTGGCGGCTAGACTCACCAGCCCAACCAGCAGTGCCCCCAACAGCAGGGCGATAATGCCGGCGTGCAGAATCACGCGCCCGGCTCCTGAAGCCGGCCGTCGTGGAGGTTCAGGCGGCGGCTGATCAGGGGATGATCGCAAACAAAGGGGTCGTGACTGGCAATAATCAAGGTTTTCCCGGCCTGATGCAGTTCGGTCAGAATCTCCATCAGTTGCGCCGCCAGCTGGCTGTCGAGGTGGGCGGTGGGCTCATCGGCAATAATCAGCGGGGGGTGATTGATGAGGGCACGGGCAATGGCAACCCGCTGTTGTTCGCCGCCGGAGAGTTGCGCTACCTTGAAATTGCGCCGCTGGTCGATGTGCAACTGAGCCAGAATTTCTGTGGCGCGGCGCTTCATCTCAGCAAACCCCAGGCGGGTGGGATACAGGGGTAAGAGCACGTTATCGATGACACTGAGCTCACGGACGAGATTGAACTGCTGGAAAATAAACCCGAAACTTTGTTGGCGGATGCCAGCCAGAAAATGTTCGGGCAGGCGGGTCACATCCTGGTCAGCAAAAAACAGCCGTCCCGAAGTGGGGCGTGCCATGCACCCGAGCAGGCTTAAAAGAGAGGTTTTGCCCGAACCACTAGGGCCGCGCAGCACCAGCACCTCACCGCTTTGCACCGCAACACTGACATCGCGCACCGCTCGAACTTCGTCGGGTTGATGTTGATGATAAATTTTGACCAGATTTTCGGCACGCAGCAGGGTGGTCATGGTCAGCTCCGCATCACGGCGTCGGGGTCGCTGACGGCATTTTTCCAGGCCGGCACCAGGGTACAAACCAGATAGGGAAAAATCGTCAAAGCGCCCAGACTGGCGAGCTCATAAAAACTTAAGGCGGGATAAAGGTCAAACTGGGGAAAAAGCACCGACCAGCCACTGAAAAACGGGCGTAACAGACCACCGCCAAACTGGTAGACCTGGATCCAGCCACCCAGGGTACCAAGGATGAAGGCGGTCAGAGAGAGACACAAGCCTTCCCAGAATTTGAGTTGCAAAACATCGCTGGTCGTCCAGCCCAGGGCCTTTAAGATGCCGATTTCGTGCTTTTCTGCGGCCCCCAGCCCCGAAGCCCGATCCCAGGCCAAAATCGCAAACGCCAGCAGGGCAGTTAACAGCAGGCTCAAAATCATGCCGCTGCGCCAGTTGAACACGGTGCGATAGCTGTGCAGAATTTCACTGCGCGCAATCGGGCGGGTTGCCGGCAGCTGTTGCCGGATTTTAGCGGCCAGGGTCGCAATTTCGCGCGGGTTGTAAACCTGCACCGCCAGATCCACCGCCAGTCCGGTGGGGATCTCGAAAAAAGCCCGCAGATCCGCGTTGCCAAGCACTAACAGATCCTGGGTCAGCAGCTGGGAATCACTGCTGAAAATCCCGCTCACTCTGAAGATACGGCTTTGGTTGCGCTGATCCACCAGCACCAGGCTGTCATCAATTTCAACCCCGTAAGTTTGGGCGACTCCGGCACCCAGGGCACAGTCCCCGGGCTGTTGCGGCAGTTGGCCGCGCAGCAGCTCCAGGGTTTCGCCCTGCGCAGAAGTCCACCCCAGCAGGGTCAGGTTAACCCCATAAAGACTGTCGTAATAATAGCCCCAGATACGCGCTTCAACCCCACGTACGCCGGGCAGGGTGCGGATTTGCGCGGCATAATCCTCGGCAATCAGATCATGACGGCCCCCCACCAGTTTCTGCACCACCAGCGCGGGAGCCGTGCTCAGCAGGGCCTCGGCTTCCTGGCGCAGACTTTGGGTCATAAACAACACCGAAGCCAACACGGCCACGGTCAGGGTATAAACCGCCAACAAGGCCAGATGCTTATATTTGCGTCGCAGCAAAGAGGCGAGGGCGTAATCGAGAATTTTCAAACTTGGGGTCATGGGGAACCAGGCTTTTTTATCAGAGTCAAGCGGGTTGTCGCCGTCTGTCTGGGCGGGCTAACCAACGAACCCGCCGGAAAGTGATCCAGAGCCGCGGGATGATCCTGAAAAGCGGCAAAATTGTCGGCCTGGGACAGATGGCGCGTATAGCGGGCTTCCGTCCACAGGGAGAGATCGGTCAAACCCAGAACCCGCACCAGTTGCTGGCCACCCCGCACTCTGGCGGCATAGCGGCTGTGGTCAGCCAGGTTGTCGAGGCCGAGGGCCACCGCCAGGGCAAGGCACAAAAATAGAAATCCGGCAAACCAGCCTAGCCGTCCCAAAGTTTTAATCCGGCAGATCGGCAGAGGTTAAATCGGCAAATGCCGAAATTTTCTTGCCACCGTGATCGCTGGCAAAACTTTCGGCGGTTTTCTTGCCGGCCACCGGTACCAGCTCGGGGCCCATGGGCCCATAGACGTCACTGCCGCTGATAAACCAGACCTCGGCCACCGGCAGCAGCCGACTGGTGTAGTAGTCGGTCACCCACAGATCTTTCACGCCATCGCGCGCCGGTTTTTTGGCCACGCTGGTTGCGGGCAGAGCGAAGTAATAGCGCAGCAAATCTTTGGGCCCATCGAAAAACAGCTGCTGGCCATCGACAAAACGCAGGGTGGCGATCCATTGTTCAAAGGGCTTGACAAACATGCCACAGACGGGGCAACGATCGTCCGTTTCAGGTAGCCGGGGCTCGGCCGCCAAAGCAAACGATGACAGCAGAACCCCGGCCAGCAGCAACAAAAATAGGCGAATCATTTATTCTCCATTTTGTGCTTCTTGTGATCATCATCCATTTTCATTTTGTGCTCGTCTTTATGAGACATTTTATCCCCACGCATCTTGCGAGCGCGCTGGGTGTCTTTGTAAAGATCTTTATAAGCGGCTTCAAGGGCTTCGTCAAAGTCACCCATTTCGCCTCCCTGGGCAGCGACAAAAGATTTAGCCGCCTCGCGGGTTGCAAAGGCCCACTTGCCACGCGCGGTCATCACCCCCTTGGTTTTGCCGCCAATCACCCAAAAGGCCTTTTCGGCAGCGATCAATTCCCGGCTGTTATAATCGGCGACCCAGATGGAAGCGGGTGTTTTGCCCAGACTCACGGCCAGCTCCACTGCCATGCAGCGCAGACTGCAAGTCCCGACTTCCGTGCCGTCGGTGTATTTGATCAGCATGCGGCTGTGGGAAAACTGGCCACGATCCATGCCGCAGTAGCTGCACGACGGATGCTGGGTCACATCCTCGGTGGCCGCCAGCAAAACTGCGGGGACAAAAAATAAACCTAACCCCAGGCCCAACAAAAGCTTTCTCATCACGAAACCCCTTTCTGTCGTCAAGACGCGTTTTTTGCATAAAAATTAACATCACTGCTCAGGCTCTGCGCCGCGGGAATACAAGAGCGACACGCGAACCCGGCACAGACTCCAGGGCCAGTATAAGGGATAGGTTGTTATTTTTTCAACGCGGTTTGTTATTATTTTAACGTAAATTGTTGCAATTTTCAGCCATAGACCAATTCCGGCAGAAACAGCACCAGGGCCGGCCAGTAGGTCAGCAGCAGCAGAATAGCAATTTGAATCAGCAAAAACGGCACTACCGCCCGTGAGACATACAGCAGGTCGCGGTTGACCGTTGCCCCGCTGATGTAGAGGCTGACCCCCAAAGGGGGCGTGCAGTAGCCGATGCCCAGATTGATGGTCATCAGCAAGCCGAAGTGCATACTGTTGATGCCAAACTTGGCCAGCAGGGGAAGAAAGATGGGGGTTAATATCAAGGTGGCCGAAATAATATCCATGAACATGCCGATAATCAGCAGCAAAATATTGACCGCGAAGAGAAAAACCCAGGGGGAAGAGATGCTGGCGACCACGGCATTGGCAATTTTACCCGGCACCTGTTCAAAGGTCAGATATTCGCCAAACACCGAAGCCCCGGCGACTATCACCAGCAGAGTGGCACTGGTAATCGCTGAAGAGACGATAACTTTTTTCACCTCACGCAGCTTCATGTCTTTGTGAATAACAATTTCGACAAAAAAGGCGTAAAAACAGGCAACGACCGCGGCTTCATTGGCGGTAAACAAACCCGAATAGATGCCGCCGAAGATCAGAACCGGCAGAAAAAGGGCCCAGATACTTTCGCGCAGGGTCGCCACCAGGTCGGCAAAGGTTGGGCGCGGCAGCGTCGGCAGGTCGCGTTTTTTGCAAAAGCTATAGGCGTAACAACTCATGCCCGCCACAATCAGCAACCCGGGAATGAAGCCGGTCAGAAACAGGGCTTCAAGCCGATCATTGGTGACCATGGCGTAAAGAATCATGGAAATGGACGGCGGAATAACTACGCCCAGAATCGGCGCCGTGGTCATGATACCAATAGAAAATTTTTCGTCGTAGCCATTTTCCAGCAAGGCTGGAATCATAAACCCGCCGATAGCGACCACGGTGGCGACGGTGGATCCGGAAATGGCCCCGAAGAAACCGCAAGCCAGAATCCCGGCAATCGCCAAACCACCAGGCAAAAAGCCCACTAGCACGTTGGCGGTTTTCACCAGTTTGCCGACAATGCTGCCGGTGGTCATGATGTTGCCACACAGCACAAAGAACAGAATCACAATCAGAGCAAACTTGTCCATGCTGCGATACAGGACTTCGATGACAATTTGCGGATCAATATTAACAATGTAGACCAGGCCCACCAGACCGGTGAAGAACAGGGCCATGAAAACCGGCACGGTGGCCGCCATGGAACCCAGGAGTACGGCGAGAATCAGCAGATAGTTTGAATCCATACGTCAGTTCCTGCCGCCGCGCCAGTCTTCCACCATTACCAGCAGGGTGCGAACAAACATGAGCAGCCCCATAAGCGGCAGCACCGCGTAAAAGAGCCATTCGGAGATTTGCAAAGAGGATGTTTTGGCATAGTCATCCGCATACATCAGCAGGGTCATCTGCGAGCCAAGATACAGCATCAGGCCACAAAAAAACAGCACCGCCAGGTGACTGATCAGGGTCAGGGGTTTTTTTAAGCCCGGAAAAAGTTGCGGCAGGGCATCAATTCGAATCAGCGCCCGGCTGCGCACTGCCGCTACACAGCCGATATAGGTGGTAAAAAAAATCACCTTGCGCACCACTTCGTCTGACCAGAAGAGGTTAACGTCGCTGGTGAGTTTGCGCAGCAGCACATTGGCCATGGCGACGACCAGTGCGACTACCACCGCGAGAAATAGCGACCATTCTTCGATCGCCTGAATGGTGCGATCGGTTCTTTCCCAGATTTTTTTCAGCATTGGTCTGTCCTGGAGAGGGTCTGCATCATGGCAAAAAAAACGGAGCCAGGGAGTTTTGCTCCCCGGCCCCGGACAAAACGGGCCGATTATACAGTTTTAGCTTTTACTTGCCAAGGGTGGCCTGCACCTTCTGCAGGTAGCTTGTACCGATTTTTTTGCCCCAGGCGGCATAAACCGGAGCCGCTTGTTCAATCAGTTGTTGCTTGTCGGCCGCCGACAACTGAATAAACTCAACCCCGGCTTCTTTGGCTTTGGCAATCTGAGTATGGTGCTGCTGTTTGGTCAGCTCGCGGGTTTTGGCGCTCTCCTCAACAATCGCATCCCGCAGGATTTTTTGCAGGTCGGCAGGCAGTTTGTCGAACCAGCGTTTGTTGACCAGGTGGACAAAAAGACCCTGGGCATAGTTGAGTTCAGTGAAATATTTGGCGATAGTGAATTTTTTGGTGATATTGCAGACAATGGCGGCATGATCGAGACCGTTGATGACCCCGGTTTGCAGCGCCTGGGGAACATCCGGCCAGGGCATAACGGTGAACTTGAGAGCCCAGGCCTTGTACAGATCGGCATTGACCGGCGCTTCGGCAATGCGGAAATTAACCTGCGTGGCGTCGCTCAGGTTACGCACCGGAGTGGTGGTGGCCCAGCCGTAGGGGCCGTAACCGGTAACATCGGCCACAAACAGCCCGGCCGAGCGCGGCGCATTGGCGAATTCCTCCCACAGTTCCGAGTTGGCGCGGAACTGGTCAAGCTTTTCAAAGGTATCAATTACGTAAGGCAGGTTGACGATCCCTAGTTTTTCCGAAACGTTGGCGGCGGCGACAGAGGAGCTGAGCATCCCCTGAACCGCACCCAGTTTCAGTTTGGCAATCACATCTTTTTCACCGCCGAGCTGGGCCAGCGGGCGGAAATCAACATAAAGTCGTCCTCCTGATTTTTCCCAAACCGCATCGCGCAAACGGTAGCCAAAGCCGACCCCTTCGATCACCGGGTGGGAAATGTTCGACAGAATGTAGGTGTACTCGGCACCGCTGGGATCGAATGTGGGTTTCCAGACGGCCAGGGGATCTTTCTTCTCCGCGGCAAAGGCCGGGGCAACCAGACAGAGGGCAAGGAACAGAACCAGAATTTTTTTCATGGGCAAACTCCTTTCGAGGGTCAAATGACAAAACATTGTTATCTTTTATTTCGCGACTTTTAATTTAGAATAAAAACAGCAACTTAAGTTGGTGATAATAAGCGCATATTTTGCATCTCGTCAAGCGTAAAAAACCCCTTAACAAAACATCGCCACAGAAAATGATCTCCGTGGCGATTTAAGTGTCTGTGATTGTTGACAGGCAAAGTTACGGTTTGGTCGGGAAAATGCCTGTTCCGCGCTATTTGAGGGCCGCACGCACCCGGCTCAGATGCGCTTTGCCAATTTTGTCGCTCCATTTCGCGATGACCGGTTCGGCCTGTTGTTTCAGCACCGCCAGGTCGGTCGCGGGCAGGGAACCAAAAGTCACACCAGCGGCAGTCGCCTTGGCAATTTCATCCTGCTGCTGTTGGCGGGTCAAAAGCGGGTTTCCAGTGTTCCAGGGGATCTGCCGCAAAGGCGGGTATTGCGTTGAGAAAAAAACCGAAGAGGGTCAACCAGAAGACGTGTTTCATTTTTACCTCCGTAAAAAATGGCGTGTGGCAACGCAGGTGCCTCCTGGCACTCGGCCCGCACTCACTTTGGTAAACAGAAGATTGTCAGTTCCGCATGCCTTCAACAAAAAATACAGCCTTTTTCGCCCGTTAAGACTTTTCTACTTTCCCGTTCAGGATATTTTCTCGCGGCTGCGCCCCAGGTTAAAGGTGCGCCCCAGATCATGCAGTTTGGCGGTGAGTGATTCGAGTTCGGCAATTTCTGCCGCAATCGCTGAAGCGCGGGCGACATTTTTTTTCAGGCGCTCTTCGGCGGTCGAAAAGTGCTGAATCAGGCGCTGAGAGGCTTCCTGTTGAAAATGGTTGGCTTCACTCATGGCCGCGACCTGGTCTTCGCGTTCAGTCAGGCCACGATCCAGCTCACGCGTTGCACGTACCTGCTCTTCCATGCCACGCGCCATCTGGTCGCTGGCCGATTTCATTTCAGTCACACCATCCTGAATACGGTTGATGCCGGTGCGCTGTTCACGCATGGCCCGCGCCACCGCGCGCACCGAGCGCAAACTGGTGCTGGCATCTTTGAGCAGATTCTGGGCCTGAGCCCCCTGGCTGGTGGTGAGCTGATTAATCTCCGTGGCGGAAGCACTGGCCAGCAGCACCGAATTGACAATTTTCTGCAGGGCTTCGTCGGTATTTAAGGCCAGTTCTCGCCCGCGAACAATGCGCTCGGCAGTGGCCTCAACCGCTTGCAGCGCTTCGCTGGTATCTGAGCGAATCGCCTGAGTGATGAGCTGAATATCCTGGGCACTGGTGGTCGTGCGGTCGGCCAGATCTTTAATTTCCTCCGCGACCACCGCGAACCCCTTGCCTTCGTCGCCCGCCTTGGCGGCGATAATTGCAGCGTTAAACGCCAGCAGTTCGGTATCACTGACCAGATCTTGAATCACGCCGATGATTTTACTCACCTGTTGGGCTTGTTGAGCCAGGCGTCCCATGGCTGAGGTCGCCATGGCGCTGTTGGTGACCACCTGTTCGGTTTCTTTGAGGGATTGCTGCATCATGGTCAGCCCGGCTTCGGCGTCGACCTTGACCTGTTGGATTTGCTGATTGCTGTGATCGGTGCCCGAGCGGATCTTTTCAAAGGAATCACCAATAGTATCCAGACTCTGACTGGTGGCTTCGACTGAGCGGGCAATCTCTTCGGCCTGGGTGGCAACTTCGCGGACACTGGCTGTCATCTCTTCGACCGCCGTAGTCGTTTCGATAAACTTCATCGTCGAGTGATCGATCGCCAGGGCCATTTCTTCGAGGGACGCCGACAGTTCGTTGGAAAGCGCCGCTTCATCCTGGGAACGGTGGGAAATCTGACGCATCAGAACCTCGACGTCAGACTGCTTGTTTTCCATGATTTCCACGTCTTTGCGGGTGATCTGCGAGGCCGAGAGGCCGTCGTTAGCGCGATCAACCAGATAAAGGCTCGCCTGGGCCAGACTGCGGAAATGGGGAATCAGCTGATCGGCCGTCCCCAGGGTCTGTTCGAGAATCTTGTGAACCTGCGCCACGCCTTTTTGCAGGGTCGCAGCCAGACTCTCCAAGGTTTCTTCGCCAATTTCGAGTTCACCGGTCAAAGGTTGCAAAACCTGTAATTGCTGGCGCAGCTGTTTTTTCAAGGTGCCGCGCACAAACAAAAAGGAAGAAATCGCCATGGCGTAGCCAAAAAAAAGCGACAAAACAAAAAACGGCAGCGTCAGGCTCTGCCCGCCGATCAGAAAACTCGCAACCCCGGGAAAGAGGAATCCGGCGAACAGGCCGATCAGGTGGGTAAAAACAAAGACTTTCTTCAGATAACTGATTTCGGTGATACGATTCAGGCTCATAGCCACTCCGGTTAGCAACAAAAGCCCCCGTGGTGAGCTTGCCGAGAATGACCCTCCCGGCAAACAATAAAGTTTCAATTAACTAGCACAAATAACCCGAGTCAGCAAGCTGTCCCTTGTTCAGCCGCGCCAAAAGCGCGATACTGACCAAAACGTCAGGGTTCACCTTTTTAAACCTGCCTGCGGCCGTGAGGCGCACGGCCCTCATCAAAGAGAGGTGTCTTTATGCCGAAAGCCATTCGTTTTCATCAAACCGGCGGCCCCGAAGTCCTTCAGTGGGAAGAGGTGAGCCTCGCCGCGCCCGCGGCTGGCGAAGTTCATCTGCGCCATACCGCTGTTGGCCTCAATTTTATTGATGTTTACCATCGCACCGGCCTCTACCCGGTTGATCTGCCCGCAACGCCGGGCTTGGAAGCCGCCGGTGAGGTCATCAGGGTTGGCGAGGGCGTCACCGAACTACAGCCCGGTGATCGTGTCGCCTATGCCGGCGGGCCCATCGGTGCCTACGCCGTTGAACGCTTGATTCCGGCCCATCGGCTGGTCAAGTTGCCGGCGGATATCCGTGATCAGCAGGCGGCAGCTATGATGTTACAGGGCATGACCGCCCAATATCTGCTGCGGCGCACCTTCAGGGTCAAAAAAGGCGATACCATCCTTTTCCATGCCGCCGCAGGGGGGGTTGGACTCATCGCCTGCCAGTGGGCCAAACATCTGGGCGCCCGAGTGATCGGCACCGTCGGTAGCGCCGCTAAAGCCGAGCTGGCCAGGGCCCATGGGTGTGATGAACCCATTCTGTATCAGCAGGAAGATTTTGTCGCCCGGGTGCGTGAACTGACCCAGGGCCAGGGGGTGGCGGTGGTTTATGATTCGGTGGGACGTGACACCTTTCTCAAGTCCCTCGATTGTTTAAGCCCCATGGGAATGCTGGTCAGCTTCGGCCAGTCTTCGGGAGCGGTCGAATCCTTTAATCCCGGCTTGCTCGCGGCCAAGGGCTCTTTGTTCCTCACCCGGCCAAGCCTGATGACCTATGCCGCCAAACGTCAAGACCTGCTCGCCGGCGCGGCAGAACTCTTTTCCGTGGTGCAATCGGGCGCGGTGCGCATTGAAGTGAACCAGCAATATCCCCTCGCCGAAGCCGCCCAGGCCCATCGAGATCTGGAAGCACGCCGCACCACCGGTTCCACCATTTTGCTGCCCTGATCCCCATCCCGTACCGGGGATCTTCCTGGATTGAACGGATCCAGCTGTTTTGATCTGGAGTGTACTTTTGATGTCTCTGCCGACAAGTCTGAGCGCTCTGCTCAGCGAAATTGATCATTTGATCTTGCCCTTGCATTTCCTCGGATTGCTGACCACCTTTTTCTGCGGTGGAATTGTCGGGCTTGAACGTCAGATTTCCGGTAAGCCGGCCGGTATCCGTACCAGCACCCTGATCTGCATGGGAACCTATGTGTTTGTTGCTGCCGGCATCCCCCTGACCGGCAACCTCGGTGATCCCACCCGGATCATCGGTCAGGTAATTACCGGTATCGGCTTTCTGGGGGCCGGGGTCATTCTGACCCGCGAAGGCGCAGTTCTGGGGGTCACCTCGGCAGCCACCATCTGGGTGCTCGCCGCCATCGGCGTCCTCGCCGGAGTCGACCGTTATGCCGCGGCCATTTGTGTGGCTCTGCTGACGATTGGAATTCTGGTGGGGGTCAATATTCTCGAATTGCTTTTTGCCGGTTTGCAGCGCGGCGTCCATGCCCGCATTGTCAGTCTGCGCAGTAAGAAAGAGGAGGGTGGACAATGACACGAAACTCTCCCCTGGGGCGCAAAATTTAGATTTTCACCCCCGCTCCATATTCAAAACCTCATCAGCGCCGCTGCCCAGGTAAAGCCTGCCCCGAAAGTTACCATTCCTACCAGTGCTCCTTCTTTCAATTCGCCGCTGCGGCGCAGTTCATCCAGGGCGATGGGGATGGAGGCTGCCGAGGTGTTGCCGTAACGATCGACATTGACAAAAACCTTGGATTTCGGCAGGTGAAAGCGTTTTGCCACCGCTTCAATAATGCGCAAATTGGCCTGGTGGGGAATCAACAGATCCAGGTCGCTGGTTTGAACTCCGGCCTCGTCGAGCAGTTGCTGCAGGACGCTGGTCATGGCGGTCACTGCGTGGCGAAAGACATCGGCACCCGCCATGTGAATGCTGAATTCTGCCGGGTCAGCGCCGGGGGTAGCGGGGGGAAGAAGACTGCCGCCGCCGGGGTTATACAGCAGCTTGGCAAAGGTGCCGTCACTTTTGAGGCACGAATGCAGCAAGCCGTGTTCACCATCAGAGGGCCCCAGCACCACCGCGCCGACTCCGTCGCCGAAGAGCACGCAGGTATCGCGATCCTGCCAGTTGACCATGGAGGTTAAAATTTCGCCGCCGATCACCAGGGCGTGTTTATAACCCGAGGTTGCCATCAGACCTTCGGCAACCTGCAGGCCGTAAAGGAAACCGGCACAGGCCGCCGAGAGATCAAAGGCGACGGCATTTTTGGCCCCGAGTTTGGCTTGAACAAAGCAGGCCGTCGCCGGAAATTTCATGTCGCCGGTGACTGTGCCGAGAATAATCAGGTCAATTTCTTCCGCCGCGATTTTGGCATCTTCCAGGGCATTTTGTGCCGCTGCGGTCACCAAGTCAGACAGGGCCGTGCCTGGTTCGGCGACGTGGCGCTGACAGATGCCGGTGCGCGATCGAATCCAGGTGTCACTGGTGTCGACCCTTTGTGAGAGATCATCATTGGTCAGAATTTTTTCCGGCAGTGCCCGCCCGGAGCCCAGCACCATAATCTGTGTTTTTTTCGGCATTTTATCCTCTTCGGTTAACGGTCAACGCTTGCGAAAATAGCACAGCCGCCCTGCGCACTCAAGTTTCGTCGACTGGGGCAAAGAGGTGTGGCGATGGCTGTCCCTGCAAGGGGGCAAAAAGAAACTTCCACGCCGCGGTGAGATGGCCCCCTTGGATAAAAAATTGTTCCCCGGTCAGGGCCGGGCTTTTGCGTCTAAATTCCTTTTTTTCGCCCTGCGGTTGTGTTATGTTTCCTCTTTCGTGCGATAGGATCGACTCTTGTGTTTGGAGTTTTTTACATGTTTAAAGGTACAACCATCTGCTGTGTCAGACGGGGTAATTTGGTGGCGCTGGGCGGTGACGGTCAGGTGACTCTCGGCCCCACGGTGATGAAGCATGGGGCGCGCAAAATCAGGCGCCTTTATCAGGATAAAGTGCTGGCGGGTTTTGCCGGCAGCACCGCCGATGCTTTTACCCTGTTTGAAAAGTTTGAAGCCAAGCTGCAGGAACATCGCGGCAACCTGCCACGGGCGGCCGTGGGTTTGGCCAAGGACTGGCGCAGCGACAAATTTCTGCGCCGCCTCGAAGCCTTGCTGATTGTGACGGATCTGGAAAACACCCTGGTGATTTCCGGAGCGGGTGACGTGATTGAACCCGACGACGGAGTCGCTGCCATCGGCTCGGGTGGCAGCTATGCTCTGGCCGCGGCCCGCGCCTTGCTGGTTGAAACCGAGCTTGCTCCGGCGGTGATTGTTGACAAGGCGCTGCATATTGCGGCGGCGATCTGCATTTATACCAACGACCATATTGCGGTTGAGGAACTGTCGTGACCAACTTTACCCCGCGTGAAATTGTTTCGGAACTCGATCGTTATATCGTCGGTCAGCAGCAGGCCAAGCGGGCGGTGGCCATTGCCCTGCGCAATCGCTGGCGGCGGCAGCAGGTACCAGCTGAACTGCGCGATGAAATTGCCCCGAAAAATATCATCATGATCGGCCCGACGGGGGTGGGAAAAACCGAAATTGCCCGGCGCCTGGCCAAGCTCGCGCAGGCACCTTTTATCAAGGTTGAAGCCAGCAAGTTTACCGAGGTCGGCTATGTGGGCCGCGATGTCGAAAGTATGGTGCGTGATCTGCTGGAGCTGGCGGTGATGATGGTGCGCGAGGAAGAAACCAAAGCCTTGCGGATCAAGGCCGAAGATCAGGCCGAAGAGCGTTTGCTCGATCTGCTGCTGCCGGGGGATGCCGACCAGTCGCCTGACAAGCAGGAACAACACCAGAAAACCCGGGAAAAGTTGCGCAAATTGCTGCGTTTGGGGGAACTTGACGAACGCTTTGTCGAGCTGGAAACCGAAACCAGTCAGATGCCGGTCATGAATGTGTTCGCGCCCCAGGGGGGCGAGGATATGGGGATCAATTTCCAGGAAATGTTTGGTAATCTTTTCCCCAAAAAGAAACAGCGCAAACGTGTGCAGGTGCGCGATGCCCGGGAACAGTTGATTGAAACCGAGGCCGAAAAACTGGTTGATATGGAAAAGGTGCTGACCCTGGCCAAGGAGCGCACCGAGCAGAACGGCATCATTTTCATTGATGAAATTGACAAGGTTGCCAGCCGCGAAGGCGCTCAGGGCCCCGAAATTTCGCGCGAGGGTGTCCAGCGTGACATTCTGCCGATTGTCGAAGGCAGCACGGTGAATACCAAACACGGCCCGATCAAGACCGATCATATTCTGTTTATTGCCGCCGGTGCCTTTCATGTTAGTAAACCCAGCGATTTGATCCCCGAATTACAAGGACGTTTTCCTATTCGCGTTGAACTCGAAAGTCTGGGCGAAGAAGAATTTATCCGGATTTTAACCGAACCCAAAAATGCCTTGGTGCGCCAGTATTGTGAATTGATGAAAACCGAAGGTATTGAGCTGGTGTTCAACCCCGAAGCCATCCGCGAAATTGCCATAACCGCCCGCATGGTCAACGATCAGACCGAAAATATCGGGGCGCGGCGTCTGCACACGATTATGGAAAAACTGCTGGAAACCTTAAGCTTCGACGCGCCGGAAATGAATCATCAGACCATTGAAATTGACGCTACCGCGGTGCGGAGTAAATTGTCGGATATTGCCAAAAACGAAGATTTGTCCAGATTTATTCTGTAGCTTGGGTGAGAAAAATATGCAGGAACTGATCAAGAAAGCCGAGGTTCTGACCGAGGCGCTGCCCTGGATCAAACGTTTTTACGGTAAAACCATCGTTATTAAATATGGTGGCAATGCTATGGTCGAAGAACGGCTGAAAGAGGGGTTCGCCCGCGATATTATTCTGATGAAATATATCGGCCTCAACCCGGTGGTGGTGCATGGTGGCGGGCCACAGATCGGCCAGGTGCTCAAGGCCATGAAGATTGAAAGTCACTTCGTCCAGGGAATGCGGGTGACCGACAGTGCTACCATGGATGTGGTCGAAATGGTGCTGGGTGGTAAAGTCAACAAGGAGATTGTCGCCAATATCAACCGCCACGGCGGCAAGGCGGTGGGCCTGACCGGCAAGGACGGCGGTTTGCTTACCGCACGCAAAATGGAAATGACGGCGATGAATCCCGCTACCCTGACGCCGGAAATTCTTGATATCGGCATGGTGGGTGAGGTTGTCGCGGTCAATCCCCAAATTATTGATGCCCTGGAACAGAACAATTTCATCCCGGTGATCGCACCGATTGGCGTCGGCGTGAATGGTGAAACTTACAATATTAACGCCGACCTGGTGGCCGGACGCATCGCCGGGGCCCTCAAGGCGGAAAAGCTGATTCTGCTCACCGATGTCGAAGGGGTCAAAGACAAGCAGGGACAATTGATTTCAACCATTGACATTCGTCGGGTTCCGGAGCTGATTCAAAACACAACCATCTCGGGCGGCATGATTCCTAAAGCCAATTGCTGTGTCGACGCCGTGAATGAAGGGGTCGGCAAGACCCACATCATCGACGGTCGCATGGAACATGCCTGTTTGCTCGAAATTTTTACCGATCACGGAATCGGCACCGCCATCGCCGATTTTTCACGGGAGGAGTCAGCCGCGTGAATCAGTCACAAGCATGGATCGAACGCAATGATAAGGTAATTACCACAACCTATGGTCGCTACCCCCTGGTACCGGTGCGTGGCCAAGGGTGTCTGCTGTGGGATGTCGACGGCAGGGAATATCTCGATCTGCTGGCCGGCGTCGCGGTGAATATTCTGGGTCATTGCGCCCCCAAGGTGGTCGCCGCCATCAAGGCTCAGGCCGAAACTCTGATTCATTGCAGTAATTACTACAATATTCCCCAGCAGATTCGCCTGGCGGAACTCTTGTGTGAAAATTCCTTCGCTGAGCGGGTGTTCTTCTGTAATTCCGGTGCCGAAGCCAATGAAGCGGCGCTGAAACTGGCGCGTAAATACAGCCGGGAAACCCATGGGGCCAATCGGGCCGAAATTCTCACGGCCAACGCCTCCTTTCATGGTCGTACCTTTGCTGGTATCAGTGCCACCGGTCAGGACAAAATCAAGGAGGGCTTTGCCCCTTTAGTGCCCGGCTTTCGGCATTTTCCTTTTGGCGATATTGATGCGTTGCGCGCCACGGTGGGTCCGGAAACCTGTGCCATTATGCTCGAACCGATTCAGGGCGAAGGCGGGGTGAATATCCCCCCGGCCGGTTATCTGAAACAGGTACGCGAACTCTGTGACGAACAGCATCTGCTGCTGATTCTGGATGAAGTGCAAACCGGTTGCGGTCGCACAGGCAGCCTGTTCGCCTATGAGCAGGAAGGCATGCTCCCCGATATTATGACCCTGGCCAAGGGCCTGGCCAATGGGGTGCCGATTGGCGCGATGCTGGCACGTGACAGCCTGGCCGCGCATCTGGGGCCGGGAAGTCACGGCTCAACCTTTGGCGGTAATCCCCTGGCCACCGCTGCCGGAGTCGCCACTCTTGAAACCTTGTTGCACGAGGGCATCCTCGCTAACTGTCGTGCCAGCGGCGCTTATCTGCAAGCCGAGCTTGAGCGATTGGCGCGTAAATATCCTTTTATCGCGGCGGTGCGTGGCCGCGGCTTGATGATCGGGGTCGAGCTGAGCATCGAAGGTGGCGAACTGGTGAAAGCCGCTTTGCAGCGTGGTCTGCTGATCAATTGCACGGTTGGCAAGGTCTTGCGTTTTGTCCCCCCTTTGATTATCACGCGAAAAGAAATTGATCGGGCGATGTGTGTTCTTGATGAAATTTTTGCGGAGGTCGTATGAAAAAAGATTTTCTAGCCCTTTCAGAGTGGAGTGCTACAGAGCTTGAAAATATTTTTTCTCTCTGTCGTGACCTGAAAAATAAAACCAAGGCCGGGGTGCCCCATCCTTTGCTGCAAGGTCAAACCCTGGCAATGATCTTTGAAAAGAGTTCCACCCGCACCCGCATCAGTTTTGAGGTCGGCATGTTCCAGTTGGGCGGCCATGCCCTGTTTCTGCATTCGGGCACAACCCAGATGGGCCGTGGCGAACCGATCAAGGATACCGCCCGGGTTTTGGCGGGTTACTGCGACGCTATCATGATTCGTACCTATGCCCAGGCAGCGGTCGAAGAATTGGCGCAATGGGCGAAGATTCCGGTGATCAATGGCCTGACCGATATGTACCATCCCTGTCAGATCATGGCCGATCTGTTTACGGTCAGTGAACACCGCAGCAATTATCGTGATCTGGTCTACTGCTGGATTGGTGATGGCAACAACATGGCCAACAGTTGGATCAACGCCGCCGCGGTTTTTGGTTTTGAGCTGCGCGTCGCCACTCCCAAGGGCTATGAGCCTAATGCTGCGGTGCTGGCGCGGGCCGAGGCGGTCGGGGCAAAAATCTTCTTGACCCATGATCCACAAGAAGCTGCCCGTGGTGCCCATGTGCTGAATACCGATGTCTGGGCGAGCATGGGGCAGGAAGCCGAGCAGCAGCTGCGTGAAAAAGCCTTTGTCGGGTATCAGCTGAATGAACAGTTACTCGGTCTCGCCGCCGCTGACGCTCTGGTTATGCATTGCCTGCCCGCCCACCGGGGCGAAGAGATTACCGATGCGGTGATCGAAGGCCCCCATGCGGTGATTTTTGCCCAAGCCGAAAATCGCTTGCACATTCAGAAGGCGATTATGGCGACCCTGATGAGGGACAAGGCATGCAGCTGAGCTGCCCGCACTGTCACTACAGCCGCGAAGTTGCAGAAGAGAAGCTGCCGGTTGCGGCCAGCCGGGTCAAGTGTCCCCAATGTGGCGGCTCCTTTTCCTTGCCATCGCGCCCTGACGCCTCGTCTTTGCCAAAATCCGCAACAACTGTAGAACGCATCAGTTGCCCGGCCTGCGGCAAGGATCAGCGCCAGACGGATGCTTGCGTTTATTGCGGATTGATTTTCGCTCGCTATGCTGCTCAAGCACGCGCGACCGCCCCGGTTGCGCCGCAACTGGATGCGGTGGAATTACGCCCCAAGGCCGGTTTCTGGCTGCGGTTGGTGGCGCTGATGATTGATGGCCTGCTGGTGCTGGTGCTGCAAGTCATTTGCGGCCTGTTGCTGGTGACCATTGGCAGCGACGGCTTTCAGCCCAACGGCAGTGTGGCGCTGCTGATTCAACTCTTTTCTCTGTTGCTCAGCCTGGTTTACTGGGTCTTTTTTACCGGTTATTGCGGGCAAACCCCAGGCAAAATGTTGCTGCGCCTCCAGGTGGTGCGCACCGATGGTCAACCGCTGGGCTACGCCAAGGCCTTTTATCGCGAAACTCTGGGAAAATTTGTTTCGGGGATTATTCTGGGAATCGGTTACCTGATGGCGGCCTTTGATGACCAGAAACAGGCCCTGCATGATCGCATGGCCAATACCTACGTAATTAAGCTTTGATCGATGTAGAATCAGAACTCCCACAGCGTCATTCCGGCATGACGACCATTGGGCGGGCAAGTCTACACAACCGGCAAAAAACATCAAAACGGGCAGAGTTCCCGGCGCGCACAGGAGAAGAACAACATGAGTAAAAAGGGCTTGGTTAAAAAAGCGGTACTCGCCTACTCGGGCGGATTGGATACCTCGATCATTCTCAAGTGGCTGGTTGAAGAATATGGCTGTGAAGTCGTTGCCTACTCGGCCGACCTGGGCCAGGGGGAAGAGCTCGACGGCATTCCGGCTAAAGCCAAGGCGACCGGTGCCGCCAGCTGTCACATTATGGATTTGCGCGAAGAATTTGCGCGCGATTTCATTTTCCCCATGTTTCGCGCCAACGCTATTTATGAAGGACGCTACTTCCTCGGTACATCCATCGCCCGCCCGCTCATCGCCAAGGCGCAGATGGAAATTGCCGCCAAAGAAGGTGCCGACGCCGTTTCTCACGGGGCTACCGGCAAGGGCAATGACCAGGTGCGTTTCGAAATTTCTTACTATCACTTCGACCCGGCGGTCAGGGTGATCGCGCCCTGGCGTGAGTGGGACATGAACAGCCGCAGCGCCCTGGAAGCCTACGCTAAAAAACATGGGATTCCGGTGCCGACGAGTAAGAAATTTCCCTGGAGCTCCGACCGCAACCTGCTGCACATTTCCTTTGAAGGGGATGTGCTGGAAAACCCCTGGGCCGAGGCGCCGGAAGAGATGTACGTGCTCACGGTTAAGCCGGAGGATGCCCCGGATCAGGCAGAGTTCGTCGAAATCGCGTTCGAAAAAGGCGATGCCGTTGCCATTAATGGTGAGCGTCTTTCGCCCTACAACCTTATGGTTAAGCTCAACGCCCTGGGCGGTAAGCACGGCATTGGCCGGGTCGATCTGATGGAAAACCGCTATGTTGGCATGAAGAGCCGCGGGGTCTATGAAACGCCTGGCGGCACCATCCTCGAAGAAGCCCATCGTGCGGTTGAATCCATCACCATGGATCGTGAAGTCATGCACCTGCGCGACTCCCTGGTGCCGCGTTACGCCGAGATGATTTACAACGGCTACTGGTTCGCCCCCGAGCGCATCGCCCTGCAGGCCCTGATCGATAACACCCAGCAAACCGTTAACGGCAAGGCCCGCATCAAACTTTACAAAGGCCATTGCCGCGTGGTTGGGCGTGATTCGGCCACGGACAGTCTGTTCAATGTCGACTTTGCCACCTTTGAGGCCGATGAGGTTTACAACCAGGCCGACGCCGAAGGTTTCATTAAACTCAATGCTCTGCGTCTGCGGATTGCCGCTCTTCAGCGTCAGGCTAAAAAGTAAATTCAACCGTTACGTCAGGGGCCGGGCTCGCTCTGCCCCTGACCTTTATCAGGTCGCTATGGATTTTTCCAAACGCGCAATCAAGACCTCGGTGGTTGCTTGTATCATCGATAAACACCAGCAGGTTCTGCTAACCCGCCGCTGTATTGAGCCGTTTTGTAGCCACTGGGTGATGCCGGGCGGGAAAATCGACTATGGCGAGGGCATCATTGCCGCCCTGCACCGCGAAGTACGCGAAGAGGTTGGCCTCGAGGTTCATGTCGAAGGACTTATCGATGTCTACGAACATCTCGCCGTTGGTAGCAAGTGTCATCATTATGTCATTCTCTACTACCGCTGTTCGCCGACCAGTTTCGAACCCCTGGCCAACGGTACGGAATGTACCGAGGCCCTGTGGTTTCCCGCCGAGCAGCTGCCTTCCATGCTGCTGCCGCCTGGCTGTCGTTATATCCTCGCCCAGGTTTTCCCCCAACTTACTTGGGGTGAAACACCCCCAGCCGAGAATCCGGCCAACGAGCTTCCCGACCAGATGCCCCTGCGCGAGGACTGCCAATCATGACCCGTATCGTGCAAAAAGAGCTCAAGGTTGCCTTCAAGCCAGGTCATCACCCGCACTGCCTGATTTGTCAGATTCCCAGCCATTTAGAACGCCGCGACGGCAGTTATAAAGTTGTCGATCCTGAGCAGCAATGGCAGCAGGTTCGGTCTATCTTCGAACTGGTCGCTTCCGGCAAAGGCAGCCTGAAAAAACTTCATTTCCTGTTTCTGCCGGAATCGATTCTGCCCCTAAGCGCCGTCGACAGCGCCCTGGAAATGATCGCGCAGAGCTTTCACCCTAACACGGTGACCGTCTTTGGGGTTGAACATGTCAATCTGACGGAATTCCGCCGCCAGCTCGATCATTTTGCCGCGGATAACGCCGAACTTTTGGCTGCGGTGGCCGAGGACATGGATGCCGGCGATGTCGATGAAGTTCCGGTGAACTGGTGTGTTATCGCCGTCAAAGAGCATGACGGGCGCTTGCGGGTTTTTTTGGAAGCCAAAAGCCATCCTTTTGTCGGCGAGGAAAATCTTGATCGGCGCCATGATCTTTATCGGGGCAAGATTTTCTGGTTGTTTCGCTGCCATCCGACCTGTTTCAATTTCATGTCGCTGATCTGCCTCGATTACATTTACCGCGACCTCTATCAGTCGAATATCAGCATTATCATCGAAAAAGCTAACCAATTATTTTTCGAAACCCGCCAACGCCTGGATCTGCTGGCTGTTATCGAGTTCAATCCGAAACCCGAGCATCAGGCTTTTCGTGATGTTGTCAACGGCTTTTATGGTGAGTATCTCAGCTACACGCCCGGTGTTCGCGATGCCAGTACGCTCTTCTGCAACGTCTCCAGCGGCACCAGCTGTGAAGGGATCGCACCCCAGACCGAATTCGGTCACTCTGCGGTTATTCTTCACAACAGTCACCACATCGAACAGGTTAGCAGCAGCGAATTCGTCACCGATGATTTCACCGGTCTACCCGTCTGTCGCTTGCGCTTCAACTCGCAAACGCGGCTCTTCTATTTTAATTTGCCCCTCTTTCACGAGCTGGATCCACGCACCACCCGCATGCCGTTGAAGATCCACAGTATTTTTCGCCCCGATGACAAGGGTGGCTGGAAAAGAATGATCCGTGACGAATTTACCAAAACAGACGATGCCCCGTCTCAAGCGCCAGGAAAAAGCCTTTAATTTCTGCGTTGATCGTGGCATAATTTCGCATTTATATCCGGGCCCTGCATGGCCCGTTGGGAGCGTGAAAATGAGCCAAACTAAACTCTGGGGCGGAAGATTCACCCAGCCGACCGACAAATTTGTCGAAGAATTCACCGCCTCGATTGCGTTCGATAAGCGTCTTTTCGCCTACGATATCCAGGGATCCAAGGCCCACGCTGAGATGCTCGGCCGCCAGGGAATCATCGCCATCGCCGAAGCGCAGCAGATCATCGCCGGGCTCGACGGCATCCGGCAGGACATCGAAGCGGGCAAGATCGAATTTACCGTGGAACTGGAAGATATCCACATGAACATTGAGTCGCGACTCATCGAGCGCATCGGTGCTGTCGGTGGCAAACTTCACACCGGGCGCAGCCGCAACGACCAGGTAGCGGTGGATATCCGCCTTTACCTGCGGGATGAAAGCGACAGCATCCTTGGGTTTCTCGCGGCACTGGAAGCCGCGTTGATTCGGCAGGCCGAGCAGAATCTTGATGTTATTATGCCCGGTTACACTCACCTGCAAACGGCCCAACCGATACTCTACAGTCACCACATGCTCGCCTACCGCGAGATGATCAGCCGTGACATTTCGCGCTTGCAGGATCTGCGTGCTCGTTTTAATTTTATGCCCCTGGGGGCCGGTGCCCTGGCGGGCACGACCTTTCCGATAGATCGTGAATGGGTTGCCGCGCAGCTTGGTTTTGATGGGGTCACGCGCAATAGCCTGGATTCGGTCTCAGACCGCGATTTTGCCATCGAATTTTGCAGTTTTGCCGCGATTCTGATGATGCACCTTTCGCGCTTGGCCGAAGAACTGATTCTGTGGTCGAGCGCCGATTTCAATTTTATGGAGCTCTCTGATGCTTTCTGTACCGGCAGCTCCATTATGCCGCAGAAAAAAAATCCCGATGTGCCGGAACTGGTGCGGGGTAAAACGGGCCGGGTGTATGGCAACTTGATGGCGATGCTCACCCTGATGAAATCCCTGCCCCTCGCCTACAACAAAGACATGCAGGAAGACAAGGAGCCCCTTTTTGACAGTATTGATACGGTCAAGGGTTCGCTGAAAATCTTCGCCGACATGATCACCTTGATGAAGGTCAAGGCCGATAATATGCGGATTGCCGCCGCGCGCGGATTTTCAACCGCTACCGATGTGGCCGATTACTGCGTGCGCAAGGGCTTGCCTTTTCGTCAGGCCCATGAGGTGGTGGGCAAAACGGTACGCTACTGCGTCGAGACCGGCAAGGATATTCCTTCTTTGAGTCTGGAGGAATTCCGCGCTTTCAGCCCGCTGATTGACGCCGACATTTACGCTTTCGTTACCCTCGAAGCCTCGGTCAATGCTCGCAAGGCCACCGGTGGTACGGCCCGTGAAGCGGTTGAGCGTGAACTCAAGCGCTTGCAGGGTTAAGAGCGTCATTATGCGCCAGGCACGGTTGTTGGTGTTGATGGTGTTTCTGCTGCTGATGGGGTGTGGCAAAAGGGGCCCGGTGCGCCCGCTGATCGAAAAGCTGCCGCAGAGCGTTACTGCCGCAGAGCTGATCCAGCGCGGCAACGGGTTTTTGCTCAGCTGGAAAATGCCGACGGAAAACCAGGATGGCACGCGACTTGACGATCTGGATCACGTCGAAATTCGACGCGTCTTCGCGCCTCCTGCCGAATTCTGCAGCGAGTGTCCTACCCCCTGGCCACTGATCGCACGAATTTCACCCCAGCTGCCTGCGCCGGCCAAACGTATCAAACAGACCTATCTGCTGGTTGACCGGGGGGCTGAGACCGGCCAGGTTGCCCACTATCGTTTGACGGTGCTTAACCGTGAAGGGCACGCCAGCGTCCCCGTCGATTTGCAACGCATCTGGCGAAGGCCACAGGCTGCACCCGTGTTGGTGAAGAGTGTCGTTGGTGACCGTTCGGTCACCCTTGAATGGCGGCCGGCATCTGTCCCTGAAGGGGCAAGCTTCGTGGGTTATCAGCTTTATCGGCGTGAGGCTGAAACCGAATTTTCGTTGCTGCCCATGACGATTCGTCCCCTTGAAAAACCCGAATTTTCTGATTACGGACTGCGCAATGGTCAGACCTACGTTTACCGCATTACCCGTTTGAGCGAGGTTGATGGTCAGCGGTGCGAAAGCTTGCCCAGTGCCGAGATTTGGGTTGTCCCTACGGCAGAATAAGGGCACTTAGCCACTTTACATTGAGACCGGGGCTGTGATAGCACTAACCCGGTGCGGAGACGTCCTGAAGCAAGTGCAACAGTTTTTTTGACCCTGTTCCGGGGTTTTATGCGAGAGACCGACAGCAGCAAACTCACCGAAGGTAGGAGGATAAAAAAATGATCAAGGGATCGATGGTTGCCATCATTACCCCTTTCGACCAGCAGGGTAACTTTGATGAAGAATGTTACCGCCAATTGATCGAATTCCAAATCGAAAACGGCACCGATGCCATTGTGCCTTGTGGCACGACCGGCGAATCGGCGACTTTGAGTTTTGATGAACATCCGCGGGTGATCAAGGCCTGTATCGAGCAGGTCAATAAGCGGATTCCGGTGATTGCCGGCACCGGTGCCAATAACACTGCCGAAGCCGTTGAGCTGTCACAAAATGCCAAAGAAATGGGCGCCGACGCCTTGCTGCTGGTTTGCCCCTACTACAATAAACCGTCTCAAGAAGGAATTTATCAGCACTATAAAAAACTGGCGGCAGAGGTGGCCTTGCCGCAAGTGCTCTACAATGTTCCTGGGCGCACCGGGGTTAATATCAGCGCCGCGACCACGATTCGTCTGGCTGAAATCAGCAATATTGTTGCCATCAAAGAAGCTTCGGGCGATATCACCCAGGCCAGTGAAATTCTCGCCCGGGCTGGGGATAAAATCGACGTTTTTTCAGGGGATGACTTTTTGACCTTTCCCCTCATGGCCTGCGGCGCCAAGGGAATTATTTCGGTCACCGCCAATATTGCCCCGGCCAAGGTCAAACAAATGGTTGTCGCCATAGATGCAGGCGATTATGCGAAGGCACGGCGGTTACATTTGGCGCTGCTTGATCTGCATCAGGCTATGTTTATCGAAGCCAATCCGGTGCCGGTTAAAACCGCCGCCAGCCTCATGGGTTTGTGCCGTGCCGAAGTGCGCCTGCCCCTCTGTGCCTTGCAACCGGCCTCGCTGGAAAAATTACAGACAGTTCTTAAGGAACATCAGCTGATTTAACCCTTTCCTCCAAACATAAGATGTGAGTTATGACGAAAATTGTTGTTACAGGGGCCGCCGGCCGCATGGGCGGTCGCATCATTTCACTGGTCGTTGAGGCCGATAATCTGCAACTGGTCGGTGCAGTTGAAATGACCGGCCATCGCAAAATTGGTCAGGATGCCGGCTACGTTGCCGCTTGCGGCGACCTGGGCGTGCGGATAACCGACTCTCTGCCCAAGGCTCTGGAACAGGCCGACCTGCTGATTGACTTTACCTTCCCCCAGGTCAGTTTGCGCAATGCCGCTATTTGTGCCGACCTGGGCAAGGCGATGGTCATCGGCTCGACCGGCTTCAACCCCCAGGAACGCGCCGAACTCGAAGTCTTTGCGCAGCGGGCGCCCATCGTCTTCGCGCCCAATATGAGTGTTGGCGTGAATGTCTGCTTCAAATTGCTCAAAGATCTGGCCCGTACCCTGGGCGAGGAGTTTGATGTGGAAATCGTTGAGCTGCACCACAATAAAAAGAAAGACTCCCCCAGCGGCACGGCCGTGCGTATGGGTGAAGTGGTAGCGGAGGCCCTGGGCCGGGATTATAACCAGGTTGCCAATTATCACCGCCAAGGCATGTGTGGCGAACGGACTTCGGAAGAAATCGGGATGCAGACGGTGCGTGGTGGCGATATTGTCGGCGAACATACGGTTTATTTTATTGGCATGGGTGAACGCATTGAACTGACCCACCGCGCCATGAGCCGCGATATGTTTGCCCGGGGCGCGATTCGCGCGGCCCAGTGGCTGGGGGGCAAACAGCCGGGTCTGTACGATATGCAGGCGGTTCTGGGGCTGGATTAAGGCGCAAACTTGTACCAAGGCTTTACCTCTCACTCTGTAAAAACATCAGGAGATGTTTCACTATTATGGCTCATATCAATGATAACTATCTGAAATTAAAAGCTGGATATCTGTTCCCCGAAATAGGACGCCGGGTGCGTGAGTTTACGGCGGCCAACCCGCAGGCCAGCGTCATCCGCCTGGGTATTGGTGATGTCACTCAGCCCCTGGCCCCGGCGGTTATTGAGGCTTTTCACGCTGCGGTCGATGATTTGGCTACTACGGAAAATTTTGCCGGTTACGGTCCTGAGCAGGGCTATGCCTGGCTGTCGCAGGTCATTATTGACAAAAGCTACAAACCCTTGGGGGTTGAGCTGAAAACCAGCGAAATGTTTATTTCCGATGGCTCCAAGTGTGACTGCTCCAATATTCTCGACATCTTTGCCCTCGACAACAAGGTCGCCATCGGTGATCCGGTCTACCCGGTTTACAATGATACCAATGTCATGCTGGGGCGCACCGGCGATGCCGATGAAAAGGGCCATTATCAGGGCGTGGTCTATATGCCCTGTACCGCGGCTAACGGTTTCGTACCGGCGCTGCCCGAGGAGAAGGTTGACATCATCTACCTGTGTTCGCCGAATAACCCGACCGGCACTGTCGCCACCAAAGAACAGCTCAAAACCTGGGTCGATTACGCCAATGCCCATCAGGCCATCATCCTCTTCGATGCCGCGTATGAAGCCTTTATTACCACGCCGGGAATCCCCCATTCGATCTATGAAATTGACGGCGCCAAAACCTGTGCCATTGAGTTCCGCTCCTTCTCCAAAACCGCCGGGTTCACTGGCGTGCGCTGCGGGCTGGTCGTTGTCCCCGAAGAATTGACCGGAACCACCGCCAGTGGCGAAGAATACAGCCTGAACAAGCTTTGGAACCGTCGCACCACGACCAAATTCAACGGCGCCTCTTATCCGGTGCAGAAGGCGGCGGCAGCGGTCTACAGCGATGCCGGCTGGCCGCAGGTCAAGGCGACCATCGACTACTATATGGACAACGCCCGCATCATTCGCGAAGGTTTGCAGGCGGCGGGAATAACCTGCTATGGCGGTACTGACTCGCCCTATATCTGGTTGCAAACACCGGCGGGACTTTCTTCTTGGGATTTCTTTGATAAGCTCCTGCAGGAATGCCACGTGGTCGGCACCCCCGGTAGCGGTTTTGGGCCCGCGGGCGAAGGTTATTTCCGGTTGTCGGCCTTCGGTGACAAAGACAAAGTCCGTGAAGCGGTCAAGCGGATTGAACAGAAATGGGGCCGTTGAGTGATAAAAATTGTGGTGGACGCACAGAAATGCTGTGGCAGCGGTGAATGTATCAAGGTCTGTCCGGAAAAGGCCTTGCGTCTGGTAAATAATCTCGCCGTGCTCGATGCATCGCGTTGCGATTTTGACGGTCTCTGTCTCCCCGCCTGCCCCCACGCGGCCATCAGTTATCTTGAAGAAGATTCTGCGCCAGAATAGGAACTGTTCCCCCTCGGATAGAGCTGCGCTGGCAAAATTGACAGGATAAGTGCTCATGACTGCAACGAAAATTCTGATCGTCGATGATGAAAGTGGCTTGCGTGAGAGTTTGAGCGACTTTTTGAACGACCTTGGTTTTCAGGTTGATACTGCGGTCGATGTGGCTTCCGCCCTTGAAAAGCTTAAGACGCAGAACTTTGAGATTGTCTTCACCGACAAGAACATGCCGGTCGACGTCGGCACTCCGGCTGAAGCCGGCTTGCAGGTGCTGCGTTTTGTCACCGAACATCTGCCCGACACCCAGGTGGTGGTCATGACCGGTTATGCCAGCCTTGAAAGTGCCGTGCAGTTCATGAAAATTGGCGCATTTGACTATCTGGTCAAACCCTTTTCATTTAAACGTCTGGAAGAGACCATCGAGCGGATTCTGGCCTACCGTTCATTCATCAATTCGCCCCAGGTGGTCAGCCACTACCGCTGCCTGCATAACGATATTCTCGGTTTGCTCGAACAGACTCAGCTTGATGAAGAAACCCGCCACGCGCTCTTGCGCAGCATTGAAGACAAGATCGATGGCTTCTTTATCAGTCGCAAGGCCCTTGAAAATATCATCATCGATCAACGCGATTCCCTTGCCGGCATCGCCATGCATGCCGGCATGCTCAATGAGATTCTTGCCGAAGCGGGAAACGACGGCGAAATTGCGCAGCATCTGAAGGAAATTGCGCGGCTGGCGGATCGTCGGGTTTAGCTCCCGGTTTTCGCCCGTCGTCCCTGCCCGAAAAGAATCTTCCTCGAGTTTTCATCTACCGTACTGGCGCTGTTGACCGCTTCAGCTTTGCGGTAGGCTTCGATCACTGCGGGGCGCGCTTTGATGTCTGCGTACCAGCGACGGATATGGGGGAACACGGCCAGGTCAATCCCCTGTTTCGCGTGGGACACAACCCAGGGATAAATCGCCATATCCGCAATCGAATAGTCCCCGGCAACATAAAGGTGTTCCGCCAGTTGGTCCTCAAGAACGCCGTAAAGCCGCTCGGTCTCTTTCTGATAGCGCTCAATCGCATAGGGAATTTTTTCGGGGGCGTACTGGCTGAAATGGTGGTTCTGGCCTAGCATCGGGCCAAAGCCGCCCATCTGCCAGAAGAGCCATTGCAGGCACAGGTGACGCTCCCGCAGAGTCGGTGGCAGGAAACGGCCGCACTTTTCAGCCAGATACAGAAGAATTTCGCCCGATTCAAAGAGCGCCAGAGGGTCGCCGCTGTCGGCGGGGTGATGATCGACGATTGCAGGAATTTTGTTGTTGGGGGAAATTTTTAGAAAATCGGGGTCAAACTGCTCACCGCGGGCGATATTAACCGGTTTGAGCCCATATTCCAGCCTGCTCTCTTCCAGGAAAATCGTGACTTTATGCCCATTGGGGGTGGTCCAGTAATAGAGATCAATCATGGCGCGACTCCTTTCACGGTTGGTGATCGGTTTTTTCAGCATAACAGAACCCGAACTTTCATGCACAGGCGCCAGCAGACCCCTTGCCGACCGCTCCTGCTTACTGCTACATTTCCCCTATGAAAACTTTAGAGATTTATTTCGATTATATTTGACCCTGGTGCTACTTCGGTGCCGTGCGCATCGCAGAACTGCAACAGGAATTTGTACTCGATTGCCAGTATCGGCCTTTTCCGCTTCATCCGGAAACCCCCGACGAGGGTCTGACCCTCGTCGAGCTCTTTGGCGGGCGCACGGATGTTACGGCGGCCATGGCGCGTATGCAGCAGGTTGCCGCCACTCTGGGATTGCCGTTTGCTGACCGTAGCCGCACTTTCAATAGCCGCAAGGCCCAGGAGCTTGGTTTGTGGGTGGCGCGTCAGGGCGCGTTTGCTGGGTGGCTCGATAACGTCTACCGCGCGTATTTTGTGGAGGGCGTCAATCTGGGGCAGACGGCAGAGTTGTTGAAAATCGTCGCGCGCACGGGCCTGGATTCCCATGAAGCGGCCCAGGTGCTTGAGCAACAGCGCCATGCCGCTGAACTTGATCAACTCTGGCAACAGGCCCTGACCGAGGGTATTCGTGCGGTGCCGACCCTGCGTTGTGAGGGTCGCGAACTGGTGGGTTTTCAAGATCTTGCCGCCTGTCGGCAACTGATACGCGGTTAACCTGAAACGGCTAAGGATTGGCACATGGCGGGGAAAAATCTTTTCTGCATCGACCTCGATCAGCCCCTGCTGCCGGGATTCCGCCGTTTTATCAGCAGTTGGTGCTGGCAAGCCGGCGGTCAGACTTTACTCCTCGATCCGGGTCCGCTCTCGACCATTCCGCATTTGCTTACCAGCCTGCGTGCCCAGGGGGTGACGCAGCTCGATTATATTCTGCTGACCCATATTCACATCGATCATGCCGGCGGTACGGGCGAATTGCTCAAGCATTTCCCCGCTGCGCAGGTTATTTGCCATCCTGATGGTCATCGCCATCTGATCGATCCCGCCAGTTTGTGGCAGGGCTCGCTCAAAGTTCTGGGCCGCATGGCCGAAATCTATGGTGAAATTATTCCGGTGCCCGCAGAGAAAATCAGTTACCTTGAACAGATTGGTCCCACCGGGGTGTGCAGTTACCTGACGCCCGGTCATGCTCCGCACCACTGCTGCTACCTGGAGGGCGATCTGCTTTTTGCCGGCGAGGTTGCCGGAGTGCGCAACCCGGTCGCCCATGGCATTTATATGCGTCCGGCGACCCCGCCGCGCTTTCTCCTCGAAGTTGCCCTCGATTCCCTTCAGCGCATGATCAATCTGGCTCCGCGCCGCATGGTTTTTGCCCACTACGGGTTAGTCGACGACGCCCTGACCCATCTCGACATCGCTCATCAACAGCTGAAACTCTGGGTGCGTGGCACCCTGGAGGTTCTTCCCTTGCCCGCAGCTGAGCAGCTTGAAGCCTTTTATCAATGGCTGCTGCAGGATGAAAATTTTGCTTTAATTCACCAGCTGCCGCCGGATATTCAGGCGCGTGAACGCGAATTTCTCGCCAACACTCTGAGGGGTATGCGTGAGTATGTCACCCCCCTCGGTGAACAAGCCCGTCAGCAACTGGTCGCCTGATATGCCATCGTCCCGCCCAAACAACAGCCCCTGGATCTGCCATGTTTGCGACCGTAGCGGCCAAGGTGAAAGTATCGCCTGCAGCCAGTGTTTCAAGGTCGCCTGTCCCCAGCATATCCGCCATCTGACCAGCTATGACCGTGACAGCGGGCTCTATCAGCTCTTGCCGGTCTGTTTCGATTGTGCCCTCAAAGAAAGCCTCAAATAGTTGCAACATTATCAGCGTTGATCCAGGCGTATCAGCGCAAGCGGGGGGGATCTACTCTGGGCCGGTCTGGCGGGACGCTGTTTAATTGTTTAACGGTCTCTGTTATCTGAACGCTTGGCGTATCGGTTGATCCGGAGGATGGGGCGCTCTTAAAAAACTAACTCGCTATACAGGGTCTTCTACGCAAATGCGCACAAGGCCTGGAAAGCATATCACTCTCCATAAAACTCCGCCGAAAAGTCCAGTATCATGCCTGCCTGTTATTTGGAGGCGAGCTTGAAGCAAACCTTTGATTTTATGTCTCAAAAAGTGAAGAATAACATCATGCTCATGTCTCGCTCCGTCGGACAAAGCCCTCAGCCCAAGCAGTGCCCCTCAAAAACCTGGAAAGGAACGCACCATGAAAACCATGGCCCAGCGGGTTGCCGGTATGCCGCCGACTATTTTTGCCACTATGACCGAACTGGCCCAGCGTCATGCGGCGATCAATCTGGGGCAGGGTTTTCCCGAC